>Ga0136604_1000714_pt1 | contig 15903 bp, 4 predicted proteins | sample AntRauFillE10628_FD_104928 | JGI IMG/M metagenome (GOLD analysis project Ga0136604, IMG submission 104928) | Saline lake microbial communities from Rauer Islands, Antarctica - Metagenome Filla E10 #628 | ecosystem: Environmental > Aquatic > Non-marine Saline and Alkaline > Saline | place... | reverse complement strand
GGGGTTCTGGGGATTATCCGTCCTAAAAAGACATAAACCTCTACAGCCTATATCAGTCGTGGCCTTCAGAGGGGTATTAACTTAGATATCTCCACTGTTTTCAGTAATCGGTCGCATTATTTCCTCAATATCGATCAGGTTATGTTCAAAGTTGAAGCTGTAAGTCCCATTCAGATTGATATTGTGCCAGGCTACCGGAGACACCTGTTTTGTAATCCCCAGCTTTTCTTCATCGCCAAGGCACTCAAAGTGAGTCAGTAAACGGCTAAGGATCATTGAGTTGAAGTAGATGATGGCATTGGTGAGCAATCGTGCGCACTCATTCCACAGACTGATTTCATAATCCGATGAACCACGGAACCGGTTGCCATTAACCGATGCAATAGCGCGGCGTAACTGATGGTAGGCTTCGCCTCGATTCAATGCCCGCTGTACATAGCCTCGAAGGCTTGCATCGTCGATGTAGTCGAGTAAGTACATGGCTTTGATCATGCGGTTGTACTCAGTCAGAGCCTGCAATAATGGATGGTTTTGACTGTAGCCAGAGAGCTTGCGGACTAGGATCGCCTGAGTGGTGCTTTTTTCTTGCAGTGAGATCACAATGCGCTGGATAGTATCCCACTGCTCGATGATAAGCTCCGTTTTGATCGGCTTTTTCAAGCTCAACCTAACGCCCTGGTCTTTGTTTTCACTGATATTGAACATTTCTTCAATGACCTTGCCGAACTGGGCATATCTCGGTGCAAAGGTGTATCCGAACAGATCCAGCAAGGCAAAGTTCACATGATTTACCCCGTGTGTATCGGTCGATAATACATCTGGTCGGATATCAGAGGTATTGCTTTGCAGCAGGTCAAAGATGTAGTGGGATTCATGTTCATTCGAGCCAATAACCTTGGCATTTAGCGCTGCGTGATTAGCAATAAGCGTTATAGCTGACACACCTTTGTTGGTACCAAAGTATTTTGAAGAGTACCGGGTTTTAAAAGTCTCCAACCGGCTCTCGAACTTCTGTCCATCGGCACTGGCATGGATAAGGTCCTGCTGTATATTGTAATGCTTAAAGATTGGCTGCTTGGCTACAGCGTTATTAATCACATCATTGGCATCGTTCAGCGTCTCTGGCCGCAAGTAATTGGCCTGGATACTTTTGAGCTGTTCATACGCACGGTCAGAGATATTGGCCATGCCGTACAGCCCGTAATTGGTGCCGTTACCAATAATGACTGCCAACAAGTCGTTCACATTGGCGCGGCCTTTTGACTGGATGGGTAGTACATGTTCAAAGTTATCCAGAAAGCCGGTCTCTTGATCGACGTAGCGCAGTACATCGGCGATATTAATCGGCTTTATCTGCTCAAAGAACGGGTTGTTCAGCACACTCTTGACGCCGGTTGATGGTAGCCGCCACCTTGTTTTGCCAGTGCGATTGCGCAGGATGACGTTCTGGTTATCACCATTATCGATACGCTGACTGACCTGTTGTAGTTTATTGTTGAGGTCACGGGATAACGTTTCAATTAATCGACTGGGCTTCGCCGTCAGGCGGGGTAGCATGGATTTCTGGATTAGCTTCTTTTTGGTTCTCCAGCGCTCATTGCTGACCAGATCATCCTGGAGTGAACGGAACTTAATGACGGTTGGGAGATAGAGTTGTCCATTTAGCTTGTTTGGAATCTGTAAATAAAGCAACCACTCAAAACGATTCGGTACGACATTGCCTTCCTTATCGACAAGGTACTCCTTGTGTTTGGCCTGAATTAGCCGTCGGTCCATCGTATGAAGTGTGCTGCCGACGCTTAGTTCACTTTTGGTGATGGCTAGTTGTGTGGCCAAGGCCTGTGTCTTATGGGTAGCCTGGAAAGTAAGGCACAGGAAGATTGGCCGAAGAACCTTCTCTAACAGAGGCTTTTGTTGGTCATAATATTCCCAGTGATAATCATCAAGCACTCTTTTTTGCTTATTGAGGTACAGACACAATGACTCAATATCCCGGCTTTTGAGCAACTTTTGAGCCTCCCATTTTACAGCACCAAAAGGCTGTTTATCATCGATAGAATCATCAATAAAAAGATGGAGTAATTCCGCAGCCTTGCTGATATTGGCCGCAGCTCCTTCCCAGTCCCGGTAAGCTGCATCTTTCGCGTAAACTTTTGCCTGCTCATGAACTTTCCGGGTGTGGTACACAAAACCGTCGGCCAGGCGCTCAAGGTTTTTCTCGACGCGTTCACGTAGATAACATAGTAAATAAAGCTGTTGAGTAAAACGGTCGAAGCGCTTAAGTTTACTCCCATAATAATCGACCATTGAAGCAAAGTGCTGTTGGTTTTTTATAGAGAGCGATAAGGCTTTAACCATGGAGTTAACTTCACTCATCCAAGGTTCGATTAATCGGTTTACCTGGAGTTCCTTTTCCAGTTCCGGGGGAGCAAAGCTCTTGGCGGACAGTCTCAATTTAGACAGCGGCAATGACCCTTTACCGTTCACCAAGTCTACCAGCTCAGCCGACAAACTCTCTGATAACTGGTTTTGCAAAGAAGAAGTAATACGCTCCCGTTCTTGCTTCATCGCCTGGCTCACCACGGTCTGCATCACCGTGTATTTGGGAATCGCAATACGGCGCAGTGATAGATACTCTGTGGTAGCATCGAACAAATACCGTGGCTCAATCCATGACTTGGCAATTTGCTGAAGGTGTGTGATTAACGGACTACGATCCTGCAAATCCCGCCATTTTTGATAATTCAGGAGGTTAAATATCTTCTGATAAAGGCGATCTTTCTGCTTTTGATTCAGAGAGAACCTGCGGATACCAGGACCAGGCAGTTGCTCTTTGGCGATAAAACGCAAATCCTCTTCGACATCACCAAAACTTGGACTCAGCACCACCGGCCTTGACTTGAAGTAGCCCAGCAAGGCCACAAAGAAACAGCGATGAGCCCGGTTGCGGATAGAGTTGGCGACCTTAGCTTCCTGGTCATTCAAAGCAAAGTAAAATCGACGTTCTTCGAGGGTAAAATGCGGAGGGCTATATAAATCATTAATTTCTGAATCGATGAGGATCTGGAGTCTTTCGGTATATGCCATATCTGATGCCTAAAAAGCTCAGCATCATAACCGAATGGGACAACTTAAGGATTAAGAGAAAGTTAATACCCCTCTGGAGGCCACGGTTGATAAAGGCTGTAGAGGATTATGTCTTTTTAGGACGGATAATCCCCAGAACCCCAAATGGTATTCGCGGGACAAAAATGAGTTAACGGCTAAAAGTCACAGCTCTTCGAAGGCGGCCTTTGGTGCTCAATCACGCGACCGATTAACCCAAGCAATGTACCCCACACTATTCCGTAAACGTGCGCATCAGAAACAACGCGATATGCTGTCTGGTCGATTAGACTCAAGGGGCCATAAACAGCGTCAAATAATCCTTTGAGCAAAACCAGAATAAACAGAAAAGTGAATGGCGATTTCAGGGTTCTGATTGACGCCACCAGGCCAGTCGCGAGCATGCCGTAAAGCAAGCCGGACAATCCCACATACCAACCAACCTCTGACGACCAGAACTTCAAACTCGCCGTTATCGAAATGGACAAAAACACGACCACCAATACCCACTGGTCGGTGCTAAATACCTTACCGACAACTAGCCAAAGCAACCACAGCCCCAACACGTTGAGTGTAAAGTGCGGCCAGTCGAGGTGGACAAAATGCGCAGATATCAGTCGCCAGGCTTCACCGCTCTGATCAAAGTCAGCCTGGTATCGAAGGTATGAGGACGTCTCAGGGAGAAAGACGGCCACAATAAGCGCAATGGCGCTCATTGTGGCCGGTACCCAGATATTGGATCTCAGCGTCGCGCCGGCAATCACCGCGCGCTATGTCCCCGACGACGGCCACGATAAATAAGAATTGCTGACGTCGCGATCAACAACAGCAGGAACAGGTCAAATCGTCCGCCGCCGCCACCACTACTAGCGCTCGGAGCGGGTTGTCCCTGCACACCGCCGGGATCTTTTATTGCTTGATTCGACAAGCCGTCCGCATCGTTCGGGCCACCGTCTTCAATCAATAACTTCACACACCAGTCTCCTGCCGTAAGACCAGCTTGGTATTCATCACTCTTGGGTGGCGGGCAGAAACCTTCAGCCCCAGGCGCAGAAAAAACAGCGTTACGCTCGTTTGCGATGAAGTTATTCCACGCCATGGTTTCCGCCGAATATTTCCGGTAAATAGCTCGCTTGGGAACGGGCTTAAGCTGCGGCAGCACGATGTAGGCTGAATCTGAGGGCTGCGCCAGACCCTTGATTTCGAAGTCAAAAACGCCTCCCGGGAAGTTCTCCGGCTTTTCACCCTCTTCCAGAGCTGGCAACACAAACGCCAGCGCGATGTCTTCAACCGTCACCATGGCGTTGTTCTTTTTCGCAGCCAGGGCTGTGTAGCCAAGGGAAAGCCTGAGACCCGGCTCTGTTTCGATCAGATACTCATCTGCCATGGACGCCATGGACCGGATAAGATTGTCCGGGTCAAGGTTGTCCAGGTAGTCTGGAATGCCGTCCCCGTCGGTATCGCCAAATCCTTCGACATCGTCAGTGATGCCGTCTCCATCTGAGTCCAACGATGTCAGCAGCGGGGCCTCACTCAGCACCGCAATCACCAGATCAGACCGGTTTTCTGCAAAGGCGGAATCGCTGGCGCTAACGGCAACCGTATAAAGGCCGGGTGACAGATTGGTTGGGTCAAACACGAATTGGCTGTCCGAGCTGTTGCCGTCGGTCTCAAGCAATTGGCTATCGCTGAAAGACCAGTCAAAACTGTGACTATCACCAGGGTCCGGATCAGAGATCAAGGCGTTAATCGTCACCGGCCCCCCATCAGCCACGACCAGCCTTGTTCGGCCTTGTCCCTGATCGGCAACCAGGTCAACCGTCGGGGCGACGTTTTCATCACTGATACTTGCGGTGAAGAGCGTTTTCGGCCCGGGGACGACATTGCTTGAATCACCCAGCGTAACGACAACCGTCTCGATGCTCTCGGCCATGTCGCCATCGTCAATAATCTGAAAACTCGCGCTGCCTTTGCGTCCACTCGAAATGACGATCTCGCCGTTGGCAAGCGTATGGTCGACACCACCCCCTGCCGCAGTTCCGGATACGGTATAAGGAATCGTCACTGGATAAATTGCCGCATTGCCATTCAGCTCGGCGACCACCTCAACACTGCTACCCTCTGCAACCAACCGATCCGTATGAAAGTTCACGATCGGCTTGACGATCACGAGCTGAGTGTCCCTGGACACATTCCCGGACCTGTCTCTGGCGCTCCATTCCACAAAGTGGGCGCCGGGGGCAAACTGCCCCCTGGCGTCATTCGAGGCCGTCAACTTGCCATCCAGCGCATCGAAAGCCGTCGCTTCACCCAGTTCTACTTTGGTGAAAAGCCCCGTTGCGGGCACTTCAATGTCTCCTGGCGGAATCAACAGAGGAGGTTCGTCGTCCGCGTTGAGATCCCGGCCCGCCAGAAACTCATCCAGGTTGCTGACACCATCGCCATCCGAATCCAGCAGCGCATCCGAGGGGTCAAAGGGGTTCAGTCCAGCGGCCACCTCAATCGTGTCCGGAATGCCATCGCCGTCCGTGTCTTGGCTGTTCGGACCCGGTCCGTCTACAATATCGACGCCTCGCAAAGCCAGATTCAGCTCCATTGTGGTGCCCCGGTCGTCGACCACAACTTCCGTAGCAGCCGACCGTGAACTACCCATCTGATATCGAACCGTCAGCACATCACCCTTTCGGACAAATCCCTCACGACGCTGTTCCATCGAGTCCACGGGTATGGATAGCACATACCGGTTCTGTGCAGCCGGATCCTCGCCCATGGCATAGCGATCCAGAATCTGGCCCTGATATTCAAGGATCAGAGACACGTTGGTATCGGACGCCGTCACTGGCGACCCATCCACACTTACGGTCCCATACAGGAGGTTGTCCGGCTCCGGAATAGCCGCCAGCGATGAATGGGCAACCAACATCAGGGGGGCCAGACCCAGGGATACAGCCTTCAATACCTTTATCTTTTTCATGCTGATCACCTTAGTTCCCTGAATAGCCGTAGGTCTGGAAGAACAACTTGATGTCGGTTATGCCATTGCCATCTCGTGTTCCGTCGGGGGTGAGCTGTCCCTGAATCAGGCGATCAATGCCTTCATCGCCCTGGAAGTTCAGGGTCCCGCCGGGAATAACCAGCATCCAGTCCGTGTTCCATACCGATCGACCCACCAGTCGCGTATCACTGGCGGTTTCTGCAGGATCATACTCACCGCTGTCGTGGTAGGCCCGGTAACTGGACGATCGACGGATTTCGGCGTAAGTGCCACTCAGTGAATCATTCACTGGAATCCATTCCGGATTGGTCAGATCGGATGCGCCAATCGGGAAAGGCGCGGGGAGCCGCTGGTCAACGACCCGCCATTCGCGGGTGGCAAGCGTATCCCCGGTGGGCGAACGCATTATGTCCATCCCGACAGGTAGCAGGTATACCCTGGGTGTGTTCGACAAGCCCGTATCGTTATAGCCCTCAAACCAGGTACCCACCGCCCGGACCTTGGTCGCAAAATTGGTCGGGTCGTAAGCACTGTCGCCCGCACCCAATTCACGCCCGAAGAAGTTCAGACCGAAATTAATGGTTGTCGGGAAGCGGATCACCAGGCCCGGCTGCGGCCCGGCACTCTCGGGTGCAAAAGGCCTGGCATAGCGACGGAACTCGGGAATATCCCACAGGTTGTCAACCCGGCTTTCCTCCAGCTTCTGGCGCCATTCCTGACGGGTCTCCAGCCTGACCAGATTACTGTTCGGATCGTTCGGGTCGAGGCGTTTGCGGAAAAGCTCATAGCGCAGCGAGAACCGATTGGTTTCCACCTGCGGGTTATTGAAGCCCAACTGGCCGCGATAGATATCGAAGTTCTGGGTCAGGCGGGCCAACACGTCTGCCAGGCCCGGTGTACCGGCAACCGGAACACCATCAATCACCTGCCCCAGCCCACGCTGCCGCACGATATCCGCGAGGAACTTGCGGCCTGAACCCGCATCGTCACCCAGCAGATTGGTTTCGTAATCGTAGGCGGTTGCGGCCAGGTAGACATACCGAGCGGCCAGGTCAAACTGGGCACGGTACTTCTGAAGGGCATCGTTGCGGAAAATCCGGAACGTCAGGTCGCTGTAGCGATTTGCCTGGACATCCCCGGCGGTGAACACCCGGAATGAGCGGCGCTCTTCCAGCAAGCGTTGGCCTTCAGCGAGCACTTCGTAATAGCTGCCCAGGCTCTGGTTCACCACTTCCGACTGAGTGAACAATTCCAGGCGCAGCAACGCTTCTTCTCGCCAAAGCTGCTCCAACTCTTTGATCCGCTCGGCCAGCGCGACATTGGGCGTGTCCTGAGCTAATTTGATATCCGATTGGAGCTCAACGGCCTCTTTCGAAACATCCAGGCTCAGTTCGGCGACTTCCGCTGCCGCAGCAGCCACGTTAAAAGGCGTCGTTGCAGCGATCCCAGAAACTAGAGTACCCACCCTGGCAACACTAAACGCATCGTTAGCAACACCGATTACCTTGGGAATGCCCTCGGTCGCTGTATCGAAAGCATCAGAAATCGCATCTGCCGTGGTGCTCGCGACAAGGTTTGCGGACCGGGCGGCGACAATCCCCGCATTGAGGTCGTAGGTGCGGTCTCGCCTGTCCTCCAAAATGGATATCTCTTCGAGGTTCAGCGAATACTCAGCTTTCACAAGATCAGCCGCATCAGTAATTTCGAGAAGCAGATTACCGTGGGATTTCAGAGCTCGCTGCAGCTGAGCTTGTGCTTGAAGCAGATCGGAAACCGTATCCTGCACTTTCCCCGGCGCCCTTCTCTTACCCCAGCTTGAAGGGGCCACAAACTGCCAGTCAGCACCTTGCGCAACCGGGTACTCGACCTCTAGCGTATCTCCAACGTTTTCATAAGCGCCACTGACTGCATCACCCGGGAAAACAAATCCGTCGCTGCCACCGAAAGGTATTGGCGAGTAAAAACCTGTGAACGTCCCGTCGGGCGGCGGCAGATCTCCGGTCAGCTCCGTGCTGACATACATATAGTGGTAAAGGTCCGGACCGTTGTAGCCCGAGGGGTAGGTTTTACCCCCTCCAATGTCACCGGCGTAGGGATAGCCGAAGATCTCGATCAAACGGTTCCGATAGTCCCGCTCTTGCTGAATCACGGAATTGTTCAGCTCATCAGCGTCGTCCTGAACCGAGCGCACAGACTGGGTTTGCTGATTTGCGAAGTTGAAGACCGCGACGGCGTTATCCAGGGCCACCTGGGCCCTTTGGGCAATCTGGTCAAAATGGCTTCCCCCCTGAATGCCCGAGCCAACCTCAAGGAAGTTCGGGTCAATATCGAATGGCACAACACCTTTTGCCAGGCCCAACGGGTTAAGCCCCGCGTCCGCCTGATCAAGCTGAGCTTGCACTGCGCCATACTGGTCGACAATCTGGGAGAGCTCGACGACCGTGGTACGATCCACCTTTTCTATGCCTTGATTGATCTCGTCCACCGCCGGAAGAATGGCGTTGGCGGTAATCCAGTCGAAATAGGCGCCCTGCCCGGCACGGCGACCCCAGCCATCCAGGCCCCAGGCCCGATCGCGTTTGTCGGCGGTGTCCTTATAGCCCTGCCATTGCCCAGCTGGCGCTTCCACATACTTCTCGCGATAGGTCAGGTTGATAATTTCTGTGCCGGCCTTGGCCTTGGCGGCGGCCGCCTGGGCAAACTTCCGTTCATCCAGATAGTCCACTTCGATCGGCACGCCCGCCACCAACACCGACTCGGTTCTGGGTTTCCAGGTATAGTTGGGTTCCTGCAACAGGATATACCGGCTCTTCACTGAACTCAGATAATGGCCCCATGCATCACCGTGGCCCTGAGGATATAGAGCCCTGGCGTCGGTTTCGGTAATAAAGCCATCCTTGTTCTGATCCGTTATCCGGTAATTCTGCACGTAGGCGACTTCGCCATTGCCCTGGGTAAAGTTCCAGAACAGGCGGTTATTGACCGGATAGCCAGACACGCCCGCGCGGCTGTCGTCCCGGCCGCGGAGCAGCACCAGCTCCTCTTCCAGCGGCGACTGTAGCTGATTCTGGAAAGAAAACAGGGACGATGCCACACTACCGAGCTCGCTATCCGCTTCCAGACCAATGGTCGGATCCTGGGCGTCGGCATAGGCCTCGTTACCCAGCAACATGTAAAGATCCGCAATTCGGGTCGCTACATTCAACAATTGGGTATTGGCCGCAATGTCGTCAAAACCGGCGTTAATACTGAGGTCTTTGCCCCGTTCCAACACGGTTTGGTAGGCCTCGATAATACCGACACCGTTCACCACATCCGGGTCCGGATTAAATGGGATGGGGCCCGCATAGGGTTCACCCGCCTGCGCGATCATACTGGTCAGCGTATTCACTTCCGCGTCGCGGAAATCCTTGACTCGTTGGTCGAAGGGGTTCAAACCGGCAATAACCCGCTTGATCCAGCCCGTCGCCAGCATGGCTCTGGCCTGTATGGCGGGGTCAGAAGAAGGGGCCGCCGGGTCGTAACTCGGATCACCCGCCCAGGCACTCGGCGTCACATCGTTGCCATATTCCGCGCCACCCAGATTGGTATAACGGGTGATAAACCAGTTATCACTCAACGTCAGCAGGCCCGGCCCTTCAATGGTGATGTCCAGAGCACCAAGGCCGGAATCCGGGTGGATGATCCATGGGGAGACGGGATCACCGGGCACGGGTGGAGAACCCGGCTGCCCGCTGGTATCGGGTTGGTAGTACCACTCAAAATCAACGAGATCAGGGTCGCCGGCAAAATCACCGCTATGGCGCAGAGTAAGAGCTTCCTCAAAAATATTATCGGAAGGCACCACCCAGATATTACCCTGATAGACCTCATTGCTGTTGTCCATGCGCAGAATCTGCAGGCTCACAGGCAGTGAGCCAAGGCTTGGGTCGTTATTGAAGGCAACCGTTACGTAGCCTTCACCCGTCGGACGTCCTGCGGTCAACGCCATCGGCGTGCCCAGCAAGGCTTGAGGCTCAGGCTGTGTTTTGTCTTCCGCCCTCACGATAAACTGCGTTGACGGCAAAATGAAGGTCGGGTCATCAAGCCGGTCATCCCGCCTGTTGTTGTCCTCATCCAGGAAATTATCCGCGACCCCATCGCCGTCCTCGTCGATGCCCTGGCCCAGGTACTGGGGCTGAACACCCACGAGATAGGTTTCATCCGCAGCTTCCTGCGGATCGCCGTCCAGGTTTAGCCCGTTCGGATTGCGAGAGAGGTGATAAAGCTGATTAACGGCCTCCGTGAAAGCCTGATCGGCCCCCGGCAGCGCAAGCATCCGGTCCCGCTCTCTGGCTGTTACGATATTAGGCAATAACTGCGGGTCCCCAATCTGACTCTCATCAACCGAGCCGTTAAAACTCAGGATCTTGTTAATTGGGTCGTAGCTCAGCCTATTGCGAATAACGAAAGGGAGATCGCTGAAATAGGTGATTCCGCCCTGTGACACGGTCGCAAGTTGGCCACTCAACGCGTCCAGCTCCACCGAACGCGCGCTGATTGGGTCCATCAGTTTAACGAGCGAGTCGGAAGGCCCCGCACCATCCGCTTCCAGGGTGTCATCGTAGATAATCTGTGCCGCTGCCCGGCCATTGATCTGGGGCAGGAAACATGGGTCGTCAGACGGTCCGGAGCAGGCAGTTTCTTTCGATGAGAACACAGTCTCGCCCGGCGAAATCACGGGCACTGCGTCTGGCCATTGAAACTCATAACGGACGTTGACCGGCGTTCCAACGGGCGTGCTTTCAGGCGCACCCGCCAGACGATCAAGCCAGGGCACACAGCCTGACGGCTCCTGGTCGGGCTCGCCATCGTTGTTCAGGTCGTAATAGAAGCCGTTCTGCAAGGGATAGAAATACTGCGCAGTGACCTGCCCTTGCGAACGAGCCCAGAAGCTCCCGGTGTGGTCTTCCCACCCGGCTTCATTAGGATCAGTAATGGCATTCTGATCGCATACACCCAGTGCTCGCAGAGGTGTTGGCAGTTGCAACAGGTTCCCTGCGGTAAGGGTATAAAGCCCATTATCAACATACACCGGGTTATTGACGCCCGGGCTGAAAGGCGCATCATCACGGCGCGATTCGACGCTGTATACCTTGAACGCCCAATTCTCGGTGTTGCTATCCAGATATTTCAATAGCGTGAAAGGCTGAGAAGCATACAGCGGATCGTTGGCTGCAATCACCTGATTCAGGTCGTTGCGCAGGGCGAAAACCGTGTTTTCCAGCAGCAGTGCGTGTTCTTCGTTGGCGTTGAAACCGGGCAAGTCCGGATTGGACTGGTTGTAAATCGTTGCATTGGCATAGTTGGCTGGCAACTCACCGGACCCCTGCTGGTCGGCGATGACAATAGGTTTGGCATCACTTTCGCCAAAGCCAACTTGAGGCCACTGGCAATTGTACCTTACGGGTCTGTCGCCCCAGGTCTGACCTAAGGCATTTTCACCATACCAGACCACGGCCATGGCATTATCCGTGCGGCTGCTCAGATTGACCGGGAAAATCGGCCCGAACCCGGTTTCGCGACTGTGAAGGACCGAATCGAAACGCGCGTTGTCAAAAACAATGTGACCATTTCGGCCAGCATCTTCGTGGAGCGTGCTGGTAAGAGCCGAGCCAATCAGACAGTCATTGCTGGCTTGCAATATTTCGGTATCATCCCATGTTTTGGTATATACCACTTGGAATATGGGAGTCTGGGTCAGCAGACTAGGCTCCTCATCTGCCGTGTTGGTCACCACGTAATGCAGGACCACATAGTCGGATTGACTGCCGACGGGTGCCGAGCGCTCAAATATCCGACCATCAGAAACTTTCGCTGAGCTTCCCGACGGATAAATTTGCCCTGCGAAACGCATGGGCTGGTCGGGATCACCAGGAAGGTGAAGAGGTTCAAGAATCGCTTTTGTACCTGCAATATGAGTTTGCACAAGCTCGGGAGGAGGCAGAACTGGACTAACAAGTTTCCGCGTCGTAAACCGTTCAGGGTTCTCGGGGTCAAGATCGGTTGAGGTTCGCCATCTGAGTGTCAACGACCCCGGTGCTTCGCCAATAATGTAAAGCCGACTATCTGACGGACTCCAAAATATATATTCAGAGGAATCACTGGCCAGCTCACCATCTATAAAGACAACGGGAGCCTCAATCAAAGACCCGGCGGGAGGCTCGATTGCCTGACCAACAGTGACAGGCTCTGGTATCAGCCACTCTCCGCTCGATGCATCAATAGCCGAGATGAAGCCATCTCGCGGCGCTAAGCTTCTATCAAGTTCAATGATGGGCCGTTGAGATAGCGCCAAGTCGCTTAACAATATATCGGACCCGGAGATTTCGTCCGGAATTATGTCACTCTCCAGTGCTCCATTCATACCCCAGAAGGAGGCCGGTGATGCGGTAAGAGCGTTTGTACTCGAATCGTACACCTTTAACACTAAGCCAATATCATCTACCGTCCCCAATAGAGGAAAGTCTGTTCTTATACCCGAGAAATGCTGGCGAACGCCCTGCCCCATGGTAAAACCCTGGCTGAGGCCCAAACCGCAACTAGGGATAGCGCAGTCGCGGGCTCCTGAGGAAAACTGAGATCGATAGTTTGCAGAATCAACAAAGACGAAATACTCGTAAACACTCCGACTATTTGCAAAGCCGGGGACGAGCCTGCGTATTTGAATAGTATGTTCGTTGCCGTCTAAAACGTTAACGTCATCTATTGGGTAAACACCCGTTCCTGAGGCTTCAGTTATAAAAAACGCATTGTTATCCATGGTCACATGGACTTCATCATTGGAAATCAAGACCATTTCTTTGTCGGGATCGATGCCCGCTGGGGCTCGATACTTCAAGTCAAGCCGAAATTCCAGAATGTCTGACGATGCAGGAGGGTTGTATGCAACGGGCAAAACGACTCGGTCATCTACACCGTCGAAACGCAGTTCTCCGTCGGTAGACTCGCCTTTTACACTGAACTCTTTAACAGAGAACCCAAGGGAACCAGTCGTTGAGCCAGCCAGATAGACAGTACCGCCGCTGTTACTCAGAGCGATTCGGGCATTGTTTCTCTCTGCGGGGCTTACTCCAGATCCGTCAGGGCGACTTGCGGCCCTCACCCACGACCATTCACGAGAGGGAGAAAGCTTAGCAACGAAGACCGAAGGAATAGTGGTTTCCGGTAGGGTTATCGAAGGTGCACTGACATTTGGAAAGGTAGGAGATCCGCTATAAACGCCTGAGATGTAGATATTACCAACACCATCGGTAGCCAACCCCCCAAAGCTAGAGGCAAACGCATCATCCTCAGAAGTCATTCCCGGATTAAATATAAGACTCCTATCCTGAGCACTTACAGCTTTAACCCACACTTCATTCCCGAGCGCCTGCGTAAGTGCAACCACGCGGCCACTGGCACTGTAGTAAACGTATCGTGAATCAGTAACAATATCCCCCACGTTATTTCTTGTATCAACGGGCTTTATCCACTGACAGGTCCACTCACCTGCGTCAGGATCTGTCTCTGGATCTATCACCGTAAAGTTAAATTTGGAAATGTAAGTCTCCGGACTAACAAAGTTGCCCGGTATGACTTCGCCACAATAATTTCTAGCGATGCTGGTGCTGTTATCTACAGGACCCAGTACGAACACCTCTGTAGCGGAACCGCTGACTACCCTGTCAAGACTCTGCTGTGCACTGTTCGTTCCAGTGAAAACGCCGTCGAACAAGATGCCATTCTCTTTTCTTGCACGGAAAAAGGTGCCCCCGTTAGTGCTCCGATCAAAAGCTGATATCACATAGCTTCCATCAGAAAGAACACTCAAATCGCCGCTGTCAAACGTATCGGCTTCGTTGACGTTCGAAACAGAGGCCCATAACACATCCCCAGCATCATCGAGCCGAGCATAAAAATGCGCGTTTTCAGCCACCTCCTGAGAACCAAATTTTGCGGCGCCAAGATTACCTGTTTTGCCGTTTAGATAAATAGAACCACCTGCATCGAGACCCAACGCGCTAACGACGTCATCGCCAACTCCGCCAAAGCTCTTTGCCCAGGTAACGAGACCGGAGGGCCTGTAGCTAACAACGAAAATGTCCCGTCGCCCCTGTGACCTCAGTTCTATCGGTGTTTGCCCATTTTCTCCCGAAAAACTCAGTGCTCCCGCAAACGTTCCTGTCACGACAATGTCGCCGGCTGCTCCCACTCCGACATCGATAATTTGTTCATCCCCGGTACCGCCGAATACCAGCGGAAATTGAGCCGATGCTTCATTGAGCGGTGCCAATATTAATAACACCGCCAGTGCGAACTGATGCGAGAGGCTTTTTGGCAAACCTAGTAAATGTTTGAAGGTCACGATCTAAGTCCTCACTGGTTCAACGTATCGATTTGCGCCGCGTGACGAAGCGTGAAGCTGCCTGCCGCAACAATCTGTTCTTTATGCAGCCCCGAAATCACCTCCCGGTACCTGCCCTGTTTGACGTCGTAATTTGCACTCAGCCCGTCGGCAACCGGAGCGAAAGTGAACTCCATGCGGCGGAGCACCTCGTAGGCATCACCGCCGTGATCGGCGTGGTAGTAATGGCGGAAGGGGTTTGTGGGCGCATCAGCGGCCAGCACGATATCGGCGGTCAGAAGTCCATCCAGGCCGCCAGCCATGGCCAGAGTGTCGCCAACAAAGTCATAAGCCACAGTGCTCATGCGTCGGCCAACTACCTCTCCGTCCCGCAACAACACGCCATTAAAATTGGGGATCAGGCTGTCGTCGGTCAGCAGCACGTAGCGACCGTCGTCGGCCCGCATCTGGATCACATCCTTGAGCAGCCGGACTTGCCCGCTTTCGCGGTGCATGATGACCCGGAAGGAGAAATTGGCGGCAACCGCGCCGAGTTCACTGGATTGTTCAACCGGAAAACCTTCGGCGTCCGTGCAGAGATCACTGCCAGAGCCGGGATTATTGCCAATCGTGACCGGCTCAGATTCGCCATCGAAGGTACCATCGCTGTCTGTATCAATCGGGACAGGCTGCGCAGGCTCTTTGGTACAGGTGCGCAGATAATTCTGTACCTGTGACACCTGATTGATCGTCACTGAGCCCACCCAGAGAGAATTGAGTGTGGGCGCGGCAGCGGTAATCGGCACCAGCCAGCGGGCGCCGGATGTGCTCTTGATTTCCAGGGTCTGTTCAAACGTGTTGGGTTCAAAATCCGCGCGGCGGATGCCCAATGGCAGCCTGCTCTCGGCGGCCGCGTCGATTGGCATCGCCAGACCACTACCAAAGGGCAACCAGGATTGTTCCGATACCGGGTCCGGGTTGGCGTAGAACAGGCCCGGCTCACCGCCCAGAAGCTGCAGAGTAGTGGTGTGCGCAACAGCCAGCCGGTTCTGGAGTCTTACGGTCAACTGCTCCAGGATCGTGCCGTATTCCAGGCGATCAATCTGTGGCAGGTCGACCTCCATGGGCCCGAGGTAGTCGCTGCCGCTTTCACTGAACACCCAATAGGCCGTATCAGGGTCAATCACCGTGCTGGAGGGAGTTACCTGCTGCCATTGGTCGTTCATCAGCCGATAAACCGGCTGGCCCGCGTGAGCGGATGAGCCTGCGAAAAAGTCCGAAAAGGCCGGCGGGTTGGTTGGGTCCACGTGAAAGCCGGTGAGATTGAATTCGCCCGACTGCCAACTGATTCTTGGCACCACCGGCTGGCCACTGATGGTCAGGGTTACCTCAGAACCACCCTCTAGCTTGACCAGATAGGCCCGGTTAGCCTGGATGG
>Ga0136604_1000711_pt1 | contig 15939 bp, 17 predicted proteins | sample AntRauFillE10628_FD_104928 | JGI IMG/M metagenome (GOLD analysis project Ga0136604, IMG submission 104928) | Saline lake microbial communities from Rauer Islands, Antarctica - Metagenome Filla E10 #628 | ecosystem: Environmental > Aquatic > Non-marine Saline and Alkaline > Saline | place... | reverse complement strand
TACTGGGCCTTGAATCTGTAAGTAATGGTTCCCGATTGCCTTCGTGGAGCATCTATTTTGTTAAAGAACAAAGTTCTTTCCTGAGCGTACTTCAGTGCCTGCTCTCTGTGACACTCTTGAGATGTTCTCGTCATCGCTTCATTTATTGAGGTGCCAACAATATTCCCTTCACGGTCAACGTCAATATCGATCACTACTACTCCGCTTCCTATACAAGTATATGCGGGAACCTCTAGCTTGAGAGCGTCTCGATCAGCCAGATCGTACTCAACGGTCGCATTGCTGTATGATGTTTCGTTTTTATTGATGTAGCTGTAGTCTTCTCCAATTTCACTTTCTTCCATCTTCTCCTGCCGAAATTTTTCTTCGTCAAAACCCTTCCCCTGCTTTCTTTGCTCGTCTATGACTTCCTGTTCAATATTCTTGAGTCGCTCGTTGATTTCTTCCTGCATCTGCTCTTCGCTCATGCGATTGTATGACCTCACTTCCTGAGTTCTTTCGCTTTGTCGATTGGCAATCACATTTCTCAACTCCGGGCCCTCTTGGTGTAGCTCCAGCAACTCTTTGAGATCGGGCACCTGTTCGCGATCGACTGTCTCCACTTCTACCTCCTCCAGGCCATTGTTATCCTGGCGGTTAATTGGCGTCAAGTAAAAAACCAAAAGCACAACAACGTGCACCAACAAGGAAAAGATGATGGCGAGGTAAATGATTTTCGATTTGTCGAGCTGAATATTCAAGACCTACACTATTAGAAAAAATAAAACAGCAGCCACAAAAGTCTTTCTGGGCTGCTGTAAAATAACGTAAAAAGTCGTGTTGTCGTTCAGATTAGTTTCTGCGCATCACTTCTCCAGAGCCATTCGTTTTTTGGTCGATAGACTGCGGATTTCCTTCATAGGTAATGTTTCCGGAGCCGTTGAGTCGTGCCTTCAACTTTTTTCGAACGTACAATTCCACATCACCCGATCCAGAGTTAGAGACGATCACTTCGTTGCATTTCAACCCAAAGCCATCAATATCGCCAGAGCCGTTGTTTTTAATCTCGCACTCTACAGCGTTGCCACGAACTGTGAGATCTCCCGATCCGGAATTGCCAATAAAAAACTCCTTTGCATCTGCTTCTAATTCGATGTCACCAGATCCGTCATTCTTTAAGGTCAGTACTTCAGCTTTCAAAGTACCCTCGACAGAAACATCTCCCGAACCATCATTGAGCACGGTTTTCAGATTTCTACTATCCACGAGTACTTCCATCTTTTCGGTGGTTGAAATGCAGCCTTCGATATCAATTGTGAGCTTGGTTCCATTAACTGTAGTTTTGATAAAAGGAAGTAGATTTTCCTGTGCCGAGATAACTGCCTTCAAAGGGTCGGTACCTTCAATTGGCTTCAAAATCACATCGGCCGAGCATTCAATTTCAATCTCATCAAATTCTTTCAACGTTCTGGTTTCTTCCTTCAGGTTTCCAGTACCTTTTACACAATCTGTACACGACTGAATCATTAACAGCGGTAGACTAAAAATCAAAAGGGTAAATAAGTTTCTCATTGTCATCATTTTTTTCAGGCAAGCCTTGCCCATTCTAATCTCGGCTAAAGATAATAGTTAAAGTTAAAAATGCTCAATTTCAAATTTTAGTCAAATATTTGATTTTGGCCCGCGTTTTGAAACAACTGAAATGAAGAAGGCGTATCATACAGCTGTGAACAGCGTTTAACGCCAGTTAAAAATTGTATATTTATCGATCAATTAAAAAGAAAAACCATGAAAAAATTAATTCTGTTTCTAGGATTTGTTACATTTATGACCACTGCAGCAACTGCACAAAGTGAAAAGGCAACTCCAGTTGACAAGAAAGCTAAAATTCAACAAGTAGACAGCAAAACAGTAGACCAGGAAGCCAAAAAAGCTGACTGCGATAAAGCTGGAAAGAAATCTTGCTGCGATAAATCTAAAGCCTCAGCAGGCAAGGACAAGGGAACAGCAACTGCCGGAAAAGCAGAAGCAAAGAAAAAAGGATGCTGCGCTGACAAAGCTAGCAAGTCATGCAGCGACAAGGACAAAGCTCAGTCGAAGAAAATGAAAGCTTCGAAAGAAAAGCAGCCAGCCGCAGCAACTCCACAGAAATAAAACTGAAATTCTGCGAAAGCAGAGTTCAATAAAGATCAATCCCGCGGTGCCAAATGGAACTGCGGGATTTTTTTATGAAATTTGTTAGCCTACAGAACTCAAATCAGATGGCACAGAACAAAACCCAAAAGACAGAACAAAGCGTTGAGGGATTTCTCAACAGCATCGATCATGAAACGCGAAAGAAAGATGGATTTGAGCTTTTGAAAATGATGAGTGACATCACTGGAGAGCCTGCAAAAATGTGGGGCACGAGCATCATAGGATTTGGCGATTACCACTACAAATATGAAAGTGGCCGGGAAGGCGACTTTTTCATCGTTGGTTTTTCGCCCAGAAAACAAAGCATGTCACTTTACCTGATGACAGGATTTGATGGTTATCAGGAAATGCTTTCGAAAATTGGCAAACACAAAACCGGCAAATCCTGCCTTTACATAAACAAGCTGGAGGACATCGATCGAGAAGCGCTACGAGATTTGATAAACACCTCTTACAAAGCTTTCAAGAACAAAGGCTAGGTTTACTTTTTAGCAAACGCCTTCACCCCTGCTCTCACCTTGAGGTCGACATCATTCGATTTTGGAGGAATGGGACAAGAATACCTGTCGTTGTAAGCACAATAGGGATTATAAGCTTTGTTGAAATCGAGAATTACAACATCCTTTTGCGGCACCGGTAAATCGATGTATCTACCTCCTCCATAAGTACTTTCACCATTTGTCGCATCCGTAAAAGGTAAAAAAAGTGATTCGGGCTTTTCGCCATCTTCTGTGGCATCCAGGTTTTGAAAAACACTGAGCACGTAACGGTGTCCACCCAAATCGAAATGCAATTCACCGTACTTCACGTAGTTGGCCATCCGACTTGTGGTGGTAGGCATCTCAAAAGGTTCTTCACCTATTGTTCTTACGAACTCGGCACGAACCCGATAACGGTCGTCTGCCTTATAAAAATCGAGACCCTCGAAGGATTTCCTGTCCGAAGCTTTAAGCGGAGATCTCTCAGAATCCGCAAACTTTTCATTCAGTTCATTTTGAAACACTTTCACCTCCTCCAGCCAAAGCTGACCTTCTTCCGGTTTCTGGTCCACTTCCTGAGCAAATGAAGTTATTGAAAGCAATAAGAATATTGCACCGTAAATAAATTTCATAAATAGTTCCTTTTAGTTTTCAATTCTTAAGTTAAAAAAAAGCGGGGCTTTAATTACCCCGCTTGTTTAAAGTTTCAAAACTGAATTTGTTCAGTTGGTCATGGATGAACATGAAAGACAACAGTTTCCACCACTTCGCCTTCGCCTTCTTCGTGTCCCCAAACTTTCGCTTCCAGCACCCAGTCTGTATGACCGGTTACGCCATTGGCTTCAGATAATTCAAACTCATCTTCGTATTCGAATAGCCCATCGGTTTCGTGAACATGCGACTCCATAGGAAAGCTATAAATTTCAGTGCTGTCTGCCTGGTTGTAAATCCTGACATTCACATTGTGTACAGGTTCACCTGCATGACTTTCAAAATCTACCAAGATGTCAATCATGTCATCCACGTGCTTGTCGTCAGTGTTTGGAGAAAGAATATGAGCGTGGTAATCGTACTCGGTCCCGTGCTCATGTTCCATCGTTTCTTCTGGATCCTCATCTTTTGAGCATGATGAAAAAATAAGTATTGAACTCAATAATATGCTTAGAAAAAATAGATTCTTCATTTACTTAATGTTTGTTGATTAAAAATTGAATGTAAGTTGTGCCGAGAGCCTTCTTTGAGCTTCTACTTCTCCTTGAGAATAATCTTCTTGCAAAGGCTCTGAGTAGGTAAAGCTCGCTCTCAGCGATTTGTATCTAACTGTTAAACCACCAGCTCCAAAAATGCCCTCTCCTCCAGTGCCGTGCACTGAGTTTCCATTATTGTAAGTATCCACTCCTATCCGCTCATACTGAGTCCCAATGTTGGGAATCAACTTAAGTGAACTGGTCAGTGAAAACTCTCTAAAAAGAAGGATCTGAGAGCTTATCTGACTTCCGAAGTGGTAGCCAGATTCAGAGCTTTGGTTATAAGTGTAATTCCCGTTGAAGACGAGACCGTTTTTCTTGTATTTCCACACAAAATTGGGTTGAAAAATGTACCCGAAACTACCATTACCCAGATTAAAATTCTCTGGCAAATTGCTGTCGTGGATATTGGCATCGTACCTTCCGGTTGGCAATTTCATGCCTGCTCCAACCTCCAGAAAAATGGTGCTGTTGTCACCAACTTCGCGGTTGCCGAAAATGGTGTAACTCCCCAAAACTCTGACATCGGACAAGCCACTCATAAAGCTCGAGTCGACATGAGTAAACCTCTCGTTGTAGCTGTAAGGCAAAAAAGCCAACAATTTAAACCGGTCAGTGATGTGATATCTGGCCGACACTTGTAGCGTGTGAAAATTATCTATTGTTGCCGCTCTGTTGTCGTGTGTAGATCTGAAGCTGGCAAGTTGCCAACCTATGCCGACAAAGTTGTTGTCGTAGGCAGCACCAATTCCTATCCCACCTGCAGCAGCGCCACAACCGCATGCATCACAGGCACGAACAGAAATATTCACCATCAAACCCACCACGATCAAAAAGCAAATTCTTTTGATCATTGTGATTTTCTTTTCGTGTAATTTTTAAAAATTAACTAGCGAAAATCAAGACTGGGGCGGCTTCAGAAAGTCATCGATGAAATTCTCTTCCGGAAAGAGCGTATTGGAAAGTCGGTGTTTGATCCTGTGTAAATCAGAATAAAATTCGACTTTTTCGAGAGTATTTTGAATCAACTGAATCGTTGGTCGGTCCTCTTCGTTAGGCATCGGCAACTTTTTCTCTTCTTGTTCATTGCTTTTTTCGAGCGTTTTCACGAGGTGACACTTACCGTTACATTCCATCTCGGGCTTGTCCTGGTTGACACAGAGAAACTCAGCGATGTAAGATTGATTCCAAACAAAAGACGAATAGATTGCTACATCGCGGCATGCAATGGAGAGCATCAAGAATGCCAGCACGATGGCAACGCTTCTATTCATATTGCAAACATAAGCATCAATTGAATCAAAGTAAATTGATCTTCGTCATGTTTGCTACTGTACTTTGGCTTCCAGACCAAAGTGCTTTTCGGCCATCTCGGTCACCTGGCCGCCAATGGCTAGTGATGCAGTTGCAGCTGGAGAAGGAGCGTTTAGCACGTGGATGCTGTGGTCTGTGTACTCAATCCTGAAATCGTCCTTGGTGTCGCCATCCTCACGGAGCAGCAAGGCACGGACACCGGAACGGCCGGGTCTCAGGTCTTCCATTGTTAATGATGGAATTAATCTTTGAAGGGTCTTCAGGAAGAGCTTTTTGGAAAAAGCCCTGCGATATTCGTTGATTCCAAATTTCATGTTCTTGAAAAAGAGCTTCCAGGTTCCGCCATAGGTCAAAGCGTCAAACGAGTCCTTGAGGTTGAAATCAGTTTTTCCGTAGCCTTCTCTTTTGAAGGTAAAAACAGCGTTGGGTCCACATTCAATTTCGCCATCTGTCATCCTGGTGAAGTGGACACCGAGAAATGGAAAGTCAGGGTTAGGCACAGGATAGATCAGATTTTTCACCTTGTGTTTGCCTGATTCTGTTAGCTCGTAGTAATCTCCGCGAAAACCGACAACCTGCTCCTTGAGGTCAACTCCATCTTTTCTCGCCAATCGATCGGCTTGTAGTCCTCCGCAAAAAATCAACTTCCCAGCAAGGTAAGATCCTTTATTCGTTTTTACCCGAGTGAGTTCGCCATTACGTTCAAACTCCTGGGCTTCTTCCCGCAGGTGAACTTCTGAGTTGGGATTAGTGTCTTGTGCCAGGTTGACCATCTTTTCAGTGGCCTGTCGATAATCGATAATACCTGTCACAGGCACCCAAATTCCGGCTATTCCTCTCACGTGCGGTTCAATTTCTCGAACCTCATCACCAGTGATTTTCTTAATTCCCTCGATGCCATTTTGCAATCCGATTTCGAAAATCTTGTCGAGCATTGGCAATTCAGATGAATCTGCTGCAACGACCACTTTCCCGCAAACATCGTGATCAACTCCGTGTTCTTGCGCGAAGCTCACAAGTTCCTTTCGACCTTTCACACAGTTTTCTGCCTTTAGTGAACCCGGCTTGTAGTAAAGTCCCGAGTGGATTACACCAGAATTGTTACCTGTCTGGTGATTGGCCAGTACGTCCTCTTTCTCGATGAGGATGATGCGGAGGTCTTTGAACTTCGATTGAAGCTTGTAGAAAGTGGCGGCTCCTACAATTCCCCCACCGATAATGGCCACGTCAAATTGTTTTTCCAAAATGGACTTGCGTTGATGTTGAATAACTGGCCGCAAATTTAAAAAAGAAGCCGCACAGCAGACAATTGAGATCGAAGCTTCCATTTGGTAAATTCCGTTACCTTTCGGGCCACAATGCTGAAAAAAGGAGACAAAAAATTAATGAACGGCTGGGCCTTCTACGACTGGGCCAACTCCGTTTATTCGCTGGTAGTCGCCACCGCCATTTTTCCGATTTTCTATTATGCAGTCACCGAATCGGATGGTAGCAGCGAAGTTGAATTTTTTGGCTTCAACCCGGTCAACACTGAGCTCTACAGTTACGTTGTCGGAGCTTCTTTTTTGGTGGTATCTGCCATCTCACCTCTTCTTTCTGGAATTGCCGATGCCTCGGGAAGGAAAAAATTATTCCTTCAAATCTTTTGTTATCTGGGATCAGCCGCTTGCATTTCACTCTACTTTTTCGACCCTGCACACCTTGAGATAAGCATGCTCAGTGTGTTTATCGCCAGCATCGGATTCTGGGGAAGTATCGTGTTTTACAATGCATACCTGCCTGAGATTGCAGAACCAGCAGATCACGACCGACTGAGTGCCCGAGGATTTTCGATGGGTTATCTTGGAAGTGTAATCCTCCTTGTCATCAACCTCGTGATGATCCAGGTTTTAGACATTCCTGCTAAGTGGTCGTTTGTTTTGGTAGGCCTCTGGTGGGCTGGTTTTGCACAAATCACTTTTGCCCGACTGCCCAAAAACCCGTACAATCGAAAGCCTTCAAATGAAATGTTTAGAAAGGGATTTCGAGAGCTCAAGTCTGTTTTCAATCAAGTGAGGCAAACCGTAAGGCTGAAGCGTTTTCTTCTGGCTTTTTTCGTCTTTAGCATGTCGGTGCAAACCATTATGCTGATGGCTCAGTTTTTTGGAATGAAAGAAGTTTACCGCGTTGGTGAAAACGGTGAAAAAATTCAAGGGCTGGAAGACGGCCAACTGATACTGGCCATCATTTTGGTGCAGGTAATTGCAATTCCAGGAGCGTGGCTTTTTTCCCGTCTTTCCATGTGGACATCAAACCTGAAAACGCTCATCTGGGCGCTGATCGTCTGGATTGGCGTTTGCCTTTATGCTTACCTAATTGTGGACAATCCTATCGAATTTTACATCGCAGCCGGTTTGATCGGTTTCGTGATGGGAGGCACTCAATCGCTGAGTCGTTCTACCTACTCTAAGTTTTTACCCGAAACGATGGATCACGCCTCGTTTTTTAGTTTTTACGATGTGCTCGAAAAGATCGGAATTGTGATCGGAATGGTAGCTTTTGGCTACATCGAAGGCATCACGGGATCCATGCGTAACTCTGTACTCTCCCTGATTATATTTTTCGGAATAGGGCTTTTGCTCCTGCTTTTTGTGCCTCGGGAAGAAAAAAAGAAAATCGCCTGACTTAACGGTAATTTACTATTGAGTAGCGAGAGGATTCCTTCAGGATCGCTAAATTCGAATTCATTATTATTGCTAAAACCCAGAAAGAATTGAAGATGAAGAACAAGAAAGAAATAGTGGAGAACTGGCTGCCCCGATACACGGGACGAGAAATTCATGAGTTTGGCGAATACATCCTGCTCACCAACTTCGACAACTACGTTGAAAAATTTGCTTCCTGGAACGATGTGGAAGTGATGGGAAAAGACCGGGCGATGATGAACGCAACAGCGCAAAACATCACCATAATCAACTTTGGAATGGGGAGCGCAAACGCTGCCACCATCATGGATTTGCTAAGTGCCAAAATGCCTGAAGCAGTTTTGTTTTTAGGTAAATGCGGAGGCCTCAAAAAGAAAAATGAAATTGGTGATCTTGTCTTGCCACTTGCCGGAATTCGTGGTGAAGGTACATCCAATGACTATTTCCCACCAGAGGTGCCTGCTCTACCAGCTTTTGCTCTGCAACGTGCGGTTTCATCAACCAGTCGTGATTATGAAAAAGACTACTGGACGGGAACTGTTTACACCACCAATCGCAGGGTTTGGGAGCACGATGAAAAGTTCAAAAAATACCTTCGCAAGATTCGAGCTATGGCGATAGACATGGAAACCACCACTCTTTTTGCCACTGGCTTTGCCAATAAAATCCCCACAGGAGCTCTTCTACTGGTGAGTGATCAGCCCATGATTCCCGAGGGTGTGAAAACTGCTAAAAGTGACAAGTTGGTGACCGATAAATTTGTTGATTTGCAAATTAAAATCGGAGTTGATGCACTCCGTGAAATTCAAAATCAAGGCCGCTCAGTTCGCCACCTCAAATGGCAGTAAATCATGAATCAGCAAGATATTCTCAAAAACCTAAAGGCGAAGAAATACGAGCCGGTTTATTTCCTTACCGGAACCGAAAATTATTTCATTGACGAAATTTCGGACTACATCAAGGAGCACACACTTACGCCTGAAGAGAAAGAGTTTAATCAAACTGTCGTTTACGGTAGAGACACGGATTTGACCAGCATCGTCTCACTTGCCAAAGGCTTCCCGATGATGGGCGAGCGCCAGGTAGTTATCGTGAAAGAAGCCCAGGATCTGAACTGGAAAAAAGAAGATGGCCAGAACCAAATGGTAGGTTACTTGAACCAACCCCAGTCCACAACTATACTGGTTTTTGAGTATAAAAACAAAAAGCTCGACAAGCGAACGAAGGTCGGAAAGGCCATTCAGAAGCAAACATTGTTTTTTGAATCTAAAGAACTCTACGAATCGAAGCTTCCTCAGTGGATCAAGAGCTACGTTCAGAACAAGAACCACAAAATTGATGATAAAGCGATAATCCTGCTAAGTGAATACCTGGGTAACAACCTCAGTAAAATGGCCAACGAGCTCGATAAGCTCATGATCATGATTCCAAAAGGGGAAACAATCAGCCCGATTCACATTGAAAAGAATATCGGGATCAGCAAGGACTACAACACTTTTGAGCTTCAGAAAGCACTGGCTCAGAAAGAGATCTTAAAAGCAAACCGCATCATCAAGTACTTTGCTGCCAACCCAAAAGATCATCCACTCCCAATGATTTTGCCATTGCTCTACAAGTTTTTCTCAGGCACGCTCGTGTACCGCACTCTACCGGACAAATCGCAAAATGTAGCCGCCAGAGAATTGGGTGTTCACCCTTTTGCTCTGAACGATTATGCCACGGCATCGAGAAACTACAGCAATGGAAAGCTTGCTCGCATAATCACTTACCTGCGCGAAGCCGATAAAAAATCTAAAGGATTTGACAACTACAGTGTCTCCACTGAGTTTCTCATGAAAGAGCTCGTGCATAAAATCCTGCATTGATCTCCCCTTCCCTTCTTTCTCATTCTGTGCTTTGCACTACATTTGCCCCATGGCAATAAAAAACGACTTAATCTTGAGAGCGGCACGTGGTGAAGAAACCGAAAGAGTGCCCGTGTGGTTGATGCGCCAGGCAGGTAGAATCTTGCCTGAATATCGCGCTGTGAGAGAAAAGCTCAGCGGGTTCAAAGAACTGGTAACGACACCAGAACTCGCCTGTGAAGTCACGCTACAACCGGTAGATCTCCTCGGAGTAGATGCTGCAATTATCTTTTCGGACATTCTGGTAATTCCCGAGGCGATGGGTCTCGACTACGAGATGATAAAAGGACATGGCCCCTACTTCGAAAAAACCATCGACTCTCCTGCAGACTTAAAAAATATTCGTGTTGCAGATCCATACGAGAAGTTGGGCTACGTGATGGACGCCATCAAGCTCACTAAAAAAGAACTCAACGACCGTGTTCCGCTCATCGGATTCGCAGGTGCGCCCTGGACGATCTTCTGTTACATGACCGAAGGCCAGGGTTCGAAAACGTTCGCCAAGGCGCGCAAGATGCTCGTCACTGAAGAGACGATGGCACGGCAGTTGCTAAACGACATCACCGACACCACTATCGCTTACCTCAAAGCACAAATTGCAGCAGGTGCTGATATGGTGCAGGTATTTGACAGCTGGGCAGGAGTTTTAAGCCCCGACTTGTATCGGAAGTTTGCACTTCCAGCCATCGACAAAATATGTAATGCCATTGATGAAGTTCCAGTTACTGTGTTTTGCAAAGGCGCATACTTTGCAAGAAAAGAACTGGCAAATTTGAAGTGCAACACCATCGGCCTCGACTGGAATATGGATCCAAGAGAGTCTAGAAAGATCATCGGACCGGACAAAACACTACAAGGAAACCTCGATCCTGCCGTGCTTTATGGCAGCTTCGAGAGCATTCGACAGGAAACTTCAAAAATGTTGCATATTTTTGGCGGCAACCGGCATATTGCTAATTTGGGGCACGGAGTTTATCCCGACACCAATCCTGACCACGTCAAGTGCTTTATTGAAACAGTAAAAGAATTTAAACCTGAGCAATGAAAAATAAGATCTTACTCGCTGCGGCACTGATAATCGCATTCGTACAAACCAACTTCGCTCAAGAAGGAGAAAACCTGATTAAGAATCCCAGCTTCGAATCTCTATCCGAACCTGCAGACCAAATCAGAAAACTGGGAAGAATTGATGTTTCGGAACACTGGCTTTCAGCCACCGAAGCTCCCGCAGATCTTTTTGTGACCGGTGCCCGGGGAGACAAGGCCAATGTGCCTAATAACAATTACGGAAAACAAAAACCAGCAGATGGTGATCACTACGGTGGTTTCGTTGCCTATTCGAGAGAAAGAAGAACAACCAGAAGCTACCTTCAGGTGAAGTTCTCGACTCCTCTTGAAGCGAATAAGCAATATTGCGTAAAGTTTAAAGTGAGCCTTGGAGATCTTTCAAAATATGCAGTGAATGGCATTGGAGCCAGCGTTGTCCAGAAGAAAGAATCGCGTTCGGGAACTGCCGAACTTCAGCTTGAGCGTCATGCAGAGGTGATGGGAAACAAAGTTATTGAGGACATGACTCAGTGGACGACACTCTGCGGAACTTACCTTGCAAAAGGTGGTGAAACTCACCTGGTAATTGGCTGTTTCGACAGAGACGATCAATTGGAAATTGAGCGAATGAGAAGACCATCTGACCTCACAGAACCTCAGGAATACCTGGCTTACTACTACGTTGATGAAGTGAGCTTGAATAAAATTCAGGCACAGTCTCAATGCCAGTGTGGTCACAAATCCCTCAAACCAGACATCATCTACAGTCGCTCAGTAAACTTTACAGATGACATGACTGCTGCAGAAAAGCTTTCTGCAAGCTCGGCTTATTTCGGATCTAACACTGCAGACTTAAATGCAGTTGCCAAACGAGACCTAAAAAAGGTTGTTGACATTTTGGAAAAGAACCCATCGCTCAAAATTGCCGTAGTAGGTCACATGGACGACAATGAGTTCAATGAAGCCAAGCTCAATGAGAAGTACAAAGACCTAGCGCTGAAAAGAGCGCAAAACGTAGTTGACTTTTTGGTTGATGAAGGATTGAGCAGATCACGTTTTGGCACATTGAACAAAGAAAATAAGGAGCCGGCCAATACACGCCCAACTCCTATGAGTATTGCACAAAATAGAAGAGTGGAATTTGTCGTTCAATAACTCCGATTATTATTGAACAATCGTGTTGAACACATATATTTCAGCAAATATCAAACAGATTAATAAATCAAAGAGGCCTGGATACTTCAGTTTCAGGTCTCTTTTTTTATTGGCCTTCCTCCTTTCATTTTTTGGAGTCAGAAGCCAGGACATTCTTGACAACCCTGGTTTTGAGAAGTACAAATACTGTCCGGTCAGCTTTAATCAAGCCAGTTTAAATACCATCAGCGTGTGGCGACAAGTGGCGCGTGGCACCCCAGATTATTTTCACTCCTGTAGCAAAAGAGTGGGTGTTCCCAACAATATGTTTGGCTACCAAAAAGCCAGAGAAGGAGAGGGATACGTAGGCATGGCTGTTTTTTCAGCTACGAAAACCAACTACCGCGAATACCTGCAGATAAAGCTCGAACGCCCGATGGTTGAGGGCGACATGTATTGTTTTGAAATCTTTATTTCTCCTGCCGACTACGACCTTTACGTGTGTGATGGTTTTGGAGCGTACTTTAGTGAAAAGCGGCCAATTGGAGACGCATCTAACGTGATTAAAGTAAGACCCCAGTTTTACAATCCTCAACTCCACATGCTGGATGAAACAGAGCAGTGGACCATGATCTCGGATGTGTTTGTTGCCGAAGGAGGAGAAGAATACCTTACCATTGGCAACTTCCGTCCAGACAACCACATGAAGATCTTAAAGAGAACTGCAGAAGAAGGTGCTCGCTCTTCCAATGAGTGGGCTTATGTTTATGTGGACGACATTCGATTGAAGCCTGTCGCTTCTCGCGATGAATGCAGTTGTGTGAATGACCTCATCAAGGAGAACGTGACTGATCCGCCCATGGAGCTCTCAGAGGTTCGCGAAATTTCTTTCCAGGCTGTGCTCTTCGACTTTGATGAAAACTACCTCACCGAGAAAGCCAAAAGTGACCTGAACAAGGTGGTGAGAACAATGCTCAAAAGCTCTTCGATCTACATGGAAATCATTGGCCACACCGACATCATTGGCGGAGATGGCTACAACGTTGAGCTTTCAGAGGCCAGAGCCAAAGAGGTGATTCGATATATGGTTTCGAAAGGAATAGATGAGTCTCGGTTGAAGATGCGATATTACGGAAGTCAGATGCCCGCAGCAGACAACACTACGGCAGAAGGGCGCGCTCAAAACAGGCGAGTCGAGTTTCAGATTTTACAAAAGAAGTTTGAGCTCTACGAGAAAGACTAAGGTTCTTTCCGCTCCTCATGAAGATTGTCTGAAGAGGTATCAATCCCGCGCTTCTCCGCCCGCTTTTCCCATTGTTTCCTGGCGTATTCCTGCAGATCATCCAGCTCGTCAAACTCGTCTACGATTTCAAGACCGAGGAGGGTCTCCAGCACATCTTCCATGGTAACGATCCCTGCTGTTCCACCAAATTCTTCTGAGACGATAGCAACTTGCTCACGTCTTTGCGTGAAAAAAGTATAGAGCTTGTAAAGACTTTCATTTTCATCGACCAGCGCAATGTCTCTCATCAATTCTTTCAACTTCACATCGGGCTCTCCACTCACAACATGCTGCATCACATCGTGCTTGTGGACAAAGCCTGTGATGTTGTCTTTGGACCCCTTAAAAAGAGGAATTCGTGAATACTGATTAAATCGCTTGTCGGTTGAAAATTCTTTGGCCGTCATCTCTTCACGAGCCGCAACCACCACAGTACGTGGCGTCATAACATCCTTCACGCGAATAGATCTGAATCCCACCAGGTTTCTCAAAATGCGCGCCTCTTCTCTAGTGAAAACGCCTTCCCTCTGCCCTATTTCAGCCAGCGCGATCACCTCACTTCGCTCCACTTTGTTTTGTTGCTTTTTCTTGAAAACACCTGTAACTAACCTCGAAAGAAGAACGAGCGGATACATTCCATAAATAAGCCACTGTAGACTTTTGGTTGTGAAATGAGCCAGACCTTTCCAGTAGCTTGCGCCAATGGTTTTTGGGATCAACTCCGAAAAGACCAAAATCAAAAGCGTCAAAACACCAGAAATTATCCCAACAGAAATATCTGAGAAAACAATGACCGCCTGCGCTCCCACGCCAGCTGCACCCACTGTATGAGCAATAGTATTCAGCGATAAAATTGCGGATAGCGGTCGGTCGATATCAGTCTTAAATCGCAGCAGGGTTTTACTCCAGTCTTTGCCCTGAGACATCTGTGATTCGATGTAGCTGGGTGTAACACTGAGCAAAACAGCCTCGGCTATGGAACAGTAAAACGACACTACCAGTGCGAGTAGCAAGTAAAAAATAAGAAGAGTCATAGGATGCTAAGTTAACTTTTGGTTCGAACTTTATTCAAGTCTAAAATCATTTTAAGCTCTTTTTGCAAATCCACCTCCATAGGAAAACCACTGCAGTTGAGTTCTTCATTTATCTTTGTGGCCATGCACGAATTGAATCTCCCTCACCATCCTTTCAGAATAAAAAACGAAAATGGGCAGCACTTCATTTTTGATGAAATCAGAAAGAAGTTCCTCGTCCTTACTCCAGAGGAATGGGTTCGTCAGCATTTTGTCATGTACCTGCACAACGAAAAGTCTTTTCCGCTGTCACTTATGTCTCTGGAAAAAGGATTGAAGCTCAACAACATGCCCCGCAGAAGCGATATTGTTGCGTTTGCCAGCGATGGAGCTCCACGCGTTCTCGTTGAATGTAAGGCACCGAAGATTAAAATCACTCAAGACACTTTCGACCAGGCAGCTCGCTACAACATGGAGTTGAAGGTTCCTTTCATGGTTGTGACAAACGGACTGGACCACTATTGCTGTGTGATCAATCACAAAGAAAAAAGCTATTCATTTCTGAAGGAAATCCCCAACTACAAGGACGTTCTGTAGGATCCTGTAACTGCACAAATTTTCGTTTTCTCCAACGAGCACTTTACTTACCTTTGCGCACCAAAATTTAGCAACACATTTATGATCGTATTGAAAGACTTACTTTCCATTAGCGGAAAGCCAGGATTGTACAAAGTAGTGACACAATCGAAAAACAGTTTGATTGTGGAATCGCTCGAAGACGGCAAGAAGATGCCGGTTTACGCAGCTCACAAAATCAGTGCACTCGAAGATATCAGCATTTACACTTACAGTGATGACGTGCCACTAGGCGAAGTGTATCAGGAAATTTATGATAAAGAAAGCGGTGGAAAAGCGATAGAGCCCAAGAAAGCATCGGCTAAAGAAATGCGCGATTACATGGTGCAGGTGTTGCCCGACTATGATGAAGAGCGCGTTTATCAATCTGACCTCAAGAAATTATTCAACTGGTACAACTCGCTTCACAAGCACAACTTGCTGGTAGAAGGAAAGGACGAAGAAGGTGGCGAAGAAAAAGCAAGCGAGAACTCGGATAAGAAATCAGACGAAGAAGAATAAACTCTATTCTCATCCGAACCAAGTTTTCTATATTTAGATAACCCTACTTTACAATGAGCACCCAAGCAACTACATCACACCCCAAGAAACCGAGAACGTTTCTGCCAGAGCACCTAAAAATTGATTCCTGGGACGACCTGGAGCCGTTTTTCGTAGATCTCAAAGAAAGACCTCTCAAGGACAAGAAGGATTTGAAAAAGTGGTTGCTCGACTTAAGCGAGCTGGAGTCGGTGCTAGAAGAGAATGCGGCATGGCGATACATCAAAATGTCGATAGACACCACTGATGAGGAAAAAGAGAAAGACTATCAGTTTTTTGTGCGCGAGATTCAACCGAAAATCGCTCCTTACTCAAACGAGCTGAATCAGAAGCTTGCGGATTGTCCTCTCACTAAAGAGCTGCCAGAAGGAAAGGGATACTTTATTTACTTACGAAAAATCGAAAAGGAGATCGAACTTTTTCGTGAGGTGAATATCCCACTGCTTTCTGAAGTACGGGAAAAGGCACAGGAATTTGGAAAAGT
>Ga0136604_1000707_pt1 | contig 15990 bp, 17 predicted proteins | sample AntRauFillE10628_FD_104928 | JGI IMG/M metagenome (GOLD analysis project Ga0136604, IMG submission 104928) | Saline lake microbial communities from Rauer Islands, Antarctica - Metagenome Filla E10 #628 | ecosystem: Environmental > Aquatic > Non-marine Saline and Alkaline > Saline | place... | reverse complement strand
GCCCAATGAGTCCACGTGAATCCAAACGCCGTGAACTTCAAGGGTATCTAGATCGACTCCGACAGATACCGGACAAGACCCCACGAGACATGGATTTACAGATAGAGTTACAAGAAGCCTTACGCGATCTAAAACGGTAGTAGGGCAGGTCCCTACTACTTTATGTCGCCTTCACCCAAAAGGCGTCGTTCAACTCCAAGTGTATTGAAAAACATTTGAGACCTATATCACCTTGGTAGCACGCGTGTGCCGTTTCTCGGTTCAGTCGTGTTATCTATTTAACCAACCTGTAAGGAAATCATTATGTCACTTAACATCTATAATGAAGCAGTATCAAAAGCTGGTATTCATAATCAAGTCAAGTTTGGCAACCCGAGTCTGGAAACCGCATCGGCCGATTCCAAGCGGCGGATGGAAGACAAAATCCAGTCCCTCAAAGTCGAAGCCTCACGCCGGATGAAAGATCTGGTTCGAGACGTGGTTCAACTCCAAGTAGACGGCGGGGCGCTTGACTACTTGGATGTGATGGAACTTGAAGTTCTGGTCAGTCGCATTGACGATTTGACCGCCGACGACTTCCGACTCGTAGAACCCATTGTTGATGCGTTGATACCGAAGCCCACTGGGCAGAAGATCAACTTGGAAGACGAAGGGATCAACATTCCAGAAGACCAGCAGTAACATCCGACTGGAGGGGTTCGCCCTTCCAGTCTTTCTTTTTTTTTTGTCTTGACCGCACTTTGACATCTTATGGCAGAATTGTAATCGACCCGACTAAGGACCCCCATTATGTTACGTCAACATATGTTTGAAGAAAACCACCCGTCGCTGGAATCCGCCGACGATACGGTTGAGAAGCGTATCGACGCGATGGCCAAGATGGACAACGTGAACGACAAAAGCTTTAACGCAGTCAACTGGCAAGTTGCGATGGATCACATCGACGACAAGAACGACAAGAAGTCAGCCAAAGTCCTCTACAAGTTGTTGACCGAACCCATGACCAAGGTGTTTGAAAAGGCGGTCAAGGAAGGTTCGTTGAAAGACAGTGAAGCAGGCGGTAAAGATGTCTTGAACCGTCTGCACGATCTGGGACTACTGGCGCCGATCTCCGAGAAGGGTGAGACGCTTAACGCCGTTACATTACTTGGCAGTAAGTTCTTTGAACTGGCTGGCGGTAAGGTCGAGGAAGAAAAGAAAGACGACAAAGAAGAGAAGTCGTCTGAGTCGTTTGACGAAGACAAGCACTGACCCAAGTCAGCATAGGAGGAGGCCAATGGCCTCCTCCTGTTATGTCGTTTATTTTTTGTCTTGGTCTTGATCAACCACATCGTCTTCCCGTCGTTTATACTCCGCTCCACGCTTACCGTAGACCAGTCCTTGAGTCTCGTTACCGTTACGAATAGCCGCCCCCGTCAATAGAGCGCCAAACGCTAAATGAAAAAGCCCAGAACCTCTAAGGGTGAATGGCTCGTACCCGGAGGTGGCCGAGCGAATGATCTGTGCTTGTAGACTTGGGTCCATACCGCGAATCTGACCAATCAGTTCGGTTAAGTCAATGCGGTTAATTCCCACGTACGACGGGAACACCACGAAATCACAAAAACAGATCAACGTGTAGACAAACGCACTGGCTGGTTTCCAATGCGTCATCATCCAGTTGTGCGCTCTCATATATCCTCTCAAATCGCTGAACTCATACGAAACGGCATAAGGAGGGACCGAAGTCCCTCCTTACAACGCGTGTTTTATTTAGTGTACGCTTTGGCTCCTTGCTCACAGTATTCGACCAACGCGCGCGTGGTGGAGAACAAATAAATGTATATATCGAGCAAGTTGTCGATGACGTAGTCCATCCAACGAGCGACGTTGTTACCAAAGTAATTTTCGAGGGTAACCATAATGGCTTCAAACACAATGTCGCCAGTCTTATCGCCATAAGAAACGGTAGTTTTCTTTTTGATCTTTGGCAGGTTATCCTTACTTTTGTACATTTCAGAAGCATCGTCGATCAACCCAGCGGAGTCTTCTACCAACTTGAGCATGGCAGTGATATTGGATCGAGCGGACGTCAACAGATCCTTCATGTGATCTACTTCTGGAATTTCGATTGTATCTTTCTCGCGATACTTACCAAATCGATTGGTATTGAGGACGCTGAGATCGCTGAGCTTTTCATCCTTCGTATCACGGTCTACCGTAAACGACGGCAACTTCGGAACAACAAGACCTTGCCCACCTGGAAGAACGATTTTGTCCAGACCCTTAACTTCTCTATGATACTGATCGATCCATTCTTCAGTCGCCGACCGTGCTTCTTTCTGAAGTCGTTCGATGTCGGACTTATCTGTCTTCTTGTCCAACTTGACGATCTCTTTCTGAACAGAATCGATATGATCAATCAACTGACGACCAAAGGTGGTGGTTGACTTAGCGAACTGAGTCAGTGTACCCATAGCTTCTGGATACGCCGCCACCAACGTTTTAGATTCCATACTGCCTTTGATGTGCAGCCGCGAACCACCGCCCATCTTGACCTGGTCTTTGTTTGGTTTAGCATTTCGGTCAAGACCGTCCAGTGTGTTTTCAACGGCGGAGATTCGATTGTTTAATTTATCCCAGCCACCAGAAACCTCTGCGATGAAATCTTTCCATCCACGCTGAATTCGTCCACCGGCGTTGGCAGTGGCTCGCCCAATGCGTTTAATAACGTCGGCGATTCCTTCTTGACTGAATTCGGCCTCTTGAGCAAATTCCGGCCCGAAGTAGTTTTCCAACGTCAACCGATACGCCTGTTCCAACTGAAGTCCGAGAGTACCGTCTTCTTGAGCAACGTCGTACAGTTTCGAAAACGCCTCCAAATGCTCTTCAGCGTCGCGCAAACCTTCCAGCTGCAGGGAGGCCGTGCGAATTTCACGCATGGCTTCGTTAACTCCACTGGTCGATTGCTCGAGACCGATATGATCTTCAAGAGTAAAGGACGCTGGTCGTTTTTCTTTAGCAAATAGTTCTTTGGACAGCAACATAGTTCAGAGTTCCATGTTTAGCTTAATAAAATACCCTTATGCTCATAGTAAACGACATAAGGGAGCCGAAGCTCCCTCAGTCGGTTTGATCAGAGTCTAGGCTCACCCGAGGCCCTGAATCGGGTCCCAAGGTTTCCAACTGATTCATTGTGTTTCTCTGGAGAGATTCCGCAGTTTCCAACAAGGAAATGATTGCCAAGTTGTTTGCACGGATAGGCGCGTTAATTGGACAATCGCCCATGAGCTTCGAATTTTTATCTCGAAGCTCATGTTGTACCCTAGACAAAAGCTCCTCAAGCTTGTGACCGTCAGGGTTGTCAACACTCATCAAAATTGTCATGTAGGGTCCTATTAAGTAAAGTCAATCCTCATTCCAGCTTCGGCGGTAGTCAAGCTTTCCATCGACGAGTCTACGCCGTCGATATCATCCGGCACATATCCGACTTCTTGGAACGGTATGTAGAAGAACCGATACTTCAGAGGTGTTGCCTTAACGGTCCGATGCTTGCCACGGTGTATAGCCAGGTAGTGCTTCTTGTCACGTTCAACGATGTCGACGTAGACCTCCAGGTCGGCTTCGTTGGCAATACGCTTAGAGCCGTCCCAATAGTTCTTACCGGCGATTTCTGCAACGAAGTTACCAACCCCCGCTCGTTTCAAAGCCATGGCCTCCTGAGACAGCTGGTGAGGCGTCACGAACAGGATGTTGCGGGACGACATGAACGTCCGGACCCGTTGCATTAGCATCCGAATGTCCTCACCAATCATACTCGATTGACAGCCTTTACGATTAATCATGGCTAGGTAATCAAAGTACACTGCGTGGACCTCACACCCAGCCCCCTCGTAACGAAGGATGGTGTTATACAGATCTTGATACGTAAACGCGTTCGGATCGATCCGAAGCATGTCAACGTTCCACCCCCTAGACGTTAGCTTATCGGCCACGTACGCGCCAGCGGTCTCCTCGTCGACCTGAGACACGTCGACGGCTTCGCCAGTCTCGTTCTCTTTCAGGGCAACGTACATCCGAATCAAATCTTCCTCAGCGCGGTTCTCGCTGGAGAAGTAAAGGATCATAGGCTTTTTGGTGGTGTCTTCTTGAATAGGGTCGTTGTACAAACACGCATGACGGAACAGGTCGTGAACCAAACCGGACTTGTAGCAGTGCGTCAGACCGCCCACCAGAACAAACATACCTCGACGCATCTGATTCGATTCGCCGAGCATTCGGTTAAACGCTTGCCAGCCGGTTTTAAAGCCGCCAGCGCCGTCGGTGTCTTCTTTGGCTTTCTCCAATACTTTCTTCAAGCTGTCTGGGTTAGACATACTCATCAGGTTAAGGATAAAATCTTGTTGATCGTTGCTAGTGCCGTTTGAAAATGCTTCTAAGTCAGCCACAAGGTTCTCCACGTATTTTTTCCAATCCAGGGGTTTTTTGTTGTAAAACAATTCTCGGTGTGCTTTGTGAACGATTTCACGGATCGCCCACTGATGTAAGAAGTTCTTCAGTTCGCCATGCAAACCGTTACACAACTTCATCATGGTTTCGTCATCAACGCCGTGATAACGGTCTACGTCTTCAAACGCTTGGAAGACAGTAAAGTCATCACCGGCGTTTAAACGAACTCGTTGAAGAAGCGCATTAAAGTCAAACGGCTCTTCTTCGGATTGGTCGCACATCCACATCACCGTCTCACGAAGCCCTACGATCGTATTGCGACCGCTGTCGGTTTCGGTGACTTGCTCGGGAAGCTTCAGTCTGGAAATGATGTCTTGCGCCAAGCTAATTGACCGATGACTGATCCGTTTGCAGATCCCCTCACAATACAGTAATGTGATAATTTTAATCAGAACCAGTTTGGAATCCATTGTTCATCCTTCGGTTGGTGCGGGTTCAATTACGGGATTGGAAGGACTCCTTAGGACCCGTAACTGATGGTGAAAATCTTCGAGCTATACCATGCCCAGCTCCCGTCCAATTTGAATGTTGTACCATAATGTGATGCAGACCTATATGAACAATTGACCAGGGAGTCACCCATGCGGCTGATTTGTATCCCATTGTGGCTTTCACAAGCCCTGAACAGAGAAGGATTGGCGGAGAGCGCATTGCTGGATCAGTCAGCGTTGTCACCTTTCTTTCCGCAGAAAGACTTAGAGTGCTACGATAGACTCGCCAACGAGACTCGGATGTATTTCGAATCCGTCTTCGGCGTGACTCTTCCTGGGCACGATGAAGCCCCAGTTCACATCGACCGTCCCTTGAACGCTTTCGAGAAAACAGGGATGGATGCGGTCGTTGAACGACTGGAGCAAACTGATAAAACGGACTTAGCGTACAAACTGATCGGACGGCATTTGCCACCCGGCTTCCAGTGGAGTTTCGCGGTTCGCCCATTAAGTGGTCCTAACAGCACCGACACCGTTGGGTTGTTTGTGTACGTTTTTGAAGGTACCGGCAACGATAAAGTCGAAGCCGACAAAAAGTTTTTAGCAGAGTTGCTGGAACTATTGTATGCACACAATTTAACCATTGACAAGCTAGCCATGACTGGCTTTCTTGGAGCCTACGTTAAACGACTGGGCTAAGCTTGTGCTGAAATGACCACCCCATTGTATAGTGGCTGTTCCCAAACACCGGCTACTGGCCCACTAGATTTCTTTTGATCAAAGGAACCAAAAGGTATGTCCAACAGAACGCGTTTTGCAACACAACTGAATAATATCGTTTCCGAACTGGAAACTACTATTCGTTCAAACGGCGTCGCCGCCAGCGCTGAGCTGGTTCGTGGCACTTACTCGCAGGAATCTGCGGGTGTTTTCGCTCGTGATTTCGAAGATCAAACCCGCGACCTGCGCTCTGCAATCGCCGATCATCTTTCCGAACTTGACCCCAGCTTCTCCCAAGAAGGCTTGGCCTCTGAAATGAGTGAGCCGATGCGCGCTGGTTTGATTGCAGCCCTGGCTTCCCAAGGCGGTGCTTCTGGTTATCACAAGCAGGCCCTCTCCGCTGGTGACGCAAGTCAGTTCAGCCTGGAATCTGTTTACACCGGTCTTGGTGGTTCTATCGACGTTGCTGAAGGCGACGCGTACTCTCAGGAGTCTTTCGACGAAACTGAGCTGGCGAACTTCGCTGCACAGAACATCATGTACAACGTACTGGCTTCACGTCAGGACGCGTTTGCCGAAGCTTTCTTCCCGACTAAGGTAGTTACTCCGGCCGAAGGTGGCATCGCCATCACCGTTGATCGCCAGGAAGTCCTGGACTACGCTCAGCACAAGTCTGACGGCTCTGCACTGGGTCTGAAGCGCAGCAACCTGATCGACGCGTTTGCCGATCACAACATCCTGAACCGTCCGGCGACCGAGCTGGTGCCTTGGGCCAAGAACGACAACAGCAACGACGCATTCTTCGTCGCTGAGTCTGAAGTTGGCGCGATCGACATGGACATCTCTGGCACGACTGTTCGCACTCGTCCGCTGAAGATGGGCAAGAAGATCAACCTACTGGGTCTGTCTTCACATCCTGGTCTGATCGACAACGGCATCCTGGACACCACTGATCAAATCGCCCCAGGCTCACGTCTGAAGAACCTGTACATCCGTCTGAGTGACGGCGCTGCACCGGCGAATGTTGAAGTGATCAAGCTGGACGTGGGCAACATGACCCGCAACCAGTTCAAGAAATCTCAAGAAGGTCAAGGTCGTGAAGTGGTTCTGAACTTCATCAGTTCTGCAATCACCATCGATGCCAACACCAAAGCCGCTGACGGTGCTGCCGTTTCTTTGCTGGACACCCAAGTCAACACTCCGAACCTGTCGGTTCAGTTGGCTCTGTCTGTCAATGGTAATGGTAACCTGAACGAAGGTTCTGTCGACATCCATTCTTCACCTGTGCGTGTTGAAAGTGTTGTTAACGACGCTGGTGAAGTTCTGGCTCTGGATACCGGTGCTGGTCAAGCGGTCATTGATCGTCTGGAAACCCTGAGCGCAACCGTTATCGGTTACGACCTGGCGGCTCGTCGTTCTAACAGCAACTGGCGTTCCACTGGTGCCCTGATCGACGTGACTCCGTACACCGAGTCTTACGCGATCCAGCCTGGCTACCCGATCAGCGTTCTGACGCCGACCGACGACCAGCAGAATGGTGCCAAGATCAGCGGTATGATCAACGCTGCTCGCATCCGCAACAGCAACAACGCCATCACTACTCTGATCAACTACGCAGAGCAGTTGGAAGCGTACAAGAACGCCATGGCTCGTGGTGTGAAGCTGGACATCGTTGGCGCTGGTCGTCACGTGGTTCGTCCTTACTTCACTTCCAAGGACCTGGACGTTTCTGCAGCCATTAGCTCAATCAGCTCGCACGAGCGTGCTGAAGACGTATCCGCCGTACTGGTTGATGCGATCCGTGACATGGCTTACCGCATGTACCGTGAGTCCAACTACGGCCCTGCTCTGGATCTGGCCAACGCTGGTACCCAGACCCGGCCTACGCTGCTGATCGGTTGTGATGCTGTTGTACAGCGTTACTTGATGATCTCTGGTGACGACCGTCTGTTGGGTGAGAACATGCAGCATCGCATCGTCTCTACCAATGACACTCGCATGATCGACAACATCTACCTGACTTTCACTCGCGAGCGTCCAGGCAGTGAAGACGGCCTGAGCTTCGGTGTACACGCGTACGTACCCGAGCTGATCCAGCGTGTTACTACCAGCCGTAACGGCTCTACGTCCAAGAACGACCGTGTCGTTCCGCGTAGCATCCATGTCCCGGTTCTTCCGGTCATGGGTCACCTTCGCATTCAGAAGCTGTCTGAGGCGATTGGTAACGTTTAATCCAGCGATGGATTAACTTCAGGTGACATACCTGGTGTCCTAAGGGGCGGCATAGGGGCGGCCTTCGGGTCGTCCCCTATGCCGCCTTTGAAAATAATTTCAAGAATATATCATGCAGATGTACACGCCGCAATCAATCACCGGATGAAGACCATGTGACATGCAACATATCGAACCGCATCAGACTACTTACGTCGAGGTGAATGACGTAGAAGTCGACACAACCCTACGGCGGTCCAGTGGTCCTTTGGAATACACCATCTCTTACTACAATCATCTAAACTGTGACATCACGGTGACCCTTAGGAACGGTCTGCCGTTTAAACTCCCTGCTGGTGACGGTAGGAAAAACTGTATAGAGGTGTTAGTGACCTATTCGATCGATGCCCGCGTTGGCATTGATCCTAGAAGCACATTCCATCAACGAGCCAGTAACTCCGCAGAAAGTGCAGCGCTGCTGGCCGCCATTGAGAACTGCGAAAAAAGCGGTCGATTCAGCCGAAAGAGCTTTACTCTGAAGTACAGTGTAACGGCCGACGAGGTTGAAAAGAACAGTGGAGTCACCTACATTGCCGAGCTCGATTTAGTTCTGTCGGTCAGTGACGACGAGCGCCGAGCAATCCATCCTTATAGCCCCAGCAGTGACCGGTACCGGCTGATCGAGGCCGAGGTGAACGTCAACGACCCAGAGAAGTTTGGCTACGCCATGTATCTGGTGAGTAACAACGGGGCCATCGGGGATAGGTACATCAACATAGGAGGTAACGCCTATCGAGTTCCAAGCACAACGAATAAATCTTTACGGGACGGGGTTTATGTATGTAGCAGCGGCAGGGTAGAAGCTCGAGGAAACGACCCTATCCCTGTAGCCGAGTTCTATCCGTTCGACCAAGCGTTCGAACTGCTCAAGTTGTATGACACGCCGGAGAGTGCTCTGAAACTAGGGGATCAGTTGATCGCCCGGGAACAGGAACTCAAAGAACTGACCATGCACATGAAAGAGGTAGAACACTCGCATAAGCTGGAACGCATTAAATACGAACACGATTTTGCCGTTAAGAAACAAGAGTTGGAAGAGACTCGGATGGAATTGGACAATCAGTACGCAAAAGAAGAGCACGAGCGCCGGATGCGCGCCATGCGAGATAAGGAGTATCACGAGTCGCGTAGCTCAGCGCGTAAAGACTCCAGTGAGATCATTAAGATCATTCCAATTGTACTGACCGGGGTAATAGCCATCTCAGCGGCTATTGCGAAATACAACAAAGATTAGGATCTGTTGTTGATGGACTCTCAACTATTAGAAGGGGTACTCAATGCGACACCTGAAATCAATTCCGACGTGGCGAACGGACTAGCGACCAAGCAGTTGTTGGGTGCTGAGCAGTTTGTCGATGAGATCTTTCGCTGTGCAGCGGTGGATTTCCCAGACGGACTCACGTATGAAGGCTATCGGAGGTGTACGCCTCAGGAAGAATTCAACGAAGCAACACGTTCTCGGGACAACCGGCAGGTTTACGAACTTGCTCAAAGCGATTTCTACTTGGTGGCGTACTTCTTTAAATACAAGAAGGACGAGAATACGGAAGCGGAGGAACTCTTTCCCAGGTACTTGTATCTGCCGTATGTTCAGACAGGCGGTCTGCTGAACGTGCGTGGAAAGAAGTTTGCCATTCACCCAGTTCTGGCTGACCCGGCATTTAGCGTTGGATCGAAGAGCATGTTCATTCAGCTCACCCGAGCCCGTCTGACGTTTGAGAGAACCACTCACCACTTCATGGCGAACGATGACCGAGAGTCTACGTACGTCGTTTGGTCGTGGGTACACAGCACCGCCCGAAATCGACAGCGGAGAAAATCAGGCAGTGCCAAGGTGATCTATTCTACCATGGCCAACTACCTCTTCGTTCGTCGAGGGTTTACGGAAGCTATGCGAGAATACGCAGGAGCTGACGTGGTGGTGGGAGAAGATGAGATCACCGCCAAAGACTACCCGTCCGACGAGTGGGTGATTTGCAGTACCGTGGGGAATAAACCGCGAGCATTCATGGGTAATCAGTATCGCAGTACTCGCGTTCGCGTTGCGGTTCCCAAAGAGCAGTACACTCAGGCAGCGAAAAGCCTGATCGGTGCTTTCTTCTACATAGCCGACCATTTCCCCAACCGGGTAAAGCCGGAGTACGTAGACGACGTGTGGCTCTGGAAGGTTATCTTAGGCCACATCATCTACGAGCCCGGCACCGGCGAGGGTTTGATGGTCACCGAAATTGAGGATCACTTAGTCTCCCTCGACGAGTACCTTGATTCGATTGTGTGGAAGGAATTGAAAAGTTCAGGGGTGTCGTGCAGCGACATCTATGAATTGTTCATGTACGTGATTGAGACCCTGGCTCAGAAGACGGTGTCCTCCGATGTGGGAATCTCCAGCATCTACGGGAAACGCCTGATCACGCTAAGGTACGTGTTGTTTGACATCGTGAGTCAGATCAATACGTTGATGTACAAGCTTCGAGCAGCTCAGAAGAAACGCAAAAAGCTTGAGATTACAGAAATCAATAACCTGATGAATATCTATTTACGCAGCAGCCGTATTGCCACCATCAGTAACCACGCGAAACACCCGGAGGTGAACCCTGTCTCTACGTCGAATGACAATTTGTTCTTTGGTGTCACATCAACCATGTTGACCCAAGACAGTGCGTCTACCACCGGCGGTAAGAAGAGTAAGATTAACCTGAAGGACCCTAGCAAGCACTTGCACGCTAGCGTGGCTGAAGTTGGTTCATACAACAACATTCCTAAGTCCGACCCTACCGGGCGGAGTCGGATCAATCCCTGCGTTCACGTAGGACCCGATGGAATGGTGGAGCGTGACCATCAGAAGAAAGATCTGTTGGATCACGTTCAGAAATTGCTGATGCAGTAATCCAGATGTCTCTGAGGGGAGGGTCCGTAAAGGCCCTCCCCTTTTGGGCACTTGTCATTTTAATAACCTATAAATCAAAGGACAGTCTCATGAACCGTGACCAGAGAAAGCGACTCAATCGAGCCGCCACTATCTTTGCACTGTACGGCATTATCCTAGGTCTTCCCTCAGCGTTGTTCAGTGGGAGTCTTGCTGACATCCCTGTGGTTGCGTTGATCTTTGGGTTACCAACCTTGTGGTTAGACCGACCCTCTTCGAGGACAACCTATGTCCGTGTCAAGGAACATTCATGATTTCAGTAAATTGATCTGTGAGTGTCTGAAACTTGGCTGGGAGTATTCCCGAGGACAACCCAATGAACAGCAGCTGCAACATTGGGCGACGCTTGGGCGAGCGACCAGCGCGTTTAAGAAAAGTCACAACGATTCAATCTGCACCAAACATCAAGTCATTCATTTGATCCGATGTAAAGAAGAAGCGTCTGTCCTAAAGGGCTATCGGCGACTGTGCTCTATTGGTTTGTGGACCGCGTGGATAGAAGACTATCCGGTGATTCGACCCGTGGAGCGAACGATCTTCAGTATTCAACCGTAGATCTAAGTAGTTTGAAAAGATATATCATCCGTGTGATGAGTGAATACACCAAGATTTTGGGTGGGGCTTAGCCTCAGAAACACCTTAGGCCTGCATAGGTCAGTGTGAACTTTAGGAGCTTTCGATGCAATACAACCAGCAACCCTTACCTGTATCTGCAGAACAATTGCAGTGCCGGTTCGTGCAGGGGAATCAACTTCCGCCTCTGCCGAACGTCCAGGAAGTGGGGCAGGTATCACAACAAGAAGCCTACAATCTCCATGGTGAGTTGATCAATCTCCTTCAAGCGGGGACTCAGAAAGGTCCGATTCGGGTCTTCTTGTTCAACCTCTATGGTCAGAATGGATTTGTGAACCAAGGGTACACCGATCTGTATGGCTTTGCGATTGAGTATTACCTGTTCCTACGTGCGTCTGGGCAACCCGATATTCAGCGGGCCGTAGACGACACCGTCAAGTGCGACATTCCTCGGATAATGGCGCAATACCCAGCATTGCAAGGGCTCTTGAACCAACAGCAGATAAACGATCTCAATCAGTTCGTCCAGCTGTCTCAAGCGATCTCTCAGCACATGCAGGCGTTCTACAGCCAACAGATGAATAACCAGAACGCTGGACCTCCTCAATGGGGCGGTCAGTCAAACACGATGAACTCAAACCAGGGACATCGTCCTGGTCCGGCCATGCAGTTTGGCAGTGGTGGTTTTACGGGACACGGCAATACGAATATGGCGCCTGGTGGTGGTGGCGGTCGTCCAGGTGCTGGCGCTTGGTCACAGCCCAACCAACCGATCCAACAAACCACGCGACGTCCCGGTATGAGTGGTCCAAACGCTGGAAGTATGTTGACTCAGCCGAATGGACCTACGGGTTCGCCCGGCGGTTCTCGCCGTCCCGCTGTAGGCAGTCCAGCAACATCCAGCCTGAATACCAACCCAGGGGTTATACCAGGTGCAGAACAAAAGGGAGATGACATGAGAGTTGTTACAGAAGAGAATCGCCAAATTGGTCATCTGAGCGCCGTTGCTGAGGTAAGAAACCCCACACCTCCCATCGACCGAGAAGTTGAACTAATCTCTTCTGAATACATCCCGGCCCGCACCAAGTCTCAACGGATCGTCAAGGGCGAGAAGAAAGGTAGAGCCGAATACAAACTTGTCGAGATTGAAGGAAGCCAAATGGAATACAGCGATCACGAAACCAACCCCGACCTGATAGAACTGTCGAGAAAACAAAAGACAGGACCTAAGGTTGGCCCTATACCCTCATGGGAAGGTATCTCAATGCCAAGCGAAATCAGCAAAGACGACACACCTGAAAACGTCGACATCTTGTCAGTAGACGAGCCGCTGTATCTTAAAGAGACAGTAACCTCGTATTCAGTAATGCACGGCCGGTCTCTGGCGATGGAACAATACGACCGACTGAATCTGAGCGGCGACGAACGAATGATCGAGTATTACATCGATCTTCTGACCCCCATCGGCGACAAGTCCCTGGCGGAAAACATTCAGAAGCTACGTGAGACAGTCACCCTGACTGAGCTGGTGGATGTTTTCAATCTTATGGCTAAAGAAATCGACGCGCGTGTGTGGTACCGTCTGCACGATTTGCTCACCGACGTGCTGCTGCGTCGCCTTCGCGGCGGCCTTGGCATGCGGATCAACGTCGATTCAATTACGGACGACTACGATGATCTGATGGACATGCTGGCTAAAGACTATCACACCAACGCGGTGGACCGGTTCAAGCGAAACACCCACATCGCCATCCTGAAAACTTTGAACATGCGTGAGAAAAACAACACGCTTCTTCTGAGCGAGACAATCAGCGTTACCGAACTTCCTTGGACCAGCAATCACATCGAGTTGGTTATGGAAGCAAAGTACGTCATGTTGAGTAAAGGAGTTAACGATCAGATGACAGCGGCTATGCTGAAACTGTTCGAGCGGACAAACGTCAAAGAGTGTAACATGTCTAGGCGTTACGTCGTCACCTTGGACAACGTAGTGATCGAACTGCATCCTGGTGATATGGGAACCAGCACGTTGCTGATTTCCAAAGGCAATCTTTGCTGCTAACGCGGTATAACTGAGGAGGGGCTTCGGCTCCTCCTCTTTTTTTGTTTACGCTTATACATCATCCCATGACACGAGATAACTAATGGGTTGAGTATGAGTAATTACATAGGCAACGTAGCCATTGTGCTCGGAGACCACGACACAGACGCTATTAAGACCCACCTGCGACGTAACTACGGTTTAGAGGTGGATACCGTGCAGCATGTAGCGCCTGATGCGCCCTACCGAGGAGAAATCCGAACTGAAGGCAATACCTTGCTCCATGTAGCCACTGAGATCACCCTCAAGAAGGAGTTGTACGAGTTGAAGTACATTGACTCAACCTTACCCTTAGAGGCCGTAGAGCTTACGAGAGAGGCTCTCAGGAGGTCTAACCTAATTCTGGTTTTAATGAAAGACGACGAAGGCAGTCTGTGGTATTATCTATACAGCAACTCGTTGTATTCAGAAGAGGAGGATTACTACTAATGACGTTTCGTGTCTTTTATCTCACCTTGCACCCCACTAACCAACCCAGTGGGACAGCCCTCTTTAAACTGACTGACCCAGAGATGGCTCGGTTGGTATTTCCATCGCCTAAGGAATCCTTGTCTAAGCTGGAATTACAAACTCGATTCGATGGTCTGATTTCCGCAGCTCGGGCGTTAGACGTCGACGTTGTCGTTGCTAATCCCCCAGAAGAATATCGGGAGATGTTTGAGTTGAGTATGGCGGCTGCGGGTTTGATTGTGGTCTATGAAGATCATCAAATCCTCAAAGACGGTACCTTATTTAAAGTGGGGTATCGACTGGCGTCTGTTGTTCCTGGTTCACCCCCCACCCCTAAGTTGGAAAATCTGTACGACGATTGGATCAACACCGTCTACAGCAAACTCACCGAACAGAACTTAGTAAAGGTCGTCGACCCATGGCAAACATACCTGCATCAGAAATTGCGAGAAATGTATCAGCCCCCACTACACTGAACGGAACTACCTTTATGCCGGTGGTGGTTTTACTCCACGTCATCTGTGACAACGTTCTTATCCGTCAACTCAAAGCGCAGTTGAGCGCCGAGAACACCGTCCGTCTTGTTCAAGAAGACGACCAAGTTGTTTCTGAACTGGTTTATTTTGTCAACGGGACTCTGAGCAATTTCAATTGGGATTACGTTCAGCTGATCGGTTCTGATGGAAGTCCTCTGAAACACATCGGTAACCCACAGCGACTTAGAGAAGGGTGCGGACATCCCCGTTTAAAGGCCCGCTTGTTAACTTACTTCCGACCCGCCATATAAGGAAAGCGTATGACTGCGTTGATTAGAATGTACATTATTCACGCTGATCGCCCTACCGATGAGGTTAAACGCCGCCTGTTTCAGCAAAGTGGCTTCTACCCAGATAGGACCTATCAAATCTCAGATCAGAACAACGAACCGCCAACGCCATCACTGTGTCGATCGATCATGAGACAACACCTCGAGAAACGACACATTTTGATCCACAATAAAGACGTACCGACAAACCTTGGATCGCTTACTCTTAAGGAAGTTCACCAATTGATTCGATATTCCTTTGGGTACAAGAACATTCCAAAGGAGCTGTTTCACTCAGATCACGTCGAGTTGATTGACGTAGGTCACGTCGATGGTCGCCTGCACGATTGTCGAGAATTCTATAGCAGTAACGTCAAGTCTGAATAAGAGGAGGCCAGAAGGCCTCCTCTATATTTTTTTTTGCTTTAATTGTAAACAAAAACCAGTCGACCAGCGTACGCCGTACACTCTTCTGACAGTTCAATCACACACACATACGCGTAGGTGTGATCGCCCGTGTAGTAGACGCCGTCGTTCGCTCCGTTATAACTAACGACCGATCCAGCCAGGTTATTGTCCCCTGGAGTTTGAAGGTCAACATACCAGTAAGGTCGCCGGTTCAAAGTAGGAATGTACTCCCCTTCAACACCGTCGGCCCCTATCACGTCGCCTACTTCGAGTGCCGCCAGCTTATCCTTTACGTCCGTGGCGTGTATCGATCCAAATCGTATCTCCGCCACCGCTCGGGTGGTATCCAACGACGCCGGATACACCAAGTCTGTGTAGGTTCCTGACACGATCACTGTATCTAACTCAGCCGGTGGAGTCAGCAGATCAACATAGAGCTGCCCCGTCCACATCAAAGACTCAGGTCGAGTCCGGATTGCGATCGGACCGATGTACCCAATGGAAAACGATTCATCGTGAACGTCGTCCTCTGTAAGAGCCAGTCGATACTTGGCGTTCAGCGCAGGAAGCAGTTCGTGAACCGACGCCGTCAGTGGTGCTGAGACCTGCATCTCAATGCCCGCTGTCAACGATCCAATGTCCTGACGCCTCACTCGAATCTGAGTGGACCCACTAAATCGATCTGGATCGCTGGACTGAACGGTCACCAAAACGTCGTTGCTTCCAGTGATGGTGTCTACAGGACCAAAAATCAGATCGGTAGCCGAAAAGGCCAGTCCTAACTTGAGATTGAGCTGTCTAGTTAGGTAGGCCTCTG
>Ga0136604_1000706_pt1 | contig 16008 bp, 14 predicted proteins | sample AntRauFillE10628_FD_104928 | JGI IMG/M metagenome (GOLD analysis project Ga0136604, IMG submission 104928) | Saline lake microbial communities from Rauer Islands, Antarctica - Metagenome Filla E10 #628 | ecosystem: Environmental > Aquatic > Non-marine Saline and Alkaline > Saline | place... | reverse complement strand
GTCACTTCGCCTTCGCTCACTTTGCCCGTGTAGGCCATCGCTTCCAAAAGCCCACCTTGATGATTGAGCCGATCTGTGTCCTTGCTTTCTTCCACCTCCGCACCTCCGCCCCCATAAAATAAAGTAACCCGATCGGTGGGAAGTCCTTTCTTGGCACGTTTTCTTTTCCAGCTGTCTGATTTGTAGGTCCGTTTCTGAGCCGTTCCCCCGGTCTTACTCGTGAGGTATTTCCCCCGGCTGGTCCGCAGCAGAATGATCTGCTGAATCTGCGCACCGGCGTAGTCGATATCGGATTGCTTGACGGAATCATCCACAGCGGATTTGAGCTTTTTAATGATCCGGTCAACGGCGTCCTTTTCGATATTTATTGAGAAGTCTTTCAAGGTAAATTAAAACCCAAGGGTGGTGTTGTTGGATCGGACGGCTATAGTGTCCTCTTCGTCTTCGGGTGCGTGGAGGTTGAGCTCTTCGCGTACCTGGTTGATACTGATCGGGACCAGCTTATTGCCCTCAGTGAATACACGGGCTTTCGTAACCATATCTTCAATGGCTTTCACGGATAGCTGAACTTTTACTTTCAGGTCTCCGCTGAAGTTGGTTTCACTTACCGGTCGAATGATTCCGCTTTCGAGCACTCTGTAGATCTTTCTCCCAAGGTAGGCGGCAACATCCAGGCGAACGCCGTTGGTGGTGTACATGGCTGCGTAGCTTCCATTTTGCCCCATGTTGTTGGTCAGCGTTTCAGACTTAAGCACTTTCGATATCGCTTTATTCCAACGCTCAGCTGATCGGTCGTAGGTGTCCGCTCCCGCTCCGGAATTAGCCTGGATAAATTCAATGGAGTCCTCATCATTAACGGTAGCGCGTGCAGCATTCCCCAATTCATTAACGGCTTTTTGAACCGTGTCGCGATCTCCACCCGGTCCAACTTTGCCCAAAATTAAAGGGGTGGCAAACACTTCGTTGAAAGCGGCGGCATCCTCTTCGTTGAAATACTTGAACACGGCAAATCGAATACAGGCTAATCCTTTTCCAAAATCGGTGAAGTCTAGGTTTTCAAAATCAGGCAGTTTCTTACTGGAGATAAAAAGAACCTTTCCAGGATCATAACTGCTTAGAGGCTCTTTTCCCAGATAAAGAGTATTGTAATCATCCGACCGCTCGATCTTTTCAGCATACAGCCAGTTTCGTGGAAGCTCCTCGTAATAAGTTGGAATCTGAACGGTTCGTCCATCAACGGTTAAGGCCTCCCAGGCCTTGGCCGGAATTTGAACCGCGCTCAGTCCATAGTAATGATGTTCGATCAGCTTCTCTGCTAATTCGTAGGCGTTCATTTTTTTAAAAACCTTCTTCATTACAGCTACCTGCCGGAGCGCCTCCTCGCTGTCATCGGTTGGGGTTATGATGAAGTTATCTCCCAGAATGGCAGAAGACAGAGACTGCAAGGCAGATGGAATTTCATCATCCATCTTGTGAAAGAACTTCATGATCTCATACAGCTTTGCCGGATTCCCGGACTGAGCAGATCTGAAAGCTGTTCTGAAATCAGAGGGCGTAACGTGGCGACTGATCACCGGGTAAGCTCTTGTAGGTGGTTTTGAAACGGTGGCGCTGGTTTCAGCAGCTCTTAATTTTGGGGTATGATGAGTGCTCATCTTTTGCTCCTTGAGTATCTTCGGGTTGAGTGAACTTTAACTTCGGTGTTGCCGCGCTTGAATCGTCTTCTTACGTTATTGATGCAGGCTTCGAGGGAGTCAGGGCCATCCCATGCATTTGAGTCCGGGAAATATTCAAGCTGATCCTTAACTGTTTGAAGATCTTCGTTTAGGTTGACCGGCCACAAAACACGCTCTTGTTCAAAGATCCCCATCATACTTTCAATGCGAGCTTCTTTCCCTCCCGGATTTGGTAAGGGCCTCACGTTGAGATAGCGGCCATGTCGTTCTTCAGCTAATTCGAGATCCTGATTGAATCGCTCGTCCTGGGCAAAGGTCTCTTCAAAGCCGCCATCGCGCAGTCCATACTTCGCCCACTTATCGAAGGCATCGTACCATCTGTCAATAGCTTCGCTGATCGGAGTTCCTACTCTGCAGTAAGCGTCCAGCACATAGAAGTAATGGCCATCATAGGCAACTACTGTCCAGCATTTGTGCGAGCTGTTTTTGCTTCTGCCCCAGGCCGGATCTAACCAGGTAAAAAGAAAGGAGCCCTTAAACGTATGCATGGCCTCTAAATCTGCCAGAGTATATCGCGGGAAATTATTGAAGATCTTACCGGGAGCCACGGGATCACCGTTGTACTCTCCGTGATATCGATATCCGAGGGTTCGCTTCTTCGACGCGTACCAATTCTCGTCATACCGTTCAGACCACAGATAACTTCCGTTCGGGTACTCAGCCTTAAATATGAAGCCGCGCATAAGCTCGAGGCCATCCTTGGTGGTTAATTTTCCACCGTTTTTGGCACAGGCTTTTGCAAACAGTCCGGGGGGAGATCCTTTCTTCTTAAACTTTTTAAGCTCCTCCTCATTTTGGTAAATATGTTCAAAGCCCTGGTGAAGTGCCGAGGTCTTACGCCCCATGTTACCAAGCCAGACGAGCGGGCCGGTGATGGCCCCGTATAATTCCTGAACTACAAAGTCGAGTTTCTTTTTGCCGTTGTCTTCATTGCGGGAATCTTTTGTGGATTCAAGATCATCAACCAAACACCCTTGCGGCCGGTGGTTAATAAAGGTCATTCCCTTTGCCACCATGTCGTCGGAAAAAGCCTCCAGCTGAAAGTGATTCCGTTTGCCGGTAGCCTTGCAGGTGATTATGCCCCGGAACTCTCCTTTCTGTGAATCGTACTTCGTGATCTTAACTTCATAATCCTGCGCAATCCGATCGTTGAATAACAGATCGGCAGCTATGAAATCGATATGCTTCCAGGCAAGGCCGGATTTAGCAGCGGCAAATACCCAATATTGAATACTTCCGTGCAGAATCCCTTCCATCACATTGATTCGGCACTGCACGGATTTTGCATGTTCACGCGGGCCGTGGACGATAAATAAGGCTTGCTCCGGATATTTCATCATAGCATCCAGATCAGCGTGGAAAGTAGCTGATTGATATTTCACTGCATCCACTACGGTATAGTGAGGAACATACACCTGCTTGAATTCCTCGGGATTGCCCCTGGTTTTAGCGAGCCGTTCTTTCTGCCCCTCCCTGGAAGTATCTTTGAACGGAGCCGTATCCTTGCTCAGCCTGTTGACAAACTCATCGAGTTGTTCACGAACCTTTCTTTTTGCCGCTTGTGTAGCCATTAAAGATCTCCGAATTTCTCAGCGAGTTGCTGGGTGAACTCCATGCTGTATTCGGCTACGGCGTTGAACAGCTCCTCGTCTTTTTCGCGGAGCAGTTCCATAAACAAGCCCATCGCCTCAATGCCGTTACTAACAAAGGCAAGATCTTTGTTCAGCCCCTCCATCATTTTGCGGTGCTTGCTCACCTGGTCCACTTCTTTGGAGCTTAAAAGCTTGCCCTCCTCCCTGGCCTGCCGGTAGATCTCATTGATCTGCCACATGGCGTGCAGGCCTATCTGCAGGCTGGATGAATTACGCAACTGGCGCTGCTCACTCCAACCGGCGTCCTCGGCCCACCGGAGAATTGTGGTTGCCGTTGGCCCTAAAATTGTGGAAATTTGTTCGGCGCTCATGCCCAAAAGCACGTAGTACGTGCGGGCAGTGGCTTTTACGGTATCATCATAAGTCTTGGGCATAGCGTTGCGAAGTTCGTTTTTATTGGCTCGCCTCAAACTTCGTCAACTCCCCGACACATTAAAGGGGAAATAGCCTATTTCCCCTTTTTGACTCAAAAACCTTCCTCATCTTTGGTGTAGTTAATTCAAACAACTGCACGAAATGGCATATTGCAACGAACAAGATATTGTAGATCGTAAGAGCGCGCGAGTGATCGCTGAGCTTACCGGTGATCCTACAGGCGAGATAATCGACTCCGAGAAAGTAACGGGTGCGATTGATGATTACGCCGCCCGTATTAATAATGCTGTTCGTGTTAAGCATCCCGATCTCCCTTTTGATGAAACAGATAAATTCCTGAACCGCCTAAATGCAGATGGCGCTTACCTGCTCCTGGAACGGGACACTGAAAACGGCTGGAGCGAAGATCAAAGGGATGACTGGAAGCTACTTAATCAGGATCTCGAAATGATTGCCCAGGGCAAGATTGATTTGAAGTCAGAGACGGCTGAGGAAGTAACGGCTAAGGGTACATTCAAATCTAACCCGCGCATGTTTAACCGCAATTCACTACACGCCCCGGAGGATTTAGATGTCTGATATTATCTCCGGCCTTCAAGCTAAGCTTGTAACCCTTTTTAAGGATCACAAAGACGCCAACCCCGACAAAGCCCCACAGGTAATTGAAGCCTATGGTGGTCAGTTCGAAAACCCCAAGCGACTGGTTCGAACCATGCCCGCGCTGTACGTGAACCTGTCTAACCAGTTCAGCCTGCAGGCCGATGACATTGTGGGCGAGTTGCTTTCCGGTAACTATAAGGCAGATATCATCCTTTTTGACAAGAACAATTTAAACCGGGAAAAGTCCAACGGCGAGATGGCCGTGCTTATTGACTGGACCATTTCAGCACTTCGCGGAAAAACGATCTATGTAACCGACGAGCCTATTCCCGTGGCCAAAAATATTACGGGCGAATACTTCCCTGCCCTAAACGCCGTGGTGCTAACCTTAACCCTTGGAGCTTTTGACGATGAGTAAATTTTTCAACATCCGCGCGCTGGCCGGGACCATCATTATTGAGATTTACGGGGTGATTACCGAGTACGAAATGTTCGAAGAATACCTGCGGTGGCAGATCAGTGAGATGGGCGAGAATGCTCCTATTGCTGTTCGCATGAATTCCCCCGGAGGAGATCCGCGCGTTGCGATGAGTATGTACCGGATTTTGAAAAACCATAAAGGCCCAACGACTTGCTACATCGAATACATGTGCGACAGTGCCGCCCCTTGTATTTCATCTGGCTGTGATAAAGTGATCGGGAATAGGTTCCCATTTGAGTTGATGGTCCATGATCCCCAGATGTACACCGAATGGATTGGGGTTGAAGATGGAGAGGCTGCGGTAGATATGCTTGCTAAAATCCGCGATGACATGATCAGGATATTTACTGAAAAGACCGGCCAGCCTGAAGAGGTGATCCGGCAGATGATGAAAGACACCACTTTTATGAATGCCCAGGAAGCTCTGGAATTTGGTTTCATCGATGAGATCAAAGATGTAGAGCAAACCCTGTACGCAAAAGTGGATTACAAGATAGCTGCCAATGCCCACAAAGATGTGCGGCCAGAAGAATTTATAAACCCCGGCGGCGGCAAGTCGCCCGCAACCTCAAACAAAAAACAAACCACAGGTTCAATTATGAGCGATTCAACATCATGGTTAAACAAACTCAGAGCCTCTTTTGGGCTGGGCGACACCGCTGACGAAGCTGATGTAGTCCTTTCCGCTAAAGAGTTGAAAGCTGATTTGAAAGCCAAAACCGACGAAATCGGAAATCTTCAATCCAGTATTGAAGAGAAGGATACGGAAATCGAAACGCTAAAAGCGGAAGGCGATGATCTAAAACAGCAACTCCCTTCTGAAGAGGAAGAGGAAGAAGAGCTGAACGAGCAGGTGGAAGCCGAACTCGAAGCAGCTGTAAAAAATTTCAAGATCACTGCGGCCAGCAAAGAAGGCTGGGCTCAGCAGTTTTCCGGTAACCCGACAGGGCTTAAGGCTGCTATGGAATTGATCCCCGAAAATGCGCTGAAAGGCAAAAACGAGGGTGTTAAGAAGCCAAAGTCGAGAGCTGCGGTGAATGTATCAATGAGCGACCAGGCAAAAGCTGACCTGGGCATTAACTGAAACCCTCAAAACCAACCAACTATTATGAGACTATTAGAACTAACAGGTCAGGTCAAAGCACCAACCACGGCTCGCTCTCAGCAATTCATCAACGATTTGGTGATGGACAGCGAGCTTCTCCAGAACCTTAACAACTTCAGCCTCGGCGCTACTGAAGGCCAGTACCGACCAAGTGATGGAGCGCAAGCTCTTCTATCGAGAGCAAAAGGCGGATCATACAATCCAACGGATTTATCACCGGCGGCTTTGATCTCCGATTACTTGAAGATCCACGGCTTCATCCTCCATTACGATGAAACCTACGAGACCGACCACGACCTCGGTATCGGCATCGACATGGAACAATGGCTGAGGGATGAGCTGCAAAACCGCTCTATCGATACCTCTGAAGCTATCGAAAGCCTGATCATTGCCGGCGACGGCGTGGGTGATAACATGAAGGGTATAGCTACCATCCTGGATGGAGTTACGGATATCCCCGGATTGGGTATCACAGGCGTAATTGATGCGGCTGCTACCATTGCCGGTGACTCACTGGATATTGGTAACGAAGCCAACTACGAGCTGTTCGAAGAGCTTTTCGAACTATGGAGGGCTGAGGTGAAAGGGGTCGACATGATCATCTGTAACCGCAGTGCTGCTGCCAGGCTGAAAACTATTGGCCGCGCCAATAATGCCTACAACACTGAGCTTAATAGCTACGGCAATCGCCTCGAGACCATCGATGGAATCCCGCTCATCCGCGTGGATGATACCGTTATCGGCAAAACCGAGCCGGATAATAATGTTGCCACCGATACCACCTCGATCTACCTCTGTAAAAACCGAGTGGGTTATTGGGACATTAAGTCAAACTCTGGTTTGGCTATCTGGGAACCCGGTGAGCTGCAGGAAGAGAAGATGAGCCGAGCGCTCAAATTCGAGGTCCGTGGCCGAAACCAAATTCGACACCGCTACGCGATCCGTCGCGTTCGAAACCTCAAACTCTAAGCCGCGACTGCTGAGAGTTATCATATCGAGAACCTCCGGCGTGTATGCCGGAGGCTTCTTTTAACCCATAAAGGAATAAGAAAATGGATACTGCAAAAGAACTTATAGACCAGATCGAGACGCTCGAGTCTGCTGAAGAAGTAGACGCTATTCTGCCTGAAGGTGAAGACCGTAAGACGGTTTTAGCTGCCGCCGAAAAGCGAAAGGCTGAACTGGCTGAAGGCGAAAAGGAAGAACCGGAAACTCCGGAAGAAACCGAAACTGAAGAAGAAGAAGCCGAATCCGAAGAGGAAGAAGCTAAGGGCGAAACCGTGAAGGTAGATGCAAAGCTTTACAAGGCTGTAGCTGAAAAGGTACATGCCTATGTAACCGACCGCCCTAACCGTAAGGAGCTGAAAGATGCCGCCGAGCATTATAAAAAGGTCTCCGGGAAAACGGTTGAAGTTAACGCCGATGCCTGGAAGAACCTCGTGGCAAAGCTGGAAGATGAATTCAACTACGACCAGCGCCGACGCGGACTTGCGCAACCTTCTAAGATCAGCCAGATACTGATCTCTGCCTACGAAACTGTAACCGAAGAATAGTTAACCGATGTCATTTAAATCGCAAACCGAAGTTTTGATAAAGGGAGCCATTGGAGCCACAGGAACCTTCACTTCAGTGATTTTAGAAACCGTGTCTGTGGTCATTTCGATCATAGCCGGTATCGCTACCACGCTGTATATGGTACAATCCTGGCGGAATGCGAGAGACAAAGGCGAAGCTTTTAAGGAGGATAGGAACAATGGCAAGTCGTAAACCCCCTTTATTAGAACGCTTAAAAACAACGCTTTTCTTCGCCGCTGCCATACTGCTGGCTGCCGTCTCGATCTGGTGGACCTTCACAACCTTTGTGGAGTTCTCCGGATTCGCGGCCGCCTTCGCCAAAGCGGTGATAGGAATAACAGCCTGGTTCGCTTTCGATAAGATCGTGCTCCGGGAAATTGACACCATAACCGAAATAAAAAAAGGAAACACAGCTCATGCGATTTTCATCTTTTCATACGCAATTATTCTCGCTGCTTGCATTGCTACTGCTTAGTGCAGTTGCTTGCAGTGCGCAGAACCCAGAACCTATAACCTCGGATTCAGAACTGACTTCAATAGAAGTTGTTTATTCGGAGGCTGAAACATTAGCCACTGCTTCAGCAGAAATGAAACAGGTACCGCACCTGGAACTGGCACAATCTTATGTAGGAACTCAGGAACTGACCGGGGCAAATGACGGCCCTGAGATCGAGCAATTTCTGGCGACTGTTAATCTGAAAGCCGGCAACCCGTACTGCGCAGCCTTTGTGAGTTACATACTGGAAGATTCTCCGGGAGTCACAAAACCTGACGTCAGATCTGGCCTGGCCTATCACTTTATCACCGATGATTCGATCCCTGCAAACCAAGTGCTAAGAGGTACCACCACCATCCCGGACGGGACTATACTTGTCTGGCGGAAAGGAAATACCATTTATGGCCATACCGGATTTGTAGCTGATCATCCGTCAGCCAATCACTTTGAAACGATCGAAGCCAATACCTCCTCCGGGAGGTACGGCAACCAACGCGACGGCGACGGGGTGTGGCTCAGGCAGCGCTCCATCCAGCCGGGCAACTATTTCAGAATTACCCATTTCACCCGCGTAGTGTACGCCTAACGGCACCATTGCGCCTCAATAAAGGACCAAGACCATGAGTAAATATTCAGGTATAAAATTATTCGAATACTCCCCGGCCGGTGCGGCCGCGTGGGTAGCATTGCGCTTAAAGCCCGATTCATCTCACACGCCTGAACCCCAGGCTGAAGAAGATAGCAAGGGCCACGAGCTGTATGCCGGCGAAAATGACACCTATGATGTGAACTGCTTTGAGCGTGACAAGTACGACCCCCTGCGCACCATCATGAAAAACGACGGGCTGGTAGATCTGCGGATCACTGACCTTGAAGACGGTGTGGAGACTCTTGAGGAGTACTCTGTGATTGTACGCAAGCCGGACGGATTCGAAACCGGAAGCCGCCACTTCTTCAACGCCCGCTTCAAACGATTCACCATTTAATTTTTCCTTATGCAAGGCGCTAAATCACTATCCATATTTGATAATGGCGATACCCCCGGTAGCAATACCGAGGGTACCGCTCTTCAATTTCAAAATCTAACCCGCGACAGCGAGGCTAACATTGGAGCCGCTGCCGAGGAAGATTTCAAAGGCCACGAGGTGTATGCCGGCGACGAGCACACCCTCAATATTGGCTTGTATGATATCTCCACGGCTAAGCTGAACCAGCTTAAGGCATGGATGAAAAACTATACCCTGCTGGGCGTAGTGATGGCCGGCCTGCGTGATAATGTGCAATGGTATGAACCGACCGAGATACTGGTAGAAGCCCCCAAAGGCTTCCAGACCGGTTCCCGGAATATGATCCGCCTAATGATGTCGCTGAAGGGCGCTGATTATGATAACGTGGATAAGAACGTCAACCTAATCAAGATAGCCGCCGGTACGTCGATCGTATTTCCCATAGAGGGAGTCACGCTTACCCTGGCCGCCACAGGTGCCGCCGCGTTTGACCTCACCCTCACCGCTAAAGATCACGCCGGGGTTACCCTGGGTACGATCACAACCGGCTTCAATGCCGAACGCGGAAGTGTGGATTTAAAATTGCCAGCCGCTACCTGGACGGTTGAGTGGGTACTGAATGGCGCAACGAATGCCAGCCTCCGAACGGATGGCGAAACCGACTACATAAACGGATAACCTTACACAGATATGATGATGACTGAATACAAACCAATCGCAGGCAAAGACGATGCCTTTACCCTCGCCGAAACCACCGTAGCCGCTGAGCATGAGATCCATGCCATACAGGTGCGCTACCCAGGAGTGAACCTGCAGGAACGCCAGGCTATTTGCCGGCTCGAAAAGTGGAAGCCTGAAGAGCGCATCCCGGAGCTGAGCGAAGATGTGAGAGTGTCCATTTCTGCCCTCGGCCAGCTGGTTGAGCGCAACCGCAAAAAGCCCCGCCAAACCCATACCGACCTGCAAAAGCTGTGTGAGTCGCGCAAGAAAGACCATGAGCTTGCAGCCGATCAGCTAAGCTCTGAGGAGTACTGGTACCAGATCGCCTGCGTGATGCTTAAGGATTTTAAATCCGCTAAGGTCGAGGATAAATCCCAGCTCAACTTTCGTGTGATCAGCGAGGCCTACTCGGATTTTTTCGGAGTGTAGCAGCTGATGAACAGAACGCGGCTGAGCTGCTGAAACTCCGCGAAGATATCCCGGAAAAGAAGTATGAGGAAAAATCAACCTTCAACATCTGGAGTGAAGTAACCCAGCAGGAATTGAACGCCAGAAGCTGGCATTGGATGCACCTTGCGTACCGTGCCGGCACCGGCAGTGCAGAGATCAAAGATCTGCTCAACTCAACCCGAACGCATATAGCCCTAACCTACATTCATAAACTTGCACGCTGATGGAAAAAGAAGAAATTAAAGTATCGGTCGTATTTGCCACCGCAGGAGCTAAGCGGAATGTGAAGGAATTCACGGGCGAGCTGCAGGAAATGGAGGGGCAGACTAAGAAGACCTCCAAGAATGCCGACGGCTCATTTAAGAGCATGAGAAGTTCGGCCGCCCGCAACCTGGGCCGTGCAGGTTTGGCCGGCATTGCTGTTGCCGCCTCCGGTGCCGTGGTTATGGGCTTCAACCGCATGATGGAAAAAGGCAAGGAATACCAAAACAGCCTTGCCGATCTCGAAGCCATTACGGGAATCACCGGCTCCGACCTCCAGGAGCTTTCTTCCAACGCGCTCAACCTGTCGGTTAAGTACGGTGAAGCAGCCAATAACATCATTGAGGCTAACAAGCTGGTAGCCTCACAGCTGGCTGAGAAGATCGATTTTGGCACCGATGAAGGCTTGCGTGAGCTGCAGGAAGTAAGCGAGCAGGCGGTGATCCTTCAGAAAGCGGCCGGTGTAGATCTGGCCACGTCTGTTCGAACGCTTACCACGGCCATCAACCAGTTCAATTTGCCCGCCTCCGAGACCGAACGGCTCATCAACTCCATTGCTGCCGGTTCCAAGTTTGGTGCCGCTGAGGTGGCCCAACAAGCCGATGCATACAAGGAGTCAGGATCAGTAGCGGCCGCCGCTAATCTGCAATTTGAGGCTCTGAACGGTGCGGTTCAGGTGTTGGCGGCTAATGCCATACAGGGATCACAAGCCGGTACGCAATTGAGGAACGTGATCCTTACGCTTAACAATCCTGCTAAGCTGGCCGAGCAGGGCATTGAAGGCGTGAACCTGCAAAGCGAGGGGCTTTCTGCCTCGCTGGATAAGCTGAACCCACTGCTTGAAGACTCCGCCGCCCTCGAGAAACTATTCGGGCGTGAAGCCATCACCGCCGCACAGATCCTGATCAAGAACGCCGATGCCGTGGGCGAGATGACAGAGAAGGTGACCGATAGCAATGTGGCCCAGGAGCAGTTGGGTGTGCAGATGAATACGTTTCAGACGGCTCAATCAAGACTTTCATCGGCACTGGATAAAGAGCTTATAACTGCTTTTGAAAAAACAAATGGTGTAGGCGTTAGATTGACGGATACGCTTACAAATATGATTGTTTCTTTGGGAAAAGCTACCGAGCAACTGGGTGATTTTTTGGATGAAGGTGATAGAATAGAGAATATCCAAAAGGCGATTGCGGGCAATGCTAAGTCTATGGAGGCTTATATGAACGCGCATGGTGAAGCAAGGAAGATTCTTAAAGGACTGACACAACAAACTAATAAGTATAATAGAGAAGTTGATATCTCTGCGGGGTATGTTGAGGATTTAACAGAGCGGCTTGAAAGTCTTGAAGAGGGTTCAGAGCTTTTTATAAACCTCACCGAAACTGTAAAAGATAGTCGGCTTAAGCTCAAGCTTTTAGAACTGGTCGCGAGCAAACTTGTAGAGACGACAAAAGAACAAATAAAAACCGCAGAGGCTAATGGGCAATCCACGGGTTTACTTGAAGAACAGCAAAGAGAATATGTTGAGCGGTTGAGTCATGTACAGAGTGCCCTTGAAGCGACTAACAAGATCATTTCAGATAACGATGACGCAAATAAAAAAACCACTACCTCCGTCAAAAACTTAGCTGAACAGCGCAAAGAAAACACTGTTCAAATTAATAAGCTTCTTATCAAATCGGAAGATCTTACTGAGGCTGAATGGAGATATTTAAAGGCGTTAACCGCTTCGAATAAAGCTATCGACGAGAAAATAAAATTACGGAAATTAGCTGCCGATCCTTCTCAATTAGGTGAAGTTGAGGTATCAGACAAAGCCCTCAACATCGAAGCCACTATCGAGGCAGACAACCAGTCTTTTGATGATGAGCTTTGGGAGAAGGATAAAAAAGCGCATGAAGCATGGATGAAAATGGCTGATGAACGCTCAGCTAAATCCAAGAAAATTGGAGATGTTCAGACAAGTGTATGGGAAGGAACGGAAGAGGCGATTGGGCAAGCAGCCGCTCAGCAGATTCTGTATGTGGATTCGGTTGAGGAAGGCGGCAAGGCCATCATCAAAACCCTTATTAATGAGATTGTGGCGCGGGCTATACTGTCGGCCTTCAGTCCACCGACGCCGGCCTCTTTAATTCTTGCGCCTATTCTCGCGGCCACAGCCACCCGGCTGATCAGTAGCTTTATCGGCTTGAATGAAGGTGGTGAGGTTCCCGGGCACGGCCCCGATCGCGACAGTGTACATGCCATGCTTACGCCCCGCGAGTACATTGTAAACCGCACCTCCGCCACGGTAGCACCAAGTGCGCTGCGTGCCATCAACTCCGACCCGCGCATTGCCCGTGAGGTAGAGAACTACGTAACCGGCACGGTGCCTGAGCGCGTACCCTTTAAGGCTGATTTTTCAAGTCCACGCCAGGCGGCCACAGGTGGTGCCGGCAACGATAAACTGGTTGAAGCCCTCGACCGGCAGAGCAAAGCCCTGGAACGCCTGCCCGATGAATTCAACTTCCCGATCGATAAGTTTCACTCCCAGTACAAAAGATTTCTCGATAAGGAGGCCGGGCTGTAATGGCTGAATTTTTCAAAATAGCGGAATACAACAGTGGCGACTTCACTATTGAGCTGCATGAGCTGGCCGATGTACAGCCGGAGCAACATGAGCTGCGCGTGCTCGACGAGGTGGTTTCAAGCGGTTCAGAATCGGAGCCTTTTGCCACGCACATACGGGGCGAGCTTCAGCTTCGAATCCTTGACAAAGACAATTACTGGAGAGAGCGATTCCGGAACCAGCCGAACGATAAGTTCCGGATTCTTTCCAAAGACCCGAACGTTGAATTCGACGGCTTTTTCCTGAATGAATTTAAGAGCGGGCAGTTCCTGAAGAAGTACAACACCCGCGTTCTGGTTGCCAACGACGGCCTCAAAACGCTGAAGCTGCAAGACAATGCCTACACCGGGTACATGCAGCTGGGCGACTTCTTTTACAGCCTGCTGGGCGATATAGGCACGGGTGCCAGCCTGAACATGATGATGGATTACCAGGCTGAAGGTGCCGCCGGCCAGGGCGATATCATCCCTCAGCAACTGCAGATAAACGTGGATGAATTCATTCACGACCTTGAGGAACCTACCAGCTACGACGTTCTTTTCCGTGTGCTCGAGTATTTCAAATTCCAGATATGGCAGGAAGGCGGCGAGTGGTGGATCGGCCAGCGCGATATCCGCTCCGGCTCGCCCAAGGTGTACACCCGCACCGATCTGGGGTGGAGTTCTTCAACCCCGAACCTCCAGAAAGCCGTTGCCAAATCCGACGTTAGAAGCCGCGAAACCAACGACCTCGAGTTCGACTCCGTTAAGAGCTACGAGCGTAGGGTGTCGGTTCAGGAGCTGGCTTTTGACACGCTTAACCCCGGCTTTGAATACTGGACCAACGGCCTGCCCGATGGCTGGAGCGTAGATACCGGCTCGGTTACCAGGCAGCAAGATCCGGACGCGATCGTACTCAACACCAACGCCACGGAAGTATCGCAGGTTATACCATCGATAGCGGTGGCCGGCGATAAAATACGCCTTCGCCTGGATGCTGAATTCTCTCTGCCGGCCGGGCTTGAAAACAAATTATACACATTCGAGATCGCCCAGGTAAAAGCTATAAACCTGCGCTTTCCGGGTCAGGATTACTGGCTTGGAGATGAGGGCTTTTGGTGGAATGAGCAGAAATACCTGGCCAGCAACCTTCTCATCGATGGCGGATATTATAGCCAGACGCAACAGCTGAAGCTTGACTTTGAAACGGATCGGCTGCCCTCAGGCACCTACGTATTTGAGCTCAGAATGAAGCTGAGTGATGCTGCTCTTGATCACAACACAAGCACGAAGTACTTAGACTTTGATGTGACCGACGTGGACTTTAAGGACGTGGATAAGAACGTGGTTTACCTGGGTAACTCGCCCAATGCGGTGGGCACTTCGGATGAACAAGACGAGGTCTATACAGACTCCTCCTCGTTCCTGAAGTACAACTCCGCCTTCCGCTATTATGATGGTGCGAACTGGCAGAATGCCCCTGATTTTGATGCTGAGGCCGGTGATCAAAACATCAATGTTCAGATACTGATCAATTACCTGAAGCAGCGCCTGAAAAAAATGACCGGCTACCAGCTCCGCCTGCCTGATGGCTATGATGTACGGCTCAAAAACAAGCTCACACTGCCCGATATTGACGACGGCCTCACCTTTGTACCCTACCGGCTGGCCCGCTACCGCAATGAAAGAAAGACGATTATTGAGGTAGCTGAGGTTGATTCGGGATTAGGTATACAGGTGATTGTGGACTATCAATACGGCTCAGACGGGCTCTACCTTCAACCCGCCGCTGATGTTGAAGGCGTGCCAACTCCGGCCAATTTTAAAATCAGCAGCGGAGCCGGTAATATTGCTGTCAGCTGGGACCCGGTGCCTGGTGTAGATGGCTACTTTGTGATCCTGGATGGCGAGGTGCATAACCAGAACATCATTCCAGTCGGCACTGAAGAATATGAGATCACCGGGCTGACTAACAACCAGTCTTACAACGTGCAGGTGATAGCCGTTAAAGGCGGTCAGGAAAGCGAACCCTCTGCCGTTAAGACGGCCCTGCCCAATTTAGAACCGCTGTCGCCGGTACGTCCGCCGGTAGAGATGGCACTCGATGATCCACCGGCTGAACCCGATACAGACTATTATTATATAGTAGGTGAAAACCCCACGGGTGCCTTCGTAGGCCATGAAAATGAAATAGCTCAGTGGAATGGTGAGGAATGGCTCTTTACGATTCCAACCGAAGGCTGGACGGTCTACAACCGTGAGGTAGACACCTACCAATCCTACGAAGTACGCCAGGGCACCTTAGCCTGGTACAACTGGAAAGGCGTTGGGGTAGCCAAAAATGGCGAAGCGGCATACAGCAGCATCTATGCAGGTGTTGATGCGGGCGGCAGTGGCGCGGAAGATACGGCCTATGGATATAGAGCAAACTACGGGGCTACCAACTACGGCAATCTGGCGCTGGGCGTTCGGGCGAATGAGCTTGGCACGGGCCGAAATGGCTTATTCCTCGGCACCGAGGCTGGCGCTGGCAACCCCTACCATGAGGTGATGGTGCTTGGTAATGGCATGTCGGCCACCGCTGATAACCAGTTTGTGCTGGGGAATGGGAATGTGAATGCGGTGCCGCTTTTGGTGGGGGATTTTGATATTAATCAAGTAACACTAAATGGCGACTTAGATGTTGCAGGAAATTTAAACCTCTTAGGAGCAATCCAAACAGGTTCTATAACAAGTACTTTTGGGGATATTGATATTGGAACCTCTGCATTAAGTGCAGGTACAGGTACCTTCTCAGGCAATGTAGGTATTGGGACTGCGAGTCCATATCATAAATTAGATGTAAATGGAACATTCAGAGCAGTAGGAAACATCACTGCTCCTAACCTGCCGACTCAGGCTGATTACAGCGTGGTTACAGGCTCTCTCTATATTAAGAATGCTTCAAATACGGATCTATTCAGT
>Ga0136604_1000700_pt1 | contig 16088 bp, 19 predicted proteins | sample AntRauFillE10628_FD_104928 | JGI IMG/M metagenome (GOLD analysis project Ga0136604, IMG submission 104928) | Saline lake microbial communities from Rauer Islands, Antarctica - Metagenome Filla E10 #628 | ecosystem: Environmental > Aquatic > Non-marine Saline and Alkaline > Saline | place... | reverse complement strand
TTTGTTAGAAATCATAAAAAGGAAGGGAGATAAAATATCTAAAATGATTTGGTCTATAAAATAAAGTAAGAGACAGGCTTCCCAAATGTTTTTGTAACATATAAGCGCAAACAGCATCGAACTGAAGACGCTTTTTAAAGAAACTCTGCACGCAGGACGTTCTGTTATATTTTTCGAAGACATGTGAGAAGGTTTTGTACAATGTTAGCATTTCAACGGTGTGAGGATAGCTGTAGGACTTTAAAAACGCGCTATAAACAAGAGCGAGGCTAGGAAAATTTGTTTTTAAAATAGCTTGCTCATGCGCATCAATGTTAAAGTTAAGAGCAGATCACCTAACAGACGATTCCAGATTATGTTCTGGCTTTACAGCATTAAATAAATTTATAATAAAATTGTAAAAAGTTCTGGGTTTAAAATTGCGGAATGGAAATGCCTTTAATGCTGTAAAACGGGCTTCTGACAGCAACGACTTAAGTTTTGACCTATTGTTTGTTTTAGAATTTAGGTTAACTGAAAATAGATTTTCCAAAACATTGGATGAGATGAAAGAGACAAAAAATAAATTCAACATAGAATAAAAAAAAGATTTGTTTGAAAGACTTGGGTGACTTGATCAGGCAAGTTTTAGAAAATATTCCGAACGATCTAATTTGTTGATGTTTAGTTCGAGAGCGTCTTTTAAGAATTGGTTTTGAATGGAGAAGGAATAAAAACTGTGCGAAGGATTTAGCTCAGGGAATAATTCAAAGTTAAGGTATACGATAAGCAACGGTTCTAATAAATTATTTAGAATCATACGCATACCCAAATTAAAACGCTTACACGAAAGAAAAAATTTATAAGCTTCTAAATAAGTTAAACATTTGACTGCTGATTTTTGGGAAGCCCCTAAAAGCAAACGCGGATAATTTACGCCAGAAGCCAACAAGTACGAAGAAAAACTGGCGGAGTTTACCGAATTTCTTGAGAAAAAGGACGGTATATTTGAAGCTTTAGAACCGGTTATCGTATTGAATTTGCTCTTGGCAAATTTGATATTCAAGTACGCTGATTTTTTCGCAATAGCTGATTTGGATACCTTTTGCTGAATGTTTGTTTGCCAAAAGGAATTAGTAAAACGTTTGATTCTATAATGTTGAAAGAACACAATATAATCTTTCAAAATGATTAAATAGAAGGGGTTATATGCAGCGTTAGGTGTAAACGGAATACTTTTATAAAGGCGATCTGGATTAAAGAAAGAAGGGGAAGCTGTCTTCCTATAAGTAGTTAAACACTGCAAATGGTTTAAAAGTTTTAGAGATTTAACACGAGAAAGGAAAAGCAACGATTCTAAAAGTAAATAGGGAGAACTGTAAAGAAAGTTCGACATGAAGAACAAATAGTTTTTGGTAAAGACGTCTTTTTTTGAGACCTGTAAAGATAGATACTCACTAACAGTACTTTTACCATAGATGAAACGTTGTCTAGAATTAGAAGCACTAGAGAACTTACGCTTAGGAACACCTTGATATAAAATATTGTTAGAGGGCTTTCTGTAATAGCGTTTCTTCTGGGGGCTTTTATTTGCTTTCTTTTTTAGTTTTAGTTTTTTTCTTTCGTTCAACCCCCTTATTGAAAGGGCTGAGCGCCAATTTCTTCTGAACTTTTTGTTAAAGATTCTGTGAGTATGATGTTTTTTATGATTATGTGTTAAAGTCTTTAACAACTTTAGTAAATAAGGTGATTTGCTTTTGTTAGGTTTAACTCATTTAGAGTGAAAGATGGATTTTGCGCGTTTTACTTTATTTAGTTTATTTAAAGCTTTGCTAAAGAATTTCATTTTTAGTCTGTTTAGAAAAAATGCCTTTTTAGAAACGAACGTTTTATTTTTTAACATTTTGATATAAGTATGTTTAAATAAAAAAAATTTATAGACTTGTAATTGCAAACTTAATACGTGAACGAAATCAAATGAAAAATTAAAATCCCAAAAATTTGAGGAACTCTTTCTGTAGAGTGTTAGAAAAGCCGGACCCAATAATTGTTGAAATAAAAAAAATTTGCGTCGGAGACGGCGCTTTTGGGACATCTGCTTTAAATTATTTGAAGAAAGATTTCTAGGTTTTACGTATAAAGTATTAGCTGTATGAATACTAGACAAATTAGATCATACTTGGGCTTTCGTTCTTCTAACTTGAAACAAAAAAGAATAACCCCCTTCATATTTTTTGAATCGATTAAATAAAACGGGTAAAACTTTCTTCGAAGGATTTTTACCAAAGTAGTTAAATAGAAAGAAATTTAGTTTATTCGGTGTTTGTTTTACTACTTTGGAAGTAAACGATTTACGAAAAAAGTAATTTAAGGATCCATTTACTTTTTCGTAAATAGAGTTGAACAACGTTTTAAAAAGAAAAGAGTGATAAAAACCGTTGTAATTATAGAGAGTTTCTTGAAAGAACGTGTGGAAAAATGCGAATGCTTTTGCCTTTAGTATTTTTGAAAAGCGCTCCTCAAAAAGTGAAGTGGCACGCTTTATAACAGTAGAATCTTCATAAGATGCTAAAAAAGAAAAGGAGTTAAAAAAACTGCTAGAAACAATAAAATTTTGTTCCTGGAAGGATTTGCTACTTTTAAAACCGAAACTACTTATTTCATTTCAATTTTTGTTAAAACTCTCGATAAAATAAGGTAATTCAGGCTGCGAAGACGATGCTTTATAAAACCAGTTGTGGTAGCGGTTTAACTCGAGGACGTCATTAGAAAAAGAAAACTGATGCTCGTTTAAACTAAACTCTTTTTCGAAAGAGCTGTCACCAGTGGGAAAGTCCAGATTAAAAGAAGAAGTAAATAGAGCCTTTTGTCGAAAAAACTGTTTCTTATTTAATAAATTTGTATTTAGATCTAAGTCGAAGAAAAAAGTACTATGGGTTTTTACTCTACGCTTAAAGCCTAGATCGAATGTAATACAATCCCCATAATAAGGTTCAGAGCTTGTACCAAAAGGAGGAGTATAAAAACGGTAAGAGTGCTTATTGTTTGACTCAAAAGGGAAAGGTTTATCTAAAGATTTTATTAGATGACCTAACAAAAAATTCTCGGAAGACGAGATAACATTAGATGATTTATTAAGTGGGTTGGTCATAAATTATTTACGTCTTACTTTTTTACCGCGAACCCCATTGTGAGGTTTATTCCTAGCAAATACTATAGCCTTCAACGTAGGACCGTAATAGCTAGATTCTTTTGATACATAATGGAAATACTTAGTCGAACGACGTCGGCGCGTCATAACTAAGACCCATTGTTTTACTTTGTGTTTTACAGCATGAGAGCGCAGGCTGGGCATTATGTTCTCAACAACTTGAGGAGCTTTTTTCTGTCGTTTCTTGCTGAATACACCAACCATAGCGGGCGTTTTACACGAAATTACTTTGCCGCCTGGGTCTGTGAAAGTAAAAAACAGGTTTGAGTGAGTGGACTTAAAAACCAACCTATAGTCTTTGTTGTTATTGGCCAGACGAGGTTTGAATTGACTACGAGAGAAGTCTAAAGGTTTACGCTTATAAATAGGAAGAGGCATAGAACTTATTTTCAAATAACTTTTTCTTTGTGTGAACGCAAGTAACGCATTGTACCCGCGTTAGTTCTGGTTCTTTGTCCGCGGACAGGCAAGAAAGAAAAGTGCCTTAAACCGCGATGAGTACCTAAATTTATATGGCGTTTTATGTCACTGCTTATTAAACGTTTAGTCTTCATTTCACTTAGAAGAATATTACGCAGGAGAAAATTGATTAAGAAGAAATTGTAAGAATTTAGATTTTCTATGAAGAAAGGATATCCCAAACCTGTTTTAGAGACTACTAATTCAGTTTTTCTATAACCCAGTCCTCAAACAGAACGTAAAGAAGAGCGTATCTCTTTACTAGATGTTAAGCGTGTGTCTCTAAATAAGAACATATATTTAAATTAGACCCATACGCAAAAATAAGCGATAGATATTGTGCTTTAACTCAAGACCGTTTATAGATTGGTTGAAGCTTTTAACGAGAATTTCGGAAGAGTTGAAAACAATCCGAAAAGTTTTTTTATTTATACTAAGATAATTTTTCATAGAGGATTAGATAGACTTCTTACCAATTTTGATTTGTATGATTTGACGAGGGTATACCAGACCTCTTGTTCGATAAGCCCCTAAATTTTTTAATAATAAAAGGTGCGATAAGACAGTTTTCAGTTTATCTAATTCATTACTAATTAATAATAATCTTTTTTTTTTCACCGAAAATACAAATTTATCGGGTAGGTGGAAGTAAAAAAAATTTGATAGATTAAAAAAAAACCTAAAGATTTTAGAAGAAATTCTCTTTAATCTAAAACCAACTCCTTTTAGCCTTAACCTAACAAAATTTATTTTAATGAAAGATTTATAAATTGTTAGTAAGTGCTTATGAAAGGAATTCACATGCGCTTTATTTGTAAAAAGAAAGCTTAAGCCCTCGCTGTATTCAAGCCAGAAGAAAGAAGAAGGCATACGTAGGAAAGACCGCGTAGATGATTTTCGAAAAAAGACTAGCGAAGCCGCAACTTTAAAAAAAAATTGAACAGCCGGTGAGAAAATAAAAGAAGAATAAAGATATTTCATAAATTATATTTCTACTTTTACGAGTATTTCGCCAGATGCCTTCTTTAAAAGAAGTGCTTCGTTACTAGTCATGAGTCCTTTTGATGTAGATAAAATGTAAAAACCTGAGAAGCTAAAGTGATTTGAGGCTAATTTCAACTTATTGAAACTTTTAAAGACACGTTTACCTGGAGTGGAGACTACCTTTAAAGAAGAAAAGACAGGCATGCTTTGTTTGTAACGAAAGTAAATATCTAATCCATCCGGATCAACCCTAAAATATCTAATTATTCCTTGACGCTCTAATAAAGCTAAAATTTTTATATTTAAGTTTGAGCTAGAGTTTTTGAATTTTAAATGAGTTAAGTGCTGTGATGAACCTACGTTTATAAAAGAAATTAAGTCTGCTAATTGATAATTAGAATTCATAAAGATTTAAAAAGAAGATTTTCTGAAGCCGCTCAGTTCTCCTAAACTTGCTGATTGTTTAGCAAAATGGCGAGATAAGCGAAATAACCTAAAAACGGATCTAGTAGATTGACTCATGACGCAATAGCGCCTGAATGAAGAGATGGAACTTTTACCGGAATATTTGCTAAAAAGTAAGGCGAAGTAGACACGGTCAGATTTTTTAAAGTTTTTGTCCCTAAGCATACTACGGAGGACGATTTTATTAGGAAAGGTTTGCTTTATACCTTTAATTTTTTGTGTAGTTGTACGTATAAATTTTTTATTTAACATAAAGGTTTTTTATAAAGTGTTGTATTTGAGAGCATTGAATAATAATAATGAAAAGTCTTTTGAAGAGTTGGAGAGATAAAATTTACCTTTTGCTGGTTTAGATAACTCGAATAAACCTATGCTAGGTTTTTTTTCGGAAAAAAGTAATACGTCTGATATCGTAACAAGGAAAAGATTTTGCTTTGATGTGTTAGTCTCTACTAATGAATTAGAAAAGGAGTCAGGGCCAAAAGTACGAAAGACATCTTGCGCAAAAAAGAACATTACTTTATGAAAAGCATCATGGGAGAATTCTAATTCAACGGAAAAGTTTAAAGTTTTTATACCGGGTGTGTAATCTAATCCCAAACGGGTTAAATAAGCACGACGGCCGAAAAAAAATTTAAAGAAGTAGAAATAGTTTATATGCTCGAACGAATTCAGCAAGGATGCTTGCTTTATGGAGAAATACAGTTTAGATTTCTGAATCCGAGGTAATTCTAATGGATTGTTGAATACGCTGCACTTACGTAGTAAGAGCTGACGGATTAAATAATGATAGTTGAATTTGGAAGCGATATTCATAAATTAGATGATAAAACGTGCTATACTTCCAAGAGCTAAGTGCTTTATACATAGTTCACGAGTAACAGGACCAAAAACTCTGTTAGACGTGGGAATTGTTTGTTTGTTTACTAAGACGCCACCATTTTGGCCAAAACGTATAAATATGCTCCCGAAACGGTGGGCAAAAGCTCTATTATGCACTAAAAGAGCGCGGTGCAAAGTACCTTTGGAAAACCTTTTGGCCTGACTCTTTTTTATAGCTTTTATTCTAGTGCGATTTATCATTTTAACCGTTGTAAGAACAACTTCGCCTAAACGTGCGAAGCGACGTTTTCCTAAACCAAAGACTTTAATACATTCAGCAACAGATACACCTGTTTTATCGGAAATAACTAATAGAGAGCCTGCTTGAATCATATTAATAGGTTAGACGAACTACTTTAGTAGGAAAAGGCATTTTATCGCCAGCTAGTCGCATAGCTTTTAAAGATGTTGTAAAAGAAACTCCGGACAGCTCATATATATTCTGACCTGCTTTAATGGGGGATATTCAGATAGAATGATTACCTTTACCCTTTCCCATACGTGATGCGACAGGTTTTTTTGTAATGGACGCATAAGTAAATACTTGGATTTTGATTTGACCTCTTTTCTTTGTCGTTCTTCTAATGGCTCTACGGCCTGATTCCAGCTGCTTAAAATTTAATTTTCCGGCAGAAAGAGCTTTTAGGGCGTATTGGCCTATCAGAGGCATGAACATCTTACTGGTGTTAGATTTATAAGAATTTAAAGAAGGCTTATGATATTTTTTGAATTTTTGTCTAGAAGGAAATTGTTTCATAATATTAACTTATGCGAAAATAGAAATCATCCGAAGATGTCGTTTTATATAGTCAGACTTTTATACCGGCTGAACTATTCCGTAGAGGCATAGAACAGAACCCGTAATCTATGGAAGCGTTTAGAGTATTTAACGGAATTTTGGTTTCCCTGAATCAAGAATCGCTAGAACGTTGCTTACGAGAAAAACGACCTACACATTGGAACTTGAAGCCCAATAAGAACATGTCTGGTGCGCTATAACGAGACCAGATTGTCTTACGATTAGGTAAAAACACTTGATTGTGTAGAGATTTTCAGAAGCCAAAACGCAAAAAACGACTTAAAACGGAACCCGTAAATAAAATACGCCGACAGGTCGAGAAGCCTGCATTTTCGATATCTAATAGCGAATTCAGTGTGGAGAAGTTTGAGTCGACTACTAGTCTGATAAGTGGGGCTTCTTTTATAGAGGCCACTAGTGTGTTTTCTCGGTCCTTAGGAAAAAGAAAATCGGATAAAGTAGAAATTTTAGCATTTGAAAAAAGATCGAAATGATTTTTCTTGGACTCATACGTAAAAATTAAATAGAAAAGTTTCTCCACGGAAGTAGCATGTAAAATAGCTTCTTCCGTAAAAAGACGTTTACATATTAAATCTTTTGCTGATAAAATAGAGGAATTGTTTTTAAAACTTAAGTGATTCTCTTTTTTCTTCAAAGATAGAAGGATACTTAAAACACGACGGTAGAAAGATGCTCTATACATTTGAACTTTAGTTGCCCTCACTCCCAACAGTTTTTCGAGATTTTTTCGCGGGGAGGGCGCGGACATGAAACGCGCTTTGTTTAACTCTTTTCTTATAGGATTTAACAGCTCCCATACGCGTACGTTCTGTTTTAGCTTTCTTGCTATGTAGCGCGCTAAAAAACGAGCGTTTATAGTGAAACGGTCCAAAGCAAAAAAGTTTATTTGAGGGCTATTCAAATTAGTTATACTGTTTATAATAAAGCCTAAAAAGTCAGAGAAGAAGTGGAAAAGAGCTCCGTTTCAAGCCCTTCAAGCAAACATGTAGTAAAACCGGGTTAGGAGGATTTCCAAAGATTTATTGTTGTAGGGATTGGATTTCTCTCAATAACTTTTTACTTTGTGGTATAAAGAGTATAAGAAAAGAAATTCTACGCGGTCGTGGACGAATTCGGAATCATAGGTGTCTTTATAACGTAAACCACTAAAGTCTTCACTATCCATAAACGCGAGACTCATTTGTTTGAAACTCTTAGAGTACAAGGCCTTTTTAAAAGGATTACGAAACTCGGAGCTGGAATAGCTAGCCTTTAAGGGCGCAAAAAGATTAAAGAGAATAGCTACACTTCATTGCATCAAAAGATCCGCTGATGTATAGCGAAATTTCTTTTTAGATAATTTCGAAAATCGCTGAGGAAATCTTCGGAAAAGCTTTCTATATAAAGGCCTTTCGATATAAAATCGTGGTAAAACGGCTTTTTTTAACTCTTGCAAGCGTTTTGTGTTGTCGTTTTTGTCGCGCTTGTTTAAACCTTTTAAATTTAGGAATTGAAAGAAGAGAGTGCTTTCTATGAAACCTTCCAGGCTTCCGTCGTATAAAAAGACATCGATTTTTAATAGATTAGAAGAATTTTGGATATGGAAATGGCTATAAAAGTAACCTAAACGCTCTAAAGAACGTTTCGCAAAGAAAAAAGTTAGGAAGAGTCTTATCTTTAAGACTGAGTGAAAATATTCCGCGTAGTAGCTTTTGTCTGTAAATCACGTGTCAGTTCAGCCACGAAATCAACCCAGACGCATTGAAGTAGGATTAACGATATGACCCATAAACTAACGGCGTTTCTTACTTTTGCTTTTCTGATGAGACTCGCGACCCAAATGCTTGGTTACAGCCAGCTCGCCTAGTTTTAGACCTACGGTGTCGGGTTTAGAAGTTACGGTTATAGACCAGATTCCGTTATATACTTTGAACTTTTTTCCTATTATAGGAGTTAGAAGCAGTAAATTTCTTTTGGAGGTTTTAAAAACCCGCTTATTTCAAAAGTAGTTTGAAGTAAAAAGTTTGTTTAGTGGAGGTAATTTTCAAGAAGCGCGGCTCATATTATCGAATTTTTAGGAAAAGTCGTCGTTTTATTTTGTCTTTTTTTGTGTTTTTAGTGTGAGGACCTTTGGTTAATTTACCCCAAGGTGTTTTTGTACGGCGCGGTGAGCCCTTTTTACCCTCACCACCTCCGTGAGGGTGATCGCAAGGGTTCATGGCTACTCCCCGCACTACGGGCCTCCGGCCCATACCTCTAGACTTTCCTGCTTTTACCCAAGGAACGTTTTTGTACGAAGAATTGGAAACGCTTCCCGAAGTGGCAAGACATTGGTTAGATACGGTTAAGAGTCATCCGGATTTAGATTTTAAAGTAGATTTTCCACTTTCTTGAGCAACTAAGACCATCTGGGCTCCCGCGGAACGGGCTAACTTACTACCCGATTTTAGTTTACCCTCTACGTTACTAACAACGGAAAATAAGGGAAAATATTCCAGGGGTAGTGTGTAGCCATAAAAGTGCTGTATACTTAAATTAAAGTTTAAGTTTTTTAAGCGAGGGTCACCTGCGAAGATGCGGTGACCTGCTACAATCTGCTCCGTTAAGATATGTCAAGCCAGGAAGCCATTTTGGAACAAGATAAAGCCAAGAGTGGCGTTTCTGTTGGGATCGTAGCTAGTATGTAAAATACGGCCAAACTGGTTTAAACGTCTGTTTCAGTCGATAAGCCTGTATTGTTTGGGGCCACCGCCGCCGCGGTGTCTCACGCAAATTTTACCAGAAAAGTTTGTACCTTTAGTTTTAGTAGAACCTTTTATAATTTTTTTGTTTAATGAGTTTAACAAGTATTTCATAAAAATTTAGAGGTTACTTATAAAGGTGCTTGTTTACTTTTTTCAAAAAAGTAAACAGGGAGTACGAGTCAGAGATGAAACGACTAGAAACATTAGGCGATAATGTTCCTAAAAAAGAAAACTTCAAAGAAGAAGCTAAGAATTGCTTACTAGCGTTACGAAAAAATAAAGCTAAGTAAGAAAGCTCAAATTCTTTAAGAAACTCAATTTGGTCTAAAAAGAAATTTCTTAAGAACGGAATGATAATCAAAGAGAATTGAGAAGATACAAAATTTAATCCTTTTAAAACATCGGAGCTAAGGTGAATACTCGAACGAATCAGATAAATGAAGTACACATATAACATCTCTATCTTTGTGAAAAAATAAAAGGACGCAGCTTGACCTGTGTAAAGGTAAAGCAAACGAAACATTATTAATAAAAATAGTGCAATAAGAATTTCTTCATTTAGATGAGAAGTTACTAGAAAAGTGAAAATGAGCGCAATTGATGCGAAAAACAATTCGACGGTATTAGCTAATTTAGCTAAGATAAGGTAATGAGAAATTAAATTAGAGACTTTATACGATCTAGAGATAGAAGAGGCTCTGCCATGCGACCTACTAAGCGAGTAGGTAAAAGGCGTAGAGCCGCTTTAGAATAGCTAGATGAAATTGATAAAATGGAACTACTAAATAAGACTAGAGAAAATGGATGATATTGATTCTTTATTAAGCCTGTTAATTCTGGGGAGATCAAGGGTGAAACTACAGAATTTAAACGAGCAAAAATTACACGATCCATAAAATCATAGTGCTTGTTGTAATTTAAGATATCAAAAAAGTTATATTTCTTAAAAATATAGAATGATGTGGCGTCTGTACGAGTAAGAGAAAACATTTTATTAACGGCGTTGAATAAAAAATTGTACTTACCTAAAAAGGCGTAATAAAATAATTTGTCTTCAATAAAATAATTTGTTTTGTTGAACATTTCGAAAATTAGAGTAAAAAATACAATGACTCCGAAAATAGTTATTAGAGAGCCTAGAGAGGCTGTAAAGTTTCAGATTCAGTATACATCTGCGTAGTCAGGAATACGACGTGGCATTCCAGCTATACCCAGAAAGTGCATTGGGAAGAAAGTAACGTTTACACCAACAAAAGTTAATCAAAAGTGGATACGAGCTAAAATATCCGAGTATTTTAATCCTGAGAATAAATCAATTCAAAAATAAAATGCGGCGAATAAGCCGAATACAACACCCATTGAAAGTACATAATGAAAGTGAGCTACAACATAATAGGTGTCATGTAAGGCAATATCTAATCCAGCACTAGATAAAATTACACCAGTAATACCTCCCATAGTAAATAGGAAAATAAAACCAACAGCAAATAACATAGTGGCTGTTAATTGAATGACACCACCTACCATAGTTGCTAATCAACTAAAAATTTTGATTCCTGTAGGTACAGCAATAATCATAGTGGCTGAGGTAAAGTAAGCACGAGTGTCTAAATCGAGTCCCACAGTATACATGTGATGAGCCCAGACGATAAAACCAAGAAACCCAATAGCTACCATGGCATATACCATGCCAAGGTAACCAAATACGGGACGGTTAGAAAACTCTGCTATAATGTGACTAATAGTACCAAAGGCAGGGATAATAAGAATATATACCTCAGGGTGACCAAAGAATCAAAACAGATGTTGATATAATACAGGGTCTCCACCACCGGATGGATCAAAAAAAGTTGTATTGAAATTACGATCTGTTAATAACATTGTAATACCTGCTGCAAGAACAGGTAATGATAATAGAAGTAAAACAGCTGTGATAACAACTGCCCATACAAATAAAGGAATATAATTCATACGCATACCAGGAACACGCATGTTAGATGCAGTTACTAAAAAGTTAATAGCTCCTAAAATAGAAGCTAGACCTGATAAGTGTAAACTAAAAATAGCAAAATCTACGGCACCACCAGAGTGATATTCCGCAGTACTTAGTGGAGGATAGACCGTCCATCCAGTACCTGCTCCCATTTCAACGAAAGCGGAAGATACTAAAAAAATTAATGAAGGAGGCATTAATCAAAAACTTAAGTTATTTAAACGTGGGAAAGCCATGTCGGGAGCTCCGATTAGAATTGGTAGTAATCAATTACCAAAACCACCAATAAAAGCAGGCATAACCATGGTAGGGTAAGAATACAAGTCTTCTTCTGAAGATAATCATAAACTCCCCTCCGAACCGTACGTGCGACTTTCATCGCATACGGCTCTCCACAAAGTTGTATATACTAAAGGCATTTAATAAATGCCTGGGCCACCTTGTTAACCCCCTGTGGATTTTAGTGTGACGATGTTTGCACAAAGGAGTTTATTTTTTTGCATGGTGCATTCCAACGTCAGCGTCGGGTCCGCAAATAACACGATTTTTATCACTAAGAGTACTTGTTCTAATGGGGTAGTTGAATATATCGTGAGGTAAGGATGCTTTAATATGGAATTTTCCTATTCTTCTAAAACTTTTATGTAAGTCCAAAAATACCTTTTTACCATTGTCTTTGACGACGGTTAGTTCAGAGCCGAATTTTTTGAACACTTGAGCCCGAGAGCTCAGTTTAAGTTTGCTCATTAGCGTGCAAGCCGCACTATGCTGAATAATGTACTGAATAAAGTTCAGCTGTGCTCTATTGTAAGCAAAAGAATAGTAGTTTATAATTCCTCTTAATACATTATTATAATTTTCTATAATAGTACTAAGCTCTAGATTAACTCAACTAACTTTTCTTTTAGGAACGACTTCCCTTTTGAAGAAGTTTTTTATATCGCACATCCCTTGGTCTGACAACTTTTGAGTTATTTTTTCGAGGGGAGCTAAAAGTATTATCTGGCTCTGCGGTACTCTAGCACGCACTTTTCTCAGAGCGGGTGTAAAGGAATCACTCCTTCTTTTTTGATCATTAGTGCGGCTGATGTGTGATCTAATGTGGGCTCCTAGGAAGAGGGCTCTGTTGTTTATTGCTGAGACAACTTTTGTTTTTTGACGACTCAGATTCAGTTTTAATCTTTCCCGAATAAAATCATAAACTTCGGATTTTAGATTGTCCGCTATTTCTTTGGGGCCGTTTATCCCAATAATAAAGTCGTCAGCGTATCTACAGTAATATATTCTATAACCCTCTCCCGGTATTTTTGACGGCAACTTAGCACGTTTTTTTTCTAGGGCCAATATTTGGGGTAGTCTTTTATGTTGTTCTGTCTGGTTAAGGGAACCTGTTCAACGATAATTTTTACTAAAGTATTGTCTTAGATTAGATATTTTAGTGTGAATGGATTTATATTCTGGGTTCTCCACGCTGGTCGGTCCCGTTTTTTTACTCTTGTCCACTTTTATTTGCATAAATTTGTCAAGTTCATGCAAATAAATATTGGACAACATCGGACTAAGAGTGCCGCTTTGGGAACTCTCACGCCTGCCATACTTAGCTGTTTCGGAAAGAACATGCACGTACTGCGCACGGACCGTTTTTCAATATAGGTCCAGGAATTCGCGATCATCTATTTTTTCTTTTAGTAATTCAGCTAAGATATGGTAGTTGGTCTTATCAAAGTGCTTATCAAAGTCACTTTCCACAAATCACTTTACGCCGGTCCAGTTTTTTATTTGTTTGAGTGCGGTATGAGCACCACTATTCCTGCGAAATCCGTGACTGGAGTCGAGAAACACTGGTTCGTAGATTTCCTCCAATATATTGGTTATTGTTTTTTGAACGACCTTGTCTTTGAGAGAGGGTACGCTTAATTGGCGTACTCCGCCATCTCTTGGGAATGTTTCCATTTTACGAATAGGACTGAATACGAAAGAGTGATCTTTTAACCGCTCAATTATTTTGCTAACAACCTTGGAGGATCATCCGTCTGGTGTTTGCTGTGCAGCTCCTGGAGTGTTTGCACCGTCTTTCCTAGAAATTTGCTTGTAAGCTTGTTGATGGAAATAAGGGTCGAGTAGTTTTTTGTATAGTTTAGTATATTTGGTATCGTTAGACAGACCCTTACTGTTATAAAGGTTTGTCTTATTGTCTCAACTCTGCTGATTCTCTTCGCATTCACGAGGCATTATTCTCGTCGTATAACATCGCTTGGACATTGCTGCTACTATAAAATCTCCGTCACCATATACTTCACAGTACTTAGGCGATCCCCGAGTTGCGTTTTTACGTGGTATGTCTGTCCTTAGGATCTCTTTAGTATTTAAGCATTTAGGCTTTGTAGGAACAACCGTTGCGTCTATGTATTGCCTTCTTCTAAGCTCACTAGCGGTTGCTATTGCACGATTACGGTAAATGCAATTGATCATGTAATTCACCTTAAGACTCGAGTTCAGGATTTACACCTTGTCCATAGACAGCCTACCTCACCGCTGTTTTTTCAGAATATCCGTCTTCTGTCACAGGGGCTTTTTTCACATGCTATGGTCCCCGGTATTGATTTCTCTCACGGGTAAGTAAAATGGTTTAGTGGCTATACGCACAAGCCACATCTACTTAAGATACACGTAAAAACGCCTCACGGGCGCACAAAAAAATCATGAGGAACGCGTGAGCTGTAACGACAACATTGTAGAATTGATAGTTACCGGCTAAGATTTGCTGGCCAGGATAAGCTAATTCTAAACGAATTAGAATAGAAAAGACTGTACCTAAAATACCAGAAAACAAACCAAAAATAAGGTACAACGTACCAATATCTTTATGATTTGTGGAATAGAATCAACGAGTTCAGAAAGAAGACATAGAGGTGAACACAAAAAGGTTCAACCACTAAGTCAGAAAGTACGAGCGAAAAAAATTCTAGCATGTATAGAATTTGAATTTAATGGAGTAAGTTTAACAAGACGTTCAATGTAAGATATGTGAACTTGACGCCTTTTAAGAGGTGAAAAATCACATTTCTAATTTATGAGCGTAAGAAAGAAGTAAATTCAGAGACGAAGCGAGTTAAGATAAACTCAGCTAAAATACTGGGAACTTTGTTACGGATGTGAGCCTCAAAAGGTTGAGAATAAACGCTTTTGCGAATAAATTTGTATAATTCTTCCTCAAACGCAGGAATGTCTTCAACCTCTACGTCATCTAAAAAGGAGTTTAGAAGAGCGTGTAGGAATAAAATTTGAAGAGGTACTGGTACAGGAGAGAATCTTTTTTGTGTTAAGGCTTTAGTTAATTTTGTTCTTTCTCGATAAGGCGAGTAGTTGCCTCATCTAGAGTGAAACCCAAACGTGCGAAATCCTCTACTTCGCGGAATTGAGCTAAATCCAATTTCAGAGTACTGGCTAAGTTTTTAATAGCCTTTGACTGAGCAGCGGATCCAACACGACTAACGGAAATACCTGGACTAACTGCGGGACGAATACCGCGAGAAAAAAGTTCTTTTTCTAGAAAAATCTGTCCATCTGTAATAGAAATTACATTTGTAGGAACATAAGCAGAAACGTCACTTTGAATTGTTTCAATAATAGGAAGAGCTGTTAGAGAACCATAATTACCGTCCATATTGGCTGCGCGTTCTAGAAGGCGTGAATGAGTAAAGAAGATATCACCAGGAAAACCTTCGCGACCGGGGGGGCGACGTAATAATAATGAAATCTGACGATAAGCAACGGCCTGTTTACTTAAATCATCGTAAACACATAGAGCGTCTAATCCTTTATACATGAAGTACTCTCCGATAGCACATCCACTATAAGGAGCAATAAATTGTAAAGCAGCTGAATCTGAGGCAGTGGCCGCAACAATAATTGTGTTATTTAAACAACCGGCTTTTTTTAACATTTTATAAGTACGTGCAACAGAAGAGCGTTTTTGTCCGATAGCGACGTAAATACAAATAGAACTAGAGCCTTTTTGATTGATTATAGTGTCCAAAGCAATGGATGATTTTCCAGTTTTAGAATCTCCGATAATTAATTCGCGTTGTCCATTACCAATAGGCACTGTACTATCCACAACTTTAATACCTGTTTCTAGAGAGACATTAACCGGTGCACGGGAGATAATAGAAGGAGCGATTTGTTCCACGTAGCGGTAACCGAAACTACCTTCTAAAGGACCTTTACCATCTAAGGGACGACCTACAGGGTCAATAACACGACCAATAAGTTTGGGTGTGACCGGAACTCTCATTAGAAAGCCTGTAGAAGACACCATGGCGCCTGGCTTAATGGATGACTCATCACCTAAAACAACGGCGCTAACGCTTTCTAAAGATAGGTTTAAAACCATACCTACTAGGACTTGCGCACCATGACCGAAGTTTACTAATTCACATAAGAAGCGTTATTTAAACCTTTAATTGTAACGATACCATCTGCAACGGATATAACTGATCCTAATGTTTTTAAGACTTGAGTAGCTTCGCGGTTATTTGACATATTTTTGTTTTGTTTTTAAATATTAAG
>Ga0136604_1000698_pt1 | contig 16114 bp, 17 predicted proteins | sample AntRauFillE10628_FD_104928 | JGI IMG/M metagenome (GOLD analysis project Ga0136604, IMG submission 104928) | Saline lake microbial communities from Rauer Islands, Antarctica - Metagenome Filla E10 #628 | ecosystem: Environmental > Aquatic > Non-marine Saline and Alkaline > Saline | place... | reverse complement strand
TACCGGGCATTCAACCCGCAGATGTTGAGGAATTGTTAGAAAACGGTGCAGAAATAATCATCCTTTCAAAAGGCATAAATGAACGGCTGCAAATTTGTGAAGAAACCACGCAAATGCTTGAGAATAAAGATTGCAGGTGTTTCATCCTTCAAACCGAAAAGGCAGTTAAAAAATATAATGCATTTTGTGAGCAGCATCCAGTGGGCGCACTCATTCACTCCACTTGCTAAATGTTAGTAAGCGACAACCATTTATATTCATTTTAAATTACCAAAAGCATAAAATCGGATATCGTTTGAGCAGAATATCTGCTATATTCTCTGCCTTATTTTATTGACATTGCAACGGATTGACCCTAATTTCAGTTCTCAAAATTAACGACTACAAAATTAATGTTAGAAAATTATTTGCCAATCGTCGTTCTTGCAATTATTGCTATGTTATTAGCAATATTGTTGATGTCGCTTTCGCGGCTGTTGGGACCTTATCGCCCCAATAAAACAAAACTAAGTCCGTACGAGAGCGGTATGGATCCGGTGGGTGAGGCCGATGAGCGGTATTCAATCAGCTTTTACATGGTGGCAATGGCATTTATAGTATTTGATCTGGAAGTTGTATTTCTATTTCCCTGGACAGTGCAATATCTGGATGCCGGAGTGGGAACGCTGGTTTCAATGATTGTTTTTATTCTTGAACTATTTGTAGGATTGATCTATCTCATTAAAAAAGGAACGCTTGATTGGGATATCGATCAGTTTAAACAGTAAACTTCACGCAAAGGCGCTAAGTCGCGAAGAAATGAAAATAGCATGTCAATTTTTGAGCTTAACGAATTTCCATATTCGCTTCGCGTCTCTGCGACTCCGCGACATAAAAATGAAATTAACTTAATATTGTAAGATTATGGGTCTTGAAACGGCACTCGGCGACGGTTATATGACATCAAAAATTGATTCACTCGTTAACTGGGCGCGCTCCAATGCCGCATGGCCTATGCCTATGGGGCTGGCTTGCTGCGCTATTGAAATGATGGCTTTTGCGGGACCAAAATATGACGCTTCTCGTTTCGGCTCGGAAGTGATGCGGTTTTCGCCGCGCCAAAGTGACGTAATGATCGTAGCAGGTTGGGTAAATTATAAAATGGCGCACGCTATTCGCCGAATCTGGGATCAAATGCCCGATCCTAAATGGTGTATCGCCATGGGTGCCTGCGCATCCACCGGCGGCATGCATCGTTGTTACGGTGTAGTGCAAGGGTGTGATAATTTTTTACCGGTTGATACCTACGTATCCGGCTGCCCGCCCCGCCCTGATGCCCTGCTGCATGCCCTTATGAAAATTCAGGATAAAATCCGTACCGAACACTCCGTAATGCTTGACACCTGATATGCCTCTTGAACTAAACGAATATTTACAAAAAGTTATCGATCGCTTAACCGAACGTTATGCCGATTCTATTATCGATGTCTATCAATCTTCGGGTGATACTTTTGTACGTATTGCCCCTGAAGCCAACGTAGATATTTGCCGCTATTTGAGGAACGAACACCATTTTATTTATCTGGTTGATGTATTCGGTACCGATCGGTTTACTTCCGAAGATCGCTTTGAGGTTATTTACAATTTAATTTCACTGCGGGACAGGCAACGGATCTTTTTGAAAGTTTGGCTGCCGGAAGAAAATCCTGCCATAGAATCCGTTACGAGCTTATGGAACTCGGCCAATTGGTTTGAGCGGCAGACGTATGATATGTTTGGCATCCGCTTTACCAATCACCCCGACATGCGCCGCATTTACATGCCCGAAGATTTTGAATATTTCCCGCTCCGCAAAGAATTCCCGCTGCTGGGCATCCCCGGTTCCATTGAATTGCCAAGCACAACTCCTGATATCGAATAAGTATTATGCCTACAAAAAGTATAAAAGATAAAGTAAAACCCACTTTTTTTAAGGAACACCAGGAAAAACTGTATCAGGCGCTTGAGGATAAGCATACCACGGTGGAAATCATGAAAGATAAAGATCCGCTGGGTACGGAAATGATTTTAAATATGGGTCCGCAGCACCCGGCTACCCATGGCGTTCTTCGACTGACGCTGCAACTTAATGGCGAGATAATTGAAAAAGCCAAGCTCGATGTCGGCTACTTGCACCGCGGTGTAGAAAAAATTGCAGAAAATAAAACCTATCAGGAATTCATGCCCTATACCGACCGCATGGATTACCTTTCACCCTACAGCAATAACGTAGCGCTCTGTACCGCCGTTGAAAAAATTGCCAATGTAGAAGTGCCGGAAAGAGCCCACTATATACGTATGATTGGCTGTGAGCTTGCCCGTATTTCATCGCACCTTTTGTGGTTGGGTACATTGGTAATGGATGCTGGGGCCGTATCATTTTTCATCTGGACATTTAGAGAACGTGAAAAACTGTACGACATTTTTGATCAGCTTACCGGTCATCGATTTACAGTATCGCATGCGCGCATCGGCGGGGTTGCCAATGACATCACTGATACCGCTATGGCCATGATTAAAGATTTTGCCAATGAGTTTCCCAAAGAAATTACCGACTGGCATAAACTCCTTGATCGCAATCGCATCTTTTTTGACCGCAATGAAGGCGTAGGCGTTTTAAAAACGGAAGAAGCTCTCGAGAAGGGCGCTGCAGGCCCTACCCTGCGCGGTTCAGGATACGCCTATGACATGCGAACATTCGCTCCCTATGCGCGCTACGATGAGGTTGAATTTGAAGTCCCTACGCGACTGGAGGGCGATAATCTTGCCCGTTACTATTGCCGTATGGAAGAAATGCACGAAAGCATTCACATCATTCAACAATGTTTGGATAAGCTGCCGAAAGGCCCGGTTCGTACCGACAATGCCAAGCAGGCCTACCCTTCCAAAGATGAGGTTTATTATTCTATGGAAGGTATGATTCACGACTTTATGATGACCGACACCGGCATTTGTCCGCCGGAAGGTGCCGAAGCGTATCATGCGGTAGAAGCACCCAAGGGAGAATTAGGCTATTTTATTCAAAGTGATGGCACAGGACATCCCTGGCGCATGAAAATTAAGGCGCCCTCTTTCGCAAATCTTCAAATTTTAGAATATATATTGGACGGCGAAATGGTGGCAGACACCGTGGTGATTATCGGTGGCGTTGATCCGGTAATGGGTGAATGCGATAAATGATTTTAGTGATGAGTATTGAGTCTTGAGTCTTGAATAAACATATTACCTACTCATAACTCACGGCTCAAGACTTTTTAAGAACTAAATATTAAAAATTGATTACAAATTAATGGCTGAACTGTCATTTACAGACCAGGAAATAAAAGAGATTGATAAGCTGAGGGCTAAATTCCCCACGGATAAATCTGCAACGTTGCAGATTTTATGGGTTGCCCAGCGTAAATACGGGCACGTAGAACCGGAAGTGCAGGCACTTGTTGCAAAAACACTTGACCTGCCCGAATCACATGTACATGGAGTAGCCAGTTTCTATACTCAATACTATAAAGAAGAGATGGGCAAATTTGTGCTGGATGTATGCACCTGTCTCAGTTGTCAGCTTTGCGGTGGTTATGATGTTCTGCACCAAATTGAAGATAAATTAGGCATCAAAGCCGGGGAAACTACTGATGATGGCCTGTTTAGCGTACAGGAAGTAGAATGCCTCGGGGCCTGCGGTTATGCGCCCATGGTGCAGATTACCAACGGTGTTTACGCCAATAATCTTACCGAGGAGAAAGTAGAACAACTTCTTGAGAACCTGCGCCAAGGCAATATGCCTGAGTTTGAGTCAATGGTCATGCGCCAAAATGATAACAGAATTAAAGCTGCTAAATAATGAGCAAGGACTGGAAATCTTACGAACCACTTCTAATTCCCGATATTCCCGAACTTCATAAAATTGATGTATATGAAGACAATGATGGATACAAAGCATTCCGGGAAATTTTAGAGGACCAGGATAAATGGTCGCGCGAAAATGTAATTGAAGAAGTGAAAGCGGCAAACATTCGCGGACGTGGCGGCGCCGGATTTAACTGCGGGTTAAAATGGAGTTTTATGCCCGAACCGGATGACCGACCCCGTTATCTTGCCTGCAATGGTGATGAATCAGAACCGGGTACGTTTAAAGACCGCAATATATTTGAGTTCAATCCACACCTGTTTATTGAAGGCGCACTGATTGCCGCCTACGCCATGGCCGTTGATACCATATATGTCTACATACGCGGTGAATATATTGACTGGGTGAATATTTTTGAAGAAGCCGCGGAAGAAGCGTATAAGAAAGGATATTTGGGAGAAGATATTTTAGGGACCGGTCGCGATATTGAAATGTACACCACTTACGGCGCCGGCGCCTATATTTGCGGTGAGGAGACAGGTATGCTTGAATCACTCGAAGGCAAGCGTGGATATCCGCGCGTAAAACCACCCTTCCCTGCCCAGAAAGGTTTGTGGGGCAACCCCACCACCATCAATAATATTGAAACCCTGGCCAATGTACCGCTGGTTATTAATAATGGAGCTGATTGGTATCAATCCATTGGTGTAGAAGGACATCCCGGACCGGTTCTGTATGGAATTTCGGGTCACGTTAATAAGCCGGGCGTTTATGAATATCCGGCAGGCATGAATGTGATGGATTTAATTAATGACGTGGCCGGAGGCATTCGCGGCGATAAGAAATTAAAAGCATTGATACCGGGTGGGGCATCAACGCCTATCTTAAGAGCTGATATGCTTGATGGAGTAGGCATGGACTCTAATTCACTGCGCGAGGCAGGCTCCATGATGGGCACGGCCGGCATGGTGGTAATGGATGAAGATACCGATATGGTTGATCTGCTGTGGCGTATTGCACACTTTTTCCATCATGAATCGTGTGGACAGTGCACCCCCTGCCGTGAAGGAACCGGCTGGATTGAGAAGATTTTAGTGAAAATTAAAAATGGTGATGGTGAAATAAGAGATCTTGATTTATTGCTTGATTTAACTACTCAAATGGAAGGGCGAACCATTTGCGCCCTCGCTGATGCTGCTGCATGGCCGGTTCGCCACACTATCAATCGTTTCCGCGATGAATTTGAAGCCCGCTGTAAGAAATCAGTTCATGCGATGGCATGAACTAATTTATGATTTTCGATTGATGAATTATGAATAAAGACGATTTAGTCAAGCGCACGAAAGAATTTGCGCATAGATGCGTAAAATTAGCGGTAAGTTTGGCTAAAACGTATTTGGGCAATCACATTAAAGGACAGTTAATTCGATGTAGTTCTTCTGTTGCCGCAAATTACAGGGCGGCTTGTCTTGGTATCAGCAGGGCCGCATTCGTTTCAAAACTAAGTATTGTAATTGAAGAAGCTGACGTCCGCCGGTTGGCGGATTGGCTGGAATTTATAATTGATGAAGAGCTTAAACCAAAACAATTGGTTGAACCATTAAAAAAGGAGGCTCACGAACTGGCTTCAATATTTATTGTTTCAAGAAAAACAATACAAATGAAAAATTAATTGAATATTAATCATAATTCAGCAATCATAAATCACAAATCCTAAGAATGCCTGAAGTATTTATAGATAACGAGCGATACGAATTTGAAGGAGATCATATGGCGCTCCAGTTTATACTGGATTTGGGGATGGAAGTGCCTTTTTTTTGCTATCATCCCGAAATGTCCATTCCGGCTAACTGCCGGCAATGCATGGTAAGAGCCGGGCAGTACGTTAAGAATGATGACACCGGCGAATATGAACTGGATGAAAACGGCGACCGAAAAATTCGCTGGTTCCCCAAAATGCAAACTTCATGCTCGCTCAAATTATCGGACGGCATGGTTATTCAAACCCAGGAAACATCCGAAGAGGCCGAGCGCTCCCAAAAAGATAATCTCGAATTTATTCTTATCAACCATCCGCTGGACTGTCCCATTTGCGACCAGGCCGGTGAGTGCCCGCTGCAAATTCAAACCTATAAATATGGACCCGAAGGCAGCCGATTTGAAGTAAAAAAAGTTCACAAGCCCAAACGGGTAGAGTTAGGTCCGCGCGTTACGATGGATGCCGAACGATGCATTAACTGCACGCGCTGCGTTCGCTTTACGGAAGAAATAAGCGAAACGGATCAATTGACCATTGTCTCACGCGGTGATAAAAACTATCCCATGACGGCTCCGGGTAAAGAGTTTGATGACCCCTATTCAATTAATACGGTAGATATCTGCCCGGTTGGCGCGTTGACCTCCACAGATTTTCGATTTAAAGCGCGTGTTTGGGAGATGAACCAGACCCCAAGCATTGACATCACCAATGGCAAGGGGTGCAATATTGATTTATGGACGCGTGATAATGAGGTACTGCGCATCACCCCGCGGCAAAATGAAGCAGTCAACAGCTACTGGATGCCCGATGAGGGTCGGTTCGCTTATAAAAAATTTAATGAGAATCGTGCTTCTCGTCCTTCTATCAAACTGGATGGCAATAATCAAACCAACACCTCCTGGAATAACGCCATTGAAACGTTTGCAGAGAAGATTGAAGCCCATTCCGGCGATGAAATTCTTATAATCGGCAGTCCCCATGCTTCGGTTGAGGAGAACTATGTTTTTAATAAATTTTTCAATTTACTGGGAGCATCCAATGCATGTTTTACACCTCATATAATTGATGATTACGGCGATGATTTTCTCATCACCGATGATCAGGCGCCAAATACCAACGGTTGCCGTCTATTGAATCTTGAAGAATCTGATAGTAACGAGCTGGCTTCTGCAATTAATGATGCAAAAGTGACAATCATATTGTCGGATGATCTGCTGAAACGTAATGTAATTTCAGAATCGGATATCACCGGTACCTATCTTATTTCACTGGCTACAAACATGACAGAAACAGCCAAAGCATCTGATTTAGTGATTCCCATTACCTGTATTGCTGAACACGCAGCAAGTTATGTAAATGTTGACGGAAGGATTCAGCGCTCATACCCTGCAAAAGAAACCAAATACACCAACCGCCGGCTGAATCTTGAAATGTCGGAAGGCCGGTTAGACCGCTACGGAACCAACTTTGATAATTGGGTGAGTGAAGAAAATAAAGTAGATTGTTTGCCGCTCTGGGACTTTCTTAAAAAGCTGGGAGAGCGGTTAGGCCTTGAATATGACCTCGATCTCTCGCGCAATATTCTTGCAGAAATATCTACCACTATTCCCGCATTCGATAGCGTGAGTTTTGAAGTCATGGATCGAAATCAGGGCATTCAATTACCAATGGATGACCTTAAAGTGAAGCATCAATGAACACACCCCGATTCCATTCCTCCTGATAGAGGGGAATTGTATAAATCCCCTCTTGGGAGGGGTGCTCCGCTTTAGCGGAGTGGGGTGGGTAATTGGCGATTCCAATTTAACAAATAATTTAATTTAATATTACACTACAACAAGCATAAATGGAACCAGTAACATCCACATCATACATCGTTTTAGGCGTTGCCCTTTTTATGCTGCTAAATTCCGCTGCGCTGGCCGTTTATTTTGAACGCCGCATTGCTGCCTTTATCCAAAACCGCGTAGGTCCGAATCGTGTGGGACCCCTTGGGCTGTTTCAGCCCCTGGCAGATGTAGTTAAATTACTTCTTAAAGAGGATGTTACACCTACGCAAGGGTATCGGCTTATTCATACCATTGCGCCGATTATCCCCGTATTTACAGCCCTTATGACGGCAGCTGTTATCCCCTTTGGTGAAGGACTTTTCATTGCCGATATAAACTCGGGCGTACTTTATTTGTTAGCTATGACCTCGCTTGGAGTGTACGGCGTTACCCTTGCCGGATGGTCATCAAACAGTAAGTATTCGCTTTTGGGAGGGCTTAGAGCCGCTGCCCAAATGATCAGCTATGAACTGCCGCTTGGCATGGCCGTTGCCTCCTGTATTTTATTTTCCCAGTCGCTGAGTGTGGTTGATGTAGCTGAATCCCAAGCCTACTGGTGGAATATATTTCGCAATCCCATTGGGGCTGTTATTTTCATTGTTGCTACTTTTGCAGAGGCCAATCGCACGCCTTTTGATCTGGTTGAGGCCGAACAGGAATTGGTCGGCGGTTTCCACACCGAGTACAGTTCCATGAAATTCGGCATGTTCTTCCTTGCTGAATACATGCACGTAGTTATTGGCAGTATGCTTATCACCACCTTCTTTTTTGGCAGTTATCACCTGCCCTTTGCCGGGTACTGGCTGCCCGAAATGGGTGGCATGTGGAAAGCCATCCTTGATGTAGGTGTATTTACAGCTAAAACAGCTTTCTTCGGCTTTGTCTTTATCTGGGTGCGGTGGACTATTCCGCGTTTTAAGTATAATCAGGTTATGAAACTTGGCTGGAAAAAGATGCTGCCTATCAGCATTCTAAACTTTATGGTACTGGCCGTACTTGTTTACGCCTGGTATAATTTTTTGTAGAAACGTATTCTACCGTTAAGTTTAAAAGGTCTTAAACTGGTTTTTTAGCATGATCTGACCCACCCCTGCACCCCTCCCGAGGAGGGGACAATCCGTCTCCCCTCTTGAGAGGGGATTAAGGGGTGTGTTATTTACATGTGCAAATTTAATGCTCATTTTTCTGGTTTAAACCGCGCACCGCGTTATAGAAATATTCAGATGGAGGCCACTTTTGAAGTTGACTCCATCTTTCTACCGCTGTGATAACGTCCACGCTTATCACAGGTACACCCCAAGCGTGGACGCTTTGGGGAGCCGGATAGTTTTCATTTAAATCAGTATCAACTCCTCTCCTTGTTTGTTATATTTTGGAGGGACGTTTTGCAAAACTTCTTTACTTTACAAAAAACCTAATAAATTTTTTTTACTTACACCTCTTCAATGAAAAGCGTCGCACTCGAAACTCTCGGCTGTAAACTTAACTATTCAGAAACGCTGACCATCCAACGCGATTTTGAGCAGGCCGGATATCAAATCACCGATTTTAAGAACAGGGCTGATATTTATGTCATTAACACCTGCTCGGTAACGCAAAGCGCTAATAGTACCTGCCGTTCCAAAGTTCGCCGCGCCCTTCGCAGAAATCCGAACGCATTTGTTGCTGTAGTCGGTTGTTATGCCCAACTCAAACCCAAAGAAATAGCTTCAATAGAAGGGGTTGATGTAGTATTGGGCGCGAAAGATAAATTTAAGCTGCTTCAATTATTTGATGATTTTGAAAAACTGCCGGAACCTATCATCAAAAATACCGACGCCAATGAAGCCGTGGAATTTCACAATGCGTTTTCCGCTGATGACCGTACCCGGGCTTTTCTGAAAGTACAGGACGGATGCAGTTACAACTGCTCATTTTGCACTATTCCCCTGGCGCGGGGAAAAAGCCGCAGTCCCAAAATTGCCTCGGTTGTACAAAATGCGGAGCAATTGGTTGCACAGGGATTTAAAGAAATAGTGGTAACGGGCGTCAATGCCGGCGATTTCGGCCGAGGCACCGATGAAGATTTTTTCATGCTTATAAAAAAATTGGACAATGTTTCCGGCCTCAAACGTATCAGGTTCTCATCCGTAGAGCCTAACCTGATGCACGAAGATATTATACGGTTTTCGGCTGACTCAGATAAGATTCAGCCTCATTTCCACATGCCCCTGCAGAGTGGCAGCGACAAAATGCTGGGACTTATGCGGCGGCGCTATCAATCGGGTTTATACCGCGAGCGGGTTGAGCTAATTAAAAAGCTGATGCCGGATGCGGCCATTGGGGTTGATGTGATTACCGGTCACCCCGGCGAAACGGACAAACTTTTTCAGGAATCGTTTGATTTTATAGAAAGTCTCCCCCTCTCATATTTACATGTTTTCACCTATTCCGAGCGGCCGGATACGCGTGCCTTAACTATCGAACCCAATGTGCAGGACAGTATCCGTAAAGAACGCACACACAAACTACGCCGGCTGTCAAAGAAAAAAAGGTTTGAATTTGATACTTCCTTCCGGCGGCAGGTTCGTCCGGTATTATTTGAAGAACCCAAAGAAGATATAATGTACGGCTGGACCGATAACTATGTACGGGTGGCTATTCCTTCAAATCCACAATATGAGAATAAAATTTTGTCCGTCGAATTGGGAGCACGCACCAAAGATGATTACATGATTGGCACTTTAACCGAGCAGGCAAAAGAGGAAGAGCGAGTGATCACAGAATTAGTAAGCGAGATTTATTAATGTCTAAACTTGATCCAGAAAAATTAATAGCAGACATCATTCGGTTTATTGAAACCGAGCGGGAATTATATGGCGACTTTGCCATACAAAGGAGCACTAAAACTGAGATCAGTGAGCAAGATAGCGACCAAAATTCAGATCAATCTGTAAAACCAGATGCCGTTGAAGAATCGTCGGATCATACCTATCAATCTTCAAACAGTACGGGAGATGCTATAGACAAGCAAGAAGCTTTATTTGATGAAAATCCAAATCGGGAAATTCATCAAAAAATAAAAGAATGCAATACGCTGGATGAACTTGAGCAATTATGTAGACGTGCCGATGTTTTAAAAACCGATCTGGAAGGAACAAACCTGGTCTTTGGAGTGGGTAATTCTAATGCAGATCTTGTGTTGATTGGGGAAGCCCCCGGCGCCGATGAAGATAAGCAGGGTGAACCGTTTGTAGGAGCAGCCGGACAATTACTTAACAAAATTTTGGAAGCCGTTAATTTTAGTCGTGATGATGTGTACATCGCCAATATTTTAAAACATCGTCCGCCCGATAACCGCAATCCCAATCCTGAAGAACGTAAACAAAGCCTGCCCTTTCTGCTTCGCCAGATTGATATCATTAAGCCAAAACTAATTTTGTCGCTTGGCAAAGTCTCTGCCCAAACTCTTTTGGATAATGATAAAACCCTTGGCAGCATGCGCGGAAAATTTCATTCATTCCGTGGAGAGTATCAATTGATGGCGACGTATCATCCGGCTGCCTTGTTGCGCCATGCAAAATGGAAACGATCTACCTGGGAAGATGTAAAGCTGCTCCGAAAGCGCTATGATGAAATCGGCTGCAAGCCCTGAGACACTTCATTAATGACAATTTTAATTACTATAAAAATGCAGCTTTTGTTATACTTGTAGTATGAGATTGGATATAAGGAAAAAAGGTATATGGTATGATAATCCCTTATATCCTTACTCCTTTATACCCTCCTTTTTAATTTAATAATCAATTACAGATTTAAAGAATTTTAGCACATTAAATGGCTTCAGGTAACGGTTCCAATTACAAGAGCAACGAAAAAGTCTTAGAACAAGGCGGACGTATTCCTCCGCAGGCCATTGAGGTTGAAGAAGCCGTGCTCGGCTCTATGTTTATTGAGCATGAAGCAGCTACCATTGCACTGCAAATGCTGAAGGCGGATGATTTTTATAAACCGGCCCACCGGCACATATTTGAAGCGTTGCAAGATCTGTATGAGCGTGATAACCCCCTTGATTTGCTCACCGTAGAAAATGAATTGCGCGACCGCGAGTTGCTGGATGTATGCGGCGGATCGGGATATCTTTCCGAACTGACCCGTTCTGTCAGCTCTGCAGCAAACATTGACTATCATTCCCAGATAATTTCGGAAAAGGCAACCAAGCGCAATCTCATTCTAAACTGCACGGATATCATAAAGGAGGCGTATGACAGTACTGCTGATCCCTACGAGGTGCTGGACCGGGCCGAGCAGCGTATATTCGATCTTGCAAACTCTAAACACCGGTCGCAGGCTCAACCCATAGGAGAAGTACTTAAAGACACGCTTTCATATTTAGAAGATATCAGGGGCAAGACTTCTGGTATTACCGGCGTTCCTACAGGCCTGGATATTGACAAGCTTACCGCCGGCTGGCAAAATAGCGACATGATTGTAATTGCGGCACGTCCCTCAATGGGTAAAACGGCATTTGTTCTTACAACAGCCCGTAATGCTGCGCTGCATCAAGATCCAAAGCTTCAAACGAAAGTAGCTATTTTCAGTCTTGAAATGTCGGCACAGTCACTGGTACAGCGTTTACTTACCATGGAGGGCCGTATTAATGCACAGTCAGCACGTTCCGGGCGCCTGAATGATGAAGAATTTAAGCGGCTTATTGATGCGGCCGGCCGGCTGTTTACTGCAAATATTTTTGTTGATGATACCCCCGGCCTCAGCATTCTTGAACTGCGTACCAAATGCCGGCGCCTTAAAAGCGAGCACGACATTGGTATGGTAGTGGTAGATTACCTCCAACTGATGACATCGGGCAGCAAAGACCACGGCAACCGCGAGCAGGAAATAGCCTCTATTTCCCGCGGTCTAAAAGCGCTGGCAAAAGATTTGGATGTACCTGTTATTGCGCTTTCTCAGCTAAGCAGAGCCGTAGAAACACGCGGCGGTGATAAGCGACCGCAGTTGAGCGACTTACGCGAATCGGGATCAATAGAGCAGGATGCCGATGTAGTGTGTTTTCTATACAGGCCCGAGTATTATGGTATTAAAACAACACCCGAGGGGCAATCGACAACCGGGCTGGCTGAAATCATTGTAGGCAAGCAGCGGAATGGCCCGGTTGGTTCAAAAGAGCTCTATTTTGTAAAAGAATATGCCCGGTTCGAAAATCTTACACAAGCCAGTTCGGGCCCCTTTGATGAGAGCAGCGATACCGACAGCAATAAATCATCGGAAAATGGCGGCCCCCCTCCCACTTATAACCCCGGCGGAGACAACGAAGAAGCGCCGTTTTAAGATTATACCAAACCCCTCCTTCATTCTTCTCTAAAACGAAAAATTAATTTGCATCTATCGCAGATATATAGTTAATTAAAAGAAATATTAAATTATCTTAATATATAAATCATCTAACACAGGCTTTTAACTCTTGGTACTTGGTTATGGAAAACAATAGTAAAATTGGCTTTATCTATTACTCTTTTGCGACAGCACTAAATATAATTACATGCATAAGTATCATTATGCTTATAAGTTGGCCACTCTTAGCCACCGTCCCCCTTGCAGCATGTATTTTTGTTGAACTTCTCTATCTTACCAAGGTTTTCTTCAATGGCTATATTAGCGGTAATGAGGAATCCTTTAACCGGTACATTCTTAAAATTAAAGATTCCATCTTTGATGTGGAGAGTGCTTAGCACACCCGGGATTCATTATCTACGAAGGGAGAGTTCAAAAGAACGTTAATCAGAAAGGCCTGCTCTATATATTCCCAATTCTTAATTTCATTATAATTCTGGAATAGTCGGCCGGAACAAGTTTCAACAGCAGGTAATAAACAAGCTTACAGAAAGGATGGATTCCAAAACCGGCTGCAAGAACTAAAACAAGCTGGGTAGTAGGCTCCAGGAAGTTAAGGTAGTAGGCCAAGAAAACTACCCACAAATTACCCATCCAAATGGCAACAGAAGCGGTGCTGGGTAAAAATCCTTCCTTCATGAATTGGTGGTGCATGTGGTTATAATCGGCATGCAGTGGATTTTTTCCGGCTAACATTCGCAATACAATTACCCTTAACGTATCTGCAACAGGTATGATTAGAAGAGCAAACGCAAAAACAATTGGGTTTTCTACGTACATAGCTGCTTCGGGATTCGCCTGATTAAATGTTATAAATTGAACAATTATATACGCTAAAATAAAACCAACTGCCATAGCTCCCGTATCACCCATAAATATTTTTGCTGGGTAAAAATTAAAGATCAGGAATCCCAGAAGCGCTCCAAACAGAACAAAAGACAAGATAGCCATTGATGCAAACCCTGACGCTAAAAACCATGGGCCCGCTATACCAGAAACAACAATCCCGGTGCCCGCGGCAAGGCCGTCAATACCATCGATAAGATTATAAGAGTTGATAAGTATTACAAAAATCAATGTAGAAATAATCACGCCGGCTATATAAGGGATCTCGTAAATGCCGAATACGCCCCCAAAATTTGTTAAAACGATCCCCCCCCCCATTACAATTTCTGCAGCAGCTACGATTTGTACAATCAGCTTTTTAATTGGAGACAGTATAAGAACATCATCTTTTATCCCAATCAAAAACAACATAAATAGGGACGCTACAAAAAATGGATACGATTCAAGCGAAGCCGCATTGCCCCAGATTGAAAATGAGATCAGAAAGGAAGCAAATATACCAATGCCTCCAAGGGTAGGGATCACTTCTTTATGAAACTTGCGTTCCCCATCGGGAGGATCCGTTAACATCTTTATAGAAGCAATCCTGATGATAGCCGGCATTGCTACAAGGCTTATGCCAAAAGCTGTCACGAATGCGAAAAAAAGTCGAAAAAAGTCTATATAATTCATTTGTAACCCTCTATCTCGTTATTCCAAACTTGGAACAGTACTGTAATTCTCAAAAGAAAATAGATATTTTTGAATTAGCCAAATAATTCATTTCGCTCTTGATTGAACATCATTTTAGGCTTTTTTGAGCTAAAAAAAAAGTAGTTGGTGATTAGAATCTGTTAATGTCCCAAACAGACCTATGGTGACCTGTGAAGCAGCAATTAGCTGCTACAGATAACAATTTATTAATATTACTAACACCGTATTCGGTTAATCCGTTACCTTTTTTTAAAAGTGTCTCTCTATCAAAGATATTCCTCGTCATAGAATGGCTTATAAGCTATATCATACTTAAAAATTCCCCTGTATGAAAATGTAATTTATGTTTAATCACTTCTGTCCGAACATTTTCCGATTAGGGTAGTAAATACCTGTTTTATGGCTTGTAAGGTATATTTTATCGCTCAAACTCCAAATAAAAACTACCCAAACCCCAGCGTTTGCTGACCCCTGTCCGGTGGCTTATAGCGTCGTTTGGCCTTCTGCACGGTGATCTGAATCTCGCTGGCAATGTATTCCAGGCGATTATACTGGGTCAAACAGACCCGGATCAGCGTCACAAAGTGTCCAAAACAGTGGTAGGTCTTGCTGATATTCCTGTGAATCAGCTCCAGCAGCAGATACACGATCATGGCCACGAAGATTTGGGATTTGCAGGCGTTCTCAGATGTGCCCGGGAAGGTTTTTATTTGCAGATTTTGCTTGATCAGCTTAAAGAAAATCTCAATCTGCCACCGGCGCTTATATAGTTCGGCGATTGTAGCCGCCGACCAGTCCAGGTTATTGGTGAGTACCTCAATCACTTTGTTTCCCTCCTCCTTATAGACCGCTACCCGGCGAAGCCGAACGTTGTCCATACCGGCTTGTTGGGCCGCCTTTCCCGTCAGATAAATTAACTCGTCTTTCAAAATATGCTCATCCTCCCCATCAGGCAGATCTTTTTCGACGATCGATTCATAGAGCGTATTGGCTTTTATGCGCGTCACAAAATGGTTCTGATCCTCAATACGGGCCGCAAACAGCCCGAAATCAAAATAGCCCCGATCATCCACGACAATGGTACCAGAAGGGTAGCGGAAGTTGTCGGCGCCCCGGCGGTCACTGACCTTGGCCGGGGTCAAATTCACCATCTCGGGGATCATGGTGGCCTCATCCAGACTCACATGCATCTTAATGCCACCTTTAGCTGTCCGGAATTTGGCCCAGGGGAATAAGCTCAAACACAGACTCATAATGGAAGCATCCACCAGTTTAATATGTTTGCCTTTGATCTGTTTGATTACCCTATACTCCGATCCTTTGCTAAATAGTCGGGAATAATGCCCCAAAAACCCCAGATACAGCGCTTGGAAGACCTGCCAGTCGCGCTTGGCGTGGCTGTCGCTCATCGTAGACTTCGCCGGGCTTTGCTCCAGGCCGATATCGGCCAGAAATCTGGGGCTGATACTGATGCCCTGGGCAATCTCCCGGAGGGTATGGCACTTGTTCAGCTGCCGGGCATCATCGACACTAATTGATCATAGGTTTTATATTTATGGCAGTGCTTGTCCGATTCATGTTGGCTGGTCACCTTATCCAGCAATGAAGAAGGAATCAATTCTAAAATTTGGCCCAATAAGGGTTTGTCCGATTTTTTTGCGATCTTTGTGGGGCTCATGGTCGTGAAGTTGTTGTTGAGATTTTTAAGCAGATCCCAAACTAACAATTTTCATG
>Ga0136604_1000697_pt1 | contig 16121 bp, 13 predicted proteins | sample AntRauFillE10628_FD_104928 | JGI IMG/M metagenome (GOLD analysis project Ga0136604, IMG submission 104928) | Saline lake microbial communities from Rauer Islands, Antarctica - Metagenome Filla E10 #628 | ecosystem: Environmental > Aquatic > Non-marine Saline and Alkaline > Saline | place... | reverse complement strand
TCAGACCGATCACGGGGTTCCCCTTGGGGCTCAAAAAGCTCGCTCCATCCAGATAGGTCTTTGGCAGGTGCTTTAAAAACACGACATGTATCCCTTTCTTGTTTAGAAACTCCACCGCAGTTCGTGGTCCGATCTCCGAATAACTCAACTTGGCCAAGGTGCTGGCAAAATTCAGATCCACTGCCGAGGCGTCTAACTCGGGCAGCTTTGTGCCCTCAATTTCGTACAAGGCACGTGCTTGCCATGCAAGAAGTGAAGGTTCATTCACTTCTTTATCAGTTGCCCGACAATAGACTGGTTTCGGTGCTTCGGCTCCAAAGATCTTGAAGAAATCCGTCAAGAGTTCCTCTCCATACTCCTTTGCTTCCAATGTAAGGTATCAAATCCACCTGCTTCAACCCAGCCTGCTCCATACGGAACTTAATCGCCTCGACCGGGCTAGGTAAATCCATCGGATAGTGGATATCCTCGTATTGCTCAACGAGCATGACCAGCAACTCAAGCTCCTTGCCTTCATCGCAATCAACCTCTGGATCTGACTCCATGAGCACATCAATACGCGCAAGTGTCTCCTCGTAGTCGGCTTCAGTTTTAATGATGCGTGGTTTCATTTTAGTTCGATCGTCTCAGGGTCAATTTTGTCGTATTCCTTATGTGTGCCGATGAATTTCACATAGAGTGCACCCATCTTGTAGGCCACTTTCACAATGAGTCGGTATTTGTTCCCATTTATGGGAACTTTATTCGATTGTATGGCCGGCATCGACCAATAACAGTGCGTCGGCTGTGAATAGGGCGCAAGTCAGGAAATATATTCTAAGAAGGCCTGCGCCATGCGCAGACGCCTAGTGATCCGGCTGGCCGACGCTGCAGAACGGGAGTTCTGCGTTCCTGGGCTGCGTGGAATCGGTAACGGGCATGTTGTTATCTTTGCAATCTACTCTAGGGTCGGAGGCTTGGCTCATGCCAGAGGCAGGTCGTAGATCGATGCTCTGACGTGGTAAACGGCTAGGAATTGATTCGCGGTTTTTGGGTCGTTGAGTGGGAAGCTGCCGGTGCGTAGGAGTGGTTTCGCGTGGTGGGTCAATTGCACGGGGTGTGCTTGCTCGGCCTGTGCGGCCCAGTCGGAGAAATTTGGTGTGCTCGTCTTGCGTAGTTGGGATTTGGGTATGATTTGAAAGAAGCCGACGGCGTGGGGGGCGTTGTGTTGCGCGAGTTCATGGGCGACGCGTCCCATGGTGAAGCGTGGGTTGATCTCGACGATGGTCTTGAGCTGCAGCTTTCCGTTGCGGTCGCGGTAGATGAGGGCGTCGATGCCGATCGGGCCATGGAAGTTGGCGGCGTGGAGGGCGGCTTCGAGGCGCGGGGCAACAGTCGTTTCGTAGTGGTGGAACACGCGTGGGCGGCCGTCGGTGCGTTCCATGATGAAGCGGACGAGTTTCGGATCGAGTCCTTTGCAAAATGCATTGGTGATGATGCCTTGAAACTGTCCGCGCGAGTTATTGACCATGCGGGTGGTGCCCATGTGTTTGAGGCCGTTGGCGCTCATCTCGAACTGCACGGAGAAATCAAAGACTCGATCGAGCCACGGTTCAACGACGAGGGCGCCTTGCTGCTCCCATATTGGTTCAAGCCATTTTAACAGTGCGGGCGAGAGGGTTTCGTCTGCCAACAGGCAGCGGTTGCCATAGGCTGCCGTAGCGAAGGGGGCTTTGCAGGCGATGTTGGGGGTGCCCAGGTCGGCGAAGTGCTGTCGGGCTTGTTGTAGCTCGTCGAGGTTGTGGACGGCGCGTCCGTAAATGGAGTCGGGTGCGATCCACTCGGTATCGCGGCACTCTGCGGCCAGTCTTTTGCCCCATTGCGCGCTCCATGTTTTGGAGTAGAGCGCTCGCAGGCCCTCATTCCAGAGGGCGTCGGGCGGGCGGGGACGTGTGACGCTCTTGAGGTTGCGTTCAAAAAAGGCCTGGCTGTCGGGGCTCCATGCCCAGGGGCGGAGATCGCCGATCTTACGATTGAGATCGGGGGCGCGTTGGCCTGTGCCTGTGTTTGTTCCTGTGGCTACGGGTTCGGATTCGTGAATCTCGGGGAGGTGAAACCCGTAGCTCTGAATCGTGCTGAGGAATTCGGGAGTGGGGCGTTGCGACAGGATGAGCACATCGTCTTGACGTGAAAGGTAGGCGGGCAGAAAGGCGAGGTCGTGTTGTAACTGGGTGGCAGCTTTTGAACTGACCTCGTAATGGTTGCTGGCGGCGCACTGCTCGGCGTTGGGATTAAACCACAGGACGTTCGGGGTGCGGCCGCGTGATTGCTGGAAGATTTCGAGGTCGTTGATGAAGTTCTGATCGAGTCCGGCCTCCAGTCGTCCTTCGGTGTTGAAGTCCTTGCCCTTGGCACGTGCCGGGGAGAGCGGGAAGATCAGGCGTTCACGATAGGCCTCCCAATCTGTCTTGCCGGAAGCCTTCCACTGGCGAAACCATTTGAGGCCGAAGCCGACGTGATCAATCTCGTCGTGGTAGATCTTGGTTAAGATCTTGGCGGTGGCGGTGTCGCCGACGGTGTCGAAGATTTTTCCATATTCGCGGGAGTAATCGAGGTTGGCCTGCTCAAAGGTGAGTGAGAGGCGGGTGACGTAGTCGAGTGGGTCTTCCATCGAGGAGACGCTTTTCCAGAAATAGTCGTTGAGGGGGAGTTCGCCGAACTCGACGCCGCATTGCTCCATCCGGTGCATGTAGAGGCGTGTGTGCATCTGCTCATCTTTCAGTGTTTCTAGCAGTCCACGGCGAAAACTTGCGGGTGCGTTGGGGAACTTGAGGAGCGCGAGCGCCATCAGTTCGGTCGCGAGCAGCTCATGGTTGCCGAAGAAATGGAGTAGTTTGCCGCGTTCTTTCTCGTCGACGAGTTTCGCTTGGCTCGGGTGTTTGGCGCGCACCCCGTCGTCGCGCAGCATCAGGTGCTTGGGGCGAGTGAGCTGGCGCGGCGTGACGATCCCATGGCCCGGCATGGTATCGATAATCTCTTCACGGGGAAAGCTGAGCTTCGCTTCGATCGTGGTGCCGAAGAGGACCTGTTCCGCAAATTCCTGAAGTTGTATCGCCATAGGTGTCGGCAGTAGCTTTTAGGCGGGGGTGCCTGATGGCAAGTGAATGGTTGGTGGTTGGGCGGGTGGTTAACGTTTTTTTTGCGAGGCAGGCACTGTTTATATTTGGCGAAATTCGAATTGATCTGGAGCAGTCTTGGTAAGATGGCTCAAATGGTGTTTATTACGCTTCTTTTCCCGTTAAACGGCGGGGCATGGTCTTCCAGTAGTTCCACGAGTTGCGCGTGGCTTTGCTGAAGTCGTCTGCGATGAGTAGGATCATGGGGAGTAATAACAGCGTGATGCTTGTGGCGAAGAGGACACCGAAGCCGACGGAGACGGCCATGGGTTTGAGGAATTGGGCTTGGACGGAGGTTTCGGCGAGGAGCGGGACGAGGCCGACGAAGGTGGTCAGGGTGGTGAGCAAAATCGCGCGGAAGCGCTGACCTGCGGACACGATGATCATTTCAGCGAGGCTGAGTTCGCTTCGTTCTCTCCGCAGGTCATCGATCCGGTAGATGAGCACGAGGGAGTCGTTGACCACGATGCCGCTGAGCGCGAGGATCCCGAAGAGCGAGAGAATGCTGACCGGTATGCCGAAGAGGAAGTGCCCCAGTAGTGCACCGATGATACCGAAGGGGATGACGGACATGATGAAGAGCGGCTTGATGTAGGACTTGAGCGGCACCGCGATCAAGATGTAGATGAGCACGAGGGAGAGCTGGAATCCGGTCACGAGGGAGCGCATGGATTTTCTTCGTTGCTCGGCCTCGCCGAAAAGTTCGATCGAGACTCCGGGGAATTCGGCGCGGAAGGTGGGGAAATACTCTTCGGCCATCTGGGTGAGAATGTCGTCGCCTGAGGTGATTGATTTATCGATCTCGGCTTTGACGGTGACGATGCGGTTATAGTCGGCTCGCTCAATCGAGGCGAGGGAATCGCCGTAGGTCGTGTCGGCGACGATGGAGAAGGGGATGGCAGTGCCGTCGGCGGATCGCACGCGCATCTCGCGCAAGGTTTCGAGCTGGGTGCGCTCTTCGTAGGGGTAGCGCACCATGACTTTGACCTCGTCGCGGCCGCGCTGGATGCGCTGAGCCTCGGTGCCGAAGAAGGCGCTGCGTATGTTGTTGGCGAGTTCGCGCTTGTCCAGGCCGGCGGCTTGTCCCTCGGGGGTGAGTTCGACGCGTATCTCGGGACGCCCGGAGTCGAAGGTGTCTTGTATGTCGTAAACTCCGGGATAGGTGGCGACGTGAGCTTTCATGGCTTCAGCGCCGGCTTGGAGATCTTCGAGTGATTGGCTGACGAGTTGAATATTGAAGCCTTGCCCCGGAGGGCCCGCCGCGCCGGAGAGGGTGAGCGCTTTAGCACCCGGAATGGGCGGCACCTTTGAGCGCCAGAGCTTGACGAATTGGTTCGTCGAGACGCTGCGGGACTCCGAGGTGGACAGCTCGGCGGCGACGGAGGCTTTTGTATTACTCGATGCGTTGACCGAGAAGTTGAGTAGTATTTGATCACCTGATTGCTCTTCAAGTTCACGATTGGTATCGATGAGAGCCTGGACGATGCGTTCGGTGTGCTCGTGCAAGTAGTCCACGGGGAGGCCTTGCTCCAGTTCGAGATTAGCAGAGATGGAGTCGCGAAAAATATCGGGAAAGAATACGAAGCGTAGCTTGCCGGAAGGCAGGAGGCCGACCACTAGAATCAGGACAGCGACAAATACGCCGAGTGTCAGGTAGCGGTAGGGAACTAAGGCGCGAAGCGTGGGTTGGTAGCGCCTTGTGACGAAATGGTTGAGCCCTTTGGCGACTATTTTTTGAAAGCGTGACCACTGTTTGGTAATCCAGAACTTGGGCGCTTGCTTGACTTTGATATGATTGAGGTGGGCCGGAAGAATAAGCTTCGATTCGATGAGTGAGAAAATGAGGCAGAAGATGACCGCTGTCGCGAGTTGCCCGAAGACATTCCCCATGCGGCCGCTGACTTGGGTCAGTGGGTAGAAGGCCGCGATGGTGGTGAGCACTCCGAAAGTGGCGGGGGTGACGACTCGCGAAACACCTCGGACTGTGGATTCGAGATGTCTGTGTGGTTGGTCGCCTTCCTCATCTTCTTCCTTCGCTGTGTAGATCGACTCGCCGATCACGATGGCGTCGTCCACGATGATACCGAGCACGATGATAAAGGCGAAGGCAGTGATCTGGTTGAGCGAAAGATCGATGAAGCCGACAGGGAAGCAAGCGAGCGCGCCCGCAATCGAGATGGGGATGCCGAGCGCGACCCAGAAGGCGAGGCGCAGGTTTAGAAAGAAAGCCAGAGTGATGAGCACGAGCAGCACGCCGGTGATGCCGTTGCGAATCAAGAGCCCAAGTCGAGCGCGGATCGGCTCGGAGCCATCCTGCCATGCGGAGATGCGGACGCCTTCCGGTAGGTCATGGGTTTTGGCATAGCGGGCGACGAATGCTGCCGCCTCTTTGGATGCGAGGATGATGTCGCCATTCCCTTCGCTGGTGATTTCGAGGCCGACGGATGGCTCGCCGTTGAAGCGGCTTAGAATCTGCTGATCGACGAATCCATCGCGTATCTCGGCGACATCGCTCAGGTAGATGCGGGTGCCCTCTGCGGTGGTGCGCAGAGGGATTTTTGCGAAGTCGGCTGCGTCGTAGGCCTGCTCACGCGAACGCACGGAGATGTCGCCACTGGCACTGCGGACAAAGCCGGCCGATAGATCGATGGAATTACTGGAGATGGCGCGGGCGATCTCGTCGAAGGTTAAGTTGTAGAAGCGTAGTTGTTTTTCGGATACTTCGACCGAGACTTCGTAGTCACGTGCACCAGCTGTCTCGACTTGGGTGATATTTTTCAGCTTAAGCAAGTCGTCGCGCAGGGTGCGGGCGCTCTCTTTGAGCAGGCGTTCATCGACCTGACCGTGCACATTCACACGTAGGATCGTGCTTTGGCGCTGGTTCTCGGTGATGATGGGCTTTTCCGCTTGTTCGGGAAAGCTGGAGATGGCATCGACCTGGATCTTTACCTCGTTGAGTAGCTTCGTGATCGGGTAGTCTTCGACGGCATCGATGGTGATCTGGGCGCTGGAATCAGTGGAGGTGCTGCGTATGTGATCGATCCCCTCGACGCCTTGGAGGGCTTCTTCAATTTTGATCGAGACCCCGCGCTCGACGTCTTCGGGTGTGCCCCCACGAAAGGGGACGCTGATGGTGACGCTTTCAGCGGCGAAGGAAGGAAAGGTCTCCTTACGGACCTCGATGGCAGCCTTAACGCCGAGCCCGAGGATGATCAGCATCAGCAGGTTCGAGACGACGGAGTTACTGCAAAACCATGCGATGATGGGATGTTTTCGTATCGGGTTCATCTATTTGCGTGGCGCGTTCGGCTTGACGGATTGCCCGGACCGGAAGGAAGCGAGTGGCCGGGTGGCAACTCTTAGAGCGTCGTCATTGATCTCCGGTTCGAAGCGAACGATCAGGTCATCACCGTCGGCGATGAGGCGGGTGACGGATACTTTTTGCAGGGTGTTATCGATAGCGATGACCCATGCATAAGCGTCTTCGACCAGTGCGGTGGACGGTATGCGGTGAGCGTCTTCGATCGGCTCTGCGGGGATGGTGGCATCGACGAAAGCACCGATGGGTAAAAATGCCTGTGGATCCTCGAAGGGATCTTCAATCTCGCCGACGACGTAGATGACCTGGTTTTGTCGGTTTACACCCGGTTCCGTGCGGCTGATGGTGGCGAGCCATTCGGCGTTTGGCTGGGTTGGGGTGGTGAGCCTGGCTTGCAGGTTAGGGTTCGCACCGTTCATCGGGAGATCGAGACGCCGGACCTGTTGAGGGGTGAGGGGGAGGCGCACTTCGGCGCGCTCCTTGGCGATGAGGGTGCCGAGTAGGCTGCCGACGCTGACGACATTGCCCGGGCTCGCGCTGCGGTTCTGCACGATGGCGTCGAAGGGGGCGCGGATCTTAGTTCGTGCCAGATCGAGGCGTGCCTTTTCCACGTTGGCTCGGGCCGAGGCGATGCCCGCTTCGGCAGTCGCGAGTTGAGGTTTGCGCAGGGTTAAGCTACTGGCATCTTCGAGGACGCGACCGGATTCGAGCCAGTCTTGCTCGGCGAGCCCGGCCCGCGTCGCTTCCTGTGAGTAGGCCTGCTCGGCTGTGGCGAGGTTGGCTTCTTGTTGGGCGATGGCGGTGAGGTAGTCGGCGGGATCAATTTCGACGAGGAGTTCGCCCTTTGCCACGTTTTGCCCCGAATTAAAGCTAGAGGCAATTTGTTGAATCTCGCCCCGCACCTGTGCGGACAGTTGCGCTTCGTAGTAGCTGCTCACGTTGCCGTAGGTCGTGATGGTTGGGCGGATGGTGGCGGGCTCACTGAGGATATAGCTCACGGCTGGCACCGGCTGCTTTGGTTTTTTCATGATGCGCTCCGGCTTGCCGGCGATCATCGCTTTGACGATGAATACTGCGAGCACGATGAGCGCAGGGAGCAGAACGATGTTGAGAATACGTTGAGATTTAGTCATGGAAAGATGGGCTAGACGCCCTTGCCGAGTGCGAGTGCGAGGCTTACGCGGTTGCTGAGGCGCTCGTTGTGGAGGTTAATGGTTTGCGCTTCGATGTTGAAGACACGGCGTTGGGCTTGGAGGAGATCCAGCAGATCGATTAAGCCGGATTCGTAGTCGCGCAGGCTTCGGGTGGTGGCGCGGCGGGCCGCTTCCAGAGCGCTGAGGCGCGCTTGTTCTTCCTGCGCTAAGTAGGTTTCGGCCTTGAGTGCGTCCTCCACTTCGAGGAAGGCGTCGATGACGACGCTTCGGTAATTCTGATAAGCTTGCTCGGCACGTTGCTCGGCAGCGCCAACTTCTGCGCGACGTTGGCCGCCTTCAAATATTGGGGCAGCGACCTGTCCCGCCAGTGACCATACATCGAAGGCGCTTCGGCCGAGATCGGACAGCGTGTCGGAGCTGCGTCCGCCGTTCGCAGTGAGGGCGAAGGAGGGAAATAGGTCGGCGTAGGCGGCGCGGGAGCGGGCGTCGGTTGCCCGTATGTTCTGATACGCGGCGATGATGTCGGGCCGTGCCAGTAGTAACTCAGAGGGTAAGCCACTCGGGACGATACGATCCAGTTGTGGCCAGTTGTGAGCCCCTTGAAGCGCAGCGTCAGGGTAAGTGCCTCGCAGTGATTTTACAATCCGGGCTCTTTCATCACGCTCGCTTCGACGGACGACGTAGTCGCCTTGAGCGCTGGCTGCGTCTGTTTGCGCCAGTGCAACGTCGGTGCTGGTAGCAGTGCCGCTTTTGTAGCGCCGCTCAACCAAACTGCTGGTGGAGGCAAAGCTGTCGCGCTCTTTTTCTACCAGAGTCAGGCGCTTTTCTGCGGCGATCAGATTAAACCAAGCCTGCATGGTTTGCGCCGCGAGTGATTGGCGGCTCGATTCGTAGCGCGCTTCGGATGCCGCCAGATCGGCGGCGGAGGCGCGGCTTTGGTTGCGTAGCTCGCCCCAGGCATCGACCTCCCATCGCACATCGAGGCTAGCGGTGTAGCGGTTGCCCATTGTGGCGACGTTCGAATCCGTGCGGCTCGCCGATCCGTTGCCCGATAGTGTAGGCAGTAAGCGGCCTCTTGTTTTTTGAAAGTTAAACCCTGCCTCCTCCATTTGTGCATAAGTGCGGAGCAGGTCGGGGTTATTGGCCAAGACTTGCTCGGTGAGCTGGGTCAAGGCTGGGTCATCGAATAGTTCGAGTAGCGTCGCCACCACCTGTAACTCGGGCATCGTCTCGGTTTCATAAGCCGATGGTGTCGTCAGGGCATACTCGATACTGTCGGCGCGCTTTTCAGGTAGGCCGACACAGCTTCCTAAAAAGAGCGCAGCAGATAGGGCTAGTGCGCTGTAACTTTGATTATTTCGCATTTAGGTGAGTCGAGTTTTTCTTTGTAGTGTGCCGCTTTAGCAAACGTTCAGTGGTTCTAAGCTGATACGATGGACGTTTGCTAAAGCGGCACGCTACGGGTTTTTCGCGAAATTGCCTGTTACATGCTATTAGGCGTGAGGCGTGGCGTATTGAAACATGGTATGGGCGGGTGATAGGAAGATTATTTATGGTTTATATCGGTCATACGGGCGAATAGTTGCATTTTGTGGCATTTCGGCAACCTTTCCGCTGACCGATTTCTAAGGAAATTCGGAGATGGCAATGCAACTTGGGCTTCGCAGGGGGCATGGGTCATGCCGAATTTCGAAAGGTATGAACTTTTAGGATTTAATCGAAGTGTTCGGCAAAAGCGGATGGCATCGATTTGGGCCGTAGTGAATGCTCTTGAGCGGGCGTAGTCCTTTAGGCGAAGCCCCTGCTAGTCTCCACATGGTATGCGGCTTCATCATCGGCCTTACGGACCGATGCTACACGAGAGTTGTGGCTTCATCATCGGCCTTACGGACCGATGCTACACGAGAGTTGCGGCTTCATAATCGGCCTTTTTCGAAACGTTATCATTCAGATTGAACTTTATGAGAGGTGGTATACTGATCGCCTTTTTCAGTGCCAAAAAAAGCGTCATCCAGTTTTTTTGGATGACGCTGTGATGAAAAAAAACCTTTTAGCAATTGACCCTAGGGCTCAATCTTATCGCTGACCCATTGACGTGCTTGTTCCAGGCTATCTTTTAGGGAAACGTAAGCGCTATTGGCATCGGCCTTGATGCCATCCCAGGTTGTTGGTGTGGATTTGCTGATTGCCTCGACTTGTTTTGTCAGGAGCTCGGATTGTTGCCGCAAGGCGGCTAGTTTGGGTTCGGCTTCCGTTTTTACCTTGTCGCTAGATTTTTCAATCATGCTGGAGAGTTCCTTGATATTGATTTCAAGCACAGCTACTTGCTTATTCATAGCAGCCACGAACTCAGCTTTGCGTTCATAGGTGTATTTTTTGAGATCCATGGAGGCATCTTTGACTGCGTCCTGCGCTTTATCGATTTGTTTCACCACAGCGTTTTCTTGCATGGTCGTTTTGTCTTTTGAGGGAGAACATCCGGTTGCCATGATTGTGGCGACGAATGCGGCGATGATGTATTTATATTTCATATTATTTCAGGTGATTGTTTGATGTTTGAAGTTTAAACTCGTAGAAGACGGAGTCTTAGTTTCATTCATTATTTATACACTCATTTGACCCCCGAGAATATGGGGTGTAACCCTACTCGACCCTCAACCCCGAACCCTCACCCCTCACCCTCAACCCTCAACCCTCAACCCCCAACCCTCAAACCTCAGGCGCCTCAAAGCACTACGGTTAGTCGGGTATTACCCCATAGGAACTTGCCTCAAACTGAGATAAAGTTCATTCTTAGATAATGTCGTCTTCTTATAAAGATTATTACAAAATTTTAGGCGTCGATAAAAAGGCTTCTTCTGATGAGATTAAGAAGGCCTTTCGTAAGATTGCCCGGAAGTTTCACCCCGACGTAGCCGGAAGTTTTAACCAGGCAGCCTCGGATGCAAAATTTAGGGAAGCCAACGAAGCCTACGAGGTTTTGGGCGATCCGGATAAACGTAAGCGCTACGATGATTTAGGCGCAAACTGGCAACAAGTCGGGCCCTCACCATCGAATACGCACGGTTCATCGGGGCCGGGGCATGCGGCCGGTGCGGAGTTTAACTTTAGCGGCACCGGGTTCAGCGACTTTTTCGAGCAATACTTCGCACGGGGCGAACCGTCTGACTTCCAAGGGGCAGGGGAGGGTGCCCGTGGCTTTTCGATGCGTGGAAGCGATGTGGAAGCGGAGCTATCTGTGAGCTTCGAGGAGGTGCTCCACGGTTCCGACCGGACGGTTTCTTTGCGAAAGGTGAACCCGCGCACAGGCGCAGAGACTTCCCATAAGTATCTGGTAAAAATCCCCAAAGGTATTCGCGAGGGTCAACGGATTCGCCTGACTGGGCAAGGTGAGTCAGGCTCGGGCAGTGGTGTTTCGGGCGATCTTTTTTTAAGGGTTCGTTATACAAGCCATCCTTTTCTGCGAAACGACAAGGAGACACTTTATTATGATCTAGAAATCACGCCTTGGGAGGCGGTGCTCGGTGCTTCAATTCTGATTCGCAGCTTGGACGGTTCGGTGCGGGTGAAGATTCCTCCATGTAGCCAGAATCAACAGCAACTCAAGTTACGAGGGCTCGGCCTGCCTCTGCCTGCAGGTAGGCGCGGAGATTTATACATAAAGCTTGTTATCGAGGTGCCGAAGTCGGTGGACGCTACCGAGCGAAGCGCGTGGGAAGCCATCTCAAAATCGAGCCCATTTAACCCAAGAGATAGCTAAATCATGAAATATGAAATTACACTTCGAGCCAAGACAACGATCCGCCCGGGAGAACTTTATGATCATATCGCCGCGGCCGAACTCGCAGGTGTTAGCGTGAGAAGACTTTTGCACTACTGGAGGTATGCCATTATTCAGCCGATAAGGAACACGGGTCGCTACGGTATATTCTTTGATGATGGCGCGATCTACACGCTCCGTAAGGCAGAGTGTCTCCGGCGGGAGATGAGGTTGAACTATTCCGGCATCCGGGCGGTCCTTCTTTTAGAGGATCGTATCGCAGGACTCGACGCAGAGGTTCGTTTTTTGAGAAAGTAGGGCTACACCCCATAGCGGGGAGGCTTTAGAGTCGCTACAATGAGCAACATGAATACGATTTTTGGAGATAATCTCAAAACTACCTACACTTCTGGTTACGCCAGTTAAACTTTAAACACCGCTAACTGAGTATCTTCTCGCTAACAGCAATCAAATGAGTTAAATTAGAAAATCCTCATAATGTATCGCTTTCGACTCATCCTTGATAAATTACTGTGCGAACTAGCTTGGTCGAGACGTCGAAAATATGACAACAGACAAAACCACTCCCTTTGAACAGCAATATCAGGCCGCCCTGCTGCTGCATCTGACGGGGCGCTCCCGCAACCGCCCGACTTCACCCGCTGCCCGCGAGTTGGGCGTCGGTGCCTTTGACGCAGGCATGAGCGTGCTGGAGCTTGTGCGCATGCATGACCAGGTGATGTCAGCCCTTGCCGAGGACATTCCCACTAATGAGCCGGTTAAGTCAAACCAGCCCACTGCCAGCGCCGTCTTTTTGCTGCAATCGCTGACTTCGATGGAAGAGCGAATCCTCCATGCGCATGTAACCGACCGCGAGGCGCTGCGACTCGGCGAAGAGATACTGGAGAAGAAATCGGCCATTTTCATTGAACAGCTGGCCGAATCGCAGCGCCTGCAAAAGCAAGCCCAACACCTCGCCCACCAAGTTTTGCTGGCGCAGGAAGAGGAGCGAAGAGAAATCAGTCGTGAATTGCACGACGAGGTGGCGCAAATCCTCGCCGGTATCAACGTTCGGCTCGAAGCCCTACGGAAAGTGGGTGACTTGAGCCTTAAAGGCCTCGAACAGAGCATCGAGCAAACCCAACAAATGATCGAAGCATCCGTGGTTGCGGTTCACCGCTATGCACGGAATTTGCGGCCGGCCATGCTCGACGACCTCGGTTTGATTCCGTCCCTGCGCTCATGTATCAAAGAATTGCCTCACGACAAGGATCTGAAGGTTCGATTGAAGACCATACCCGAAGTAGAGACGATGGACAACGTTCGGCGCACGGTCTTTTACCGGGTGGCCAAGGAAGCGCTCATGAACGTCGTTCGTCATGCTGAGGCGCAGGCAGTCACCGTGACTATGCGGGCGATTCCTGATGGAATCTGCCTTAAAGTGCAGGACGATGGCAAAGGCTTCAAGATGAGCAAATTTATAGACCATAAAAGCCTCGGTTTGCTCGGCATGAAAGAACGTGTCGAAATGGTCGAAGGAAAATTTTCCATTGCGTCAAAGCCAGGCAAAGGAACCACTCTCCTTGCCGAGATCCCCTATATATCCACCTCCGAAGAAGAGCAGGAATGAAAAAATTAAAGCTTATTACTGTATTAATTGCCGAGGATCATGCCATTGTCCGGGAAGGCTTGCGAGCCTTGCTCGACTTAAATAGCGAGTTCGATGTGCTGGGTGAGGCGGCGACGGGGCGCGAGGCAGTCGATAAGGCAACTCTGCTTCAGCCGGACGTCATTGTGATGGATGTCGCGATGCCCATCCTGAATGGATTCGAAGCCTCACGCCAAATACGGCTTCGGTCACCCAATTCCAGAATCCTCATACTCTCGGCTCACAGCGATGATGAATATATGGAGCATTTACTTTCGGTTGGTGTTTTCGGTTATCTGATCAAACAAAATTCTGGTCAGATTCTGGTGCACGCCATCAAGGAAGTCGCCGCCGGGCGTCACTATTTTAGCCCCTCGATTACGGAGCGCTTGCGAAACGTGCAATTGAAGGCTTTTCAACGCGGTCAAAAAGGAGGTAGCCGACAGTCGCTCACTCCGCGTGAAGCCGAGGTGCTGCAGATGGTGGCCGAAGGATCCGCCAACAAGCAGATCGCGAGCGAGCTCGGTATCTGTATCAAGACCGTGGAAAAGCACCGGCAGAAAGTCATGGATAAACTCAATATCCATGATACCGCCGGGCTGACCCGACACGCCATCGCCACCGGCGTAATCGAGAGCTGCGTTCAAGAGACGACTGATGTGTAGCAAATTAGAACTGCCATGTGATTCCGGTGGATAGGGCGATCGTGGCACCTGGATCAAACTTGGCACTGCGCCCTCCAGCAGATTGCTCCAAGCTGTTCAGACTTTGGAATTGAGCACCCACGTAGGCGCCCCAACTTTCGTTGAAGTCGTAGCGGAGTCTCGCGTCCACATAGCCACCATAGATTGCTCAGTTATACTGGATGACCACAGTGCTGCCGGAAACGGTGATGTTCGTAAGAGTCAGCTCCGTCTCTGCCAAAATGCGATAGAATTGCGTATCGCCACTCTTGGGAACCGTAAACGTCTGGGTCGTCAGGTTGACAGATTGCCCCGCAGCGTCCGTGAACGAACGAGTGAGCGCTGCCGTCGATTGCAATCGTATGCCATCGCCGGATATAGCAGCCACTTCGGTGATGGGGTTGGCATCCAAGGTCACCGCCGTTTGAGAATACAGCCGACCGTTGATGGATGCAAGGGTCTGCATGTTGATTTTCTTGATAGCCAGAATGATACCTTCAAAATGTGAGTTGGTTCCCAGATCCACGCCATTTTCCCCCTCGACCTGCCAGAAGATGTTTCCGGGCAGAGCACCGCCGGCCAAGATGACAGACGTTGCGCCCGCCATGGTAAGATCCCCCGCGATCTGGAAGATCCACACGTCGTTTGGTCCACCGGAAAGCGTGACATCCGTGGAGATCAATACCCCGGTGCCCCATTTGTATAGGCCGGGAGCGAGCGTCAACCCGCTAATCTCTCCAGAGCCGTATTCAGTGTAGTCAGGGGTTGAGCGACCCTTGGCATCCGCGTATGCGATTTGCATGTCGCTGACCGCGGCGGTCAGTTTGGCCGGAGTGGGCGGAGCATAGTCGGCGGCATACGCTTTGCCGACCAATAGAGACGAGGTCGAAAACTGAGTCGTGCCATCGAGACTTAAGCCAAAGCCCGTAATGGCCGTCCCGGCGATGGGGCTCACGCCGATATTCCCCTTGATCAAAGTTCCCGCAGTATCAGTGGCGCTGATCCCTGATCTTGTCAGAATCGCATAACTGCCAGCCGACCCTAGAAATACCGGGCCTTGAGGAGCGCCTATGGCGACGTGTTGTGTTAGCAGGACGGCGAGCGTGATTTCGGCGATGATTCGCGCACGGCTTAAAGTAGTTTCAATTCTCATATTGATTTAAAATTGGGGTTATTTGAAATTTCTGCACTAGCATAGGCGAAAATTTCTTCTATAACAATAGGGTAAAACCCTAATTTTATTTCTACAGATTCGGCCCCGAGTTCGCTCAGGTTTAATCGCCGATTTACAATAATTTACAGCTCTCATATTGATTAAAATGGGGTGGTGGTTGAGGTCCTTCGTAAGTATAAGCGAAGGAATTTTCTATAACAATAGGGTAAAACCCCACCAGGATTACTAACGGGTGAATGCGTGGAGCATTTACTTTCGGTCGACGTTTTCGGCTAGCTGAGAGCTGCTGATCCACCCCATTGCACCGCCAAGCCCGATGCGATTAAGGTTCTGGATGAACCTTAATCTCCCGGTAATCGATAATGAACCTTGAGAAAGGTAGGGTTTCACCCCATATACAATAGTTTAGGATGCTATATGATGATGCCTTATGAAAACTATATACACACACATACATACACATACGCGGCATTCAATTGCCGCCCTTTCGCTCTCGATCTTTTGCTTAGCCTTAGTCCCCTCGGGGGCGGGAGCTGCAACAGTGGTGAACCTCGGAACAGCGGGAAACTATACGCTCCTCTCTAAAGCGGGAATTAGCACCACGGGAACCACAAGTATTGTTGGTGATATTGGCGTCAGTCCGATTGACTCAACTGCCATTGCTGGTTTCGGTCTGACTATGGATAGTTCTGGCACATTCTCAACATCTTCACTCGTAACGGGTCAAGTATTTGCTGCTGATTATACCGCCCCAACGCCCTCTATGATGAGCACCGCCATTAGTGACATGGAGACCGCATATACCGATGCGGCAGGGCGTTCAGGTCCTGACTTTCTAAATCTTTCGAGTGGAAATCTGAATGGTGAGACGCTCGCGGCCGGCCTCTATAAATGGGGAAGTGCGGTCACTATTACAGATTCTATCACGTTTGACGCAGGCGGAGATTCCAGCGCGATCTGGGTTTTACAAGTCGATAACCGATTGACTCTGGCAAATAGTGCGAACATCACTCTCAGTGGTGGTGCCCAAGCTCAGAATATCTTCTGGCAAACTGCTGAAGGTGCCACTTTGGGAACCAATTCACATTTTGAGGGAATATTGATTACGGCAACGGATATCGCTGCTCAGACCGGTGCAACCATGAATGCCATGCTTTATGCCCAGACGGGAATCACCCTGGATGCCAACACCATCACGGCTGTGCCCGAACCGAGCTCCTTCGCACTG
>Ga0136604_1000695_pt1 | contig 16179 bp, 10 predicted proteins | sample AntRauFillE10628_FD_104928 | JGI IMG/M metagenome (GOLD analysis project Ga0136604, IMG submission 104928) | Saline lake microbial communities from Rauer Islands, Antarctica - Metagenome Filla E10 #628 | ecosystem: Environmental > Aquatic > Non-marine Saline and Alkaline > Saline | place... | reverse complement strand
TGAGACTGATAAAAGACCCAAAATAGCCCAAGTGAAGGAGGGTTACAAAGGCACTACCGTAGTTACCACCGGGCTGATTGAGACAGTGAAAGAATTATTGACTAAAAAGGGTGATCGAATGGCTTTTATAAAGCTCTCTGACCAAAAAGATAGTATCGAAACGGTCGCCTTTCCTGAAACCTATAATACTAATAAAGAACTCTTCGAAGTTGGCACTTGCGTAGCGATAAAAGGTAAACTTAACTTCCGTAACGACGAACCGAGTATTTTGATTGATAAGGTAAAAAAATTAGATTCAAAGGTTGAATCAATTATTTCCGAAAAAAATTTACAAGCTAATTGACCGTAGACAAATTTAGAGCTAACATATGTGAACAGAGATTGCGGTGCTCACCAACCACCGGGCTTAATTAGCAGGAAACAACTTCCCTAATCTGTATCAATGAGAGCTGGTTGGCATACTAATCAGAAACTCGGTGGAACCGCGCAAGAGAGTAATCTCAATCGTCCGAGTAGGCACACGAACTTCGTGTATCTACTCGGGCGTTTTATTATTTAATTTAACAACCGTGGAAGTACGCAGATTATTAGGCTCAACGGCTTCGACCTTCGGTCTGTAGATGTTTCCTTAAATAACTTGCGTCACTCCCACTAAGCAAGATTTTCAAAATCTTCGATTAACCCCCCCCCACCTCTTTTTTAGATGTTTGTGCAGGTAAACATCTGCAGGCAACAAGCCGAAGCCGTTGATTCTCACCAACATATAAGAAAGATGCGTCACCAACACTTATGGAACAAAAACTTGAACATAAACGACATACCCTGGCTCACCTTTTAGCGGCGGCTGTATTAGAAAAATATCCGCACGCTAAGCTAACTCTTGGACCGGCGATAGAAACTGGTTTCTACTACGATATAGATTTTTCTAATGGAGAAACTCCTGGTGAAGATGACCTGAAGGGACTACAAAAAGGGATGAAAAAACTGATTAATAAATGGACTAATTTCACCCACGAGGAAGTTCCCGCTGATAAAGCTCGTGAATTTTTTGCTGGTAATGAATTTAAGCTAGAGTTAATTAATGATATTGAGACAAAAAGTGAACCAGTTACCTTGTATACCTGTGGCGACTTTACTGACTTGTGCCGCGGGGGCCACTGCAACAATCCAAAAGAAGAAATTGCTATGGACGCCTTTAAACTCGACAAAATTGCTGGAGCTTACTGGCGAGGCGACGAGAAAAACCCAATGCTTACTCGAATATACGGAATTGCCTTTGACACCAAAGAGGAGCTGGAAGCATACGAAAAACAAATGGCAGAGGCCAAAGCACGAGACCATCGTAAACTAGGAAAAGAACTGGGATTATTCTCTTTTTCAGACTTAGTGGGACCTGGTCTTCCACTATGGTCACCCAAGGGTACAATACTTAGAAATGAAATAGACAGATTTGTCTGGGAGCTTAGAAAAGCTAAAGGATACCAGCAAGTAACTATTCCGCATATTGCTAAAAAGGCTTTGTACGAAACTTCTGGACACTGGAAAAGTTATAGCGAGGATCTGTTTAAGGTTAGAGCCAAAGAAGATGACGATGGTGAAGAATACGTACTAAAACCAATGAACTGCCCGTGTCACACGCAAATATTTGATTCTGTTCCGCGCTCATATAAAGAAATTCCTCAAAGATTTACTGAAACAACCATGGTATACCGAGCTGAACAGTCGGGTGAGCTGGCCGGCTTGACCCGCGTCTTGTCAATTACTCAAGATGATGCTCACGTATTTTGTAGAGAATCACAGTTAAAGGAAGAAATTGAATCTATCTGGGACATAGTTGACACTTTTTATAGTCGATTTGGCTTCGACTTAAAGGTTAGCCTATCCTTCAGAGACCCTGAAGACAAAGAAAAGTATATCGGGGAAGATTCAGTCTGGGAATCTTCAGAAGGCATCATAAAAGAGATAGCTGACGCAAGAAAAGCTGACTATTTCATAGACCTAGGCGAAGCGGCTTTCTATGGACCTAAGCTTGATTTTATTGCCCATGACTCGATTGGACGAAAGCACCAAGTAGCCACAATTCAGCTCGACCGAAATCTACCAGAAAGATTCGACTTATCTTGCACCAATGAACATGGCGAGAAAGAGCGTATAGTAATGATTCATGCAGCTATAGCAGGCTCTCTGGAGAGGTTCTCGGCGGTACTTATCGAGCATTTAGCAGGTAATTTTCCTTTAAGATTCGCCCCAGTGCAACTGGCAGTCATACCGGTAGCAGAGGCACACAACGAATACGCAAACGACGTATACCAGAAACTCACAGAAGCTGGTTTCCGCGTTGAATTTGATGCATCAAATGAATCTATGGGTAAAAAAATCCGTAACGCCAAAAAGAATAAGCTTCCCTACTTTGTGGTAATCGGTGACAAGGATATAGAGGCTAATGAAGTTACTCTGGAAGCTAGAGATACTGAAAAATCGGTCTCCTTAAGCACCGATGAAATGATTAAGAAATTAAATACTGAACTCTACGTATAATTGAGTAGATAAGTTCCTAAAAAGAAAGACCGGTCGCTTTGCGACCGGTCTTTCTTTTCCTTAAATCTCTGATAAAGAATCTAGGCCACTTCCTTTACCGCCTTCATGATAGCCACTTTTACCGCTGAAGCTTCGTCAGTATAAGTACCGTCTAAAGCTCCAGTTAAGGCAGTTATCATATTTTTAATCTGATCTTCTGAAAGATTAGCTGTTTCAGTAATCAGTAGATTAGATACTGATACACTCTCCCCTTTTCTTATTCGGTAAATTGAGTCTAAATCTGAAGCTGCGTCAGCTAACGCTAACATTGGTCGATTACCAATCATTTCGTAAGCAGCTGACACACTTCCAGTAACTATAGCTTCAGCCAGGGAGCTTTGACCTTTATTAGGTAGCGTATCTGACTTTTCAGGCTCTCCTTGATTCTCGTTAGACAAACACTCATCACAAAGATTCCGCATTCTATCTTCATTAATTACAATCCAACCGTCCTCTAGAGGATAATTTTTCTTTGCTTCCATAATTACCTCATCAAGAGCATCGTTTCTTTCAATTGTTCCTTCGGTCGTACTGATGAAATAGTTTACCGCATCACTTGAAAGTAGAGCTTTTTGGGTATGGGCTCTATTTTCTAACTCGGTAGCTAACGATTCATTAAATTGACTCATTATAGAATCGTAACCAATAACCTTGTCAGCTATCGGGAGATTGTTAGGTACTGTCTTTGGTGTGGTATCTACCGCTACCGACGATACAAATGCGTCTGGTCGAGATTCTTCAGCTCTTTTCATAATCTCGTGATTTGTATCCATCAGAGCTGGCGCGTCCATAATTGGAGAATCTTCTGTTCCCGCAGATTGTTTTCGCAGTACAATTAAGTAAGTAATGTATAAAGCCCAGGCTACTAGTAGCATATAGAACAAGACAGTCATTACTGGCCCAGCCTCAAAACCAGTGTAAGGCACCTGACTAAGTGAGATACCAGCTACTAGTGGTTGTTGATCTCGAGTCTGTAATACAACCACGGAATCTTCCACTTCCACTTCCACTGAACAATCTCTATCACTAGAACCTCGTTCAGCTGTGAGGGTGTACTTTGTGTCTCTTTCTGGAGTCAAGTCAATTGAACCATCATAATAATCTTCTTTCTCATCAGAGAGATAATCTTCGGTGGTAAATAAAATCTCACCTTCATCGTCTTTAAGAATTACTTCTCGAGCATTTGACGTATCCCAAGATAGAGTAATTTCATCTCCTAATTTAATCTTACTGTCAGAGATATCGAGATCACATCGAGGAGATGAACTACCTCCACCTCCACCCGAATCAACATCAATCGAAACTGGACAATTTATTGTCTCGTCTCCCTGAGTAGCAGTAAGGGTGTAGGTGGTATCGCTTGAAGGCGAAATGGTTTCTCTTCCATTTAAATCTGTTGAGTTAATAACACTGATTGAAACTGAATCAACGTCTACAGTGCTCCAGTTCAAGGTTGTGTTTTGGCCTCGTCTGATTGAATTGTCAGTAGCTTCAAAAGTTACATTATCAGCACAAGTAAATAGTGGTTCAGGATCAGCTACGGTGATAGGAGCTAGACAGCTAACCTCGTCACCGTCTGTATCAGTCGCGGTTAGAGTATAGGTGATAGACTCTGTCACGTTAACATTCTGACTATCAACCAAGTTAACGTCTCCAATATTAGGCGTGATATTCACGATTGAAGCATCGGTAACACTCCAGCTAAGAAGGGTTGTACCTCCACCGACGCCGAAGGCATCAGGAGTGGCTGTGAAAAATTCACACACTGGTACTGGGTCGGAAGATACCGTCACTGGCACTGAACAGGTATCCTGATTGCCATTAGTTCCAAAAACTGTCATCACGTAGGTTGTGTCTGCTAATGGAGTCACTAATTGTGAACCGTTTAAACTCACGTTTCCAATACCGTTATTGATAGCTACTTGTGTAGCATTTGAAGTTGTCCAGTTCAGAGTCGCGCTTGATCCAACAACAATATTTGATGGTGAAGCGGTAAAACTGTCACAGGTTGGTAGTGGTTCAGGTTGTTCAACAACCACATTCGCTACGCAGGTAACTGACTTAGGAATGTTTGGGGAGACGGTTAATCCGTCAGATTGAATAGCTCTAAGGGTGTAAGTAGTGTTAGAAAATAGAGGTTCGGTAGTTACAGAACCGTCTTCATTGACTGAACCAAAGCCAGTTAAAGTGACGTTACTGGCGTTTTCGGTTGTCCAGTTTAAGGTAGCTCGCCCCCCTCTATCTATAGTCTGAGTCTCAGGAGTTAAAGTACAGACGGGATCTGGCTGAGGCAATTCACAATCAACAATAACTCGGGCGACACAATTACTACCTTGACCATCAGTAGCCCTTAATTCGAATACCGTACGTTCGGTAATATTAGTATAAACCTTAGAACCTGAAGTGTTGGAAACGGTTTCTCCGTTAATTTTAACATTGGTAAACCCAGTAACCTCCCAATTAAGAGTAACGCTACTTCCAAACCCTACTACTTCAGCAGAAGCTGTTATGTCACAAGTTTTAATTTCTACTACAGGAATAGTAAGCGTGGGCTTTGGTAAACAAGGACTAAAGTTTAATTGTCCTTCTTCACAGTAACTGCTAGCCTCTGCAACTGTGGCTGTGGCTGTACTGACAGCACTTACAGAGACGACGACCAAGGCAAAAACTACCATCACATTGGCAATAGTACTGATTGTGGTTTTCATAATATTTTTTTCTAAAAAATTCATAAGTTTTATACTCCTACCTACACCGTTGTTACGCAAGAGTAATTAAGCCTACAAAGCTTTATCTTTTTTATTACATCAACAGAGAACGACTTTACTAAAGCCTTAAGAGAACAATATTAAATTAATCATATAGTATAAAAGGACTTTTGTCAATAGTTTCTTTAATCTTTCCGTTTTATATGCTGCTTATAGCCACTCTCTTAGCTTCAACAATCCAACGGTCGTCGACACTACCAAAACTATTACAAGTAGCTAAAGTTAGTTTGTGACCAGCTCCAGCAATTGGTACCGTAGTATCTTGAGCACCGGCTTTATACACCTTGTCTACCCGGTATTCAAAGAGTTGGTTGTCTGAAAAAATTTCAATCTTATCACCCCAGACTAGATCTTGAATACCATTAAAGGCTTGAAAATTTTTATTAAAAACTCTAGGTAAATAGCTTGAATGACCCAAAATAAACACATTCCCTTCTTGATTTAAGGCAGCTGAGTCCGGATGTCGTACAACACCATCTAGAAGAGCGTTGTCTAAATCAACAATATTTCTAGAGTTTGGGTTTAAGATTTTAATATTTTTATCGAGCTTTGGGATATTTATCATTAATGGTAAAGCCATTTTACCGCTAGATAAGGCGTCTTCGGCTGACTCCTCGATAATATCCAATTCGGTTTCATTTGATGCAAAACTGTTATCATCCAACTCAGTACCACCAACATTACTGTCGTCATAATACTTAATCTCACTTACTATTTTATCTGCCTCATTCTCTGCTTCAGCTGGAGATTCTGGCAAAAAATCTATAGCTACTAAGAACAAATATGAAACAGTAAACACCAAAAAGAAAATGCCGATAAAGTTTAATTTGTTTGACCAGATAAAATCGAATATTTTGTTCATAAAATTTTGTTGCTTGAGACTATATCATATAAATATAATAAAGTCAACGATAGCGCTTCTGATTTATAGTTGTAGTGAAGAGTACTGAAAAAGTGCTGTATTTTGTATTGACAAACAGCTTATAGCGTGGTAGCTTTCGCTATTATGAAAAATAAAGAAACTAGTTCAACCTTTAAAGTTTTGGCCGTTATAGGTTTTGCAGCAATTATTGTTATCGTTGCCTGGCTATCAATTCAATTAGTTAACATACTACCAGGCGCTTTTAACTCCCTAGCTTCTCTTCGCGAAGCAATTGATCAACAGTCAGAAATAATTAAAGAAGAGGAAAACGACAGCCCAAGCAAACTGTCTGTATCAAGCAATACAAACGTAATTAATAATGATGACACAATCAGTCTGACCTGGGATACAGCCACTATAAAAGGTACCTACACTTTTAATTTTGAATGTGGAGACGGAGTAAGCATTAATATAGTTGATAGTCCTACTGGTCTGAGAGCAATATCTTGCGATACTAATTATAATATTGGAAATGTTGACGTCCTTGATCTCGAGGTCGCTTCTGAAAAACACCGTTTTGCTGACATAGACTACACAATTGGTTTCTTGGCTAATAACGACACTAGCCCTAGAGCATTAGGAAGCTCTTCATTTACAGTGGTCAACAGCTCTATCCCTGATATTAGCTTAGTCGATAACGAGGAAGTAACAGTTGAGGAACCGTCTCCGGAAACCAACCCTCCAGTTACAACCACACAACCAGAAACTCCAGTTACTCCAACATACGAACAAGAGTTCACTTATATTATTCCCAGCTCTGACCCAAATGGTAGAACCGATCTTGGAACTAGATATTTATTCGCTGGAAACATTACAAACAATCGTTTCGTACCTGGAATTATTGAACAAAAAGATTCTGGAGCAATCCAATTCGAAGTCAAAAATTACGGGACCAAAACATCAGAAGAATGGTTCTACAGTATGACTCTACCAAACGGAGGAGACTTTGAGTCAAAAGAGCAAGAACCTCTTAAACCAAATGAGAGGGCGATAATAACCATTGGCTTCCCCACTAATGATAAGGATAATTTCGCTTTCGAGGTCACCATTAAGGAAAATACGGACCGTAACTCAAGAAATGACCAGTTCACTCAAAGAGTAAACTTCATTAAGTAGATTTTGTTAACTCTAAAAAAACGGGCGCCAATGGCGCCCGTTTTTTATATATCTAGATTTGCGTGCTTAGCGTTACTTTGTATAAAAGATTTTCGACTAGAAACATCCGTACCCATTAAAATATCAAATACTTTGTCAGCATTCAAGGCATCATCAATGGCCACGCGTTTTAAAATTCTGTTTTCTATCTTCATCGTGGTTTCAGCTAATTCCTCTGCGTTCATCTCACCCAGACCTTTGTATCGTTGAATTCTGACCTTGGTTGTTTTCTTAACTACTTCTTCCACTTCTTCCTCATCTTCTTCGTTTTCTTCATCGACACTATCCTCATACTTAGAAACGTCTTCCCCCATATCTTTAAGAATCTCAAATTTTCCTTCTTCAGTAAAAGCGTAGCGAGAATCCTTACCTTTTTGAATTTTATACAGCGGTGGTTGGGCAATGTAAATAAAACCACCATCAATCAACGGTCGAAAGTAGCGGAAAAACAACGTCAATAAGAGGGTTCGAATATGTGCTCCGTCAACATCGGCATCAGTTGCAATAATAATCTTATGATATCGCAATTTAGATACATCGAACACGTCTCCAATAGCGGTACCGAGAGCAATAACTAAGTTTTTTATTTGTTCTGAAGCAAGCATTTTATCGATTCTAGCTCGCTCGACATTGAGAATTTTTCCTCTTAAAGGCAAAATCGCTTGCGTTCTTCTGTCTCGACCCATCTTGGCTGAACCACCAGCTGAGTCCCCCTCCACAATAAATAGTTCTGAGTCTTCGGCCCTTCTACTTTGACAATCTGCCAACTTACCCGGTAGTGACATTCCTTCAAGGGCACCTTTTCGAAGCACGCTATCTTTAGCTGCTTTGGCTGCTTTTCTGGCTTTTACCGCTATTATCACCTTATTGATAATGGCTTTAGCATCATCCGGATTCTCTTCTAGGAAGGTGTTAAAAGCATCACTAAAAACTGACTCCGTGGCTCCTCTAGCCTCTACTGAACCAAGTTTAGCTTTAGTTTGTCCTTCAAACTGAATTTCTGGCATCTTAATAGAGACAACAGCAGTAATTCCCTCCAGAACGTCGTCGCCAGTGAAACCAGTGTCTTTATCTTTAGCAGAGAAGAAATTACCTTTCTTGGCATAGTTGTTAAGCGTTCTGGTCAACGCCGTTTTGAAGCCGGTAATGTGTGTGCCGTGCTCTGGATTATAAATATTATTAGCAAAAGCAGTTATCCTTGGAGAAATATCATCGACGTACTGCAAAGCCACTTCTACCCCTAGCACTTCTGGGCTAACGTCTGTTTTTTCAACGTAAAAGATATTTTTATGGAGTGGCTTCTGGTAGTGGTTATTGAAAGCAACCAGCGACTTAAGACCGCCCTCAAAATAAAAGTGTTCGTGTGGTACCGGGAGATGTTCATCAGACAGATACAATTTGCCTTTGACGTCAAAATTATTGACCTTTCCTTCTGGCAGTTCCCTTGCATCTATCACGCTAAGTTTCATTGCTTTAACTAGGTAAGCTTGCTGACGTAGATGATTTACGATTCTTTTATAGTCGTATTCAATTTCTTTAAAGATTTCAATATCGGCTTTAAAAGTGATTACCGTACCAGTAAACTTTGAGGGGCCAACTTTCTTAACTTTATATTTGGGCTTACCAATATTGTACTCTTGAATATGGTAAGAGCCATCACGATGAACTTCTGCAATGGCGTGTTCTGACAGGGCATTCATTACCGATACGCCAACACCATGAAGACCACCGGACACTTTGTATCCAGAATCCTCACCACCAAACTTCCCACCAGCATGCAAAACCGTAAGAATAGTTTCGAGCGCTGATACACCAGACTGCTTATGTTTGTCTACCGGAATACCACGACCATTATCAATTACTCTAATGTAATTATCTGGTAAGAGGGCTACTTCTACCCGATTAGCAAAGCCTCCCATAGCTTCATCTCGCAAGTTATCAAAAACTTGCCAAATCAAGTGATGCAGACCATCAGGACCAGTAGTACCAATGTACATACCTGGTCGCTTCCGCACCGGATCCAACCCCTCTAAAACAGAGATGGCAGAAGCGTCATAATTTTTCTTTTTTTCGGGTTTCTTGGCGGGCATAACAATAGTAAAACTGATTAAATATAACCTATTATAGCAAATATATTACTTGATTGCTTGTGGAAAATAAGCCTAATTTACTGAGCTTATAAGACAAGAGTTAGAAGATACGGCCCAGTATAAACTACTGGTTTACCTTACTTCCCAGCCTAGTTGGGCTGAAACCTTATAAAGAGATTCCATTATCTCATTTACTTCAGTATCCGTCAGAGTACGGTGGTTAGACTGAAACACTAAGCGAAAAGCGTAAGAGGTTCTCCCTTCTTTAGTAAAAGTATCGAATAGTGTATGCCTGACACACATGTCCCCGGCCGATTTTACCAAAGTCTCAATTACTTGGTTTGCTTCTTCGTTTTCATTAACCCACAAGGCAATATCTCTAGCAATTGCTGGAAACTGGGAAATTGTTTGATATTGGACCGAATGTGTCTTTGACACCTCCTGGTAAGAGTCAGGGACCGGTAAGCTTTCCCACAATGCCGATAAATCTAATTCAGCGACCCCTTTATCCTTATCCCACACTAAGTCAACTGGTAACACCTTCTCAACGTCGTTGCAGGCTGTTTCAACCACGACATCGTCCTTGGGACTGTAGCCATTTCCTTTTAATCTAGACCCAATACAAAGCACGGTCTTTTCCTCGACCGTCTTTTCACCAGGCAAAAACACGGTGCCAATCTCAAACACCTTAACCTCGGTCTGACCGAGCAAATCAATATGTGGATGGTTATTATCTAAAACTTTTGTGATATTTTTCTTCAAGCTGTCTCGTAAATAACTTTTATCACTAGCTAAGGCATTTTTTAGTTGCAGATTTCCTTTTTTTTGAAAAGATGAAGTAATTACCTCAGAATAGCCAAGTTTTATTAAGACTTGTCTAATAACATCTCCATAGTACTGCTTCAGGTTAATAGCTTTTACCCTTTGCTTTTCTGGAGCAATTGAATCGATTTCTAGCAAACCATGAATTCTACCAACTTCTTCAATATAGTCTGCTTCCTCATTCAAGTCAGTTCTTTCAAAAGGTGCTTCAGCGACAAAAGAAGTGGTGTCTGATTCAATGATTTTTGCTCCGGTTCTTTTAATATATGAGATTATTTCGTCGTTTTCTAGGTCAAGTCCCAGCAAGCGGTTTACGTGGGCAAATTTAACTTTTGTTACAACCGCAGACTGATGAATATCGTAATCATCAAACGTCCCCTCATAACTACCGCCCGCAATCTCTATAATGAGTTTTACTATATCGCGCTGAGCAAAAGCTGGTAATTCGGGCGAAAGAGCATTTTCAAATCTTTTTGATGCGTCTATTACTATACCTAGTCTACGAGCTGTCTTTCTGGTTATCGTTGGGTGAAAGTTGGCTGCTTCAATAATTATATTTTTAGTATCTGCATGAACTCCAGCAAAACGACCTCCCTTTACTCCAGCCAAACCAACGGGAGTGCCAGTTGAATTATCAACAACCAAAAGTTCACTGCCGTTGAGGTAGACTGTCCTGTCCTCAGTCTTTGTTCCTTCAGCCAATAGGCTGATTTCTTCACCCTCGTTCGCAAACCGCACTCCAAAATTCCATCGGCCGTTGACCTGGGGAAACAAATCAGCATCATAAGCATGAAGTGGCTGGCCGACTGCATACATTACGTAGTTGGTGGCGTCTACAATATTATTAATTGGTCTCTGACCTAGTGCAACTAACCTTTTTTGCAACCACTCGGGTGACTCCTTTACTGTTACTCCAGTAATTAAAGATGCGGTAAACCTGGGACAAGCAGTAGGATCAGCAATTTTGACTTCTATGCTATTGATTGATTTTAATTCAACGGGTTCGGACAGAGGATCTTTTTCTAGTTCAACATTAAGCAGTGTAGCAATTTCTCTCGCCACTCCACGGTGACACAAACAATCGCTAGACCGATTAGGTAACACGTCTAAATCCGTAACCACTTCCCCATTAACTTCTTCGGTGCCATCTACTTCAAAAATATGAAAATTCATTAGATCCTCTAAATCTTTTTTTTCGGGCAATGATTTGCCTAGATATTCTCCAAGCCAACTATGTACTACTTTCATATTTTAAAATTGGTTAACGAATCTTAAGTCACCTGAATAGTAATCTCGTATATCTTCTACTCCATATTTCATTACTCCAAGTCGATCAATACCCATGCCAAACGCAAAGCCGGAGTATTCCTCTGGATTAATTCCTCCTGCCTTTAAGACATTAGGATGCACCATTCCCGCTCCCATAACTTCAATCCATTTACCAGCTAATTTACTATCTCCATCTAGCAGTTTCATGTCGACCTCAACCCCAGGCTCAACAAACGGGAAAAAGCTTGGTCGAAACCTAACTTCTGTACGACCACTAAAAAACTTAGAGAAAAAGTATTCCAGAACTCCTTTAAGGTGACCTAGATTGATTTCTTTATCAATGCAAAGTCCTTCCAATTGATAAAATTGGGCCTCGTGGGTTGCGTCGGTGGCTTCATTACGAAAGACCTTTCCGGGAACGATTATTCTAATTGGTGGCTTATTTTCTTTCATGTATCGGGCTTGCACTGGACTGGTATGAGTCCTTAAAACGGTTGGTTCCGTCACATCTTTATCCTTAAACCAAAAGGTGTCCTGCATATCTCGTGAAGGGTGATCTTTCGGTACGTTCAGTAAATCAAAATTATAGTATTCCAGCTCGGCCTCAGGACCTTCTGCAAAAGTGTAACCAATTTCAGAAAAAATTGCGTTTATTTCCGATATCATTCTTGATATAGGGTGCTGGTGTCCATTTTTATTAGGCATAATAAATTAGTTTAACACGTGTCTATTAGGTTTCAATTTCGGTGACAATTTCAAAATAATTTTCATCCTCTTTTATATAAATGATGTCATTTTCCACTATTACTTCAAAATCATCTCCGGGATAAAGGAGCTGGGTGTTTTGCCAAGCGCGGTCATCAATTTCAGTAACGTATAGACCATCTTCAAGTAAAAGCACTACTAAGTCGGAACTATTAGGAAAAAAATCATAAAAGAACACCTTTTGTGCCAAACGGTTTAATTTAATTTCTAAACGACAAACTCTATCTGACTCGAACACAACACTGGTAGAAGCAACGTTCTCACCAAAAATTGATTCTGCTACGTGCCTACCGAAACGCTCACTTGTTGAAGCAAAGTTTTTTTCTCCAACGCAGTAATAGTAAGGAATGTTGTCTATACCATTTTGCCAAACCGCATAAACATCAGATTTACGATCGACAAGTCTTACGTCTCCTCTTTGAATAACAATTTCTTCAGTGGTGGTGGATTTAATTTCAGTTGTGGTTGCAAACCGGAAACGATCAACCTCATCGAGAAATCTACCAAAAGCTGAACGAGTATCTGTTGAGCTAGTACCAAACAAACTGTCAACAAAAATGTACTCTTCGTTAATTGCCAAGCTTGAACTAGCTATAGTGGTGGAGGCTAAATATGGAATGGTTGAGGTGGCTTTAGAGAAAACCTCTACCGCCGTGCTAGCCATTAAAAAAACGGGCTGATTATCAGTGGTGGTAAATTTAGTTACTGGCCTTATTACTGGCTCGACGGGCATATTGAAAGCCGACGCCTCAACCACAATACGAGGGTCAACCGGTAGCTCCTTGACCCAGGTATTAAGACCTGGTCTTTGAACTACAACCCGATGGATTCCTGATTCTATGTTCTGTATATAGTAAGCGGAACGGAACAAGCGAGGTTTTTCAATTTTATCTTCATCAACATAAACCTCTACATCAAGAGTGTCCGTAGTTATATACATACCACCAGTGGTAACAAAAGTGGAGTCTTCGTTGTCAAAATTTAACCGGTATCCGGTCGTATAAAAAATCATAGTTGGTAAGGCAATCAAAAAAATTAAGACTAACAACTGAAAAAGTCTTTTTCTTCTTTTATAGGAAAGAATTTCTATTTGTGGTTCGTTAGGCATATTATTTTTCTCTTTTGGGGGTTACCCAGAAACCCATGTATTTACCAAACATTAATCTAGTTTGAGCATCAAGTCCAGGAATGGCACTAAAAACAATCATGGTCAGCGGAACCATAATCCATTGAAAGGCCATTACTATATATTTAAACCTACTGTGACCATCGGGACGAGGTGGGGTTAGAGACAAAGAAATAATTGAGGAAACTACTAGACCGAACATAGCTAAAACAAGTAAATTTCGAACCATTATTGGTAATTCATACGAAAGTACTGTAGCGTGAAATTCGCGAGTCCCTAAAAATATTGGAGCCCAACCGAGGATAAATAGCATGATGGGATTGGTGACCAAAGACCAGTATCCTTCACCCTGAAGAGCAGCAATTGACCATCTTTTCCTTAAAGGTATCGCTTTGTTTTTAGTAAAATGATAAACGAGATAACACCAATTCTCTACCCCATAGGTCCAGCGACGATGTTGGCGGTAGATATTTTTAACTGTACCCCACAAACTTGAGGCGGTAGTGGCGTCCATGGCAATTGGGTAAGACAAAGAGACAACTTCAAATTCACCATTATTAGCCACTAGCAAATTCCAAAAAATTCTTGAATCCTCGCTTACCACGTTGGCTTGCCCATAACCAATTTCATACAGGGCCTGAAAGCTAACTGAGTGCGAAGAAAAAGTAGCAGCCTTATCTGGTCTCTCTTGCATAATCATTTGCCAAAAAGTACTACTCATCGCCATCACTCTAGCCACTGCGGTAGCTTCCCATAGGTTGTTGGTAAATAACGGCACTGGCTGAAAAGCACTTTTGTAAGGATTTTCGGCGGTCATAAAATGCCAAATCAAGCAATTAAAATAATCTGGATAAATTACTGTATCGATATCGAAAATTGAAGTTAGGATATTCTGGTAATCTATGTTGGCTGGATCAATGACCCGCTCCTTGACCTGGTGTAGAGCATAATGAGTATTTGAACCTTTACCAGCAATCTCTCCTTCCACATCATCAGGATGGATAGTCACTATGAAATGACCGAACTTACCAGCAAATTGTTTTTCCATCTCCAGGGCTAATTGCTCGGCCTCTTCCCCAGCTCTTTCTTCTGCGGCCAGTACAACAATTAACTTATCTCTATCATAATTTGCCTCAACCAAACCTTGAAGCGTTCCCTCTATAACCTCTCTTGATTCTTTATAAAAAGGAAAGATAACCAAATGGTGCATTTGTTCATAGCGAAAACGCTTGATTAGGGAACCCCAATCTAATTCCATGTGATGCTTTAGTCTCTTCCAATTGTAGCGGACGTGGATTGATAAAAAAATAGTCTTTAGCACCCAATAGATGGAGAAAGCAATAATAAAATAGGCAGCAAAAAAAGGAGCGTACATTGAAGCCAGAATAATTCCAATAATGGTCGTCCAGGCAGCTACACCAGGTACAATCTCCAAAAAACGGAAAAACCTCCGGTCTTTACCAGAGAGCTCAGTTGCTTTGGCCACCTTAAAGTCGGGGCGTTGAGCATAAGGTAGCAAATGTGACTTATCTTCGAGGTCCATGCGTAGGGCGAGTATATACCTATTTAGTACTAAAATAAAGCTTTTTATACAGTTTGACACAAATTTAACAGGTGTCTAAATTTAGCAAAAATCTTTTGCCTATACACTGGCAAAAACATTTAGTTTCTGGTAGTATGTGTCGCATCAAAGCAGGATTTTCTTACCATTTTTCACCAGTGAATTAAGGTAGACTGTGGTGAGAAGAAAGTATATGTAAATTTTAATAAGCCACCTTAGCTCAGTTGGTAGAGCAACTCACTTGTAATGAGTAGGTCGTCAGTTCGAGTCTGACAGGTGGCTCCAATAGGAAAGAAGTGCGAGCACAGAGCGAGATTTGAAGTAAAATATAGCCAAGAATATTGACTATATTTAATTTCAACTAGTGATATCTATTCTAAAATATATATTAGCGACCGAGGCCACCTTACATAACACACACGTTACTCAAATCAGATATCTAAAAGCACCGTTAGACGGTGCTTTTTATTACCCTTTCAATTTTTTATCTTTTAGTTTTTTTTGTTGTGAAGCGGTCAAAGCTGTTTCTTTTCGGTAATCGGCCATTTGCTGTAGATGATTAGATTCACTTAATTGTTTTTTTTCGGCCCGCAATTGTTTAGTTCTCTTGCGATTGTTTTCAAACATATTCTCAAAGTAAGCATAGAAAGCCACTAAAGTCTTAAGTATTGTCTTTAATACCGAATGGATACTGTAGTACAAATTTAATTGAACAATATACTTATTAAAGTGCTCCCAACCCCTAAGCCAAAACCTGCTCCCGGCTGACACTCTTTCATCAAGCCAATTTCTGGATTTAGTAGCAAAAAAACGTCGGCCATGTCGACGTTCTTTATGCACTAGAAAAGTCAAAGCTAGAAATACTAGTGAGCTAACCGATAGGATTATGGTAGCAGTAGTAATCATCAACTACTATTTTACCGATACTCGAGAGATTTTGGCAACCGAAATATTTTCACCAAATTTCTGCACGGCGCCAGTCACCATTTCAGATATTTTTTGTTCTGGATTTTTAATGAAATCTTGTTCCATTAAAATTTGATCTTTAAAATATGAAGCTAACTTTCCTTCCATTATCTTTTCTTGCATTTCTGCTGGTTTATCAGCAACCTCTGCCTGAAAGA
>Ga0136604_1000690_pt1 | contig 16228 bp, 13 predicted proteins | sample AntRauFillE10628_FD_104928 | JGI IMG/M metagenome (GOLD analysis project Ga0136604, IMG submission 104928) | Saline lake microbial communities from Rauer Islands, Antarctica - Metagenome Filla E10 #628 | ecosystem: Environmental > Aquatic > Non-marine Saline and Alkaline > Saline | place... | reverse complement strand
GGCTGCATCTTCATCAGCGACATCGAGCACAAAGTTCGCATACAGGAGGCTTTCGAATAATTGAATATGCGCGATGAGATTCCATAGTGAAATAGAGTAAATTACTTAATTCCGATCGTAGATTACCATGTTACCAAATGAAAAGCGGGGCACACTTAAGGCGAGGCGGAGGCAGAAAGCCAAGGCTGCTGAAAGAGCAAAAATGCGAGCTAAGGAGAAACCGCAACGAAAGACGACCGCTTATGCCTTCCTGATAGTGTCGTTAACCATGATTGCCGGTCCGATCATTATTGTTGTCGTCTCTCATCAAATGGGAGGCGACATACGGCTGCCACTTAAATTGATTCCATTCGATGCGCTTCTTGTCTCTGTAACTATTTGGGCGTGCTATGATTGGTTAAAGTAAGCACGAGTGGCGCATTTTAATATTCAGTAAAACGTAAATACTATCGGCACAGTGAATGAACAACCTCGCTGATTGAGCAACTCGACTAAAAGCATCGCTTCGACGAAGAAACGGACGACAATAAATAGTATCACTAAACAATGGCACACGAACACAACCATTCACACGCCACCGAAGAGGTCAGTGACCGCGTCCTGCTTGGACAGTGGTGGTCACCTAGGCCTCTCTGTCTTTGAATTCGTGACAGGGTTGATCTCTGGCAGCGTCGCCTTGATGGCAGATGCACTGCATAATTTGAAGCTCGATGAGCTGGCCACTGAAGTTGAGTTCATCGAAGGCGTCGTCGAAATACATCACCTCCATGTCTGGGAGCTAGACGAGCATAGCCGCGCAATGGAAGCGCATGTCGTCATCGCCGGAAGGCGAACGATGGACGACCTCGAACAGCTCAAAAAGAGAATTAAAGCTTTGCTGCAAAAGCGATTTATGATGAGGCACAGCACGCTTGAGTTTGAAAGCGAAGACGCGGACTGCGAGGATGGGAGGCAACTGACGCCGTCCCATCAATGAGCATTTCCCCCAGAAAAAAGTAGTCCCCCCGTCCCGAAGTTGATCTGTGCTGAAAGTGATAAAAGCCTTGAAAAGCGCGAACATGTAGATCAATATCAACCGTATGAAATTAACGAATGTAATCACTCTTTCCATCACTACTTTAGTCTTCAGCCTTGGCTTAATGGGTTGTGGCGACAAGATCTCCGCTGTCGATTCGGGGACTTACGAAGGAAGTATTGCTAAGGTCAATCCCCCCGAATAAGAGATCTACGTTGAAATTGGCGGGGGGCAAAAACTGGAGCTTTATTTTACTCCAGAGACAGCACTTACCCGGAACGGCGAAATCGTGCCTTTTGAGCAACTCGAGGCAGGTCAGCAGGTTTCCGTCAAAGTTGAGCGGGAAGGTAACCGGATGAACCCGGTTGCAGTTGAGATCCTCCAGCAATGATTCCTCTCGGGCAAGTCCCTGGAATGTGGCGAGAGGAACTGTGGCACCCTATGGCGGTGCATTTCCCGATCGCTCTTTTGCTTTTTGGGGTGTTGCTTTATGTGGCTCACTTCCTGTTTCCCCGTCCTTTCAGAGCGCAAACAATTTTTTCGGCGCGCGTCTTGCTCTCTGCTGGAATGCTTGGTGCATGGTTCGCCATCTGGACGGGCGAACGAGCAGATAGTGTTGTCGGGCGCACGCTTTGCGATCCGCTAGTATTGGAGGCGCATGAAAACTATGCTTATTGGATGGCGTGGTTGTTTACAGTCATCGTCGTATTAGATTATAGCTCGATATTGTTGAAAAATGGTCGATTTCTTTTCTTTCTGCGCATAGCCTTTACCTTGGCTTTCGTAATTGGTGCCATGTTGACTGGATACATTGGCCACTTGGGAGCGAAGCTGGTTTATCAGCAGGGAGCCGCCGTGTACCAGCCGAGCGAGGATTGCAGCGAATTCGTGGACTAGTCGGACTAATCGTGCGAGCGGAATCTATAAAAACATAAACAGATGACGAAAACGGTTGAAATGCCCTTGAATAATAAAGGGCTTCGCACAACGCTCATCGGGATTGCAATAAGCGCTATTCTGGCACTGCTAAAAGGCTAAAAGGCGTTCCTCGGTTTCCAGCTTGACAGACCGAACAGGCCGTGAAAAACCTTTTTGCGTGCGACGCATTATAACAGCATGCCTTTTGCTAGGTTTGATCGGTTGGAACTCCTCGTTCGGAGCTTTCGATCGTGTGTTGTTGTGCCTGCACGACGATGCAGCTGGTTACGTCTCGACGGCCGCCGCCGACGCACGCAACATCGCTGACCAAGGCGGGATATGTAGCACGAAGAGTGCCTGCGTCTCGACCACCACCGAGCTGTGTCAGTCTGAGAATTGCATGGATATTAAGGTCTCTGCCCAGTTGTTGTCGCTGACTCGCACCAATGACGTCGTTTCCAGCCTTTTGATCCCGGCCACCAGCGTTGTGTTGGCTCTTTTTCCGGCTGCGTTCAGTCACCGCGATGCGGTCTACCGTGCGGCGCCGTCGCTGCGCAGTCCGTCCCCGGTATCCGCCATTTCCCGTCACCTCTCGATTGCGACGACTATCTTGAGGCTCTGATTTCCCGATCACACTGAATCACCGCGCCAGCGCCTCCATTCTCGGAGCCTGTGCGGTTCGTTGCCCGCCGATCAGGCCGGTTTATATTCTATGTATCGGGATTTTCTATGTCCACACACCTTCTTTCCTCAGTTTCTTTTTATTTCCTTCAAGTGCGCAAGCTTCCTGCATTTGCGCTGTTGTTCATTGGCTCAGTGAGTGCACTCTACGCTGCGCCCGCCCCGCTTCGCCCCGACGGGAAGATGCTGGCTGATATGCATGCTATTGCGGCCACCACAGCTGCACCGACCACCTCCGACGCGATGAGTCTTCACGATGCGGTTCGGCGTGCGCTGCGCAATAGCCCGGAGCTCAAAGCGTTCGCCTGGAGTGCCGAAGGCGCGCTCGCCCGCGTTCGTCAGGCCGCGCTCTGGCCGAATCCGGAGATTGAGTTGGAGCGCGAGAACTTCGGGGGCTCGGGCAGGTTTTCCGGTGCGGGCGGGGCTGAAGATACGCTCGCCCTGGCGCAGCTGCTGCCACTCGGCGGCGATATCAAGCACCGTCGTCGCCTGGCCGAAGCCGAGCGCGATCTGGCTGCTTGGGACTACCACGCCGCGCGGCTCGAAGTGGTTCTGAGCACGAGCCGTCGCTACATCACTGCACTTGCCGCCGCGCGCCGACTCGACCTCGCTCGGCGCGAGCTGGAAGTGGCCCGCAAGCTGGAATCGATCACCGACAAGCGGATCGATTTTGGCGAGGCCTCACCCGTCGAGCGCGCCCGCGTGGCAGTGCCTGTCGTGGAGGCCGAGCTGGAGCTGATTCGCGCTGAGCTGGCAAATAACGCCGCCCGGCAGCGTCTCGCCCTTGCTTGGGGCGAGCGGAGCCTCGCGGACAACCGTCTCACCAGCACACTCGACATGCTCGCTCCGTTGCCCGCGCCATCGGCGCTTGTGGCCACGGTCAACAACTCGCCCGATGTCGCCCGTTGGGCCGCCGAAATCAGTGCCCGCCAAGCGGCCGTGAAACTCACGCGCGCCGAAGCGATTCCCGACCTGATGCTGCGCGTCGGCATCAAGCAAGACCGGCGCACGAACGACCACGGCCTGATCGTCGGCATCTCGCTCCCCCTGCCCATCTTCGACCGCAATCAGGGTGCCCGAACCGCCGCCCGCGCGGCCGAGAGAGCCGCCGGGGAAAACCACCGCGCAGCTGAGCTCAGGGTCGAGAGCGCATTCAGCTCCGCTTATTTTGCTCTTGCCGTCTCCCACGCGGAAAGTTCCGCCCTGCGCGAGCGCGCTCTACCAGCCGCCCGCGAAGCCTATGAAGCCACCCTCAGTGCCTTCAGCGCGGGTCAGCTGGGCTACCTCGACGTGCTCGATGCCAGTCGATCCCTGCTCAAACTAGAGCGTCGCCAAGTCGATGCGCTGGCCACCTATCACAATGCCCAGGCTGCACTCACCGCTCTCCTGGGTGGCGACATTCCTAACATTCACTCTCAATCCACTCCGCAAAAAACGCAAAAATGAACCATCCCATCCAACAGAACCACCTCCGCTTCCCACAATCGTACCTCATTGCCATGCTTTGCCTGGCGCTCGCCATCCTCGTCGGCTGCGGCAAAGCACCGAACGATCAGGCAAAAAACAACGGCAACGCAAGTCAGGGCGACGACGTCATGGCTGGCTTCATCGGGCTCAACCATAGCCACGAAGCCCCCGGCGAAACCTGCTTCATCTGCGACCCGGCGAAGCGCGACCCAGGTCGGCTCTGGTGTAAAGAACACGGACGCTACGAAGACCGTTGCTGGGCTTGCCACCCGGACATTGAGGATCCTGACCGGCTCTTCTGCCGCGAGCATGCCCTCTACGAGGACGAGTGCCATATCTGCCACCCAGAGATCGCAAAGCCCGACTCCACGACAAAAACGACAACACTGACGACTGCCAACGAAACCACTGAAATGAGTGCCGCTGCAGGCGAGCAAAAAAGCGCGGAAGGCGGTCTCTACTGCAAAGAACACGATGTTAAAGAACGGGAGTGCGGCATCTGCCAGCCGGGGCTCGCGAGTTCCCTGCAGCCGGGCGAGAGCCTGAAAGTGCGCTTTGCCTCGGATCAATCCGCGGAAAAAGCGGGCATCCGCGTTGGCTCGCCGCAGGCGGCGGAGGTGACGCCCTCCGTCTCCGTGTATTGTCAGACCGAATACAATTTAAACGCTCTCGCCAAGATCACCCCGCTGGTCGATGGCATCGTGAAACGCGTACACAAGGACTTGGGCGAGACGGTCGAGGCGGGGGAGCCGCTGGTCGAAATCCATGCCTCCGTCGTGGCCGAGGCGAAAAGTGCCTACCTCTCGGCGCTCGTCCGGCTCGATACCGCGCAACAGACCCTCAAGCGACAGGAAAAGCTGGATGCCGAAAATATTGCGGCAGAAAAAGACTTGATCGAAGCCCGGGGCGCATTCCGCTCGATGCGCTTTACCTCCGAGACCGCACGCCAGAAGCTGATGAACCTCGGCATGTCCGCCGAAGCCGTGACGCGCGTTGAAGCGACCCAAGACACGTCCGCCAGCCTGACCCTCCGCGCCCCATTCCGGGGCACCCTCGTTTCCCGCCATGCGGTCGTCGGGGAAACCGTCGAACTCGGACATGAACTCTACACGCTGGCCAATCTGGAAAGCTTCTGGCTCGAGCTTTCCATTCCGCCGAAAGCGCTCGATCGCATCGTGATGGGGCAGCCGGTGGAAGCGCACTTTGAGGAACTCGGCGACCAACCCGTCATAGGGCGCATCACTTGGATCGACTCCGCCGTCGATCCAAAAACCCGCATGGTGCGGGCGCGCGCTGTCGTCCGCCCGGACGGGCACCGGGTCTCGGTCGGGCTCTACGGCAAGGCCAACATCGCGATCAGCGAGCGTCAGAACGGCGTTGTTGTGCCATCTTCAGCCGTGCAGCGGCACGAAGACAATGACTTCGTCTTCGTCCGCGACTCGTCCGACCTCTACTCACTTCGCCGCGTCGAAATCAGTGCCCGCCGCAATAACCAAACCGAAATCGTCCGCGGGCTGACGCCGGGGGAATCTGTGGTCGTCGATGGCAGCTTCATCGCCATGTCCGAATTCCTCAAATCCCGCCTCGGCGCTGGTTGCGTCCACTAAACGCTGGTTGCGTCCAGTAAAAGCCGCTTTTCTCCCACGCTATGATCCACAAATTAATTGATTTCTCACTTAAGAACCGCCTGCTCGTCCTCGTGCTCGCGGCCGTTCTCTCGCTTGCCGGTATCTGGCGGTTGAGCATGCTACCGATCGATGCCTTCCCGGACACGACACCGGTGCAGGTGCAGATCAATACCGTCGCCCCGTCTCTGAACCCGGAGGAAATCGAGCAGCAAATCACGCAGCCCGTCGAGCTCTCGGTTGGGGGGCTGCCGGGCCTGACGAACGTTCGTTCCGTCTCGAAGTTCGGCTTCTCCCAAGTGGTCGCCACCTTTAGCGACTCGACCGACATCGTCGATGCCCGGCAATATGTCTCCGAGCGGATCAACACGGTCGAGATGCCCGCAGGTGTTGCGCGCCCTCAGCTCGGCCCCATCGCCACCGGTATGGGGGAGGTCTTCCACTACATCGTCCGCTCCGAAGACCCCGACCGCACCCTCGAGGAACTGCGCACCCTGCACGACTGGGTGGTTAAGCCCGAGCTGCGCAAAGTGGCGGGCGTTGCCGAGGTCAACTCCTGGGGCGGCGAGGTCAAACAGTATCACGTCGTCGTCTCACCCCCCGCGCTCCTGAAATATGATCTGACTCTGGAGGACGTGCATCAGGCCCTTCGGGACAACAACGATAACGTGGGCGGGGGCGTGATCACCTCCGGCGGGGTCGCTCAGCTCGTGCACGGCATTGGCCGCGTGGCCTCCATCCCGGAGATCGAATCCATCGTCGTGACCGCTCGCGACGGCAACCCAGTTTTCATCCGTGATGTCGCCAAAAAGGTCGTCATCGACCATGAGATCCGGCGCGGAGCCGTCACCGCCGACGGGCGGGGCGAGTCGGTGCTGGGTCTCGCCTTCATGCTGATGGGCGAAAACAGCCAGGAAGTGACGCAGGCGCTGAAAGCTCAGCTCGATCAAGTTCGGCCGTCCCTTCCAGAAGACGTGATCCTCGAAATCGTCTATGACCGCACCGAACTGACCAATTCGGTCATTCAGACCGTCCAGCACAATCTCCTGCTGGGTGCCGTTTTAGTCGTTCTTGTCCTCTTTATCCTCCTTGGTAATCTGCGGGCCGGTCTCATCGTCGCTCTGGTGATTCCCTTCTCTATGCTCTTCGCGGTGCTGGGGATGTATGAATTCGCCATCGCCGCCAGCTTGCTTAGCCTAGGTGCGATCGACTTTGGCATTATTATCGACGGCTCCGTCGTCATGACTGAGTCGAACCTCCGTCGGCTCCAGCAGCGCGCCCGCGAGCTCGGTCGCCCCATGACCTCCGAGGAGCGCCTGCAAACCGTAGCCGAGTCAGCAAAAAAAGTGGCTCGCCCTGTGGTCTTTGGGATCGGGATCATCATCGTCGTGTTCCTTCCGATTTTCAGCCTCGAAGGCATTGAGGGAAAGATGTTCAAGCCCATGGCCGCGACTTTCGTCCTCGCTCTCCTCGGTGCCCTGTTGCTCGCGCTGACCCTCTCGCCGGTGCTAAGCTACTACTGTCTGTCCAGTAAACCCAAGACCCGGGAGGGCTTCGTCGAAGGCACCATCGCGAAACTCTATGCACGACTTTTAAACGCAGCCATCCGTGCCCGCAAGTTGATCGTCGTCCTTGTCGTCGTAATCCTTGGGCTCACCGCATGGAAAGCCACCGACCTAGGCGGGGAATTTATCCCCCGCCTGAGCGAGGGTGCCATTACAATCAACACCATCCGCATCGCCGGTATCTCCATTGACGAGTCCGTCGACTACAACACCGAAATCGAGCGCATCCTGCTCAAAGCCTTTCCCGACGAAGTCCGCCACGTCTGGAGCCGGATCGGCACCGCCGAAGTGGCCACCGATCCCATGGGGACCGAGCTCACCGATATCTTCATCTCCCTCAATCCGCGCGACCAATGGACCCGCGCTCCGGACCAAGCCGGCCTCGTCGCCGCCATGCAAGAGGAACTGGCCGACCTGCCTGGTCTCAACATGATTTTCACTCAACCGATCGAGATGCGGCTCAACGAGATGGTCTCGGGCATCCGCACTGACCTCGGCATCAAGATCTACGGAGATGACTTTGACGAACTCCTGCGCCTGAGCAACGCGATCCAGCTCATACTTGTCGACATCCCCGGAGCCTCTGATGTCGCCGTCGACCAACTGACGGGGCAGCCCATGCTGCAAGTCCGTGTGGATCGCGAGGCCATCGCCCGCCACGGCGTGCCAGCGAGTCAAGTGCTTCAGTACGCCCAAGCAGTCGGCGGGCAGCATGTCGGCGAAGTCTTCGAAGGCCAACGTCATTTTGATCTCGTCGCGCGCCTGCCAGACAGCCACCGCGAAGATCCTGGCGCACTGGCCGACACTATCGTGCCGACCAAGACCGGCCAACGACTGCCGCTCAGCGCCCTGGCCGATATCGAAACTACCGAAGGCTCCTCCACCATCACCCGCGAGTGGGGGCGGCGGCTCATCCGCGTGCAGTGTAACATCGCCGGACGCGATGTCACCTCCTTCATCGCCGAGGCCAAAGAGCGGATAGCCGAAGAGATCGATCTGCCTAGCGGCTACATCGTGGAGTGGGGCGGACAGTTCGAGAATCTCGAACGAGCCCAAAACCGCCTCTTACTCGTGGTGCCGACCACGCTACTGCTCGTCTTCCTGCTGCTCTACTTCAGCATGCAACGAATACGCGACGTGCTCCTGATCTACACCGGCATCCCCTTCGCTCTGATCGGCGGCGTCTTCGCGCTCTGGATCCGCGACATCCCATTCAGCGTCAGCGCAGCCGTCGGCTTCATCGCCCTCTTCGGCATCGCCGTGCTCAATGGGCAAATCCTAATCCAAGCCATCCGCGACTACCGGAGCGAAGGCCTCACCGTCTACGAAGCCGTCACCGAAGGCGCAAAACAACGCCTCAAACCCGTGCTCGCCACCGCCGTCACCGACGCCGTCGGTTTCCTCCCCATGGCACTCTCCAGCGGCGTCGGTGCCGAGGTTCAACGCCCGCTCGCCACAGTAGTGATCGGCGGCGTCCTTACCTCAACGCTGCTCACCCTGTTTTTTCTGCCCGCACTCTACCGCATGGTCGCAGGCCGCGACCAGGAAGACCTCACAGATTAAACCAATGAAACGCGAAGCCGTCACCCATGCGCTCCACGAAATCGAAGGTGTTCAGGGAGCCAGTTTTTCCGACGTGCTCGGCTTCGGTCGAGGCAAAGCGGATAGCGCTGGCTACTCACCTAGCGCAGACCCCTCAGGCTACGTGAAACACGTCAAAGTCGAAGTCGTTTGCGACGACTCGTTGGCTGACAAAGTCATTCATGCCATCCATCGCTCAGCCCACACGGGTCTACGCGGTGACGGGCATATCTTCGTCACCGATATCGAGCATAAAATTCGCATCCAGGAAGCGTTCGAATAATCCGATGATAAAGAAGGAACCTACAGAAGAAACATCAGCCAGCGGATGCTGCGATCACACGTATAGCTCGAAGCTGCTTTCAGAGCCTGTGCTCCTCGGCCTGTCTGGACTGTCGATTGTAATCGGCTTTATTCTCAAGTTTTCGGGTGCGGCTCCTATCGCCGAAAATCTGGCTTTCTTGATAGGAACGATCATCGGCGGGCTCCTTGTGTTCCCCTCAGGGTTGAAGGCGATACGCTCAATGAAGCTGAACATGAACGCCCTCATGACAGTCGCCGTTAGCGGTGCATGGCTGATCGGCGAGGGCGCGGAGGGTTCAGTCGTCGTCTTGCTCTTCGCATTCTCAGAGTGGCTCGAATCAGTCAGCGCCGAACGAGCGCGAAAATCGATTCGCAATCTGCTTTCATTGGCTCCGGAGACCGCGTTACGAAAATCAGATGAAGGCGCAACCGAAGAGGTCGAAGCTGCAAAGATCAAAGTCGGAGAAACCGTCATTGTGCGCAGTGGGCAGCAGATCCCGCTGGATGGGATCGTGCGCAAAGGGCACTCTTCGGTGAACCAAGCACCGATCACGGGTGAGTCCGCGCCCGTCGACAAACAACCGGGCGATGATGTCTTTGCCGGAACGGTCAATGGCGAGGGTTCCTTTGAGATTGAAGTCACGAAGCTGGCCTCCGACTCCACGCTTTCCCGTATCATTCATCTAGTCGAAGAAGCCGAGCAAAGCCGTGCACCGACTCAGCGATTTGTGGATCGATTCGCGGCGATTTATACGCCAGCGGTGTTCGTCGGAGCCATCTTGACCGCTGTGCTAGCTCCCTTGTTCTTTGGTGGAGATTGGTCGACCTGGATCTACAGGTCATTGGCTCTTCTGGTCATAGCCTGTCCCTGTGCGCTTGTCATCGCGACCCCTGTTTCGATTGTGTCCGGACTCACCGCTCTGGTTCGTCGTGGAGTGCTCGTCAAAGGAGGTATACATCTGGAAGCTTTAGGAAAAATCAGAGCGTTGGCCGTGGATAAGACGGGGACGATTACCGAGGCTAAGCCCAAAGTGATCTCCGTCCGTTCCCTGTCGGATAAAACCGAGGACGAAGTGCTGGCCATCGCTGCGGCGGTCGATAACCACTCCCAGCATCCCATTGCCCGAACCATTGTCGCTGAAGCAGAAACCCGTAAGCTACCATCTTCAACCAGCTCTGAATATCGCTCCATCACTGGCCAAGGCGCTACCGCAAAACTAGAAGACGGCCGCCTGGGATTCGTCGGCAATCAACGGCTCGTAGGAGAGGCTGGAATCCCCGTAGAAGAACACCAAGCAGTTTTAGAGCTGATCGAATCAAGGGGCCTTTCGATTGCACTGGTCGGCTATCTCCCCAACGAAGGATCGAGTGGGGAACTGTTAGGCGTCATTTCGATAGGCGACGCGATTCGCCCGGATGCACGGGCAGCGTTGGATCGATTGCAGGCTGCTGGAGTAGGGAAAATTGTCATGCTGAGCGGTGACAATCAGAAGACGGTCAATGCCATAGCCGAAGAAGCTGGAATCAAAGATGCTTTTGGCGATCTCCTGCCGGAAGACAAAGTTGCTAGGATTCGCGAACTGGTCAAAGAATATAAATATGTCGGCATGATCGGAGACGGGGTGAACGACGCCCCGGCACTGGCCGTCGCCAGCGTTGGCATTGCCATGGGAGCCATCGGCAGCGATACCGCAATCGAAACGGCCGATATGGCACTCATGGATGATGACTTAGGTAAACTCGCTGGCGCCATTGAAACGGGTCGTCGAACGCTGTCAGTCATTCGCTTCAACGTCGCTTTTGCGCTTTCGATCAAAGCGATCTTCCTCGTGCTGGCAGTTCTGGGAATTGCCAACTTATGGATGGCCATCCTCGCCGACACTGGCACGACGCTTCTAGTGATCGCCAATTCCCTGCGACTACTCACCTTTAAAGACTCGAGATTTCGGAAATTACAATTGACTAGAAGCATTAATTGATACTGTGTCTCAATACTATGAAGCAATTCTACAATAGTCTATTGCGAGGGTGCCGCCTAAAGAAGCTTGATCGATTCGTGACGTTCATGCTCGTGGGCACTCTCTATGGCGGCCTAATTTTTGTAGCGTCTTATACGCCGCTGTCTGCTCAGACAGAGATCTCGGTGGGTCTCGACGGACAATTAGAGAAATTCGCGGCTGAAGTCACCGCTCTTTCGGACGAGGTTGACGCCATCACGCAAGCCTACGTCGACGGCAAGCCGTTGGACGCTTCCTTTAAAGAGTTGATCGCCCATTGGGAGGCGGTCCACATCCACGAAGCAATCGAAGCGGAAGCGATCTACCTCTACCCACCGATCTGGCAAGGGATTTTCGCAATGAAGAAAACTGCGGAGAAAAAGGGTGCAACGACCGACATGGCACTCGCAGGCGAACGAACTAAATCAGCCTTCTGGCAAGCACTGGGAGGACTGCGGGCAATCGCCCACAATGAACACGCGGCACCGATGGATATGGCGGCAGCCCACGACACTGACGAAGTCGATGGCAGCGGCGCCCAAGCAATCGCTCCTGCGGTGAACCTTATTGAACTGACTGGCGATGACAACATGCGCTACAATAAGACGCACTTTGTCGTAAGGGCGGGCGAACCAGTGACACTGCGATTTAAGAATATTGGTGAACTGCCTGCCGAAGTTATGGGGCATAACGTGGTCGTGCTGAATCGAGGAACGCCCGTCGAGCGCTTCGGCATCGCTGCCGCAAAAGCACCAGAGAACGACTACATACCGACTGGTGCCGAGAATGCTGCAAGCATTGTGGCACACACCGAACTTCTCGGCGGTGGCGAAATGGACGAAATTTCCTTCACGTTAGAGGAGCCGGGGGATTATCCCTTCTTGTGCTCTTTCACCGCTCATTTTCGTCTAATGCAAGGTAGCATCCGCGCCGTCAGCGAATCTGAAATCGATCCCGTCGACATGATTGAAGAGCAACTGCGCTTCGCCTTGGAGGCCTATCGAAAGGGTGATCCAGCTGCGGCTGAGGCACTTGTTCTCAAGACCTATAACACTGTCTTTGAAGGCTTGGAAGGTGACTTGATCGAGCGCGATCCCGAGCTCGTTACCCAACTGGAACTCGACTTCAACGCGGGGCTGCCTTCCCTCTTTCAAGAAGGTGCCCCCGAATCCGAGGTTCAAATGCAGTATGAAGCGATGTGCAGCCGCTTGAAAACTGCAAAACGCCTGCTCAAGGAAGCCGAATCCGAACGTAAGCCCATTTTTTAATATGACCCGGCGCAAATATCTCCAAATACTGGCCGCCGCCGGATTACTCAGTCCGGCTGCGGTGCTCCGTGCCATGGCCAACCCCCTTTCCGCAGAAGCGGTCGATGCTCTTCCGAAAATATCCGGCCCACTTACCTTGTATCTCGGGCGCGGCGAAGGCGGCCTCTACGAACGCATACTAGACGCGATCCGGGAACGGAACCCGCAGATGGATCTGAAGATTCGCAGGGGTACCTCTTCGGCACTCGCCAATACGATCGTGGCTGAGGCTGGTGCGGGAGTGAATCGTGCGGACGTTTTTTGGGCGATCGACAGCGGCTCCATCGGGCGAGTCGTCAACAGTGCGTCACCGTTCCCGATTTCCTCCAGTCTCAGTGACAGGCTCAAGCCCGGATTCCGTTTCGCCCGTTGGACTCCCATCTCCGGGCGCATCCGGACAATCCCCTACAATACAGAGCGACTGACCAAAGAACAGGTGCCCACCTCCATCATGGAGCTACCAGAAAGCGGTTTAAAAGTGGGGTGGGCACCCGCCTACGGAGCCTTTCAAACGTTTGTCACTGCGATGCGCTTGCTCGAAGGCGAGGCATCCACCCGAGCTTGGCTGCGAGCCATGCGTAAGAACACCCAAAGCTATGCGGGGGAGTTCGGCGTCGTCATGGCCGTCTCTCGTGGTGAGGTGGACGCTGGATTAGCCAACCACTATTATACACTTCGATTGAAGAAGGGCCGACCGGACGCACCCGTCGATCTCGCCTTCACACAGGGCGATGCTGGTTGCCTGCTGAATGCTTCGGGTGCCTTGCTACTCAGCAAACGGCCACAAGCAGAACTTTTCCTCAGACATTTATTAAGCCGTGAAGTGCAAGGTTTTCTCTCCCGAGAAGCCTACGAGATCCCCCTCGTCGAGGGGGTGGAGCCACCCGTCGGACTACCCGATGTTGGAGGACTCGACTTGCCAAAACTCGATCTCGAACGCCTGGCCGATCCACGCCCTACGCTCGATTTGCTGAGGGAGACTGGGGTTCTCTAAAGCCTACGCAATATGTCCGAAAGGCTGCCCCATAACCGTATCCGCTGCTATCTGCTCGCACTGCCCGTCGTAGCGCTCGCCTTTTTGCCCGTGCTCGTTCTGATCATCCTGGCCACCGATGCACCCTTCGAGTTTGGAACGCGGAATTGGCGCATTTTGGGTAACACCCTTGCTTTAACAGTATTGACGGTGTCGGGAGCAGTCATACTCGGTGTGCCGCTTGCATTCGTCACCACGTGTTTGCGTATTCGCTGGGCTGGCTTGGCTCTAGCGGCTCTTGTCACACCACTAGCCGTGCCCAGTTATATCGGGGCATTCGCTTACTTTGCGGCGACTGGACGAGGCGGCGAAATTGAAGCGCTCCTCGGCATCGCTCCGCCCGAAGTACGCGGCTTATTCGGCACTGCCTGGGTCATGGTTCTCTATACTTTCCCTTTTGTTCTCATGCCTGTCCGCGCTTCGCTGCGCCGACTCGACGCCAACTTAGTGGATGCCGGACGCACCATGGGATTGTCGCCCTACGGCGCATTCATGCACGTCATACTTCCGCGGATTCGCGGCGGGATCGGGGCAGGTGCCTTACTGGTGGCACTTTATACGCTATCTGATTTCGCAACCCCCGCGATCTTGGGGCTGGATACCTTTACCCGGGCGATCTACGTCGAATACAACGCCTTCGGTCTAAACCGCGCTGCTTGGTTATCTCTGCAACTCTTGAGTCTGGTCGCGGTCGTTGTTTTCTTCGAATCCCGCATTCGAACGAGAAACGAACGCCCAGGGCGCACGCTACGATGGACGCCGACGCCCGTTTTTGCAGCGAGCGCTTGGTCGGTTATCACCTTCCTCTGGCTTTCGGCGGTCGGATTGCCATTGACGCTTTTTCTGATTTGGCTCGGACGTGAAAAATCTTCCGGGTTCGACTTCAACACAATCTATCACTCCGTGATTCCATCGGCCCTAGCTGCGGTCTTCGCGGTGCTATGCGCGATCCCGTTGGCTCAAGCCGCTTCGGCAGGCCGTTTGGGCCGCTGGATGGTTCGGCTCACTTCACTCGGCTTCGGCATCCCCGGCATTGTGATGGGAACCGCGTTGGTTTACGTCGGCCTCCGATTGCCCTTCATGTATCAGACCACCGCTATGCTCGTCGTAGGCTACGTTTTGAGGTTTCTTCCGCTAGCCACTGGATCGCTCCGCGAAGGCTTGGAACGTGTCGAAGGCAATATGATACATGCAGCAAGGAGCCTCGGAGCCTCGCAGGGCGAGGCGTTCCGACGGGTCAGCCTGCCACTGGTGTTTCCAGCGGCATTAAGCGGCGCAGCCTTGGTTTTCCTTGAAGCGATGCGGGAACTCCCCTTGACTCTTTTGCTCAGACCAACTGGAACCGAAACACTGACAACAAGGCTGTGGCAAGTATACGAAGCAGGCTACTTCGGCGAAGCCGCCGTGCCCGGCCTATTGTTGATTTTGACCTCCTCCTTCGCCGTGCTATTGTTTCTGCGTAGCGAACGCTTACTAGGGCTTGCCGCTGAGTCCGAAGCCTAAATAATCTAATAAACTCGAATATGCTTTCGATCCACAATTTAACTATACGCTATGGCGAGCAAAACGCAGTCCGAGACCTGAGTCTGGTCGTTGATTCCGGCGAGATCATGTCTCTGGTGGGGCCCACTGGTTGCGGAAAAAGTAGTGTTTTACGTGCGGTGGCGGGTATTCGAAAGCCAGACGGTGGCCAAATCGTAATTGAAGGTTTATGCACTTCCAACCAACGATTCGTGCCTCCCGAAAAACGGCGCACAGGATTGGTTTTTCAAGATTTCGCACTTTTCCCCCACCTCAATGTGGAGCGAAACATTGGCTTTAGGGTCAAAGATACAAAAGCAGTCGAGACATGGATTTCGACACTCGGGCTTGAGGCATTTAGAAAAGCCATGCCCGAAACACTTTCCGGAGGGCAAAAACAACGAGTGGCCCTGGCTCGCTCACTGGCTCACCGCCCTAGGCTCCTATTGTTGGACGAACCGCTCTCCAATTTAGACGCAGCGATGAAGATGGAGCTGCGCCCACTGATTCGTGAGGCCATAAAGCAAGCAGGCGTCACCGCACTTTGGGTGACGCATGACCAAGAAGAAGCGATAACCATCGGAGACCGAATCGCGGTGATGCAACACGGGCGAATCGAGCAAGTCGGCACCCCGCAACAATGCTACGAAGCTCCGACATCCAGATTTGCGGCTGAATTTTTCGGCGAAGGACGCTTCTTGGCTGGCGAACGACAGGGTGAATGTGCGCGAACTCCCTTAGGAGAGTGTCAGATAGTTAGCCACACACCCCAAAAAAAAGAGGGCGCGATTGAAGTTCTACTTCGACCGCACGATATCGCCTTGGTCTTGACTCCAACCGGTAACGCCATGGTCGAGTCACATCGTTATGAGGGCGAAACGCGGCGTTATGGGATTCGGCTGGAGAATGGCGACTATCTGGAGGCAAGGTTAAGCCACGAATTACAGTTTGAGGTAGGTAAGCGAGTTGAGGCGACAATTAGTGCTGGTCACCCGCTGGCAGCTTTTTCCCCTGCGTCTTCTCAACAACCCCCTGAGTCATAGCTTCGCACTAATAAACATTTTGCAGCAGTCACACCTACCTGTAGCGACCCTAAATAACATTTTGAATTTTAATGGCACACGATCACAACCATTCGCATGGAACCGAAGACGTCAGCGACGGGGTGCTGCTCTGGGCAATCATCGTTAATCTAGGGCTCTCCGTCTTTGAGTT
>Ga0136604_1000687_pt1 | contig 16235 bp, 16 predicted proteins | sample AntRauFillE10628_FD_104928 | JGI IMG/M metagenome (GOLD analysis project Ga0136604, IMG submission 104928) | Saline lake microbial communities from Rauer Islands, Antarctica - Metagenome Filla E10 #628 | ecosystem: Environmental > Aquatic > Non-marine Saline and Alkaline > Saline | place... | reverse complement strand
TAAAAGGCCCGTGGCCGAATCCACCAGATGATATAAATTAAATTAAATTAAAATTAAATGGAGAATTATTATGAAAAATTTAAAAATTAAGGTTGATGAACTAATCTTCGAATTATCTTATGACTCCAGTGAAATGCCATTGCCAAAAGTTGAAATTGAAAACAACACGAGCATGATTTTAGTTTCATTAGATGTTGAGAAGGCGATAGAAATTAGAAATCTTTTGAATCGTTACATTCAAGAGATGGAGGACAGATCTAATATTGAATAATAAATGGTTCCAAAAGAAGTGGCTAAAGATTTTCATGACAAATACCTTCTTAGTAATTTTACATGTATAGTAGATTTCGATGGAAAAGCTCAGTCTTGTTATTAAAAATAAAGACTAGTCGGAATAATGGCAAGAATAGATCTCTTGCATGTGTTTAATCCCATCGATTAAAAAGACAGACAAAAAGTACGAATCAACCTTAAACATAGTGAAAGAAATATCATGGACAATAACTCAAATTTAGCTGAAGAGTCTCAAATAAATGATCTCATTAGTGAGCAGTCTTATCCATGCATTATGGCTAAAAAAGTATCCCAGTTAGATAATATTCACTACCTTGAAGGAGATGATCTTCAAGATATCTCTACCAATAAGATCAAAAAAATTCTTTCGAACCTATATTTTCAAATCGATGAGATTTCTAAAAGTAATAACGAGTATCATAGTATAATTATTGAGTTCAAAAAAACACAGGTTGAATCAGAAATACAATTTGAAAAACTATTATGGGATTACTTACAGGCACTTCATGATGAAGATGCTAAGACTTATCATTGGAATAAAGCTGTAGATAAGGATCCAAATTCTGATTTTTTCAGCTTTAGTATTAAAGAAGAGGCCTTTTATATAATTGGAATGCATCCAAAAAGTTCCAGGGCTCCTCGAAGGAGTAAATATCCAGCTCTCGTATTTAATAGACATTCTCTATTTCAGAAATTAAGGGAAAAAGGAATCTATCAAAAAGTTAAAGAAACGATTAGAAAACGAGATATAATTTTCAGTGGAGATTTAAACCCAATGGTACAAGACTTTGGAGGATCTTCCGAAGTTTTACAATACAGTGGTAGAGCAGTTGATCAAGAAAAGTGGACGTGTCCTCTTAATGTAAAATCATAGGAAAATCAATGGATTCAGACCTCAATATAATTCTTCCTCGAACAGGGACGGCCTTTATTTTAAAAAAAGGTGAGTCATTACAAATTATCGATATTGAAGGAGAGCAGGTTGCAGATTTAATGTGTTATAACCAACATGATTCAAATGAGTATCTTTCATCTGGTCGGACTATCGATTATAATGAAACTATCTTCTTAACTAAGAACCATAAGTTTTATTCAAACCGTAGCCAAGTGATGTTCGAAATAACCCAAGACTGCGTGGGAAGGCATGACTTTCTACTGACTCCTTGTAGTAAAGATACATTTCGAATAATTTATGGTGATAAAAATCCACATCCTGGATGCCATGGTAATTTATATAATTCTCTAAAGGACTTTGGTATTACTGAAGACAATATTCCGGTTACATTTAATATTTTTATGAATGTTGATATTGATGGGCAAACAGGCCAAGTAAAAGTCTTACCTCCAATCAGTAAGGCGCAAGAATATATTACAATCAAAGCAACAATGGATCTTATCGTTGGGCTTACTTCTTGCTCTGCTGGTCAATCTAATAATTTCACTTATAAGCCTATAGGATATAGGTTCGAAAAGTAGTGAACAAAAGCATGTTTATTTAAAAAAATAAGCATAATATAATTAGACAAAAGTGGCCAAAGCTATTAGTGAAAAATTCCATCTTAGTAATGTTACATGTACAGTAGATTTCAATGAAAAAGCTTAGCCTTTTAATTTCAAATACATTTAATCCCTGGAGCAATATGAGCCACAGCGAGGAGATTGGCACGCGCATGGGCCAGACATTCACCCAAAACGCAGCGGTACGCTCACGGACACGCGTGGCAGGATCTTGCGCGACCTGCGCATTTCGGTAACCGACCGGTGTAACTTCCGCTGCTCCTACTGCATGCCCAAAGAAGTATTCGACAAGTGGTGGTTACCTCGGTCAGTGACACCATCAGAGCACGAATGTCCGTTCAACTAGCAATATCATAAAAAAGCTCTTGTCTGATTTGGATACTTTCTTTCGCTTTCTTTTTTAGATTATTATAAAATTTTATCGTTGGCTTTTTTTTATAAACTTCTTAAGGCGTCAGACCATTATGTGCAGAGTGCGGAATATTGAAGTTGTGTTTATTGATATAGAACTCAACCTTTTCGGTTAGATTTTTTAATGTGCTTGAATTCTGAAAGTATAAAAAATTATTCTTGAGTGATCTGAAAAATGCTTCGATCATTGAATTTGAATATTCGGTATCAAGTTTTGCAATGACTCTGGTAATTTGGTGATCACTAAGTGCTTCATCCACCTTGACATTAATATTCTCACTGCCCTTATCCATCATAAGGTTTGTATATTTTTTCTTATGTGTTTTTGCAGTCCTTAGTAGCTCAACCGTATTGAATGCTTCTTTTGTTTTATTGATCTTCCATGCCAGGCAATAACGAGAATAATTATCAATGATGACTTGAAGGTAGTATTTTTGTCCCGAGCTTAATTTAATTTCAGTAATATCAATATGCCAAATCTCATTCGTGTAGTTTGCTCTAATACCCTCTTTGTATTCTTTAAGATTGTCGCGCAGAAATGGCCTTACAAGGTTATAGAACTTTGAGTTTTTGTACCAAGTATTAACTGAGCAGTGAAGAATGTCTTCTCTTTTAGCGAGATAGTGAAGTGCACATACTGGGTAGTGAGAGTAATCAGGATTTGTATAAAGGCTTTTCATAATCATAAATTCTTTTTCACTCAGGGCCAGGGGATGATTTTGTTCATACTCTTTGAGAGGTACATCTTTATCAATTTTAATTTTCTTTTTCCATCTTGTGAGCCGTGATTTGCTAAAGACAATAGTTTTTAATACTTGTTCTGTCGTTAATGTTTTTTGAAGGTCATTAATGGAGTTCAAAACTCTCTTTTTGATTTCAATATCATTTATTTTTTTGTTTTTTGGGGTAAGGCCCATATCGGCATAGACTTTTGATATAAGTGCAATCTTTTCTTGTAGCCGAGTTATTTGCTCGTCTTTTTCTCTGATTTTATTCTCTAAATTTGCTATTTCTATAATACTCAAGGTTTTGGGTGAAACATTATCGGGGGGATTTTTTTTGGCCCAGTCTCGAGTTGTTGATTTTTGAATATTTAACTCAGAAAAGAGGTTGATATCTCCTGTAATAGCGATGGCCTCTTTTAATTCAACGGGATAGTAGGCGTATTGGTTATAATGACTCAGTGTGTAATGTTCTCCTATTTGTAGATGGCAACATATGTAATATTATAAGCGGACATTCGTTGGACATGGGTTCGATCCTCGAGTGGTCCACCAAAGGGTGGTAAGTAGTTGATTTTTTATATAACATTCAGGGTTGGTCAAATCTTCAAGTGTTTGAAATTTAAAGAGATGTAAGTAGTTTGGGACACCTTTTATAAAAAGTAAAAGTAAAAGTAAAAGAAAAATCCTCTTGAAAGGAGGCAGAGTAGATCAATCAAAGTTTAGAAACTTTTTAAAGCTTGATACTTTTGAAAATAAAGATTTATCCTTAAGTACATTTATAGTTTCGTCACCAAATTGAAAAAAGCTTTTTTGTAACCGCCGAAAGAATATCCAGAAGAGGAATTCAAATTTTCAGAAAGAAAACGTCCTTAGTCGATTTTGAAAATTCCCAAGCTGAATAATTAGAGCTGGAAACAGATCAATGCTAAACTTCATTATTTTTTTAATTAATTATCATTAAGATAGGATTAAAGAGTGAGAAAACGAGTTAAAAAAAGTAATTCATATTCTAAATCAAACAGTTCACCAGCTTTTAACATGGCCCTTGGGATTATTGTGTTGGTCTTTGTTTTTTACAAAGCGTTACCATCTTACCTTTTCGTAACTAGACCGGCGCCAAGTTTTATCGATTCAAGTTATCCAGATGCTTCAATTGATCCAATTCAAAAGAATTTAACTGCAGAGCAGGTAGATGAAAATAAAATTAATGATATTTTTATTGATGGAGACATCATTAAGATTAAGCAAGTTGCAACATACGAAATAAATGCAAGAGTTGTTAGCAAAAGAAATTATACAAAAAATTGGGATGGCCAGTTGATGCCTTTAGACCTCGCACTCGTTTGGGGGGAGCTGGCAAAAGAAGAACATCACCAATTTATGTCTTATAGACATTCTGAAAGGTATTTTAGTTGGTGGTCATCAGGACAAAGTAAACTTAATAGAAATTATATTATTTCCCATTCTGCAAATGTTCACTTTATCTCTCCCAACAAGAATATTCAAAATGCACTCATCTCTGCTGATGTCGACGAGCTTGTTAAAATTACAGGCTACCTGGTTAATGTGTATGGACCTGGCGGAGAAATCAAGCGTACAAGCTTAAGCCGAGATGATATTGGCAGCGGCGCATGTGAAAACATATACATTCAAAAACTGAAAATTGGAAATGAGGTTTTTGAGTAGATCTATAAGTCGATTCCCCTGATAACTTACTAATCTTTAGGGCAAAAACTGTCTCATTTTTTGACGGCCATGTAATTCTGACAAAAAAAGCTGATTGAGATGAAAAGTCCGGTAGGCTCTCTTTATGAAAATACTTATCTTTTGCTTTTTAATTACCGCGAGCTCTCAACTCTTAGCGCTAGACCCTCTCACGTCAAAAGCGCTTCAGATATACCAAGAGTATTCGGTCGAGTCGCACCCCTTCAGTAGTACATCAAGGACGCTATTGGATGACCTCAAAATAGAGCTCATCAGCTTGTCAGTGAACCCAAAGAAAGATCAGTTTGAGCGGCCTCTAACTCAAGTTGAGTTGAATTATATTATGCGAGAACTTGCAGCTATTGGGGCTTCTCACCACGAAATCGAGCAGATGATGTATTCGGTTGTCAGTGAGTTGAGTCAGCAGCTGGGCACCAAAGAGCTCTTGGATTTAATGAAGCCTCTAAAGCTTGTGCGCGATTTAAAAAAGGCAATGCTGAATTATGAAAATCATGATGCTAGGTGTTTTTACACGACAGGGATAAGCTTAGAGCAGGTTCTTGAAACTGATTCCCCAATGTTGGATCCGTTAAGAATTCAAGATGAGAAGGCGAGAGAGGATTTTCAAACCCGACCTGATGAATATATCGTCGTTGGTAAATGCCGCGGGTTTGGAGTTATCCGAGCACTCAAGAGTTGGTAATACTTGACGGATAATTTGGGTCAAGGGACCTCAACTTTTAGAAAGATCCTGCTTTTCTTTATTTATCGCCCTTATAGGGGCGTGACTTTTTTGCTCCCAGCAAAAAGTACTGGTCTTCTTGTACCACTTGATGTGATTTTTTAAAGTTAATCAGTTTTGATGAAACGGTTTAAGACAACACATGCAGTCAAGTCTCCCGTGACATTGAGACTGGTTCGAAAACGTTCCAATATTCTATCGGCACCAAGAATTAAGGGAAGGCCCGCCAGTGGAATACCTGCGCTACTTAAAACTCCAGATAAGACAATTATCCCAACACCCGGTACCGCCGGAGTCCCTATCGACGCTCCCACAGCGGTGACAACTAATGCGAGAATGGCACTTAATGAGAGGTCAAGGCCATAAATTTGTGCCATGAAGAGTGTCGTTAAGCCTTGATAACAAGCTGTTCCTCCCATATTAATTGTGGCCCCTAAAGGAATGATAAATTGAGTTAAGCTCGAAGGAACGCCAAGACCTTCTTCAGCACTTTTTACTGTGACTGGCATTGTGGCCGCTGAGCTGTTTGTTGAAAAACCAATTATTGTCGGTTCTCTGATGGCCTTTAAAAAAAGCAGAGGAGAGACACGACCAAGAACCAGTGCCAGAAAAATATAAAAAACATAAAGGATCATCATAGACCCAATGACGGCCAAAGCGTAAAAGCCAAGTCCTACTAAGGATTCTGGACCTGTGGAGATGACAGATTGGGCCAATAGGCCAAAAACGGCCAAGGGGGCGAAGCTCATAGCGATACCTACAATTTGCATGCTGACTTCTTGAACAGAGCTGGTTAAATCAAAAAGCGGTTTTGCAGATTCAGGCTTGAGCATGAGCATGCCAAGGCCAAAAATAATGGCAAAAATTACGATTTGCAGCATATCCCCTTGAACCATGGAGTTCATCGGGTTTTGAGGCAAAATATCGGTTACTCTTGAGGGGAGTGTTTCGAGGGCATTTCCTTCGCTTTGCTGGACAAGGTTTCCAGACTTTTCTTTAATCTGCGCGAGTTCTTGCCGGGCCTCTTTAGAAGAGATCATTATATCTGCATCAATATAGGAGCCAGGCTTAAAAAAGAGACCTACGGAAATGCCGAGGATGACGGCCAGAATTGTTGTTGTGACAAAAAAGAGGACAGCATAAAGGCCTGTACTCTTTAATCTACTGATATCACCAGTGGCCGCGATTCCTTGTAAAATTGAAGTGAAAATCAGGGGCACGACGATCATTTGAATCAAGGCCAAAAAGAGGTGACCTGGAAGGGCAACCCATTCTCCAATTATCCTCGATGTGCTGTCAGCGAAAATTCCCATCGATGGCGTAACCAGCACACCAAAAATAATACCGCTAAGCATCGCGACTAAGACTTGCAGCCATAGTTTAGCCTTACGTACGTAGTTGAGTGGTTTTTGAAGATTTTTGAGGCTTTGTGTAGGGATATCGAGAATAATAAATCTCTCCAAGGTTTCTTTTTTTTCTTATATATATGATTTTTAAGCTGACGAGTACATAAGAAAGAAAGTGATAGAGCTCGATGTGGGAAATCAGGATGAAAAAGATCGTTCTCTCTCGTGGGGTTTGGCGCTGAGTATTGATCAACTCATCAGGATTCTTGTTGGTCTTGGAGTTGTAAATGGCACTACATTCATTAATGTGTGTAACTTAGACGAAAGATATAAGGTTAGATACAAACCTGCCACCATTTTGCTGTAGTAAATACAGTTGCTTACTGGCCGGAAGATTCCTGATTACCGTAGGAGTGTCACTTAGCGACACTCCCGAAAGGAATTGGAATGGATTTTGTTAAGAAGATTTATGAAGAATTAAAAACTGATGTCTTACCATTAAGTTTAATTAATTCATCGTTGGATAATAAGAGTGATAATGCGAAGAAATCTTTTTTAAAAAGAGCATGTCAGAAAGGTGACCTTATTCGTGTTCGAAAAGGGTTATATCTTGTAGGAGAAGGAAAAAGAAGGAGTCATTATAATTCATTTGTAATTGCAAACTATATGGTCGAACCATCTTATGTGAGTTTAGAATCTGCACTTTCTTTTTATGGCTTAATTCCAGAAGCTGTCTACACAACAACCTCGGTAACAACTAAAGTTGGTTCTGAAGTTAAAACTCCTGTAGGTCAGTATTCTTTTTCATACTTGAAAACAGATTATTTTAATTTTGGGTTCTATCAAATTAAGGATGGTGATCATAAATACTTGATCGCAACACCCTTGAAGGCCTTGATGGACTATATTGTGTTAAAAAAGAAAGAATATAAATCAGCTGAGGAATTAGAAGAAGATCTTCGCTTTGATTTTGATGAATTTCTAACTTATAAAAAGTTCGTGAGTAAAGATAAGATTAATGAAATTATTACAGAAAGATTAAATGAATATAATGTTCAAACAGCAGAAGAAGAGCTTAATGCAATTAAAGAAATTACTCAAGAAATAATTCTTTATGCATTATCAAAAAATAGCTTTTTTAGTCATGCTCATTTCTGTGGTGGTACAGCCCTAAGAATTATTCATGGATTAAATCGCTTTTCAGAGGATCTTAATTTCACAACAAATGTTGTTAAAACAGACTTTCAATTTAATGATTATATGGATGAAGTTCTTTTGACATTAAAGCAGTACGGCCTTGATATGAAGGTCAAGAAGGTCAAGAAGGCCAAGGATGACAACTTTGTCAAAGCAAGAGAGCTTAAAGAAGATTCCGCTAAGTGGATGTTATCTTTTCCTTCTAATAAGCAGCTTAAAAAAGTTTTAATCAAGCTTGAAATTGATACAAATCCACCAGTAGGCGCAGTTGAAGTTAAAGCAAACCTCGACTTTCCACTATTACATCAAGTGAAAATTGGTTCTATGGAAACATTCTTTTCAGGGAAACTTCATGCTCTACTTTGCAGAAGCTTTCTGAAGGGAAGAGATTGGTATGATCTTCTTTGGTACATTAAAAAAAGATCAGATATTAATTATGAATTACTTAAAAGTGCTCTTTTCCAAATGGGCCCGTATCAAGGACAGGATATAGGAGAGGTAAATAGAGATTTCGTAGTTAGAGAATTAAGTTCAAAGATTAAAGCTCTTGATTGGAAAGAGGTTAGAAGAGATGTTGAACGATTTTTAAAACCTGAAGAACTCGATACACTCAAACTTTGGGATGAAGATCTCTTTTTGGAAAGAGTTCAAAAGATTATTTAAACACCCCCAAAAATAGAGGACACTTTTCTTAAGCGTTTTGAAAAATGTTTCTACGAATGCATTGTCATAACAATTTCCTCTTCTACTCATACTTCCTTTTATTCTTTTTTCTATTAACACTTTGTTAAAACTCAAGCTCTTTATACAAGCTTTTCAACCAAGGGCCGGCCATCTTTGCCACTCCAAGAGCGAAGCCCGAGCTGACAATTTGGAAGACGATAATGAAAAGTCGCTCGCATGACTCGTGAGCGTCCAGGCATTTCGCCACAATTTCCGCTGTTTGATCAGGGTAAGCCCGTAAAATTCAAGCTTGACTCCTAATCCTTCATTTTTCATTTTTAAAGTTTTTCACAATTTTTGAATTCTAGCACGCGTGTAGAGTTTCATGAATAGAGCTTTTGCATGTTTTGCGCACGTCGCATTGTTCGGGCTATAATAAGGTACTAAATCGTGGCCAGTTAAAGGGCACCGACCACTAATTAATGACTATTTTAGATTTTAGCTAAAGAATTAATAATCTTGGTTTATTTAATTCTTTAAAAGCTTTACCCTGATCAAGATGAATAAACTTAAACTTTTAGATCCTTTAAATCTTTACAATTCTAGCTGGTTTGACCTTTTAGATGCTTCTCAAGAGTTTCGGCGCTATCTCCACCAGCACCCTGAAACCAAATGGGAAGAAGAAGAAACCTCAAAGCTTATCAGAAGAGTACTGGATCAGTATTCCATCAAATGGAGGGAATGTGCCAAGTTTGGCACTATCGCGACACTAGGAGAGAATCTCCCAGGGGAGCATATTGCTTTAAGAGGAGATATTGACGCACTTCCTATGACTGAAAAAAGTGGAGTTGAATGGTCGTCTAAAATGACTGGAAAAATGCATGCCTGTGGTCATGACGGGCATACCGCAACTCTTATGATGTCCCTTTTATGGATTAAAAAAAATGAAAAAAAATTAAAAAGTCCCGTAAGCTTTTTTTTCCAGCCTGCTGAAGAAGGAGGTCATGGGGCGCATGAAATGATAAAAGATGGTGCCTTAAACAATATCGATAAAATTTATGGCTGGCACAACTGGCCGGCCCTTTCTTTTGGAAAGGCAGCCTGTGAAGCAGGCTCCATCATGTCAGCTAATGGGACTTTTGAGATTCTTGTAAAAGGTTTAGGAGGCCATTCTTCTCAGCCTGAAAAGTGCAAAGACCCAGTACTTGCTGGAAGTGCCATTGTTGTAAACTTAAATCAGATTATCTCAAAAAGACTTCCTCCACAAAGCGCCGCAGTCGTGAGCCTCACTTCTTTTGATGCGCCGAGCTTCGAGACAATCATTCCCGATGTGGCCCGCCTTAAGGGAAGTATTAGAATCTCACAAACTAAAATGAGAGACGAAGTTTTTAAAATGATAAAAGAGATTTCCGAAAATACCGCCAGAAGCTACGGCGTTGAAGCAGAAGTAAAAACTTATCCCCGCTATAATGCTACAGTCAATACCCACCATGAGGCCGAGGATTTTAAAGCGGCATTTAATGAGGTTTTTGGTAAAGACTATAAACCCGAGAATTTCGCTCTTCCCATTATGGCATCAGAGGACTTCAGTTATTATCTTGAAGAAATTAAAGGCGCTTTCGCCCTGATCGGTTCAGATGACGGAGAGATTCAGCACAGTATTTCCTGTCACAACACAGGTTATGATTTCAATGATAAGCTTATTGAAAAAATGGCAAAAGTTTTTTCGAAATTAGTAGGTATAGAAATATAAAAGGATTTTTTATGAAGATGGAAATTTTTGAACAAAGAGAGTCAGAAGTAAGAGGCTATTGTAGGGCCTATCCTACAGTTTTCATGAAAGCGAAGGGATCTTGGCAGACAGATGAAAACGGAAAAGATTACTTGGACTTCTTTTCGGGCGCTGGAGTCTTAAACTTTGGGCACAATCATGATGAGCTTATAAAACCTGTTATTGATTATATTAACTCAGGCGGTGTTCTTCATAGTCTTGATATGTACACTGTTGCTAAGCGAGAATTTATTCAAGCGTTTGTTGATACAATCTTAAAGCCTCGCAAGATGGATCATAAACTGCAATTTATGGGACCTACCGGAACAAATGCCGTAGAAGCTGCACTAAAATTAGCAAGAAAAGCTACAGGACGAAAAACGGTATATTCTTTTGGCCATGGTTTTCATGGTATGACCTTAGGTGCCTTAAGTTGTACTGCAAATAGCTACTTTAGAGATGCAGCAGGCGTTGAGCTTGGAAATGTCCATAGAGTTGCTTTTGAAAATGAAGGCCCTTCAAAAGGGGAAGATCTTCAAGTGCTTAAAAGTCTAAGAGAAAAACTTAAAGACGCTTCTTCAGGTCTAGAAAAACCAGCCGCTTTTATAGTTGAACCTGTTCAGGCGGAAGGGGGAGTTTATGTGGCCAGTAAAGCCTGGCTTAAAGAGCTTTCAGAAATAGCCAAAGAAAACGGAGCGCTTCTTATTTTTGATGATATTCAGGCGGCAGTCGGAAGAACGGGGTCCTACTTCAGCTTTGATGACATGGGAATTGACCCCGATATTATTTGTCTTGCTAAAGGAATTGGTGGAATTGGAACACCCATTGCGATGAATCTTGTAAAGCCCGAGTATGACAAACATTGGTCACCTGGAGAGCATACGGGCACATTTAGAGGGCAAAATATTTCTTTTGTCGCAGGAAGAGCGTCGCTTAAGTTTTTTGATGATGATGACTTAATGAAATCAGTAAAAGAAAAAGGTGAGTTTCTTAATAAAAAACTCATGGAAATTTCCAATGATCATAGTGATAAGGGCTTTGATGTCCGTGGTAAGGGCATGATGCAGGGAATAGATATGAATGATGGGAGCCTTTCTAAGAAAATTCAAAAAGATTGCTTTGAGAAAGGACTACTTATCGGTCCTTGCGGAACAGGAGGTAGGGTTGTGAAACTGATTCCTCCTTTAACGACAGAGCAAAAAGATCTTGAACTTGGAATGAATATTCTGAAAGAATCAATCAACGCTGTTCTAAAATAAGGAGTCGCTGTGAAAGAAAGAGACTGCCTGGTTTTTCCCTTCAGTGAATATGAAAAGAGAGTAGAAGCGTTAAGAACTAGAATGCAAGAAAGACGGTTTGACTGTGTTATTATATCAGACCCTTCAAACCTTCTCTATCTAACGGGCTATCAGACGACTGGTTACACATACTTTCAGGCCCTCATTGTTCCTATCGATGGTGAGCCTATCATGATTACCCGTGGTATGGAGGAGTCCAATGTTTATGCAAGAACTTGGGTTGAAAAAACCAAAACATATGAAGACACTGGGGATGCTATTCAGCTAGTAGTAAATACTCTCAAAGATATGAAATCCTATAATGGAAGAGTCGGCTTTGAAAGAAATAGCTACTTTTTCCCAGCATATCAACAGGATCGTCTTCTTCATGCTTTCAGAAATAAAAAAGCATATGACTGCTACGGGATTGTTGAAGATGGACGCGTGTGCAAATCAAAGTGCGAGATTGAAATTTTGAAAAAAGCGGCCTTGGCAACCGAGGCGGGGATGAAGGCCGGTATTGAAGCGGTAAAAGCTGGAGTGACTGAAGATGAAATAGCGGCCGAAATCTGTCATGAGATGTTTAGTAAAGGCGGACACTACCCCGCCGTCCTTCCCTATGTCACTTCTGGACCCCGGACAATGATTGGTCACGCGACGTGGGAAGGAAGAAAGGTTAAAGAAAAAGAGCATGTCTTTCTTGAAGTTGGCGGCTGTTTTCAACGTTATCATACTGCGATGATGAGAACCGTTGTTCTGGGCGAGCTTACGGATTCATTTAGAGACGCTGAAAAAACGATAAAATACGCCCTTGATGAAGTTCATACTCATTTTGGCCCAGGGCTTACTGTTTCTAACGCTCACAAAATTGTAAAAGATGTACTTTCTCGTAATAATTGCGGAGGCGAACTTATTACCCGTGCTGGCTATTCTATAGGAGTGGCCTTTCCTCCAAGCTGGGATGAAGGTTCTCTTATCAGTTTAAAACCTGGTGACAAAAGAGAACTAAAAGAAGGAATGGTTTTTCATGTTATCCCTTGGCTCTGGGGAATCGATGGAGATAAAACCGTTGGAACATCCGATACTATTTATATTACAGAAGATGGGTGTAAATCATTCTTTTCATTAGAAGAGAATTTTTTCGTTAAGTAAGCAAAGGACGATGTTATGAAATATTTTGAGGCCATTAATCCTATGACAGAAGAGTCCGTTCGAAAAAAAGAATGTGACGATTCAAAAAAAATTGAAGAAAAAATCTCTCTTGCTCAAAAGGCTTATGGAAAATGGAGAAAGTTCTCATTTGAAGAAAGAGCAGAAGTTTTAAATAAAGTCGCTCGCCTCCTTAGAGAAAATAAAGATGCTCACTCTCAAATGATGACTGAGGAGATGGGGAAACCTAAAAAGGAAGCAGATGGTGAGGTGGAAAAAGCCGCCTGGTGTGCTGAGCATTACGCTGAAAAGGCCAAAGAATATCTTCAGAATGAGTATATAGCTTCTGACTCTGAAGAAAGTTATGTGCAGTATGACCCTTTAGGAGTTGTTCTTGGTATTCTTCCTTGGAATGCTCCCTACTGGCTGGCCTCAAGGTTTTATGCACCTTCTTTAATGGCCGGAAACACCTGTCTTATGAAGCCTGATCCGGGAGTCCCTGGTTGTGGGGAAGAAATTGAAAAAGTTTTTAAAGATGCAGGCGCTCCCGAAGGAGTGTTCCAGGTTCTTTATACACAAAACGAAGACACAGAGAAGCTCATAAGGGATGACAGAATCGCTGCAGTCTCTTTTACTGGGTCAACCAAAGCCGGCTCAAAAGTTGGAGCGGCAGCAGGTAAGGCAATAAAACCTATGATTTTAGAGCTCGGAGGCTCTGACCCTTTTATTGTTTTTCCTGACGCGGATATAGATAAAGCAATTTCCACCATGGCCCTTTCAAGAGTTATTAATGCCGGACAGTCGTGTATTGCTGCTAAAAGAATCTTGGTCCATAAAGATGTTTTTGATGAGGTTACGGAAAAACTCAAAGATAGGCTTTCAAAGCTTACTGTCGGAGATCCCGCCAAAGAAGGTACGGATATCGGTCCTATTGCCCGTGCTGACCTCCTCGAAGAGCTTCACAGGCAGGTGAAAAAGACAATTGATCAAGGGGCCAAGTGTCTTCTTGGAGGAACACCTCAAGAGGGAAAAGGTTATTTCTTCCCTCCTACTCTTCTTGTGAATGTCACTCCCGAAATGTGCTCTTTTACAGAAGAGGTTTTTGGACCTGTGGCCACTTTGGTTAAAGTAGAAAGTGAGGATAAACTCATTGAACTTGCCAATCAAACTGAGTATGGACTTGGGGCAAGTCTTTGGATGAAAGATGTTGCTAAGGCAAAAAAACTTGCTGGAGAGATTCAAGCGGGTCAGGTTTCAATCAACTCTATTGTAAAGACGGACCCAAGACTCCCAAGCGGTGGAATAAAAAAGTCTGGCGTTGGAAGGGAACTTGGACCCCATGGGATTAAAGAGTTTACAAATACGAAGCAGATAAGAGTTCACTGATTTTGCGCTCAAAATTCCTTCTTCTCTTTCACCTGGGCCTCGGTTATATATCCTAAGCTTCCTTTAATACCTGAAAACATGACTTTTTTACCTTCAGTAAAAACATCTAATTGGTTACGAGTCATTCTGATTTTAATAATCGAGTCGCCAGTTTTAAGAACTAAATGAGGAGAGATATAATCTCTGCTCAAATAGAAATCGGCAACCTTAGTGACTGTGGCTTGGGTGACAAATTTTTGGGCGCCAATTTTATTAATCAGTAATATTGGAGTATGAAGGATACTACTAAACAAAAATGCCCATATTGAAAGCTTAACGAAATTTTTTTTGTGATCGGCATCAAAGGATAATTTCCATAGTTTTTTTCTTACCATGATAAAAATAAAGAACATGGGAATAATGCCAATTGCCATGGCCATAAAAAGTGGATTAAAATTGGCCTCGACTGTGAGGTTATAAGGGATCCACAATCCAAAAACAAACACACTAATAATCATGCTCATCTTGACCCAAGCCCTACTTGGGACTTGTTTAATTTCTTCAGAGGTATTTCTCATATTACCATTCTGCCTGAAGAAGGGCATATCCGTCAAAACGGACAGCCTCCCAAGCTCGATTAGTTTTCAAATACTCTTGCTGTCAGTTTACTTAGGCTTCTTGAGACAATGTAGAACTGCTATTTGGTTTGTTTGATCTTTTTACATCAGAAATTTGAGACAATTTTTTTAGAAACTCATCTTCTTCAATTTCGCCGCTAGCATATCGTTCTTTTAGAATATCGTCTGCATTTTTTTGTGAAAACTCGTTGTTGAATCTTCTATGTGCTCTGTATGTATATCCCCAATTCCCAAAGCTCGAAAACATTATCATGATGAAACCAAACCATAAAAGCCAACTCCATCCAGCATACCAATCGTTTTCCATTTTAACTCCTTTTTTATATTGTCCGTCTTAAGGAGAGTACTCTTTCTGAGTATAGAGAAATAATACATATTTACTAATTGATATATAGTTTTTTTCTATGCGTTGAATTGGTCTCTTCCTTTTATTATTCAATCACAGTATGAAACGATCGCCATCTTAATTGGGTAGGAAGTCCTTTTCTGGTATCCTTCTTTATCTCTATGGGGCAGACAGTAGATAAAAATTCTAACATGTGTTGCCAAAGGGAATAAATGAGCAAGATCGAGTCTTCATTATCAAAACCAAAGTGTACTAGAGAACGAAAAAAAGCTTTAGGACGCATTGAGCTGGTCGCGGTCGCCTTAGGCGGGATGGTTGGTGGAGGGATCTTTTCTATTCTGGGAGTAGCTGTTGATCTTGTTGGGAAAGCCGCCCCTCTTGCCATTTTGATCGGGGGGGTATTTGCTTTTTTTGCTTCATATTCATACGCTAAATTAGCTGTGTATTATAAGGATGAAGGAGCTACATACTCTTTTTTTTAAAAATCATATCCAGCGAACCCGTTTGCGGCATCTGTCATTGGTTGGTTTGTTGTTTTTGGTTATATTAGTACATTAGCATTATATGCTTTTACTTTTTCTTCATATTTTTTAAGTTTTTTCTCAACTCATTTTCCTATGGCAAAAGAGGTCGTCGCAGGATCTATTATTCTCCTTTTTGCCGTTGTTAATATTGTAAGCGTTAAGGGCATGGGTAAGCTTGAAGATATTTTAGTTTATACCAAGATTGTTCTCTTACTCGTTATTTCAGGTATCTTCATTTCGGTAGGAGACATAAATAACTTGTCACCTACTCTAAGTAGCGAAACATCAATTTTATCCATTTTTATCGTAGCATCTATAACTTTCGTTGCTTTTGAAGGGTTCCAACTTGTAATTCACGCTTATAATGAAACGGAAGACCCAGATCGAAATGTTCCATTTGCAATTTATACATCACTAGGAATAGCGCTCTTTATATATTTAATTGTAAGTCTTCAGCACATTTGGGACAACCATGCTCATTTATGTCCTAACACAGCATAACTGGATTTGAACCTCGGTTGTAGTTTTTTCTTCTCATAATTGTTCGTCGTCTTTTTTCCTCCCT
>Ga0136604_1000685_pt1 | contig 16296 bp, 19 predicted proteins | sample AntRauFillE10628_FD_104928 | JGI IMG/M metagenome (GOLD analysis project Ga0136604, IMG submission 104928) | Saline lake microbial communities from Rauer Islands, Antarctica - Metagenome Filla E10 #628 | ecosystem: Environmental > Aquatic > Non-marine Saline and Alkaline > Saline | place... | reverse complement strand
ATTGAAAATTTTATAGGGAGACTGCGTCGTGCAACACAAACTTCTGAAAGCCTTTGGCAACAATGCCGTAGCGGACACTCAGCAAGGTACGGCTACCTTCGCTAAGCACTATGCTTCAATCGGCGATTTTGACGCCCACGACCCGTACGATGGATATGATGATGAGTACACATCTTTCGTGTGGTGGAACGACCCCGCTGAAGCGACTGGCAAAGAGTACGAGAACTTGCCACTGGCCGAATCAGTTACAACATCAACCGCCGAACTCAATGGCCAATGTGTTGACTGGGCTCGTGCTCGTCAGCCGCACCGCAAAGGTCGCGGTCACATCTGCAACCAAGGCCCGATTGCACGGCGGCGTCGTCGTCAAGCCACCCACCGTCAGATGGACAACATCTGGGAACAGGAGATTGCGGAACTTCTGCCGTTTTCTCTCGAGGAATATCTCGACGCAATGTACGCACGGCGAGAAATTGTGGAAGTGTGGTCAGCAAACGGTTACTACAATCGTCTTCTGAAAGTCAACGGCGTCGATGATGCCTTTGCGAAAGCCATGGGTTGGGATCAGTATCCGAACCTTCAAGATCAACTCCGGGAAGATCTGGACGACGTGATGATGGAGGGAGAAGATCAGCGGCAGGCTTATGATGCTGATTTGTACGCTCGCAATCCATCGGACGAAGACGCCTGTGCTTTGACCCACGGCTTCAACGGCGACCCGTTCGAAGAACCCTTGCTTGAACCAGAATACCGGTTCGATGAGTTCAGTAGCCGATTCTACTACGATGATGGTTACGACTTTTGGGGCGACGATTATTATGATGGGTTCTCCGACTATGGATACCCTGATGATGACTACGACCTGGAAGCCGAGCAGGCCGCAGACGAAGAACGCTACTGGCAAGAACTGGCTGAAATGGAGCCCACGAAAGAAGAGTGGGACGCCATCGATGATGAAGAGGGTCGGCGTCAAGCAGCAGAAGATGCTGCTGAAGCTGTGCTTGATCACGTGCCAATGGGTAACGCCAAAGGTACACGTGCTCAGCTGGCCGTCGCAGCTGCACGATTCTAGACTCCATCGCTCTTACAACCACACGCCGCGCAATCCCTGATTGCGCGGCGTAATTTGTTATCAATTACTTCCAGTTACCTCAATAAATACCGTACACTACATTTTTATACCTGCCGACAAATCGCTGGACAAAAAGTACTTCAAGAAGTTCTTAACAGCGATTAAGGATTGTGAAGATGGTGTAAGTCTTCCTAGCTAACCAAAAAGCCCAAGATCAGCACCTGAAACTTCAAGTAAGTTTATTGTAGAGAGTAGCGAGCATGCAAAGTTGTAGCAGATATACTCTTTAGAAACTATTGTTAAATCCAGCATCCCATACCCCACCTGATGTATACTCAACCTATAACTATGAAAACTATGTTTTACATCATTGGTGGGGCTGGGGTGTTGTTGATTATCTGGGTGGTTGGGTCGTACCTGGCGATACGGAGCTTGGAGGAACCGAGCTACACTGTGCTCGAGAAAAAAGACGGCTACGAGATACGTCAGTACGAGCCATACATCGTGGCGCAAACAGTGGTTCCAAGCAGTGAGTATAATGAGGACCTCAATCAAGGCTTTCGCCTGGTGGCGGACTACATCTTTGGCAACAACACGACGCAGGAAAAGATCTCGATGACTACGCCAGTGCTCGAGTCACCAGGCGAGCAAAATAATCAAAGTAGCGAGAAGATAGCCATGACCGTACCAGTACTCGAAACCCAGTCAGAACAAGCGACGCGCACCGTGGCGTTTGTACTGCCGTCAAAATACACGATGGACACCCTCCCCACCCCCAACAACGATAAGGTAACGCTACGAGAAGTCGACGGGCGAAAAGTAGCTGTGCTGCGCTTTACCTGGTACGGCACACCTGATCGAGTAGCTGCGAAAAAAGCGACGCTTCTGTCAGCCCTCGAGCGCGATGGTGTCGTGGTTGTGAGTGAACCACAGGCGGCATTCTATAATCCACCCCTGTCGATGCCACTCGTATTGCGCAATGAAATTTTGGTTGAGGTAGAGTAGCTATCTGCGTATAGAAAAAAGCGGCCATGCTCTGGCCGCTTTCCTTATTTAGATTGCCTCACAAGAACTTAGGCGTCGAGCAGCTCGGGGATACGCGACCCTTGAACCAACTGACCTTCGGGGACCGGGTGACCAAGAACAATCGAGGTGCCGTCCGCGTGAAGGGCGGCCGGCAACCTGTCGACAACAACCCCTGGTCCGGTGCGCTCACTGGGCTGCTCATTACCAGATACGGGTTCTGGTGGACATCCCCAGTCAGTTGCGACCGACATCCGTGGCTCGTCAAAGTATTCCTCGCACGCTGCCTCGAAGGCTTGCATTTCGGGTTCGCTGAGCATTCCCGAGAAGTACAGCGACGGGGCGCCCCTTTGTGACAATTCGCACAAGGAAATGAAACGGCCGTCAAGAAGCAGGATTGCATCATCTTCATCGTGGCGATCCTGGGCAAATACACCCATAAACTCGGTTTCTGTCTCAAGCTCCCGCGCCGTTTGCAGCGGCACATCCGTCACCTCCACTTCACTTCCGTTCTGCAGGCATGTCACCAGCTCTTCTGGATCACCGTCAGAGTGAAAAAACGGTATGCAGTTGAAGTTTTTGGTGAGACGGACGGTGTCACCTGGGTTGGCATCGCGTGTGTGTTTCGCGTCTATTGAAGCGTTGCACATGTCTTACTCTCCCTCTTGGTTTCAAATCTAAGGCACCTGCCTTAGAGCTATTCGACTAGATGCTCCAGCCTCTGATGTGTCAACAAACAGACTGAGAATTGCTATACTCTATTCTTATGGAAGCAACTATCATTTACCCTCACCAATTATTCAAAGATTCACCAGCGGTTGCCGATGGGCGACCGGTGTACCTGGTGGAAGAGCCGCTCCTTTTGACCCACAATCCAATCCACCGGCAGAAGCTAATGCTGCACAAGCTGAGTATGGACGCGTTTGAGCGCGAGCTTGCAAGCGCTGGTCACACAGTGACTCGCCTAACCATTGGTAATCATCCAAAGACAGCGGCTGTCTTTGCTCGACTAGAACAAGACGGGGTAACCCAGCTACACATCGTCGACACCACTGACTGCTACCTCGAGCGAGCGATTGCAGCGTGTGGGATTGAGCGGGTGTGGTACGACTCACCACAGTTTATCCTGCCTAAAAGTGACGCTTGCGCACGGTTTGCAACCAGCAAGAAGTTTATGGCGAGTTTCTATAAACAACTACGCAAAGACAAAAACATTTTGATTGATAGTGATGGTGAACCGACCGGTGGCAAATGGTCGTTTGATGAGGAGAACCGCAAAAAGATCCCAAAAGGTACCGAGTTGCCCGAGGACCTACAGAAGTTCGGCAACGCTGAAACTGGTGCTGCAGAGAACTGGACTGAAGCAGTCGAGGCTGAAAAATATGGTACGGCTGGATGTTGGCTGCCCTATACGCATACCGGTGCAGAGGAATACCTGCAGGACTTTTTCTGCACCCGCTTCGCGCACTTTGGACCATACGAAGATGCGCTCACTACCCGTGGTACGCGACTATGGCACTCAACCATCTCGCCTTTGCTAAATATTGGACTCCTCACACCGCAGTACGTACTGGACGAAGCTATTTCCTATGCCGACGAGCACCAGGTACCCATGAACAGCTTGGAGGGTTTTGTGCGGCAGATTGTCGGTTGGCGTGAATTTATGCGGGCGAGCTACGAAGTTGATGGTAACAAGATGCGGCAGCAAAACTTTTTTCACCACACCAGAGCATTGCCAGATTCATATTGGGATGGCTCGACTACTATCGATCCGGTAGATGACACAATTAGGACTGCTCTAGAATATGGATACAACCACCACATAGAACGACTGATGGTGATGGGGAACGTCATGTTGCTGAGTCAAATTGACCCACACGATGTGTATCGCTGGTTCATGGGCATGTACATCGATGCGTACGACTGGGTAATGGTGCCCAATGTCTACGGTATGAGCCAGTTTGCCGATGGCGGATCGTTCGCGACGAAACCGTATATCAGTGGTGCGAATTACATAAAGAAAATGAGTGACTATAAAACAGGTGACTGGGAGCAAACCTGGACAGCGCTGTATTGGAATTTTATTCACACCCATGTAGACGTATTCAAAAAGAATCACCGACTGTCCATGATGCCTCGTATCCTCGATAAGATGCAACCAGAAACAAAGCGCGCGCATCTGCAGCAAGCAAAAAACTATCTCACAGCAACCGACTCTTCACCCAAAGACTAGTCAAAATACACTTTTTATAGTATATTGCGAATCATATATTACCCCGCTTGCAGAAGGCAAGTCAGGTATTTTAATTCATAAGCAAACATTACATTGAGACCACAACGAAAATATTCAGGACCTGATACTCGAACCAGAATCAACAAAGCCATCCGGGCCTCTGAACTCCGCGTAGTTGGGCCCGAAGGTGAGAATATTGGAACTCTTTCCCTCGTTGACGCCCTCAAGAAAGCAGATGAACTCAAGCTTGACCTCATCGAGATCTCACCAAAAGCCAAGCCACCAGTAGCCAAGATCATGGACTACGGACAGTATCGATACGACACCAAGCGCAAAGCGAGCCAAGCCAAAGCCAAAGCTCACGTGACTGAGACGAAGAGTGCTCAGGTTAAAATCGGCACCGGTGACCATGACCAGCAGCTTAAAGCCAAAAGAATCGCTGAGTGGCTCGAAGAAGGTCACCGCGTGAAAGTCGACTTATTCCTTTGGGGACGATACAAATACATGGAAGCTGAGTTCCTCAAAGAACGACTTGGTCGCTTTCTCAAAATCATCCCAGCTGAATACAAAATCGCTGACCCGATGAAAAAAAGCCCCAAGGGTTGGACCACTACTCTCGAACGAATCCCTGGAGCCAAGAAGCAGAAAGCAGTGGTGAACCTGGATGACAAAACAGAAGAACCGAAGGAAGATAAAAAAGGAGCAACCGAGCCGGAATCAAAATCAAAGAAACGCTCACTCGATGATTTACTTGATATCGAAGGCGGGTCTATCTAGCACTTGCTATGAAAAGCGGACGGAATCACAAATGATTCGTCCGCTTTTCGCTTTACTTCTGCGGCCAAATGCGGTATATTTTGCCCACTTTGTCGCAATCCCTTTCTCGTGACACTGCCCGATCAAACAAACAAGAAACTATTTATGAAAACAAACAAGTCATTCACGAAGCGAATTAAAGTCACCAAAAACGGTAAGCTGGTAGCTCGTCGCCCTGGTCAAAACCACTTTAATGCTCGTCAAACCGGCCAGCAACGACTCGCTCGAAAGCGAACCCAAGTTCTGAATATGGGCAAGCGCATCACCCGTCGCTTCCTTCCAAAGTCAGGCGCATAATTATTAGCTAGTAAATATATAACTTATGGCACGTGTAAAAGGAGGCCTAATGGCCCAAAAACGTAAGCGAAACATCCTCGCAGAAGTAAAAGGATATCGCTTTGGTCGCTCATCTAAGAAAGCGCCGGCTCGCGAAGCAATCTACCACGCACAAACCTATGCGTTTGCGCACAGAAGAGATAAAAAGAACGACTTCCGTCGTCTCTGGACTGTCCGAATCAACGCCGCTTTGATGGCTCATGGATTAAAGTACAGCCGATTTATTCACATGCTCAAAGGCAAGAATATCGAACTCGATCGAAAAATACTCGCTACCCTAGCAGTAGAAAGCCCAGAATCATTCAACCGTGTGGTTACTGAAGCAAGTAAATAGCTTACACAAATTAAAAGAAAACCGACTCAGTATTGAGTCGGTTTTCTTTTAATTTTTATTACGTCATCAGACAATTAACCTGTCCAGGTTTGTTAACAAATCATCGGGTATTTTGGTGCGCACATCTTCATATCTCTGGGTTTTTTCGTCTTTTGATTTCTCTGAAGAAAATTCACCAATTCCTAAAAAAGAATTTCTCACCATCTTGTATTCGTTAATAAGAGATTGCAGTTCAAACAAATCTAAGCCATTCGCGAAGGTGACACTAAAATCTTCATCTCTCTCAACCGCTTCGTTTTGCAGGGTTCCAATTTTTTCAGCACAGTTTTGGTACAAGAATTTTAGCTCATCCATTGACTGCGCGTCTTCTAAGCCAGTGCAAAATTCTGTGTACACGTCTTTCAATCTTTCTTGCAGTGTCGGCATCGACTCGGCATTATTAACTACTTCAGGGGACATAAAATATCAATTAATGAGTACTGCTTTTATAATAGACTGTTTAGTCAGGTGAATCAAACTCCGTATGTAATTCTGAAGTGTTTGTTTCATATAGTTACTTTGGTGAAAAGATTACGTGCCTGTTCTAGCAATTTCGGGCGGGCTAAAGCCCGGAATTGAAAACAAAATTCGCAATAGGCCGTTACGGCCTTTGCTCATTTTAAAAATCTATCTCAACCTCAGCATTAGGCTCAGGAGCGATGGCGTTGACACCGAGGTAGTCGCGCAAGCGTTGTGTTAGGAAGAGCGATGCGCGTTCCTCCCCCATCGTCACGAAGACTTGCTTGGGCATTTGTGTTTGTATTCCTCCGTATACCAGGTCTATTAGCTGATTGCGGTCAGCGTGCCCTGAGTAGCCACGAATGGTGGCTACGGTGGCTTTGATACGCACGTCAGTGCCATCTATCCAGACCTGCTTGGCTCCGTCTTGCATCAGTCTTCCTATGCCACCGACTGTCTGGTATCCAACCAGGAGCAGTGTCGTGTGTGGGTCACCCAAGAAGCGTTTTTCGTGATCTCGAATCCGTCCACCATGACTCATACCAGAACCAGCGATAATAATTTTTGGTCCGCCCACGCGAGCAATCTGACTCGACTCTTTGACGGTTTCAGTAAACGAAAGACCTTCGAAAGAAAAAATGTCGTCTCCGGCTGCAATCTGCTCTTGTACGTCTGGTTTTAGATATGAAACCGAACTCGCATATACGTCAGTCACGCGAATCGCCAGTGGTGAGTCAAGATAGGTCTTGATACTTGGCACCTCTCCTGACTCAATCATATTATTTATTTCAAAGAGTATACCTTGGGTGCGTTCAAGGGAGAAAGCAGGGATAATCAACGTACCTTCCTGAGCGATTGTGCGCTCGATATGGTGCTTGAGGATAGCAGTCCGTTCTGCTACTTCTTCATGCACCCTATCCCCATAGACACTCTCCATAACCATGTAGTCATAGTCTTCAGGTATCTCAGGCTTGTCCATCAGTGGCTGAGGCACATTCCCCACATCACCAGTGAATACCACTTTCTTGCCACCGCGCGTGAGATGCACCATTGCAGACCCTAAAATATGCCCAGCATTTTTAAACTCTGCTGATACACCATCTCCTAATTCTTTTACCTCATGGTACTCCAGGGTATCCCAAAACGATAACGCGAGCTCGATATCATTTGCACTATAGAGAGGTGGTCTATTATCTCGCTCTGCTTCGTACTGCATAATATGCAACGCGTCATCAAACATAATGCCCGCTAGCTCTTTAGTTGGAATAGTCGAGTAAATTTTGCCTCGAAACCCATCTTTTACCAGCTTGGGTATACGCCCGATATGGTCAGCATGAGCGTGGGTCACTAATAACACATCTATCTTTTTGGGGTCATATGCAAACGGCTCTGCATTGACAGCCTGAGCAAACTTATCTCCTTGGACCAAGCCACAATCCACTAGCAACGCTAGCTCCCCGGTATCAAGCATAAAGTTTGCGCCAGTTACAGAACCGACTCCTCCGTAAAATCCTATTGTTGAACTCATATCCTCTTATTGTATAGGTGACTTAAAATAAAGTGGGCAAGTAATCCCCCACCAAAGCCCAACGCCACATCTAGCAAGGTATCCATAACATAACTATTTGGATTGTAGAGACCAGTGAACCATTCAAAGAGTTCCCAGCTGATAGCAGCAACCGCAACGACAATAAAAACTAACGAGAAGGTTGGCCGGAGCTTCACGCTATTGAGCCGGCACAATGCATGCACTCCCAGACCAATCAGGAGACCACCCCAAAAGTGCATCATGATATCAAACCACCAATAGTACCAATATAACGAACCTACCGTAGCCACTACGTGAATCACCGCAAAAGCGATTGAACTAAGCAGAAACGGAATCATTAAGCGGGACATTGTGTCTAGTGTAGCAAAATTAGCAAGAGAAAACTCCCTGGAGGGGGAGTCTTTTCAATGGAACCACAAACGTATGCTCCTGACTTAAAAAATCAGGTGGGCACCCTTTCTGATGCGAATCTTTGAAATTCCTGGGTCACTTTTTCTGCTTTGGATTCTCAGCACGCATCGTGACTGCAGGCAGCCCGTACGTAATGCAATCGGAACATACGTAAGGTGGTTCCACTCATAACGATATCATAAAAAGAGACAGCTCCCAAAGGGAGCTGTCTCTTTTTATGTGTATTGCTACTAGTCTTTCTTTCCGTCAAGGTTTACATCGTACATGATGGCTTCTTGAGCAGTCTTATAATCCATCACTTCTGAGTCATCAAGCCACAGGGCGATTTCTCGCTCTGCTTCTTCGGTCATATCTGAACAGTGGATGAGGTTGCGCACCGCTCGATCTTCGTATGCAGCATGGCCATAAGAATCCACAGTATAATCACCACGAATCGTACCTACGTCAGAAGTAGCTGGCTCTGTTTTGCCAACTAGTTTTTTAATGACCGCGACTGCCTGATTTCCTTCCCAGATCATAGCAATCACTGGAGCGGAACTCATGTATTGCGCGTTTGCACGGATAATATCTTTTCCATATTCAATCGCTTCCTTCTCAACTGGACGACCTTGTTCTTCCAATGATTTTACAATCCCTTCTCCTTTCAACAAAAACCAGGCGTCATCTTTGTTGTAGTGCTTAAATAAACGTTCTTCGTCGGCCACAAACATTTTCATGGTAGTGCATTTAAGACCAGTTTGTTCAAACCGCTTAATCACCTCTCCAATCAAACTTCGCTGCACGGTATCAGGCTTTAAAATTACGAACGTCCGTTCTTGGTGTGGTTTTTTTGACATATTGCGACTTAAGTTAATGGCAGCAGTATACCAAACCAGCCCCCAAAAGCACAGCTTTTTGTCTATAAAAAAAGACCCCCAGCGCGAAGCATAGGGGCCAGTTGGTGTGTCCAGTAAAACTGAACTGAGGCAGTCGCAGATAGCTGACTATGGGGACAGGTAGCTACCAGCGAACTTAACTATAGCAAAAATTATTCTTTCGTCAAGATAACCGGACCATCTTTTGTGATAGCAACAGTGTGCTCAAAGTGAGCGCTCCAAGAGTCATCCCCTGTGTATACGCTGTACCCATCCCCTTCATCGTCAAAAAATACCTCTGCTGCGCCGGCATTGACAATCGGCTCAATTGCGTAGACGTGTCCAACTTCAATCTTGGGCCCTACTCCGGCTTTGCCAAAATTAGGGATGTTTGGTTCTTCGTGCACAGAATACCCCACCCCGTGACCACACAGGGTTTCTACCACCGAAAAACCTCTCGATTCCACCAGTGTTTGGATAGCGGCGCTGATATCACCTATCCGTCCACCAGGTTGAGCGGCTTTTATACCAAGTGCCAAAGCTTCTTGCGTAACAGCAATGAGCTTGCGTGACTCATCATCAATCTCTCCTACTCCTATAGTGATGCCTGAGTCAACTACTAAGCCTTTATATTCTATCGTCATGTCGATATTTACCACGTCACCAGTCTGAAGCACCACGTCGGGAGATGGGATGCCATGCTGTACACAATTATTTACCGAAACGCACACCGCAGCCGGATATGGTTGGGCTGCAAAACCGGGATGATATCCAAGCAAAATTGGCACGGCGTTATACGTCTCAGCCAGTTCCATCGCCTTATCATCCAGAGCCAAGGTACTCACTCCAGGCAGCGCCTCTTTTGCCACTTCTTTGAGGATACGGGCAAGTATAGCTCCTGCTTCTTTCAGCACTTCGATTTCTTCAGGTGTTTTTTTTGTAATCATGAATGAATAAATATCCAAAGGATATATTATGAATTTAGTTCCGAATTCGCCCTTTCCTAAGGTGAATTCCTGGAAAAGGAATGTGGTGCTACTACAGGACTCTTTGCTAAGGTGAATTTTTGGAAAAGGAATGTGGTGCTACTACAGGACTCTTTCCTAAGGTGAATTCCTGGAAAAGGAATGTGGTGCTGCTAGAATATTCTTTTCTTTGGCAATTTGCTGGAAAAGGAAGCCCAATGCTACTTCAGGCACTCTTCTTGAGCAAATCTCCGGACCTCATTCCTCAATATCTTAACTGAGCTCTAGAGCTTTTAAAATTTGTTCGTGCACATTTTCAATGGAACTCATACCGTCGATGTCATGCACTGTCGTCTGTGGTCTCACTCGATAATAATCTAACACAGGGAGAGTATCTTCACGATACCAGCGCAGTCGAGTTTCGATTGATTCTACTGTATCATCGTCTCTTGCGCGCTCTTCCATACGCTTACGCACAACCTCTTCGGGAGTATCGAGATTGACGACATGTATATGGTCTCGTTCAAAAAAGTCTAAGGCTTCTTCTAGTACCTCGGCTTGGTGGACAGTCCGAGGAAAACCATCAATCAACAGATGACTTTTATTATCCAGTTGGTCAAGCATTGCCTGCCCCCACAAGACATGTGTGATAAAGTCTGGCTGCAATTCACCTGACTCCAACGTACTGGCGATCTTTTTGTCCGCAAAAGTTTCACACTTTGCAGCCAGTGCTCGGAAACGGCGACCGGTTTGGATATCAACAATCCTCCGCGCTGGATCTTGCTCAGCAATCACAGTGAACAAGTGTTCAATCTGGGTACCCTTACCACTTCCTTGTGGACCAATAAATATAATCGTTTTTGGTTGCATAGTTTTATTATAAAATGGCTTTTTTAATATCTGCAAAGACGTCGTCAACTGGCCGATTTGCATCGATTTCTTTTAGACAGCCTTGCTTTGAAAAAAAGTCGACGGATTGCATTGTTTCGTCCTTGAAAGCTGCGAGACGTTTAGCAATATTTTCTTTATTATCGTATCCTTCTCGCTGCCTTTCGAGCATCCGCTGAGTTACCACATCTTCTGGGGCAGTTAAGTGAATGACAATATAGCTTCGACCGATGGCCTGATGAATTTCGTGAAACTTCTTTGCCTCTTCAGGTTTTCTGGCAACGCTTTCGTATACCACACCTTTATTAGCATAATCTTCAAGGATAACTTTTGTCATCACAAAACTTGCCAACCATTCTGGAATCCAGCCGGTCAAGTGAATGGCTGCTATATGCCTCCCAAGCGGAGTGTCTTGAGCAGCAAATTCTCGTGACTTGTCGCCCATTGAAAAAATCTCATAACCAAGTGTCTGTGCAAGCTTCCCTGCTTGAGTACCCTTACCGGTTCCTGCTTGACCCATCAAAACAATGCTCTGATAGTTAGTTTGTTTTTCCATAGAATGTACAGCATAGCAGTTTTTTCGCTGATAGCAACAATATGTTATGCTACGAACGATATGGATAAAAAGCACATTATTACTCTTTCGGGCAAGCCTGGCAGCGGTAAATCATCTACCGCGGACAAAGTCGCTGAGCTTTTGGGCTATACTCGCCACTCGTCTGGAGACATGGTGCGAAAAGTGCTGGCGAGGGATAGAATGACGCTTGAAGAATATAATAACCAAGCTGAAACTGACCATAATTTAGATACTGAAATAGATAACGAATTGCGCAATCTTAGAGCAAAAGACGACATCATCGTCGATTCTAGACTCGGATTTTATTGGATTCCCGAATCTTTTAAAGTCTATCTTGAACTCGAGCTGGACGTAGCAACCGCACGAATTTTTAAAGATGCTGTGACGAACAGTTCTCGATCGTCAGTCGGGACCAGTTCGACGTCACTCCACGCTGTCTCTCGGCAAGTGAAACAGCGCATGCTCAACGAACAAAGTCGTTTCAAACAACTCTACGGAGTAGATCCATACAACAAAAACCACTTTGATCTTATAGTAGATACTGCACGCAATGACCCCCAGTCAGTCGCCATTGCGGTGTTCGATGCCTACAAGCAATGGCTCAATGCTGAAGTATGGGAACAAAAAGTAGTTTCCATCCCTCTTGGATACTCCTACAAAAATCAATACTAAAAATGACCACACGAGCATAGCGACATATTTTCTGCACGTAGCGTAAGTTCTGAATTTGCCGCTGTCCTAAGAACAGTCGAGCCAGAAGCTCACAAATACCCTAATCCCGCATAATCTATCAGATTATGCGGGATTAGGGTATTTAGTACTTTTAATCGCCATATTCTATAAATTGAACAATAGCTACTTGGAATGCCAAGGAACCGAAGAAAAAACCCTCAGTAGAGGGTTTTTTCTTACAATTTCAAAATTACTCTAGATAGGAGGCGAGTGGCTGAAACATTTGAGTACTCAGCCTTTGTCTGCCTGTTCTAGGAATTGGCGGCGGGCAAGATAGACTTTGGTGAATGGATTGCGTGCCTGTTCTAGGAATTGGCGGCGGGCAAGATAGACTTTGGTGAATGGATTGCGTGCCTGTTCTAGGAATTGGCGGCGGGCTAAAGCCGCCAATTCAGAACAAAATTCGCAATAGGCCGTTCCGGCCTTTGCTCATTTTTAATACTCGCGCATTGAGACTTGTGCGTCTAGCCGTCGAATCAGATCCAACACTACTGACACCACAATCAAGACCGCCGTTCCTCCAATGGCCAAGGCGGAGATGCCAGTCACAATCTGCATGCCGACAGGCAGCACAGCTACTAGACCGAGGAATCCAGCACCTACCAATGTAAGACGGGTCACAAGGTTTCCTAAGTACTCTGATGTGTTTGCTCCTGGACGAATTCCAGGGATAAATCCACCACTGCGCTGCAAGTTCTTTGATACTGCATCAGGATCAAAGGTTACTGCAGTGTAGAAGAAAGTGAATAGTACAACCAGTGTAAAGTACACTGCTCCGTACGCCCACTGATTTGCTAGGAAGCCAGACACTACTGCGTTTGCATCAGCTACCCACGGTAAATCAAAAGCCGTGAGGATATTGAGAATCATTTGTGGAAACAAAATGATGGATAGCGCAAAAATGATTGGGATTACCCCTGCTTGATTGAGACGCATTGGCAAGTACGACTGACTTGAACCGTAGTTTGCACCTCCTCGGCTTTGCTTAGAGTAGGTAATGGGAACTGGTCGTTCCGCTTCGGTCATTACAACCACTGCGTAAATTACTCCGATAGTGACCAATCCAAATCCAATAAACAACGGGAGCTGTGATGGATCGTAAGAGAAGAGTAGTTGGCTGAATTGACCTGGCAGTGTCGCTACAATACCGGCAAAGATAATGATAGATACACCGTTTCCAACTCCATATTCAGTCACCAATTCACCAATCCACATCAAGAGCATAGAGCCAGCGACAATCAAGATGACGTTGGTTACAAAATCAAACGTCGTCAGGCCGGACAGTACTCCCTGGCTCTGCAAGAGAGTAAGGAATCCGAATCCCTGCAGTACTGCTAATGGCAAAGTGAGCATTCGGCTATACTGGGTGAACTTCGCTCGTCCTGCCTCCCCTTCTTCGCTGTACATACTTTTCAACTTTGAAGACATCACTGTCATCAACTGCATGATGATAGAAGCGGTAATAAACGGCCCCACTCCAAGCATCACAATTGAAAGGTTTGCTAGTCCACCTCCTGAGAAGATGTTCAACAGACCAAGAAATTCGTTGTTGGTAAAGAATTGCTCGAGCACTGTTTGGTCGACTCCAGGAATTGGGATGGCCGCCAACATTCGAAAGATAATCAATGCTCCTAGAACAAAGAGAATTCGGTTTCGAATCGCTGGTTCGGTAAACGCAACTTTGAGTTTTTGTAAGAATGTTTGCATAAGCTAATGGTAGCGTTTATTTTACGCTTCCGCCAGCTGATTCAATCTTTTCTTTAGCTGAGGCAGAGACCTGACAATTTTCAATAGTAAGTTTTTTCGTAAGATTTCCGTTGCCGAGAATCTTTACTTTTGGTGCTTTTCGTTTTACTGAAGCAATTACTCCAGCGGTCACCAATGACTTTGGAGTCACAGTCGACCCAGTTTCGAGACCTTCTAGAGCTGAAACGTTTACTACTACCGGCAATACTCGCTCTGAGTTCACTGTTCGTGCTCGGTTGACACCGTGCCCTCGCAACTTCGGTAGCTTCTTGATGATTTCACGCATTTCTGGTCGTGAACTGTTTCCAGCTCGCGCCTTTTGCCCTTTGTGACCTTTTCCTGAGGTTTTTCCTCGCTTTCCACCTTTCCCGATTCGTTTCGCACTTTTTCGAGGAGTGGTCGGCTTTAATTCATGAAGTTGCATAGACTATTTCTTAAGTTGCTTAAGCGCTTCGACAGTTGCGCGGGCATTATTAAGCTTGTTTTTACTTCGTGAGAAAAGTTTCGCTGTGATGTCTTTTACTCCAGCATGTTCCAACACAGTACGTACAGATGAACCTGCTACCAACCCTCGTCCAGCTGCAGGAATCATCATCACTTCACTTGATGCATATTTTACATGTACGTCATGAGGAATACGACCAAACTTGTCCATTGGTACAACAATCATGTGCTTCTTAGCATCACGAACGGCTTTTTCAATTGCGAGCTGCGTGTCACCGGCTTTTCCGATACCCACTCCCACTTTTCCTTTCTTGTCTCCAATCACCATTGAAACTGAAAATGAGAACCGTCGTCCTCCAGCCATCACACGAGTTACTCGTCTGATACTGATGATTTTTTGCTCAAATTCTGGCTTCGCTCGTTCTTGTCGTCCACCACGTCGTGGTCGTCTGCCTCCAGCCGCACCTCCTCCTCTTCGATCGTTTCCTCCACGACGTCCTCGTGGTCCACGTGGGGCACGATCTGTAGTCGCAGCGGGTGCATCGGTAGCTGGCACCGCTTCTGGTGCAGCTGCATCGCCATCTTTTTTGGCTTTTGCTGCTGCAGTCGGTTCGACTGCAGCATCTGACTTCACGTCAGTTGTAGCTTCCTGCTGTTTTTCTTCACTCATTTTATTGAATGCTTAGTTAAATAATTTTAAATAGAAATTAATCTATTCGTTCGGGTTAGAACTTCAAGCCTCCTTCTCGTGCTCCTTCTGCTACCGCTTTTACAATACCTGCGTATTGAAAACCTCCACGATCAAATACGACCGCTTCAATTTTGGCTGCTTTTGCAGCTTTGGCAACTGCTGCTCCGGTAAGAGTAGCTTTTTCTAATCCGGTTCCAGCTTGTTTTCGTGAATCAGCTGACGCAAGTGTCTTTCCCGTCTCATCGTCGATAACTTGTGCGTACACAAACTTATTACTTCGATAGACAGATAGACGCGGTCGGGCAGCTGTACCAGTTACTTTGTGCCGCAAACGATTGTGTCGTTGGGCGCGCAGAGTAGCTTTTGTGTGTGATGTGTTCATATGTATGAATTACCAGCCTATACAGCCTTCTTACCTTGCTTACGAATAATGTATTCTCCTTGGTACCGAATACCCTTTCCTTTGTATGGTTCAGGTTTCTTTACCTTTCGTACGTTGGCAGCAAATTGTCCGAGCGCATCTCGATCAGCCCCAGTAAGAGTAATGACACTCTTCTCAACTGATGCATCAATACCTTCTGGCAGCTCAAGTTTCACCTGGTGAGAAAACCCAACGTTGAGCACAAGTGTATTTCCATCCACTGCCGCTCGATACCCGACTCCTTCGATTTCCAGTACTTTGGTAAACCCTTCGGTTACACCAGTGACCATGTTTCGAGTGTGAGCTGCATACGTACCCCACAACGCTTTTGCTTTTGGAGTATCTCCAGGAGAAAACGTAATGGTGCCGTCTTCAATTTTTACATTGACGTCGTCTTTCATTGTGCGAAACAATGTTGCTTTTGGTCCTTTTATCGTCAGTACGCCTCCTTCGTGAGTTACTTCAACTCCGCTTGGGATGACGACTGGAATTTTTCCTAATCGACTCATATTTACCAAATGATGAAAAGTTGTTCACCGCCAACTTTCTTCTCTACCGCTTCATCATTCGTTAGAATGCCGGCTGGAGTCGAAAGAATCATGTGTCCCTTTCCAAATTTAACTGGGTGAATATCTGCAACCTTCGTATAGAGACGTCGACCAGGCTTTGAAATTCGTTGCACTCCGTTGATACGGTGTGCTCCGTT
>Ga0136604_1000682_pt1 | contig 16330 bp, 8 predicted proteins | sample AntRauFillE10628_FD_104928 | JGI IMG/M metagenome (GOLD analysis project Ga0136604, IMG submission 104928) | Saline lake microbial communities from Rauer Islands, Antarctica - Metagenome Filla E10 #628 | ecosystem: Environmental > Aquatic > Non-marine Saline and Alkaline > Saline | place... | reverse complement strand
CAGACAGATCACCCTTATCCCTTGCCTCAGCAATTTGCTGAGAGATTTTGGGGCGTTCTACTGATTTCATATTGTAAAGCTCATCCTTGAGCTTTTTTAGTCCTTCTTCTGTGTAGTAAGCTACTTGCTGTGACATAATGTTTCAATTGGTATTAGACACATAGACATAAAAACGAGAAAACCCTCGCATGAAGGGTTTTCTCGTTCCTTAAACAAATTTAGTAAAAAGTAGATCTTTTACAAGTCGATATGCAGTCCTATGTTATGAACACCGCTGAAGAGGAAAGTGGTTTGGTATGAGTAATCCACTCCGATAATCGTCTCGTTCTCGCCAGCAGGGAACTGTACTGAAAATCCCGCTGATGGACCAGTGAAAACTGTCATTCTTTCTTCTTCATTTGTCAACTCATCTTCCCACTGGTAACCGGCTCTTGCAATGAACATGTCATTGAATGCGTATTCCGCACCGAGGGCGAATTGGTCACGTGTAAATGAATTTGAAGTGAACATTGCTGAAGCAGTAATACGGTTCTTCTCATCGAGATTGAAGTCGTATCCAAACCCAATATTCACAAGTGAAGGAAGCTCGTATAAAGCAGATCGCTGCTCTACAGTTAGTACGCCCCCATTGTTAATCTCACCAGTAACAGCGAGACCATCACCAGAGTAACTCATTGAAGGACCTACGTTTTTCAACGCAATTCCAAAATGTACCTGGTCCTGCTCACCTGTTACATACTGAATACCGGCATCAAACGCCACACCTTGAGCGCGCACGTTTGAAATAGACTCCGACAACATCTTTACTGTAATCCCACCATAAATACTATTTGAGAATTCCTTAGCATAAGAAAGCCCTATAATCGTATTCGTTGGTGAGAAAGTACCGACTCCACCTTCTGGAAGATCTTCGGTTGTTATCATGATATCCCCAAAGCCCATATTTGAAACTGTGAGTCCTAGAACACTAGATTCTCCAATCCTTTGCCCCAACCCAAAGCTGTTGATCTGAATATCAGAACCTACCAGGTATTGAGAGTTGGTGAACAGTAATTCTGTTTTCTCAAGAAAAGCCAGTCCGGCAATATTCAAATGTGACGACTCAATTCCGGAGATCGATGCCATGTTGGCGTTTGACAATCCGGAGCTCCTCGCCCATGGATTAATCAAAAGCTGCTGTGCACCAGACGATCCGGCACGGTCAGGATTTCCCGCTTGAATGGCCGTACTAACACTCAAAAGAAGTGTCAGAAAGCAAAGTTGAATTGATAAATGTAATTTCATAATAAATCTCTTTCAATAATTGATTCTAGTGAGTGGTTTAGAAGTTTTCGAGATCGACTGGGCGCATCGCACCAAACCACTTCAATATAGCTTCCCCAACTTCTGGTACTTCCACATGAATGATATATACTCCAGATGAAATCGGAATATTTTTGTGGTTTTTCAAATCCCATTCGATGTAAGTGAGCGGATCTGCCTTTTTGTATTGACGTACTAAGGTACCACCTACTGTAAAGATCGATACGGTACATTCCTCTGGCAAATTCACAATCTTCACTCTGTTATCCAGTCGATTGTTTTCATATGCAGAGAACGCGTAGTATGGATTTGGTACAATGTTGATGCAGTCCAACACTTCGTTTTCAAGAGTTGCAGAGCTCTGTAGTTGTGGAGCTTCGTTTCTTGTGCTGAAGGTGTATAGTGGATTCCAGAAGTTTTCTGCTGCCCCAAGGTTATCTTCTTCGTTCAATATCGTAGAAGAGTATTTCCTGTAAGGAGTAGCAACTCTCAATCTAACGACTACTTCACTAGGAATCAGGCCATCTTCAGGAGACAACAATTCAGCATCTTCAGCCAAAAGTGAAGAACCAACCCAGGTGCATGATTCCCATACATTTCTAAGAGCGAGAATTCCACCATCCTCTTCGAGATTCTCGTAAAGGTATGAGCCCTGATCATAAGCAGGCATCTTATCCTCATTATCCCTGTAGTCGGCCATATTCCTGTAGACATATACCCAGTGCTGACCACCGGCATATACTTCGCCTAATCCACCTTCTATTCTCGATGTAGGATTCCAAAGCATGTCACGACCATTTTCGCTTCCATACCAGGAGTCCTCTCCAAAGGCCATGTTAAGACGCTCGCCAGTATTTAGGTCCACTGCATAGCCGGGGAACCATCCCATTCCGACATCTCCCACGAGGTTCGCCTCTGATGCGTTACCGCCTTCAGCCACTGTGAGGCCATTTTTATCAACTGATGGATGTCTACGCAAGGCCATTTTCTCACCTTCTCCATCGCCCAATACATCCTGGATCAAGTCTTCGTCAACTTGCATTTCCAGAACCGGGCATCTTGTCCACTTAGATTTGTCAGATGTGTACACCACATTCACATTGTTCAATATGCGGAACCCATTAGTGAATTGCGATCCCGCAATATTTGGTAAAGTCGGTGCCACATTAAGTGTGAAATCCGGACCATCCACAGAAGCAGCGACTAACGCGTAAGGTGACCAAGCTCCGCCAAGAATATTCTCATAGAGCTCATCTGGATCTCTCAGAATGCCTATTCTATCGTCAAACGCTTGTTCTGCCGGTGGGGCATCACTTTCACTCTCGAGAGTACCAGCCCTAATCCAGTTAAGTGGTGTTAGACCATCTTGATCCGGTATCCCGCTGAGCCACTGATCATTAGCGTTAGAATAGAATACTGTCGACTCAAGTGGAATAAGAATGTCATTCGACAAAGGCTCAAGCGCGTCTGTCGGAGTATACTCCATTGTATACTGTTTCCACGTTACACTGAGTCCCCAATCCAAAATCAGCTCCTCATTGAGAATATGAATACTCTGAGTTGACTCAAATCTCCATTCAGAAGTGTCATCAGGAGTTTTTTGTTTTTGAGTCAGATTATCTAATTGCCAGAATACTGTATCCGATTCCAAATCCGCATCATTCGGTGCTAGTCTGAGTTCGAAATCAGCTGCCAACAGTCTAACAGGGTCTGCTACAAATACATTCACAGGACCACCATTGCCCATGTACTCAACAGTCTCAGTGTGATTTTCTTCCAGGATCTGTTCCTCCATTTGGAGGTCGATATCCAATACATTCAATCCGTTCCCGGTACCCTCAATCTGAGTCAGACGTAAGCCTTCACCATAGCTTGAGTTTAGTACTGTACCACCAGATTCTGGACTCACTTTATGTGGAATACCCGTGAATACACGGATTCCTCCAACTGCAGCCTTTCTCGATTCGAGATACTCAGTATCCTGACCAGTACCCTGATCTACAAGAAATTCTTCGTAGTTATTTGAACCATACGCAATCACAATGAAGTGATACGCTCGGTGATTTACCAGCTGAGCACTTCCTGAAGAGAACTGATCCTCAGTAACTCTAAATGAGTGTGCTATACCTTCGTTATTGGCATCAACCATCAACTCTGGAACAGGAGCTCCAATGTCTTCATTGAACTCATAATTCACCAAGTCAACAATTCCATCTTCCTTATCTACCTGATAAATCAAACGAGCTCTTTCCTCCTCATCCAGTTCGTTAGGCGTAACGTTTTCATCAGCCACCTGATAAACTTTATACCCCTGGAAGGTGTAAGAACGTTCTAGCTCAGTCAACTGATCACCTTCAGAATCAACAGGGCTGATACTTGGATCAAACTGAACGTAGGTTTCTCTGAAATTGTTAGAAACTGGATTCTCATTGCTCAGATAGAGCACTAATTCATTTTCCATTTCCTGGATTGTAACGTCCGGTGCATCAGGTCCAGAAATCAAGTCGAAACAGTTGTCAAATAGTGCCTGAGCTTTATCATCAGCAGCTTTGAGCAAGTCAACTGAAGCAGTGTTTGCTCCAGAATTGGCCTTGGCCCAAACCACACCAACTGTAATGTTGTTATAATCTCCTGGCTCAAGCGTAAAAGGACCAGCAGACTGCAAAAATCTTCTATCTCCAGGAGGGTTTCCTTCACTTTCCTCTGACCATGAATCTTGAGGATCTCCGCCAGTTCCCCAACCAATTTCATCAGTGTCACCTGGGAACATATAATCAGCTCTGATAGAACCAGAGGTACCATCGCCTCCATAAGTCATGACATCGTTGTTCTTCCAACGACCAATCATGTAGTTATAATGGTGCAAAGCTGTAGAAGGGTCACCATTAACGGGGTTACCACCAATATTATAATAAACGAATTTTCTCATTCCAAAACGTTCATTATCAACAAGAGAATCTCCGTATCCAATCCCAATACCATTGTAAGGAATTCCGTCCTCTTCAATAGCTATAGAATAATCCTCGATGAGAGGGTTATCAATTCCATCCTCATCCTGGTAAGGTCCTTCAAAGAAATCAACACCAACAGCCGGTGGAGTTCCTGAATAGGTCTGCTGATCTGATGGTCCATCTTCGTTATCACCATTGTAAGCGTAACCGAGACCACGTTGAACATCGCAACCAACAAAATCATCTTCACTACCTCCAAGGTCAGGATCGACCCATTGACAGAAATAAGTATCATTCAATGTCTGAGTACCCTGGTTGATCACAACATAGTTGTAAAATGTCATGTTGTTAATCTCATCATTCGTTGCGAAGGCAAATGCTTGCGCACGAATTTCCATACCAATAGGCTGACCTTGAGACTCTGTGTGGATATTCCCTTTGTCGTTAAAAATCCAGTAGTAGTTTCTATCACCAAACAACGGAACCACATCTTCTCTTCTCCTGTTTGCACAATCAATTTCTGAAAAAAGATCGTAGTAAGGATAGTCTCCATCAGTTGGGTTGTAAAATCCATCTTCATTATAGTCGTAAAATGGTGCCAGGTAATAATCCTGACCTGCGTCAGTATCACCGTGAGCTGGCCATTCATCAAAAATTGGGGGCTGCACATAACCTGCAAGACCTTGTTCTTCAAGATCACATTCTGGATCATTCAGACAGTCGTAATACTGACGGTGCTGCTCGGCCATTTGGCGAGTAGTCGGGTAGAACTCATCATAAGCAGTACAAGTTGGCGCGTCAATTTCTGCAGTATTCTGTGTGAGTGGTCCAGGCCAAAAGTCGTTTCCACTAGCACGAAATTGAACCGCAGCCAATTTCAACTGCTGGTCAGGTGAATATCCTCCCATCCAGAGTGCTCCGGCATAAATACTAAAAACTCCTTCGCCTCGAGGTACTTCATAAGATGCCCGGCTTGTAGAACGGTCTTGCCACATAGAGCCACCTTGTTCTATAAAAGCTCTGACATTATTGAATTCTAGGAACCGAGAAGCTTCAGCAGGGGCACAACCCGCAGCGCGAGTCTGATTCACCTGTTGATTTTCGGATGAACCATTTCCTCCCTTATGTTCGTATTTGTATGCATAGGAAGAGCCACCCACAAAAAGGAGTCCTCCCATAATTAGCATAATTCTATTTAAAGCTGTCATAATACTTTGTTGTTTTTGGGACAGATTCAATCTGCAAATTCTTAAAAGTCTAGTTTAACACCTAAGCGTATTGTGCGCGGAGATCCGTAATTAAAGGGATCGTCTGCAGCCATAGAATAATAGTTCCTGTATGCAGATGGTGAATTTTGGGCACCAATAAACTGCTGAAACTGTGCAGCAGACAAATAACCATCATCGTCAGCTACCCCAGTAAAGCTGTACACATCCAAAATGTTCCTTGTGTTAAACAGGTTAGTAATCCACAGATAAACATTCAGGTTAGCGGTCTTGGCTTTCTCACCATCTTCATCTTTACCAAACTGTAAAGTAAAGTTTCTATCGATCTGAAGATCGACAGTAAATTGCCATGGCAAGCGAGATCCGTTGATTTGTCCTTCAGTTGTAGAAGAACCCTGAACGTTATCAACAGCGAAAGGTGTTGCTGATGAAGTATAAGGTGTACCACTACCGAGGTTTGCAATCATGTTGGCACCCATGTTGGCAAACACTTGCTTTCCAAACCATACAGGGCCATTGTAATCTTTTCCATCACCATAGCGATAATCAATAGTAGCATTGATTCTATGACGCTGGTCGTAGTTGAATGGGAATGTACTTCTCAAGTTTGGAAGTCCCGCATTGATCAAACGCAATGCTGTTTGATTGGTAGAACCAGTACCATCGGCAAACTGCAGGGTATAAGATCCGCGGATCGAAACATTTCCAGTTCTTCTCAAGTCATAGCTCACAGTCAAACCTTTTACTGTACCAAAATCCAGGTTACTAAACGTTCTATAGCTTCTTGGATAAGCCCCAACAAAGCTTCTTACCTGAATCATATCTTTCAAGTCGCGATAGAATGCCGAAATCTTCAATGATGATGTTCTTGTAAGTACCTGCTGGAATCCAAGCTCATAATCTACAGTTCTGGTAGGGCGCAAGTTTGGATTGTTCATCAATACGTTTCTAGACTCAATAAAGAGGTAATCTACCGGATTAAACTGAATACTTCCTGTCGGGCGCTGAGTGAGGATATCGTAGTGAGCGAAGAATACAGCCTCATCGGAGATAGGGAAAGAGAATGCAATACGAGGCATTACGTTCACCTGTGGTGTATAATCTTCAAATGCATCTTCTGTAAGCTCATCTGGATTACCATTAATCAGCGGGGCTGGCTGTCCATTTGTAGAAGCTAGTGCCACCAATGGATCATCTACAATAGTACCACTAGAGTTGTACCAGGTGTTGCCATCGCGGTATCCAACAACAGATGACGGATCACCTACATCGTCAACATAAACTACAAAGTCATCTCCAATATTTCCCGGGTGAGATACTGACTGTCCACCTACACTTGATGTTTCACCAGCTGTAAGGGCATCTCCTACTACGTAAGGATCTTTCAGTACAGGCTGATTGGCGTCAAAACGGTCAACACGCACACCTACGTTGAAGATAATATCGTCAAAGGAGAACTTATCCATTGCATAACCAGAGATGTACACCGGCTCGTAAGCTGCAATTGGTCGGGTTAGCTCACCTCTTTCATTCGTCTCGTTGAAGAAGTCATCGATAGTTGGGCGCGCTCCTGTTTGAAGCTCACCGTATGCATCATAACCGTAGTAAGAAACAAGGTTGTTACCCTGATTCAACAATTCATCTGGCGAGAACATATCCAAAGAGAGCAACTCAGGGTCGAGCGAATCAAAATCGATAAAGTCACTTCCATTAGGATCTAGGCCCAACTCTTGGCGAAGTCTGTAATCGAATTGAAACTGACCATCTCCAATCAGACGATTGTAAACGATGTAATCAAAGTTACCTTCGTTGTAGGTATTGGCAATACTAGACGTATCGAGCTCAGCGATGTGCGAGTTCACATACTGTCTACCAATTGTCCAAAGTCCCACAGGAGAGATTGCAAAGAAATTGTCTCTACGTTGCTCATACTCAAAACCAATTTGTACTGCGTGGTCACCGATGTCGGCAGAACCAGCTGCAGTCACACGGAACTGGCCATTATTACTCAATGAGTAGCGGTTACCCTGAGTTCCAGGGTAAGTCCATAGATTATAAATTTCAGATGGGTTATCTCCGTTTCTCAGAGCGTTACCATTCTGAACTCTGTCCAGATTAGAGTATGGACCAAGATCGTCTGGATCATAAGGACCAGGATTGTAAAGCCCAAAATACTGTGAATTGATTGCAGCAAGATTGGGATTGTAAGGAGATGCTGAGTAAGTCACCAATGTATCTTCAAATCCATCGTGAATAAAAGCATTCCTTTCCGGGTCAAATGCGAATGAATTTCTTGAATAGGTATCGAAATAACCTACGTGACCGTATTTAAAATAGTCATCACCGTGAGTTTGATCTTCAAATCTTTGGTAAGTCTTTGAGTAGTCAATCATCAATGTGTAATACACATTCTTCAGAAGGTTGTCGTCATCAACATTCTCATTCTCCTCATCGAGGAAGCGCTGAGAGAACTTACCAAACACCCTCCAGTCACGACTTGTGAGCTTTAGGTTGTTATCCCAGTTCATCAACATATTATTGTAACGTGTGCTGTTAAACTCAGGAGTAGAAACCCCAAAATCTCCAGAACCACCAAATGTCAGATTGATTGTCGGTGTGGTCGTCACGTCAACTTTACCAGAGATCGTTCCGCTTCTAGAACCTGCATTCAGACGAGTAGGCACTTGTTCAAATGCATCGGCCTGAAGATAATCAGAATTGTAAAGAGCACCTTGTTCACCGTCCTGAGTTTCGAAACGTCTCAATGGGTTGGCGAGAATATCAGCTCTTGCTTCATCAGTAATTCTCCAAACACCATCGTAAGTCGGGCGAGGATCTACTTCGCTTGTGTAGTTACCTGAGACAAAGAATCCGAGCAATGGCTCAGTTTTATTTCCTTCTTCATCTTTCTTAAATGCAATCGGACCACTGAGAAAACCTTCAAAAAGATTATACCCATAACGGTCGAGCCCTACAGCAGTTTCTCCAGATTTAAATCCAGATGTCACCACCTCAACCCCACCAAAGTAGGTAGATGATGCACCACGTGTAGTGATACTAATGATACCACCTGTTGCATCACCATAATTGGCAGGAACACCTCCGGTGATTACGGAAATCTCCTCGATAGCTGATTTGGGAAGATTCGTAGAACCACGAACTTTAATACCATCTATATAATAGTAGGTATTACCGGAACGAGCTCCACGAATAGAAATTCCACCACCGGTACCGGCTGTACTCACACCACCGACAGTTGTAGCAATTGCCTGAGCCGAACGACCAGGCATTTTCTGAATACTCTCTCGAGTTACAGTACCTCCAGATGCACCACCATCTTTATCGATCAGTGGGTTGGTGTAGTCCACCACCTCAGCAGCTTCGAGTTCTACACCAGCTCCGAGTTGGGCATCGAGGAATGTAATTTTGTTGGAGTTAATCTTTACCCCTGCAAATTTTTTGGATTGATACCCCACATAAGAAAACTGGACGTCATACGTTCCAGGATCAATGGGTTTAATGTTGTACTTACCGTCAAAATCGGTATTTCCTCCACTATATTGACTCCCACCTTTGAGCACTACAACATTGACAAATGGCAGCGGCTCGCCAGTCTCGGAATCGGTCACTTTTCCTTCAAGTGAACCGGAATTGGTCTGTGTAAACCCAAACCCAACGGAAAATACAGTTAGAAAGAGGGCAATGTAAAACTTTCGATACATACAGCACGGTTTATGGTTAGACTATCTATTTCTCAACAAACGGGGGTAAATATAGAAATAAATAGTTCAGTTATCAAAACGCCAATTTCTCTTGAATTGCAAGCCTTTCACAAGACCTTCATATTCTGAAAAATCAGGGAATTTTGAGCCATTTATAATTTTTTGGCTATTTACCCACAATCAAAGATAGATGATTGATACCGTGCCCGAAAAGAATTCAACTGCACAAGAAATGAAAAGTATACATGTCTACTTTTGAGTTCCGCAGAGGGTGCGCTTCAGGCTGCTAAAATTTTCTTTTTCTGAACCAACGTTTCCAGAACGGAAGTCGCTTCCCGGATGAATATCTCTCCGATTTTTTACGAGTTCGCTTCATTCGCTTGCGCGTTTTCTTATCCTGAATCTTTTTATGACGCTCGCGTTTCATCTGCAAAGCATCCTCTTGCTTTTGCTTGCGTGCCTCTTTCATTTCCTTCTGGTCCTTCATCTGCTCTTTAGCAGTTTTGCCCTTCTCACGTTGGGCTGTGGCGGTATTCGAAAAGCTTAAAAGCAAAACAAAAACAGTGATAAGTGCGATCAAGTACTTCTTCATAATTCTGTGATTCATTTTTATCCACTTACTCAAAAGTGTAGTAGAACTTGGTGATATTCATGATGTTACTCGAAAGTTCACGGTGGATAGTCGAGTGTAGCAACATTCCTTCGTCATAAATAAGTTCTGTGCGATGGGTCTTTTTACCGTTCTTAAAATGGTCGCCAAAAAGCAAGTTACCCATCTTGTCGTAAACGAACTTTTTTTCGTCTGTGTTACCTTCTGGCTGATGTACTTGCTTCAGGGACGAAATCCAACCATTATTATTGTACGAATACAAAGTTCTAACCTTCTGACCGGAAACAGTGTATTCGAGTAGCTCTGAGAGCAAGTAGCCACTGCTGCTCCAGGTTGTTTTCAATTTCTTGTATGGGAGACCATAATTGTTTAGCGTGATCTGCACTTTCACTGTATCGTTGATCCTTCGGTGCTCAAACTGCTCCTTGTTAATCAGGTATTCCTTTTTCGGTGAAAACTGATCGCGACTTCCGGAATCATTAGTGTACCGATAGTAGCGCCTCTCTTGCAATAAGTTGCTTTCCCCGTACTCATTTCTTTCGGCATAAAACCCCCGCTTGTCTTTCTCTACCTTAGTGATGACATCACCTTCACTATTGTAGTCCCACAAAATGTGTAAAGTGTCTAGCTCGCCAAACATCTTCTTTACTTTGTACAATTTCTGGAGTTTTCCGGCTTCGCCAAAAATATATTTCTTGCTTCCTGGCTGTTTTTTCATCAACTCACCGTTGCGCTTCACCCACGATTCGCCAGTGACACTTACAACCTCGTTGTTGGCGATAAATGCCTCATTGAAAAACATCTCATCTTCGAATGCATTACCAACCTCATTGTCGATGAGTTGCCCGTGACTCGTGAACACGCAGGCCAAAAGCAGCACCGTCACCATTACCAATTCTTTCTTCATCGTTTCATCTGTTCCACGGCTTCTTCAACGCCTGAGACTGGAGATTTACAAGTTTTATTTACGCAGACATAAATCGTACCCTCTTCCCTGAATTTCCCCTGGAGAAGTGGCAAATCTGACGAACGCTTGGATCCCAAAAGTATTTTTCCGGGCAGAAAATGCTCGTTGATTTTATCGCGCAAATCTTCACACTCCGGGCCTGTGACAGCAACTTCAAAAAAGGGCTGGCTCCACCAAAATAGAAGCTGTGCCCAATTAGAAAATGCCGATCCATGGCTCATGACCGGCAAAATATTTGCGAGCATCTCTCTACTGAGGTCAAGATATTTCTCTTCGCTGAGAAAATGACCCAGCCTAAAAAGTCCTTTTGCAATGGAAGAATTGGTGGCGGGTATCACATTGTCCATGACCTCCTGACTTTTGGCAAAAAGCAACTTGGAGTGATCCTGGCTAAACCAGAACATGCCATTCTCAGCGTCACGAAATCTTTCAATAGACTTTTCTAAAAGCTCTCGCGCTCTGTCCAACCACTGCTCATCAAAGGTGATTTCGTAAACATCCAAAAAGGCTTCAATTGTAAAACTGTAGTCTTCCAGAGATCCTGCTATCGGTCTGTCGCCAGCCTTAAAACTCCTTATCAACTCTCCGTCCGAGTAGCGATTTGACCAGATTTCCTCAGCTGCTTTTAAAGCCTTATCGCGGTAACTACTCTCATGGAATGCTTTTGACGCAGCAACCAAACCAGAAATCATCAGCGCATTCCACGAAGTGAGCATCTTGTTATCGAGCCCGGGGCGAATCCGCTTTTCTCGTTCTTTAAGCAAAACCTCCTTTATCTTATCCACTTTTTCATAGAGCTGTTCTACTGAAATATTTCTCTTTTCAGCGAACGCAGTGTCAGCGATCGGCCTTAATAAAATGTAAACATCCACTTCCCAATAGCCATTTGCGTCTACTCCAAAATATTCTCGTGCAAAAGAAAAATCCTCCCCGAGAATTCGTTCCAGATCTTCCTTTTTCCAGGTGTAAAACTTTCCTTCAACTCCTTCACTATCGGCATCCAGACCGCTGTAAAAAAGGCCACTTTGGTCGGTCATTTCTCTTTCTACAAAAGCCAGAGTTTCTCGAACCACTCTCTCGTATTCGGCTTCTCCTGTCAATTGAAAAGCATTGCTGTAAACTGAAACCAGCTGCGCATTGTCGTACAGCATTCTTTCAAAGTGAGGAACTTTCCATTCCGCGTCCACACTGTAGCGGGCAAAGCCTCCACCAATCTGATCATAAATTCCTCCGCGACACATTTTATTAAGAGAGGTTTTTACATAGTCCAGCACCTCATCTTCGCTCGTGTAAAAACCGTAATCGAGGAGAAACTGATAGTTGTTGGGCATTGGGAATTTTGGTGCTCGATTGGGTCCACCTTTTCCACGATCCCATTGACTGGACCATTTCAAAACCAATTCTTTCAATTTACTCGAATCAAAACTCTCCTCCTTTTCCACCTTCTCAACCAGGTCGATTTGGGCAACTCCTTTTTGTAGTTTTTGAGCGTACTTCTCCATTTTCTCAGGATCCTCAGACTTGAGTTTCATCAAGGCATCCATCACGTGCATCCACTGTTCCCTGGGAAAATAAGTGCCTCCATAGACCGGCCGTCCATCGGGAAGTGCAAAGCAGTTGAGCGGCCAGCCTCCAGACTGAGTCATCAGCTGAACTGCCGACATGTAAACCTGATCGACTTCCGGGTGCTCCTCGCGATCGACCTTCACACAGACAAAATGCCGGTTCATCATTTCTGCTGCCTCCTCATTTTCGAAAGTTTCGCGCTCCATTACATGGCACCAATGACACGCACTGTAGCCAATACTCACCAACACAAGTTTATTTTCCTCTTTGGCTTTTTCGAAGGCCTCTTCACCCCAGGGGTGCCAGTCCACTGGATTATGGGCGTGTTGCAAAAGATAAGGGCTGCTCTCTCTGACCAGCGCATTGGTATGTTTTTCAGATGGATTCATATTAATGCGAAATTAGTCGGTCGCAGCGAAGCACAAAAATAGCTCCTAAAAATATTGGCCACTCAGTGGGATAATTTTTTGCAATCGCTAACTTGCAACCCTCAAAACGAATGGTACCTATGAAGAGAGACAACGCAATTTTCGACCTGATAGAAAAAGAAAAGATTCGCCAAAAAGAGGGAATCGAACTTATCGCTTCCGAGAACTTTGTGAGCCAGCAGGTGCTGGACGCGATGGGCTCAGAGCTCACCAACAAGTACGCAGAAGGACTCCCTTTTAAGCGGTACTACGGTGGCTGCGAAATAGTTGATCAGGTGGAGCAGTTGTGTATCGACAGAGTCAAAGAACTCTTTGGTGCCGAGTGGGCAAATGTGCAGCCGCATTCTGGCGCCAACGCCAACTCTGCGGTAATGCTCGCTGTGCTTAAGCCAGGTGATAAAATTCTCGGTTTTGATCTTTCTCACGGTGGCCACCTCACTCATGGATCTCCTGTGAACTATTCCGGGAAACTCTACCAACCAAGCTTCTATGGAGTGGAAGAAGAAACAGGTAAAGTTGATATGGATAAAGTTGCTGCAAAAGCACGTGAGGAAAAGCCAAAAATGCTCATCTGTGGAGCTTCTGCCTACTCCAGAGATTGGGACTACAAGCGCTTTCGTGAAATTGCAGATGAAGTTGGAGCCATTCTCCTGGCTGACGTCAGCCACCCAGCTGGACTGATCGCCACAGGCCTTCTAAACGATCCGTTGAAACACTGCCACGTAGTGACTTCCACAACTCATAAAACCCTCCGCGGACCTCGCGGTGGCATCATCATGATGGGTGAAGATTTTGAAAATCCATGGGGAATAAAAACTCCAAAAGGCGCGGTGAGAAAAATGTCATCGCTACTGGACAGCGGAGTATTTCCGGGAATGCAGGGTGGACCTCTGGAGCACGTGATTGCCTCCAAAGCAGTGGCTTTTGGAGAAGCTCTTTCACCACAGTTTAAAGTTTATCAGGAGCAGGTAATTGCCAATGCAAAAGTGATGGCCGAAGAGTTTGTCAGCCGAGGCTACAAAGTTATCTCTGGCGGAACTGAAAATCACTCAATGCTAATCGATTTGAGATCGAAGGACCTCACTGGAAAGCAAGCCGAAGCAGCCCTTGGAAAAGCCGACATCACGGTAAACAAAAACATGGTTCCTTTTGACGATAAGTCTCCGTTTGTCACTTCGGGAATGCGCCTGGGAACTCCTGCAATCACCACTCGTGGAGTGAAAGAAGACACGATCAAAGATATTGTGAGAATGATGGACGATGTGCTTTCTGATCACGAGAACGAATCGCGAATTGAGGAAATCAAACAAGAAGTGAAGAAGCTGATGACGCCCATGCCGCTTTTCGCGTGGTAGGCAGCTGCTACTTTTCTTTTGCTTCTTCCCGATCAGATGTCTCGACAGTTTTTTCGACCTTGGGTTCTCTGAAAATATCCTGCCTGTTCATTGGTCTGACTGACGCGTTCCAAACAAATCCATCCAGCGTGAGCTCGTCTTGAGCGATTTTGGAATTGGGATAAAACCCGCCAGATGGCTGTTCAATCCAGGTCACCTTCTTAATTTCGCTGCTGTCAATCAAAATGCGGATTTCACTGCAGTCCTGCCGGAACATGCCGAGTAGCGACTTGCTTCCGCTTTCTTTTTCTTCTTCCACTGGGAAGTAGAGCGTTTGACCATTTCCTACCACCAACATTTCGTAGAGTTGATTATCGCGGAAGTATCCTGTGATTGAGCGTCCTTTGATTTGATTGTAGCGCTCTGCTATCGCTTCGGAAATAATTAAGCCTGCTTCATCCACATACATCTGATGCACTTCCCCATCCTTCATTTTGAGGTCAATCCGCTCTCCACTAATTTGATTATCTGAAGACCAAAGCATGGGAGTGTTAAACATCACCAAAAGAGAGTCGCCCTCGGAGTAAGTCAGGGAGTCGCACTTGCCCTGCAAGTCTGGTTTGTAAAACCTCACATTGTGGTAAGCCAAAATGATGTTTTTCTTGAGTGAATCGCGATAGGAAAAAAGTGTGTCCGCGTGCAGAAAAAGTGAATCTTTATCAAAGGCCTGAATCAGCTCTGCCTGATCAGTCACCAGCGATTCATCATTCTTTTCATCGTACTTGCCGTAGTTCCCGAGAATCAAAAAGTTGTTCGTTGTGTCCCGAATGGAGACATTCTCGAAAACTTCACCAAAGCCGGTGCTGCCGTTGTAATATATGCTGTCTCCCTTTAGAATGTTCGTTTCAGAGTGGATCCGGGCTTTTTTGTTGAACTGGCAGATTTCCGTTTTCGTGTCGTACCAGCCGTTCTCGCAATAGATTTCTGTTTCATCCGAAACGATGGTCGTTGGCCCATAAAAGTATGCGATCTCAGACTGAGTTTGATACCGCAAAGTGTCTGAGTTGACCGTGTACTCCGGATTGGTGAGCACTACATCTTTTCGGAAAAGCATCGATTTGTTATTGGCCGTGTAAAAGCCTTCGCGGCTCACGAGTACGTTGTCATTCTCCTTGCTCCGCAGCGTTCCTCCATCGAAGTAGCTCGCCTCTTCCTTGTCCATATCGTAGTTGAGAACATCAGTAGTGAGCGTCATGTCGCTGTCCACCATCCTGATGTTTTTGCGAAGTTTTGCCAGCTTGGTATCGGCCTCAACAAAAAGCCGGTCACCATAGATATGGAGAGTGTCCGCCTGGTTGATGTGCACTCTGCTAAAGGCATCGAAATCGCCATTCTTAAATCGATAGGCGCTATCACAAGTCATGATCACGTCCTTGTACTTCAGCTTGATGTTGCCCAGAAGTTTTTGAGCTCCGGGAGTTCCTTTGAGCGGAACACCCCGATCGGCATTGATCAACTTTATAACAGTCCTTCCGCCCTCCTGCTGGCCAAGTGCCGTGCCGGCAAACAATGTGGCACAGGCAAAGAATAAAACCCTAAGAAAGGTGCGGAAATGAGTCATAAAATTATTCTGATTCGGTCAGAGACAAACGAAAATCAGGCCATAACATTTTGCCGCTCGATAGTCTGCGTTCGATCTGGACCTACCGATACAATCGTTATGGGTGTCTCCAATTCTTTCTCCAGATACTCAACGTAGCTGGTGAGCTCTTTGGGAAGTTCGTCATACGATTTCATTCCTGTAAGATCTTCTTTCCAGCCTGGAAGTTCCTCGTAGATCGGCTCGAGCAATTCAGGTGAAATGTCGTAAGGCATGTAGTCGATTTTTTCGCCTTTGTACTTGTAGTGCGTGCAAACCTTTATTGAAGTAAACTCGCTCAGCACGTCTGCTTTGGTCATGTTTAGCTGAGTAGCTCCATTGACCATAATTGCGTATTTGAGGGCTGGAAGATCGATCCATCCACATCTGCGGGGACGACCTGTTGTAGCTCCAAATTCCCCACCTTGTTTTCTGATTTTGTCACCCACTTCATCGTGTAGCTCTGTAGGGAAAGGTCCGCTACCTACTCGTGTGCAGTACGCCTTAAAAATCCCAATCACTTCACCAATATTATTTGGTGCCACACCGAGGCCAGTGCAAGCACCCGCAGCGGTTGTGTTCGAT
>Ga0136604_1000681_pt1 | contig 16356 bp, 15 predicted proteins | sample AntRauFillE10628_FD_104928 | JGI IMG/M metagenome (GOLD analysis project Ga0136604, IMG submission 104928) | Saline lake microbial communities from Rauer Islands, Antarctica - Metagenome Filla E10 #628 | ecosystem: Environmental > Aquatic > Non-marine Saline and Alkaline > Saline | place... | reverse complement strand
CCACAATTGCAGTTCCTTCGCTCATCAGAGCCGGGAGCTGATAGCAGAGAGATTTCCCTCCGCCTGTAGGCATTATCACAAATGTGTCTTGCCCGTTTAGTACGCTTTCGATGATGGGTTGCTGATCGCCTTTAAACTGATCAAATCCAAAGAATTTCTTTAGCGCCTCTTTTGGCGACATTTCTAAAGTGGTCATTCTAAATTTTTACTTTTGCACTGTTAAAGATAACCAAATATTCCAAGGGCGAAAGCGCTCGTGTTGCGCATCTTTCATTATCAAAATAGAACGTTTGGAAAATAAAATCAATATTACTGATTCTGCCATCAATACCCTACGGTTGGAAGCGGAAGCGGTTTCGAATTTGATCGAATTTATTAACGGTGAATTCGAAAAAATTGTCCGCCTGATTCTAGCTTCGAAAGGCCGTGTGGTTTTTACCGGAATTGGAAAGAGTGCCAACATTGCTAATAAGCTCGTTGCTACCTTCAATTCTACCGGTACACCGGCACTTTTTATGCATGCCGCAGATGCAATTCATGGCGATTTGGGGAACGTCCAAAAAGACGATATAGTATTGTGCATTTCCAAAAGTGGCAACTCCCCAGAGATAAAGGTGCTGGTGCCTCTGGTGAAAAACCTGGGCAACAAAATAATCGGCATGACTGGCAACCTGGATGGTTTTTTGGCGCGCAATTCTGATTTTATTTTGAATACCACTGTCGAGAAGGAGGCCTGCCCAAACAATCTTGCACCTACCACAAGCACCACAGCTCAGCTGGCTATGGGAGATGCTGTGGCCATTAGCCTGATGGAGTGCCGTGGATTTTCCGAAAGGGATTTTGCGCGTTTTCATCCGGGAGGTGCTCTGGGCAAAAGACTTTACTTACGCATGGGAGATCTGCTTCAGGATGACAATAAGCCCGAGGTGGACGAACGAGCATCGATCGAGGAGGTTATCGTAGAGATTTCTACCAAGAGGCTGGGAGCTACTGCCGTGACTTCAAATGGCAAGCTTACGGGTGTAATTACCGATGGTGACTTGCGAAGGATGCTTCACGATAAAACGCCAATCGACAATACTACTGCCATTGATATTATGTCTGAGAATCCTAAATCAGTTGATGTTGAAACACTGGTCGTTGATGGATTTAGGATGATGGAATCGAATAATATCACTCAACTCATCGTAACGCGTGACGGTGCCTACGCAGGAATTGTACATTTGCACGATATTTTAAAAGAAGGTATTTACTAGACCCTCAAAATCACTGAGTGCAGATGGCTGCTGAGCAGGACAAGGACATGACTTTTCTCGATCACCTGGAAGAATTTCGATTTCGCCTGGTACGCATTGTCATTGCCATTGCCGTGGGGGCAATTACAATTTTTATCTTCAGCAAGTGGGTCTTCGAGAACATCATCTTCGGACCCTCCAAGCCCGAGTTTATAGCTTACGAAATGTGGTGTGGACTATCACACCTCATTGGACTTGGCGATAAACTCTGTGCTCAAAAGTTTGGCTTCATTCTCATCAATACCGAGGTAATGGGTCAGTTCACTGCCGACATTCTTGTGTCTATGGTTGGAGGTGTAGTGGTAGCATTTCCCTTTATTTTCTACCAAATCTGGGGCTTCGTTAAACCTGGGTTGCGCAAGAGTGAGTTAAAGTCTGTGCAGGGAATTAATTTCTTTGTTGCGTTGCTCTTTTTCGGTGGTGTTCTTTTTGGCTACTACATTATATCTCCACTTTCACTGCAGTTTTTGGGCAATTATCAGGTCGGGGTTGGCGAAGTGGATAATACCATTCGACTCAATTCTTACATGAAACTCATTGTGAGTATTGCGCTGGCTTCTGGGTTGATCTTTCAGTTACCCGTAGTGATTTATTTCCTCTCCAAAGTCGGTCTTGTGACGCCAGAAATTCTCATAAAATATCGCAAACATGCTCTTGTAGGTGTGCTGATCCTATCGGCCATCATCACTCCGCCAGATCTCACAAGCCAACTGCTTGTGGCGTTTCCGGTGTTTTTGCTTTATCAGGTGAGTATCGTGATCTCGCGTAGAGTAAACCGCAGAAGAAAGGCTGAAATGCAAGATTAATTTCTATTTGATAAAAGAGAATCCAATTTTTGTCGTTGATTTTTAGACCTGGAACTCGTGGAGTATATCTTTATCTTCCGTTTATTCGTAGTCTGATTCACACACCTTGCTGGGAATGGAAAAACGCTACCCTATATGTCTTTTGCTTGTGGCTCTGTTGAGCTTCTTCAGTCTCGATCTGAGCGCGCAGAAGACTGTGGTTTCTGGCGTTGTGAAGGACAAAAATACAGGTGCTCCTCTCCCTTTTGTCAACGTTCGCTTTCAGGGAACGAAGACAGGGACTACAACCGATCTTGACGGGAATTATCGCATGGAAACTTATTATGCCAGCGATTCGCTTTCAGCTTCTTTTATCGGTTACAAACCGCAGACTTTACCTGTGAAAATGGACGAGCAACAAGAAATTAACTTTGAGCTCGAAAGCGGAAGTGTTGATCTGCAAGCGGCTGTAGTTGACGGTACTGATCAGGAAAATCCGGCCGATAAAGTCGTGAGGAATATCATAGACAACCGAGTCATAAACAACCGGGAGAAACTCGATGCTTATGAATACGAGGTGTATAACAAGGTGGAGTTTGATCTGAACAACATCACTGAAGAATTCCAAAATCGAAAGATTTTCAAACCGTTTGAATTCGTGTTTAATAACATTGATACAACCGAGGAGAAGGCTTACCTGCCGATTTTTATGACTGAGACAATTTCTAACTTCTACTACCGAAGAAATCCTAAAACCGAAAAAGAGGTGATTCACGGGACTAAGGTTTCCGGGATTGAGAATAACAGTGTGTCCCAGTTTTTGGGTGACATGTACCAGAATGTCAATATTTACGAAAACAACATCATCGTTTTCGGGAAGAGTTTTGTGAGTCCAATTTCGAGCTATGCTTTTACCTTTTACAAGTACACTTTACAAGATTCAGCCTTCATCGATGACAAGTGGTGTTACCTAATTGAGTTTGAGCCAAGGAGAATTCAAGAACCTGTATTCACAGGTGAGTTTTGGGTGAATGACACGACCTATGCGATCAAAGATGTAGAAGCTCAGATCGCTGAGAATGCCAACATTAACTTTATCAATAGTTTCAAAGTCCGCCAGGAATACGAAGAGGTAGAAGATGAGGTTTGGATGCTCAAGAAAGATCGACTGTTGGTGGATTTTAATATCACAGACAACTCAATGGGATTCTACGGTCGGAAATCCACAACCTATCGTGATTTTGTGATCAACGAGCCTCGAGATTCGGAGTTTTACAAAGGCCTGACAGATGTTGTGGTAGCGGATGACGCGAATGAGAAAGACGAAGAATTTTGGGAAGAAAAGCGGCACGAAGAACTCACTGAGAATGAGAAGGACGTCTACGCTATGGTGGACACCATGAAAACAGTGCCCCAGTTTCGAACCATTGTAGACTTAATAACCCTATTCGTGTCGGGCTACAAGGAAATTGGTCTCTTTGAAATTGGTCCCTACTACACACTCTACAGCTTCAATCCCATAGAGGGAAACAGGTTTAGATTTGGCGGCCGGACAAGCAATAAGTTTAGCAAGCGGTTGATGCTAAACGCCTATGCTGCCTATGGACTGAAGGACGAACGATTTAAGTACGGTGGTGGTTTCCTTTATATGTTGTCCAAAAATCCACGGCAACTTGTGTCTGTGCAGGCCAGGAAGGATGTTGAACAACTTGGCCAGGGCCAAAATGCCTTCCAGCAAGGAAATGTCCTGACTTCGGTTTTTAGGCGAAATCCTGCTACGAAACTCACCAATCTCGAAGAGTACGAGTTCACCTATGAACGAGAATGGTTTTACGGATTTTCCAACAAACTGATTTTTCAGCACAGGATAATGAAGCCGATGGGTACACTGCTATACAGGCGGTTCGATGCCGAAGGTGAGATTACCGATGTGCCGGATATTACCACGTCCGAGATTTCACTTTACACGCGATTTGCCTACAAGGAAAAATTTGTCTCTGGTGAGTTTGAGCGCGTTAGTCTCGGAACGAAGTACCCAGTTCTTGAAGTGCAATACTCTTACGGAATGCCGGACGTGCTTGGCAGCGATTATGAATACCACAGGCTTATCGCCAGCGTTTCTGACAAGATCCGTTTTGGCCCACTCGGCTATCTGAAGCTCCGCCTCGAAGGAGGGAAAGTTTGGGGTAAGTTGCCCTTTCCGTTGCTAGTTCTACACCAGGGAAATGAAACGCTATTTTACGATGAGAGCGCATTCAATACAATGAACTTCTTTGAGTTTGTGAGCGATCGCTACGCCAGCGCTTACGGAACTTATCATTTGGAAGGACTGTTCTTTAATAAAATTCCACTTTTGAGAAGGCTAAAGTGGCGTGAGGTCGTTTCGGCAAGAGCTGCCATAGGTTCTTTTGATGAAGAAAACCTCGATGAAATGGTACTTCCCGAAAATACTTATACGTTATCCAGGCCTTTTGCTGAGGCTTCCTTTGGAGTGGAAAATATTTTCAAAGTTCTCCGAATCGACTTCCTTTACAGACTGAGCTATCTCGATCATGATAACATTGTGAAGTTTGGAATCCGTGCGAAACTGCAAATAGATTTTTAAAAGAAAATGGAGCTTAGAGCAGAAAACATTGTCAAGAAGTACAGAAAGCGCACTGTCGTAAAGGGTGTTTCTGTTAAGGTCGAGCAAGGCGAAATCGTAGGTTTGCTCGGGCCAAACGGAGCTGGAAAAACGACATCTTTCTATATGATCGTTGGGTTGGTGAAGCCCTACGAAGGCCGCGTGTTTTTGGATGACAAGAACATTACGGATATGGCCATGTACAGGCGTGCTCAGATGGGAATTGGCTACCTGCCTCAGGAAGCCTCTGTGTTTAGAAAACTCAGTGTTGAAGATAATATTAAGGCTGTTCTCGAGATGACGGATCTTTCCAAAAAGGAGCAAAAAGAGAAGCTCGAAACACTGCTCGATGAATTCAGTCTTCACCACGTTCGCAAGAGCAACGGAAATCTACTTTCTGGTGGCGAACGCAGACGAACTGAGATTGCCAGAGCCCTGGCTACCGATCCCAAATTTATTCTTCTGGATGAGCCTTTTGCAGGTGTAGATCCCATTGCTGTAGAGGATATCCAGCGGATTGTCGCTCAGCTGAAGGACAGAAACATCGGGATTTTGATTACTGACCACAACGTGCAGGAAACGCTGTCGATCACCGATAGGGCTTACTTACTTTTCGAAGGAAACATTCTTCGCTCAGGAACTGCGGAAGAACTTGCCGAAGACCCCGAAGTTAGACGGGTTTACCTCGGTCAAAATTTTGAGTTGAGAAGAAAGCGCTAATTAGCCTGGCTGAGCATCAAGGTTGATCTGTGCCATTCTGGCCACGTATTTTCCAATCACATCAAATTCCAAATTGACAGAATCTCCCGGAGAGAGTCTGTGAAAATTAGTGTGCTCATAAGTGTAAGGAATGATTGCCACGCTAAACTGATCTGGTTTTGAGTCGACAACAGTCAGGCTCGTTCCATTGATGGTGATAGATCCTTTTTCCACAGTTACGTAGCCGGCCTGTTTTGGATCGTAACTAATTGTAAAACGCCAGCTTCCGTCTTCTTCAACGACCGACTTTACTTTACCAGTTTGATCTACATGACCTTGCACCATGTGGCCGTCCAGGCGATCGCCAAGTTTCATGCACCGCTCGAGGTTTACAACGTCTCCAGTTTGAATTTCTCCGAGATTCGACTTGTCGAGCGTTTCCTTAATTGCCGTAACAGTGTAAGTTTTGTCAGAGCCGATGGCGACCACAGTGAGGCAGATGCCGTTGTGAGCTATGCTTTGGTCGATTTTCAATTCGTCAGTGAAAGGACAAGAAAGGGTAATGTCCAGATTTCCACCTGATTTTTCTATGCTCTTTATCTTACCAAGTGCTTCTACAATTCCTGTGAACATTCTTTTTTACTGATTGACGTTTTTGTTGCTATCGGAGGCCCCTTTGATGGTCACCGTTCCAGTTACATCCACCGTAACAATTCCTTCGAGGCGAATGGTGTTGACCTTAATCACAAAATAATATGTCCCATCCGTACACATTTCTCCTGTGTCTTGATTTACACCATTCCAGTTGATGTCTGGGTTGGTGGTCTCGAAAACCGGATTTCCCCAGCGATTGAAAATTATGCAGTTAATGCTTTCCACATATCTGTAAGGGAAAGGCACGAAAAGATCATTCATGCCATCGTTGTTTGGAGTAAAAATATTCGGCAAGAAATAAGCCGGACAATTATCCGCGCAAACAATGTTGCTAAATTCACTTTCATTTTGAGCGAGCTCTCCTCCCGGGCCGGGCATCAGCGAATCGATAGCTGTCACCGCAAAGCAACCGGCAATCGTGTTTTCGAGACTGAAAACATAGTCGGTTTGATTGGCTGAACTGAACGTCTCAAGCAATTGGAATTCACTGTCGAGAAAAGGCTTGTAGTAAAGGGCGTATTCCATCACGTCATCTGTTTCTGGACAGAGGAGGTTTGGATTGGTCCATGAAAGATAGGTCGCCTCAGCATCGCAGTCTGCATCGATAGTGATCTGTGGAGGGCAAGGAGGTGTTAGGTCAATTGGAATGGCACAACGCTCCTGCGACCGCTTTTCAATGGGGTCGATTACAAAAGGAACTCCGTAAGAACCAATTGTCTCCACCACGTAACAGTATTCCTCATTGTTGTTGAGGTTCGTGTCGGTATAAGTCGGCTCATTGGTTTCTGCAATAAATTCAAACTCGTCTGTACCCTCGTTGTAGCGGTAAAATTCATAGGAGCTATTAATCCACGGAGTGAGGTCCGAAACATTGATCGTCAGCTGATTGTCGTTGGGGATGATGTTGATAAAGACAGAGGATGCTTCGGAAGATGACTCCACGAGTTCACCTTCGGAATAAAGCTCTACGCGGTAAACGTGAGCCGTGCTTTGAGTGTCGATTCCGCCATGGACAAAGGTGGTGTCGCCATTAAAGTAAAAGTCGTTTGGTCCAGAGGAGTAGATCAATTCATCGGCACCTTCAAAAGTAGTTCCCCAGTAGAGTTTGTATTCGTAGGGGGCGGGAAAAGAGATGGTATCAATTTCTGTTGGTGGCGACCAGGCTGTGTAAATCTCTCCGTTTTCATTGTCAGTGTTGTTGACGCTTACGTTGGTCATCACCGGAATGTCTTTGATGATCTCCGCGCAAAATTCATCTGAGGCATAGCTTTCGGCCCCATCAGGAAAGCAGGTGACAACCATGTAGCAGTAGTTTCCTCCAAAGAAAACTCCATCGTCAACAAAGGTGGTGTTTTCAGCGCCTTCCACAGTTCCGATAAACTGATAGCCGGTGTACTCTGGCACACCCAGTTCGCAGTGGTCCGGTTCGAATCCGTACTCGTTTAGCTTACGGTATATTTTATAGGAGATGTCGTCTTGTTGGTTAGATGAAAACGCATCGGCACATGAGTTTTGATCCCACTCGAGTAAGATAGAGTTTCCATCAGCTGTGGCGTTGGTGTTCTCAACTGGTGGCGCCACTACCTGAATATTCATTGAGGCAATTCCTGTTAGCGAAACCTGATTACCAATGTCTTCTGCTTTAAAAAGCACCTGGTAAGGAGAATTCCTAATTTCTTCACATCCGGGAGTCCAGGAGAAAAACCCGTTAGACGGATTAAAAGAAGCTGTATTTACCACTTCAGTGAGTGGTGCGCCTATTGCCGAAAGGTTTAGAGGATCGTTGTCCGGATCGCTCGCAGTAACTGAGAAGGAGAGGTTTTCACCAACATTAATACAAGTGTCTGGTGGGACGTTGACAACAGGAGGTTGATTGTTGCAAACAGAAACATTCAATTGCATATCGCGCACCACAGACCCCATCAAAATACCATCCCGATACTCCTGGATCAAAACCGCGATATTGTACTCACCGGCAACTTGCGGGGAATCCCAGGTAATATCACCCGTCTGAGAGTCTATGGTGAAAGTATCATTTGCTCCCGACACCTCCTCCGGAAATTCGTATCCCGGAATAGGATCACCATTCAGCCCGCGGCATTCGATCAGGCTATAGACAAGTTCATCTCCGTCTGGGTCATACGCACCGTTGTTGTAATACCAGGGCTGCTGAATACAAGCTTCTGCTTTTGCTGGGTTGAGTAGCTGAACCGAATTATTGAAGCCAGCTTGGGGATGAATTACGAGCAGCGTTTCTATATAAAAAGGCACATTGACAGAACCTGGAATATTGAGAACTCCACCATTTCTGTTTTGGTCTTCTACAGTCAACCAGTAATTCCCCGGTCCAGGATAAGTATGCGTAGTAGTGTATTTATTGATCTGCGAATCGATTTCGTCAAAGTAGATGATAGTGTCTCGACTGATACTGTCCAATGGACTGCCCGAAGGCATGTCGCCCCAATCTATCTGAAGCCAGGCCCGGTCTGCTAGAACAGACGATTTTGTACACGTGGTAATGGTGATTTCGAAGGTCGTCCCTCCGATATACCGGTACGTGATTTCCCCGGCCCTGTTGTGAGTGGCAAAAAGAGCCGAGCTAAACAACATGAAGAAAAAGAGAAATATGTGGGATTTTTTTGGCATCTAATCTTTTAAGGGGAGTTCTAATTTAGCTAATTGAGAAAGCATTATTCTTTAAAATCAACAAAATTTCCTCAAATATATTCTTTCAATTTCCAATCATTCGTGATCGAGATTTCAAATTGATCTCTCTGATACTCTAAGCCGTTTGTAGTAGTCAAAAGTTTCTTCATAGTGTCAGACGAGATCATCAACTCTCAGGTTGTCTGATTATACAATTATCAAAGTAACTACCCTCTGTTGGTTCCGGCAAACTCAGCGCAAGAACTCGTGCCTCTTTGTGGTTTGAGTTTAGTAAGTATTCTTTCCTTTTGTATTAGATTCACAAAGCATTCCTAAATTCGCAGTCGGGTGTTTTGCCAATGCCCTAAATGAAAGTGCGCGCCAACGATGCGCAGGCCTCAGCTAAAAATCACGTGAAATGAGCAAGAAAGACAGTTCAAAAATCAGAGTTGGAATTACCATTGGCGAAATTAATGGTATTGGCCTGGAAGTCATTATCAAGACTTTTCAGGACAGTCGCATGATGGATGACGTTATCCCTATTATTTACGGCAACTCGGATGTGGCCAAAGCTCATCGGAAAGCCCTGGGGATAGAAGACTTTAGTTTTCACGGTGTGAAAGAGACTGAGGAAGCGCTGCCGAAAAAGGCGAACATGATTAATGTGTGGGAGGAAGAGGTGAAAATTGATCTTGGCAACCCATCAAAAGAAACGGGCATTTACTCATTCAAATCATTAGATGCTGCGGTCACCGATTTAGCGGCAAACAAGATTGATGTGCTGATTACAGCTCCTATCGACAAGGATAATATTCAGAGCAAAGATTTTGAGTTTCCCGGCCACACTGAGTTTTTGGCCAAGATGAGTAATGTTGAAGAGAGCTTGATGTTTCTGGTGGCAGAAAACCTGAGAGTGGGCGTAGCAACAGGTCATATACCCCTCAAAGAGGTCGCTGAAGTGCTGGACACACAGACAATCGTGAGAAAGTTGAAACTCATGAATGAAAGTCTGATGAAGGACTTCGGAGTGCCATCGCCAAAGATTGCGGTGCTCGGGCTTAACCCGCATGCAGGCGACAACGGCTTGCTGGGGAGTGAGGAAAAAGAAATTATTACACCAGCCATTCGCCAAGTAAAAGAAGATGGAATCTATGCCTTTGGACCTTATGGAGCCGATGGCTTTTTTGGCACTGCCAGCTACAAAAAATTTGATGGTGTACTAGCCATGTATCACGATCAGGGGCTGATTCCTTTCAAGACTATTGCTTTTGAAGATGGAGTTAACTTTACTGCCGGTTTACCGATCGTGCGCACTTCTCCGGATCATGGAACGGCCTACGAAATTGCCGGAAAGAACCTCGCATCCGAAGGCTCCATGCGTCAGGCGATTTTCGTGGCTTGTGATATTTATAGAAACCGCCAGATCTACAAAGAAATAACGGCCAATCCTCTCGAGCCGCAGAAAAAACCAAAGCCCAAACCGCGCTCATAAATCTTCGGGATTTGATGCAGAAGAAATTTGGCTTCTACCTTTTTGATTTATTGTAAATTCGTCTATCTTTGCGCTCCTTTTTAGGAAGCTAAAATAAATAGGAGGGTCCTTTGACAAAATACAGGATTCCCTTTGAGGGTCTAAAACAAGGAAAGCACAGCTTTCAATTTAAATTGACCGAAGAGTTCTTTGATTCTTTTCCTTTTTCGCAAATCGAAGATGCGGAAATTGTGGCCGACATTGAGCTGGATAAGCAAACATCAATGATGGTTTTGCACTTCGCTCTCAGCGGATCGATGAACACACAGTGCGATCGATGCGGAGATGAGATGCAAATGCCAATCGACTCGAACCACCGATTAATTGTCAAATTTGGCGATGAACCGGGCGAGTATGATGACGAAATCCTGGTGATTGGTCACAAAGAACACGAGATTGATGTCTCGCAGTTTTTATACGAGTTTGCCCACCTGGGCGTGCCGTTGAAAATTACTCACGAAAGTGAAGATGACTGCAATCAAGAAGTTCTCGACAAACTCGATGAGATGGAGGAGGAAGAAGAGGAAAAGACAGACCCCAGATGGGACAAATTAAGAGGAATAGGTAAAAATTAATTGATAATTCAATGGCACATCCCAAGAGAAAACAATCGAAGACGAGAACCAGAAAGAGAAGAACTCATTACAAGACTTCTGAGCCGACTTTGGGTACTTGCAATACTACAGGCCAGCCGCACTTGCTTCACCGCGCGCACTGGTTTGAAGGTAAACTTTATTACAAAGGGAAAGTCGTGATGGAAAAAGAGGGCATGGACCTCTAGTTCGATCTGTCTAGATAAGATATTTTAAGCTACACTAAGGGAGTGATCATACCATCATTCCCTTTTTTATTTTACTGTGAGAAATCATTTTTCTCATTGGATAGCTATTCTAAGTATATGCTATATCTTAGCGAGCTGTGCCAATTGTTTTAACCTAAGCTTAGAAGAAACATGAGCCAAATAAAAGCTGCGATCACTTCTGTTCAGGGCTATGTGCCCGATGATGTGCTCACCAATTTCGACCTCGAAAAAATGGTGGATACGACTGATGAGTGGATTCGCACTCGAACTGGAGTAGAACAGCGACATATCCTCAAAGAAAAGGGGCTTGGAACCTCGGATATGGCCAAAGAAGCGGTACTCAGATTACTCGATAAAAGAGGGATTGATGCCAAAGAAATTGATCTTATTATTTGTGCCACCGTTACCCCAGATCACCCCTTTCCAGCAACTGCCAATATCATCAGCGACAAAGTAGGAGCGACCAATGCCTGGAGCTTCGATTTAGGTGCTGCTTGTTCAGGCTTTCTCTATGCTCTTAGCACAGGATCACAATTTATCGAAACAGGAAAATACAAGAAAGTTATAGTTGTAGGAGCCGACAAGATGTCGTCTATTGTTGATTACACAGACCGAACAACCTGCGTGATCTTTGGAGATGGTGCCGGAGCAGTATTGCTCGAGCCAACCGAAGAAAATGTCGGAATCATGGACTCTATTCTGCGCTCAGATGGAGCGGGAAGAGTTCACCTACACCAGAAGGCAGGTGGGTCAGTAAACCCGGCATCAGAAGAAACGGTGAAAAACCGACAGCACTTTGTTTACCAGGAAGGCCAGCCTGTATTCAAATCGGCAGTAGTAAAGATGGCCGATGTCTCTGCGGAGATTATGAGTAAGAACAACCTTACCTCTGACGATATCAGTTGGTTGGTTCCTCATCAGGCCAACCTGAGAATCATTGATGCAACAGCCAGAAGGATGGGCCTCAGCTCGGATCGCGTGATGATCAACATTCAGCGATATGGCAACACCACTTCAGCTACTATTCCTCTCTGCTTATGGGAATGGGAAAATAAACTTCACAAAGGTGATAATATCATACTTTCCGCTTTTGGCGGTGGTTTCACCTGGGGTGCGCTCTACGTAAAGTGGGCCTACGATTCCAAAAACTGAACATTTCAGGAAAAAAGTAAATTAGCCAATTATTTAGTTACAAACCATAAAACTCTACGTTCATGAACCTATCAGAAATCCAAGATTTGATCAAGTTTGTTTCAAAATCTGGAGTGAACGAAGTAGAAATCGAACAGAAAGATTTCAAGATCACGATAAAATCGGAAGTGTCTAATAAAAGACGTGGCAAAGCTGGTATGAATCAGCAGGAAGCACAAGCTCAAATGATGCAACAAATTCCGATGCCGATGGCTCAGATGCCTCAGCAAATGCCAATGCAGCAACAGCAACCACAGCAGCAAGCTCCACAACAGCAAGCGCCTGCTCAGCCTGCGGCCAAAGAAGGAAGCCAGGATAAAGGAGGTGATGACACATCTAACTATGTGGAAATCAAATCGCCTATGATTGGTACTTTCTATCGCTCACCTAGTCCCGACAAACCAGAATTTGTTTCCGTAGGAGACACGGTGAAAGAAGGTGATGTAGTTTGTATCGTTGAAGCCATGAAGCTCTTCAATGAAATCGAATCGGAAGTGAGCGGAAAAATAATAAAAGTGCTCGTGGACGACCATTCACCAATCGAATACGACCAACCACTTATGCTGGTTGATCCATCATAATTGCAGGATTACCTGCACATCAAAAAATCAAATCTGAACATATGTTTAAGAAGATTTTGATCGCCAATAGGGGAGAGATTGCCCTTCGAGTGATCCGCACCTGCAAGGAGATGGGCATTGCTACAGTGGCAGTTTATTCCACTGCCGATGCCGACAGCCTGCACGTTAGGTTTGCCGATGAAGCGGTATGTATAGGTCCGCCAAAGAGTTCGGACTCTTACTTGAAAATACCCAGTATTATTGCGGCAGCAGAAATTACAAATGCCGATGCCATCCACCCAGGATATGGTTTCCTTTCAGAGAACGCTCAGTTTTCGAAAGTTTGTGATGAAAACGGAATTAAGTTTATCGGTGCATCCCCGGAGATGATCGATGGTATGGGCGACAAGGCAGCAGCCAAAGCGACCATGGAAAAGGCAGGAGTGCCTACTATTCCCGGATCAAAAGGATTGATCAAAGACCTTGCAGACGCCAAGAAAGTAGCAAAGGAAGTGAAGTATCCGATCATGCTGAAAGCCACTGCCGGTGGTGGAGGTAAAGGGATGCAAGTGTGCAAGAACGAGGAAGAGCTTGAAGTTGGTTGGGATAAGACAAGACGAGAGGCAGCAGCGTCCTTCGGAAACGATGGCATGTACATGGAGAAATTCATTGAAGAGCCTCGTCACATCGAAATCCAGATTGCCGGAGATGTAAATGGCAAAGCTTGTCACCTCTCAGAGCGCGACTGCTCTATCCAGAGAAGACACCAAAAGCTTGTCGAAGAAACGCCATCGCCATTTATGACCGATGAGCTCCGCGAGAAAATGGGCCAGGCGGCCATTCGTGCAGCTGAAGCCGTGAAGTACGAAGGTGTTGGAACTATCGAGTTTTTGGTAGACAAACACCGCAATTTCTACTTCATGGAAATGAATACCCGTATTCAGGTTGAGCACACAATTACCGAAGAGGTGATTAACTTCGATCTGATTAAAGAGCAGATTAAGCTGGCTGCGGGATTGCCAATTTCAGGTAAAAATTATTACCCGAAGATGCACGCTATCCAGTGCCGAATCAATGCCGAAGATCCTTACAGAAACTTCGCTCCGAGTCCCGGGAAAATTGTCAATTACCACGAACCCGGAGGACACGGAATCCGCGTTGACACACACGCCTATGCCGGATACATGATTCCACCGTACTACGACTCGATGATTTCAAAGCTCATCACAGTTGCTCAAACGCGTGAAGAAGCGATTACCAAGATGCAACGAGCGCTCGATGAGTATATCATTGAAGGAGTGAAAACGACTATCCCTTTCCACATCAAGCTTATGAAGGATGAGAAATTCCGCAGCGGGAATTTCACCACTAAGTTTTTGGAGGATTGGACGATGGATGAAGAATAAAATTGAAAGAGAAAGTATTTTCTACTTTTCGAAAAGGCCGGTCATTGATCGGCCTTTTTTAGTTTCTCTACAATGCCGGTAGTAGAGTAGCCTTTTACAAATTCGATGGCTTTCACAGCGCCTCTGCTCTCTTTCACTTCGGCAGCACCCACAATGTATCTTTTGCTTTTTCGATCCGTTTCCGCAGGGTCATAATCACCACCTTTCACCAGGATATCTGGCAAGAAAGTTTTGATCAACTCGAGCGGAGTGTCCTGGTCGAAAATCAGCGTGGCATCTACAGGTTTGAGAGATCCTATGATCGTTGCTCTGGCGATTTCGGGCTGGAGCGGACGCTCGGGACCTTTGTTGAGTCGTTTAACCGAAGAGTCGCTATTCACGGCTACGATCAGTCGATCACCGAGTGCTTTTGCTTTGGTGAGGTAGTCGACATGTCCGAGATGGAGAATGTCAAAAACGCCATTGGTAAAAACTACTTTTTCTCCGTTCGCTTTCCACTTTTTAACGAGCGAATTGAGTTCTTCGATTGACTTTACGACATCGGTTGCGCTCATGATTCGCTGGGTTTTACTTTGTTTTTGTTCCGCAAAGTGAGGATGAGAAAACCGGTAAAACCAGTGACGATGATCATCAGTGTTTGGGTCGTCCATAGAAGAGCGGCAAACTTGGCTCCGAGCATCTCTGCAGATTTAAAATCTGTATAGCCTACTCCTAGAACGCCACCCAATCCCAGTGCTACAAAAGCCAGAGTAATGGCAGCGTGATAAGAACCGGTGCCACCAGGGGCTGGAATCACCATTCCCATTCCTCCAGCTACGGTAATAAAAAGTCCGTCAGCGAGGGTTAGGTTCGAAGTTTCTGGAAAGCTGTAAAAAGCTACGTAGGCCATGAAAAAGTACATGAGCCAGATGAAGCAGGTGTGAAAAATGAACCATCCTTTTTTCTTCATCTTTCCAATGGCTTGAAAACCCTCTTTAATGCCGTTGAAAAACTTAATGAATTTAAGGTAGAGCCCAGAAGCGTAAATCCTTCTTCGAAGAATAATAAACAGCGTGATCAAAATCACCAGTCCGATAAGGGTGATGTAAACCCAGACAAAACTTTTTTCTCCGGGAATTTCGGTTCCGGCATCGTCCCGGGCAATCATGATCTGATCGATGAAACCCTTGAAGACATCAACATTCAGCACGAAAGCTAGAATGGTGAACGAAAGGAGAAAAACAGAATCTATCACACGCTCGAGAATAACTGTTCCAACAAGCTTATCTACGGGTACTCCGTCACTTTGGTATAGCGCAGTGCAACGTACGACCTCTCCCGATCTGGGAATACCAAGATTGGCAAAGTAGCCAAAGGCCACTGCGTGAACGCTATTTCCCGTTCGGGGTTTATAGCCAAGAGGTTCCATCAAAGTTACCCATCTCACTCCTCTGCTTACTATCGCCAGATAGCCCATTACAAAGGAAATACCGAGGTAAATGAAATTGGCTTCCTTGATGTCGGCCCACATTTGTCCGAGGTCAACTCCCCGGTAGGTGAGGTATAGCAATAGAAAGCCAATGAAGAAAAAGGCCACGTATTTGAGGACGTTTTTGACTTGCTTTTTCAAATTCAGGTCAGTCGGTTGGTTTCCGTTTCTGGGAAAACGATGGTCGGTTTGAATGTTTTTGCTTCTTCAAAATCGAGGTGGGCGTAGCTAATGATAATTACGATATCGCCAACTGCACATCTTCGAGCTGCTGGTCCGTTCAGGCAAACATTTCCTGAGCCACGCTCGCCTTTGATAATGTAGGTTTCAATTCTCTCGCCATTATTGATGTTGACGATCTGAACTTTTTCACCTTCTATAAAATTGGCCGCTTCCATCAGATCTTCATCGATGGTGATGCTGCCGATGTAATTCAAATCTGCTTCGGTGATAGTCACGCGGTGCAGCTTTGATTTCATTACTTCAATTTGCATGGGGCAAAATTAGGTTTTTTCTGTGGCTGACTGTCGAATTAGTTGAGCTCAACAGGTCTGGACACAGACTTATTTTTCGGCTGCAAAGATACGTATTTCTGTCCTTCTGTTAATAGCGTGCTCATCTTCTTCACAATCGGCTTCATCATCGCATCTGTTGAGCAATTCCTTTTCGCCCATGCCCCTTGCAATAATGCGGTTT
>Ga0136604_1000680_pt1 | contig 16360 bp, 20 predicted proteins | sample AntRauFillE10628_FD_104928 | JGI IMG/M metagenome (GOLD analysis project Ga0136604, IMG submission 104928) | Saline lake microbial communities from Rauer Islands, Antarctica - Metagenome Filla E10 #628 | ecosystem: Environmental > Aquatic > Non-marine Saline and Alkaline > Saline | place... | reverse complement strand
GCGGCAGTGAAACACCCGATCCCATCTCGAACTCGGAAGTTAAGCCTGCCAGCGGCGAAAGTAGTGCTCGGGGAACTGAGTGTGAGGATAGCACGATGCACCCTTCTTAAATAAAGCCTCTTCCTCGGAAGAGGCTTTTTTTTGGTATAATTTATTGGATTAGGCCCATACGTTCTCTCTATAAGCGCTGTTCAGGCTGAAATACTACTGCGGCAAGGCGTCAGAATCGGCGAAGGTAAAGTTATTTTGCTAAATAGTCGATAAACAGATTCCATGTATTGGAATATTAAAAACTGATATTATTAGAGAGGGTTTTTATGAAATATAAAAAATATCATTCATTATTCATAGGAATCATATTTCACAGTTGTGTCACTTTTGCCGGGATGCCTTCAAATGAGAAAATTGATAATTACGAAGAAAAGTTAAAAGTATTGAAACAAAATCTTGTGAAGTTTCCTAGTTATGAAGAACCACCTGTTGCATCGAAGTCGTTCGAAAGTTTAGAGGACTTTGCCAATTACAGAAATGAAAGTAAGAAAGCTTTTGAAGAAGCAGAGAAAAATACAAAGACCTTTTTAGAAGATTATGATTATTTTGAGTCCTTACAGGCAGCCAAGTCTATCGAAGAAGAGATACGAGAATTTAAACATAAATATAGACTAGCATATGAACTCAAGCCAGGTAAGAACGAAATTGAAGCACACTTCCAAGAAACTAGCGGGGAGTTTTCTTATGATAAAGCACAATCATTAGTTAACCTTACTAAGCAACTAGAGTTAGATGTCAAGAGGATGAAAGATGCATTAAGTCTAGACGCCTCTGAAAATTCTCGTAATTTTAAAGGTGGTCCCCCAATAGATCAATTAGAGCGAATTCTTGATGAGTCTTTAACTAGTAGCAAAGGATGCAGGTTTAAGAAAGTAGAGATAGATGAGAGTGGTTCAATTACAATTCATGGTAGAGGTAAAGTTATTAAATCATCTTATTATTTAAACCTGGGTGAAAAACCATATAGCATACAGCTATGGGATCATAAAATACGTGATGAGGACAGTGAAGACTATTCAAAATTCGATGTAGGAACTCCATCATGGCCAGCAATTATCTTTAATCACGATGATAGTCTTAAGTCCATTAGGATCGTAGCTTCAAAACCCAGTGACAATTTGTTTGCAAAAGTTTTGCACTACATTGCATCCAGTCACGCAGGAGGAACGAGGTCTAACGAAACTTTCTTCTCATGTAAATATGATGATCAATATCATGCGATGGTCGAAGATAAGGCAGTAGTCGGTGACAAGGCAGTAGTCGGTGACACTCGATATAAAGTAATGCCACAGCTTGAGGTCCTTGAGGCCCCTATCATGCCTGAGACTTTAAATAACGAAAGGTAGAGTAGTGAGTAGTCATAGACACGCTACTAACTCTAATGAGGTTATCAATATATAAAAGTTGCTCTCTAACAGTCAAAATCTAGATGTTATTTTTGAGAGAACTTTAAGATGATGAAAATCATAGTGGAAACTTTCCTATCCTACGTTGCTTATAGATAGAGTTCTCTGAGATTTCTTTGCTTGAAGCGTCCTAAAAAGTCTCTCAACTCTTCCCTTCGAACTCGGAAGTTAAGCCTTGCCAGCGGCGAAAGTAGTGCTCGGGGAACTGAGTGTGAGGATAGCACGATGCAACCTTTTTGGTACAATCTATAAATAAGCGCTGTTTTCATGCTGAAATCCTACTGTGGCGAACCCTTCTAAAGATTTCCTTCATTTTCGTCGAAAAAAACTTATGGACAAAGAAAACACCACATTTAAGAAGTTTGCGGGAATTATAGCTGTGGCCTTATTTTTTAGTTCTTGCGGAGCAGAGTTGAGAGTTGAAGAAGGAGCTAGCTCCTCGAGTGCAGAGGGTTCAAAAACTCAACAAGTATCAACTGATCAAAATGTTTGCCCCTCGATGTACGAGCCTGTTTGTGCTCAGCCGCCGATGCCAGAATGTCCGACAGGAAATTTTTGTGCTCAGGTGATGCCTAATCCAAAAACATACAGTAATAATTGTGAACAAAAAAAAGACGAGGCCAGCTTTATTTCTGAGGGGCGCTGCCCTGATTATACCTTATAAGTAATTCCACTGAGTACCACTTAAAAGACCGCTTGTTTTCTAAGCGCCAAGGATCTCTAGGTGACACAGAAATCCTTTACTTGATTTTTTTAAACCTCATAAGCAGCTCCATCTCATAGAGAGAGCTATAAACTAAGGCCTCAAAATTATCGAAATTATTCACGTTTCCGAGTTTTACCTCTTGAGTGAAGCTCGCTCCATTTTCACAATCAAGTGCTGAAACGATAGTTGTTCCTTGCCAGCTCGCTTGACCTTGGCAGTTGAGTTGTCCATAAGGTGAGCGCTCTGTGAGTTCAATATCGCCGTTCGCATAAACAGTAAGTATATTTTCAATCTTCATGCCGACATTTTGAGCGGGACTAGCGCTGTAGACTCCGGCCAGATCGGCAAAGCTAAAACTCCATGCATTGGAAGAGAGAATTAAGGCGAGGCCTAAGATTACTTTTTTCATTATGATGTGCTCCTTATGGTGGGTCTTGACTTGAATTGTTTACAATTAGACGTGTATATACAGATAGAGGCAACGAATCGTGAATTTTTTATAGGGAGAATATTTTGAAGATTATGGGTCATAGAGGTGCGCGTTTTGAGCGCCCAGAAAATACTCTTATCGGAATTGAGCACGCGCTTGAGTGCGGCGTAGACGGTATTGAAATTGATATTCACGCGAGCACCGACCGTCGCTTAATGGTCATTCACGATCCAACTTTAGAGAGAACGACAAATATGCAGGGAGAAGTCAGTAAAATGACTTCTCAAGAGCTTCGTAAAGCCGATGCGGGCCAAGGACAGGAGATCCCTTATCTGGAAGAAGTGATGGAGTTGGTGCTTCAAAAAGGGCGAGTCCTTTTTATCGAGGCCAAAGGAATAGACATGGAAAAAGAATTGATGAAGCTTTTAAAAGACACAAAATATTCCTCTCAAATCATCTTGAAGTGTTTTCACCACCGCTGGCTTAAAGAAGTGGGAAGTAAGCTCCCAAAAATTAAAAAGGCGGCCTTGATGAATGGCGTTCCCGCAGATCCCAAAGGTCTGGCCGAAAGTGCGGGCGCTCAGATGCTCTCACTGAGTGCTCAAACAATTGATCAAACTTGCGTTGAGATGGCGCATGCTGCAGGGATTGAGGTTTGTACTTGGAATGTAAATGAAGCTGAAAAGCTGAATGAGTACTTGGCCATGGGCGTGGACTGGCTGGGGACGGATCGCCCCAGTGAAATTGTTCCTGCTCTGGCCAAAACACGAGTTTAGGACCTATAAAGCTTTTATGAATAATTCGACTCAAGAGAAAAACACATTGATCTACATGGGGAAGTGCTCAAAACCTCACGGGATAAAAGGGGCCTTTCATTTTCATTTACTCAATCCCAAAGAAAGTACACTGGGCCCCGGCTCAAAAATCTGGGTCACCGGTCAAAATATTCAAGATAACGGGCAGTGGATGGTCATTGATCGCATCACTTTTGGCCATAAGGTCATGGTTTACCTCAAGGGAGTGAATGGGCGCAGTCAAGTTGAAGCGCTCCTGCCTTTTGAGATCTATCAAGACCGCAGTGAGTTTCCTGAGCCCGAAGAAGGCGAGTACTATCTACAAGACCTTAAAGGTTTAAAGGCGATAGATATTAATACGGGTGAGCAATTAGGTGTCGTTCAATCTTTTTATGATAATGGCGCTCAAGATGTGATGGTGATCAGACCAAAGTCGGGGCCTATGATAGAGCTTCCGATGGTGGAGGCCTTTTTTCACGAGATCAACTGGGAAGAAGAAACTGTAAAGGTGACAAAACCTCAGTGGCTTGGAGAAGGCCCATGAGCAGTGTTCGCAGAATTTGGGTTTTAACTTTGTTCCCTGAGTTTTTTGACCCACTTTTAAATTGTGGGGTTGTAGGCCAGGCCTTGCGTGGAGAGCGTTCTCAGAAAATCGAACTTAAAACTTTGAACCCTAGAGATTTTACGCCTAATAATTATAAAGGCGTGGATGATGCTCCCTATGGTGGAGGCCCGGGGATGGTTATGCGGGCCGACATCTTAAAAAATGCCTTAATGGAAGGAGTTGTTAAAGCGGGATGCTACGACTCCAAAAATTATCGAAACCAGCTCAAGGTGATTTATACCGCTCCTCGTGGCGAGGTTTGGAATCAAACGACGTGTGTGAGTTTTGCTCAGCGTATGTGGGGAGGTGAACAACCTCAAGATCTCGTTTTTATCTGTGGCCGCTATGAAGGCATCGATGAGCGTTTTATTCAAAATGATGTGGATGAAATCTTTAGTCTTGGAGACTTTGTTTTAAGTGGCGGTGAAATCGCCGTGATGTCCATGCTCGATTCGGCCCTGCGTTTTATGCCGGGGGTGTTGGGCAATAAGCTCAGTAGTGCGGAAGACTCTTTTTCCAATGGTCTTCTCGAACACCCGCAATACACAAGACCTGCTAGCTACGAAGGACTGGAAGTCCCCAAAGTTTTACTCTCTGGCCATCATGAAAAAATTCAAAAATATCAGCGGCAAAAAGCTGAAGAAATGACACAGCAAAAGCGCCCAGACTTGTGGCCTAAATATCAACAAAAGGTAAAAAAATAATATGTCGAATCTCTATGTCGGACTCGTCCATCATCCGATTAATAATAAAAATGGCGAGGTGGTCACGACTTCAGTGACCAACCTGGATATTCATGACATTTCGCGCTCTTGCCGAACTTTTGGCGTGAGTAAGTTTTTTCTTGTCACCCCTTTGAAGGCCCAACATGAGCTTGTCGGAAGAATTCTAGGCCATTGGGAAAGTGATAAGGCGAATGCCTATAACCCGGATCGTCAAAGTGCTTTGAGCTCGACAGGCCTGATTAATAGCGTCGAAGATGCCTGTGCTGAAATCACTGAGCTGGAAGGTCAGGCCCCCTCGCTGATTGTGACGGGCGCTAATTTTAGCTCCTATGATGGGGCCGCAGAGGATCTAGCGTCTCTTTTAAAGATTGACAAACGGCCGTATTTCTTGTTATTTGGTACAGGTTGGGGATTACATGCCTCTTTGGTTGAACGAGCTGATTATCGATTGGAGCCCTTATTTGGGGCTGCGCCTGATGGCTACAATCACTTATCCGTTCGCTCGGCGGCGGCCATTTATTTGGATCGCCTAAAAGCCCGAGAGAGGCCTCTGGACCCAAGCTCACTTTAACTCGCTAAAGAACAACATAACGTTGGTCCTCTGGTGGTTAGTATCGTTCATGGAGTCGTTATGAACTTAGTAGATGTAGTAAATGCGGATCACTTCCGTCCAGAAGTAGAGAAATTTCCAGAGTTCAAGACTGGGGATACAATTGATGTACACGCGAGAATTACGGAAGGTAGCAAAAGCCGTATCCAAGTTTTTCGTGGTGTTTGTTTAGCGATTAAAGAGCGCGGCAAGATGAATGGTCATTTTCGTGTTCGTAAAGTTTCAAATGGTATTGGTGTCGAGAGGGTCTTTCCTTTCCACTCACCTCATGTTGAAAAAATTGATATTGTTCAAAAAGGTAAATCTAGAAGATCAAAGCTTTACTACCTTCGTGACCGCTCTGGTAAGTCGGCCCGTATTGCGATTGATTACGATCGTAAAAATCCTGCTGAAGGCAAGGCCGTTAATAAACTCTAGAGTGAACTCGCTCTTATTGATAAAATCATCAAGGCCTGACTTTTATGTCGGGCCTTTTTTTTTGAAAGGTTTTTTATGTTAGAGCTCGAAAAAATCTATCAAACAAAGCTATGGCTCGCTGGTCTTGATGAAGCAGGTCGAGGGCCTTTGGCCGGTCCCGTTGTGGGAGCGTGTGCACTTGTTGAAAAACAAAAGAACTCCCAGTGGGATGAATTGGCCAATTTTTTAAAAGAGCTTGGGGTTATGGACTCCAAAAAAAGCACATCACTCAAACGTCAAAAAGTTCTTGAAAAACTTGGCCTCACACTTAAAGAGGGTGTGCAAGTTTTGAATTTAGGATCTCAAAATCAGTATCGTTTATATATAAGCGCCCAACAAATCTCAGCTGTTGAAATTGATGAAATCAACATTCTTCGTGCAGCTTTAAAGAGCATGGGTCAAAGTTTTAAAAAAATTGTCGAACAACATCCCATGCTGCCTACAAAAGGAGAGCTTTGGTTTGATGGTAATAGATGTCCCGAAGATCTTTTAAGTTCTAGATATCAGCTTCAAAGCGTTATTAAAGGGGACGCAAAAAGTGTTTTGATTGGACTGGCCTCATTTTTGGCCAAAGAAGTTCGAGATGAATTAATGAAAGGTCTCGATAAAAACTATCCCGGTTATAACCTCTCTAAGCATGCAGGCTATCCGACTTTCGCTCACCGAAATGCCATCGCTCAACTTGGGGTTTCTCCTATTCATAGAAAAACTTTTAAAGGCGTTCGTGAGCACTTGTAAAAAAGGACTGGATTACGAGCTTAGGTTTTCTCAATCTTTTCACAAAAGAGGGTGCGCACTCCTTGCTTCACCTCTTGTTTTAAGAGAGTTGGGGCTAGGTCAGGTGGATGCCGCGCGCTTTATTCAAAGACGATTAGAGATTTGTGAGTTGAAGCTTTATGGTGAGCTCTCTCACAAGCAAAGAGGTCGTCTTGTGCGCACGGCCAATTATCTCGCTGAGCTTTTAGACACAGAAGTTTCACTTAAACTCGAAAGGCCATGAATTTATTGCCAAATTTACTCGCGCGGCCTATCCTATTTGTATGAAACATCGCGGACTTTGTTTGGGCCTAGGCCTATGCATACTTTTTTTAGGCTTCTTCACTCCTCAAAAGAGCGAGGCCGCTATGAACCCTCGGCTTAAGGCCATGGCGACTATGGCCGCATACGGCACCGTCGGAGGCGCTCTTTTGGGAACAGCATCGCTGGCCTTTGGCGCAGAAGGACGATCTGTAGCTGTTGGAGCTTCCTTAGGACTCTATGCAGGTCTGATTTTTGGAAGCTATGTTATTCTCAGCCATCAACTACAGCAAAATAATTATTACGATAGGCAAGAACCAGTTCGAAGAGATTACTATCCAGATGATAGTTATTCCCCTTATCAGCCTGGAGCTGAAGGTGGATCTGGGCCGTATGATGGGGGTTTTAGCCGGATCCAGGTTTTTAAAGAAATGGAATTTGCCTCTCTTCAAGATAGGAGAGAGCTAGAGCGCATGAGCGGTCTAAAAGTGGACCGCCCAAGTTTTCAGATGAATCTTCTTAGCGTTCAGTTTTGAAAAGTATTTTTTCTATTGGCAAAGCGACTAGATAATTCAAGTGTTTCATCGTCGTCAAAGTCAGTGATCAGAGCATCCATCGCATCCATATTATAGAGCTGGAACACCTTTAAAAATTCTGTTTTGACGTTAGAGAGAAGCACTTTTTCTCTATTTTCGTTTAAGGAATTAATTGTCTCCACAAAATGTCCAATTCCTGAAGAGCCGACGAACTCAAGTGAGTGAAGATCTAGCGTGATTCGTGAGCTCGGATTTTGTTGAATCATATCTTTGAGCTCTTTTCGTAAAGGAATGCAGTTATCAAAGTCTAGCCCCCCCTCCATATGAATCGTGATATTACCTAGGGCATCTGTTCTGACTCTGGCCTTCATTGTCATGATATAACTCCTTCGCAGCTGAAATCTTGGATCTAGTTGTTTCACTCTCAAGTTCTTTGATGGCCTTGAGGTGATAGACATTTTATCATGAAGGAGTGCCTTTACTTAAGCGGGCACGTTTTGCGTTTTATTCCGAACTTCTTTACTCGGGTTATTGTTGGAGAATTTATGGCCAAATTATTGTTGGTGGGGCTGCCTATAGGAAACCCACAAGATATCACAAAGAGGGCCTACCAGGCGCTTGAGCAAGCACCTTATATTCTGGCCGAGGATACGCGCAATTTAGTCAAGCTTTTACGCCATTACGAAATTCCAACGGAACAAAAGAAGATTGATTCTTTTCACGATCACTCCGATGACAAGCTCGATCGTATTTTAGCGCAAATTAAAAACTATGGTCAGGTTGTTTTAGTTTCAGATGCGGGGAGTCCTATTATCTCTGACCCCGCTTATCCTTTAATTAAGGTCGCCTTGGAGCAAGGGATTGAAGTTGACTCTTATTCCGGAGTGAGCTCCGTTGTCATGGCCTTGGAATTGTCGGGACTGCCACCACATCCTTTTCATTTTTATGGCTTTGTCGCTCGTGAAGATGGTAAGCGTAAGGCCAGCTTTCAGAGTGCCCAAAAGCACGGAGGGCAGCATGTTTACTTTGAATCACCCCACCGATTAGAAAAAACTCTTCAACTTTTAAAAACTGAGCACCCAGATGCCGAGGTTTTTTTAGGTCGTGAACTCTCAAAAAAGTTTCAGAGCTGTTATCGCTTTAAGGCCAGTGATCTTGATCAACAAGAGATTAAATACAAGGGAGAATTCGTTGTTTGCCTGGCCTTTCCCACGCCAGAGGGGGCCCTGGATACAGAAGAGGGTGCCGAGCTCAAAAAATTGGCCGAAAAGTACCTTGATTCAGGCGGAGGCACGAAAAGCTTGGCGAAAGTCTTGTCTCTGGCCACAGGTCGGACAAAGGCAGAGGTCTACCAGCGCTTAACTCAACTTAAGAGCTAAAGTCCCGATTCTAGGTGACCGATAGAGAAATATTGAAATTGTTTAAATACGAGAAATCGAAGCGGATTTTATATGAAAGTTAAAATCATTGGCGGGCAAGGAGGGGTCACACCCACCACTAAGGCCACCTCATATCTTATTGATGGGGTCCTCTTGATTGATGCCGGTTCTGTGGCCTCAGGGATTTCAATTGAAAAGCAAACGGCCATTGATAATATTCTCATATCGCATTCTCACTTGGATCATATTTCAGACTTGGCCTTCTTGGCCGACAATTGCTTTGGCCTTAAAGATCGACCTTTCGAGGTTTACTGTAATGAAAAGATTCGTGAAAATATTATGACTCATCTTTTGAATGATGCAATTTGGCCAGACTTCACAAAACTACCCAACCCACAAAATCCAACCTTGCGTTTTCATAGTGTTGTGCCCGAGCAAGTCTTTGACTTGGGCCCTTATCGTGTCCGCAGTGTCCCTGTAAATCATCAAGCAGGGGCCCAGGGATTCATTGTAGAAAAAGAGGGGAAATCCCTCGTTTTCACGCAGGATACTGGCCCTACAAGTCGGATATGGGAGTTGGCGCATAAATGTGATCAAGTGGTGGGGATTTTTACTGAAGTGAGTTTTCCTAATCATATGGAACAAGTCGCGATAGATAGTCAGCATCACACACCGGCCACAATGAAAAAAGAGATTCAAAAAATGCCTCAAGGTGTGCCTATTCATCTTGGTCATCTCAAGCCAAGCTTTCAGCAGCAATTGGTGAACGAGGTTAACGCGCTGGGGTGTCCCGATCTCATCGTAATGAGTGAAGACGATACCACTTTTGAATTTTAACTTGTCGTTTTCATTTTTAAATACCAAGATGCTACTTTAAATATGACTAGCAAGGTTCGGAGATTCCTATGGGATGGTTTGAAACTGTCAAAAGCCCTAAACTAAAGCATTCTAAAAAAACTAGTAGTAGTACACCCTCTGGTCTTTGGAAAAAATGCACCAACTGTGCAGAGATCATCCAAAGTCTCAAACTCGCAGAGAGCTATCAGGTTTGTCCTTACTGTGAACATCACTTTAGGTTAAGTGCCAAAGAGCGTATTGAGCTTTTATTAGATAAAGGAAGCTTTCGCGTGTTTGGACAAGAACTTACAACTACTGATCCTCTCAACTTTACCGATAAAAAAACTTATAGAGAACGACTTGACGACGCCCGAGAAAAAACGGGATTGAATGATGGAACTTATGCCGGTTTGGGAAAAATAAATGGGCTCGAGGTTTCTATCGCTGTCATGAACTTCCAATTTATGGGAGGCTCTATGGGCGTGGTGACAGGAGAGAAGATTGCAAAAGTTTTAGATCAAGCTCTTGAAAGGAAAATTCCTGCTGTGGTTGTTTGTTGTTCAGGTGGAGCGCGAATGCAAGAGGGGATTTTATCCTTGATGCAAATGGCGAAAACTTCAGCTTCAAGACAGCGCTTAAAAAACGCTGGACTCCCCTTTATTTCAGTATTAACGGATCCAACAACAGGTGGAGTGGCCGCAAGTTTTGCGATGTTAGGTGATATCAATATTGCTGAACCAAAGGCCTTGATTGGCTTCGCTGGGCCACGAGTGATTGAGCAATCTATCCGACAAACACTACCTGAAGGCTTTCAAAGAAGTGAGTTCTTAGTTGACCACGGTTTTTTAGATCGTATTGTCCACAGACATAAGCTTAAAGAAGAGATCTCATTTTTTGCTAAAATGTTTACCAAGTAGAGGCCTCCTATGAGTCGGGCCCAAGACTGGCTTGCTGAAAATGTGGGCCTTGAGAATTTTAAAGGTGGTTTTGCTCGCGCCTCAAAACTCATTTCTCCTACAGCTCAAAAGATTCAAAAAAATCATAAGGTCGTGACCATTGCCGGGACTAACGGTAAAGGTCAGGTGGCCTGCCAGCTAAGTGAGCTGCTCGAGAGGAAAGATCTAAAAGTTGCCTGCTGGACCTCCCCACATCTCCTGAATGTGAGTGAAAGATTTTATTTCAGCGACATAAATTACACAGATGAAGATCTTATTGAGGTTTTTAAACAGCATATAGATGTGCTTAAAGAAAACCCAAGCTACTATGAGTTTCTCTTTTACATTTTTTGTCAGCTTTGTTTGGAAAACAATTTTGATGTGTTGATACTGGAAGTCGGTTTGGGCGGAAGGCTGGATGCAGTTAATGTATTCGACGCAGACTTCACGGCCATCACATCTATTTCTCTTGATCATCAAGAGGTCTTGGGATCTGAATTGACAGGTATTTTTGCCGAGAAATGGGGGATTGCCCGTTCAGGTGCTCCTATGTTTAGCGTTCTTCATCAAGATGAGTTACAAAAAATGGCCCAGCAGATGGCGAGCGAGCAAGATATTTTGTGGCTTGATTTATTATGTGCCGACATTGTTGACATGCAGCAAAGTTATTGGGAAAGAAACTCTACCCTGGCCTGTGCTCTGGCACTTGTCGTTGAAGGGCACAAAGTTGAAGAGCTTCCAGCTTTTCGAGAACAACTACGCACCTCTCCACATGGGTCTTTGAGGAGCACAAAAGGTCGCTTTGAAGAGATGACAAGCGGCGGGGTTCGTTTTATCTTTGTAGGTGCACATAATTGTGATGGTTTGCAAAACTTAGTTGGTGAGATTGAGAAGCGATGGCCCCAAGCAGGCCCCATTTTTGATGAGGTATGGATCTCCTTTTCTCAACGACCAGAAGACGAGATCGAGGTGTTTTTTAAAGCACTGGCCAATCTCAATTCTCGAACCCAGAGCTGGCGCTACTGTAGGTTTGAACACCCTAAGGCCCTTAGATGGCAGAGTATCGATGTAACGAAGTGGAGGTTATGGTCTCAAGTTTTAAACCCACCTATTCAAGAACTTTTTCTCGATCGAGCGCTTCGTGAAAAACCTAAGAGCGGAACTATCCTGGTTACAGGTTCTTACTACTTCATTGGTGAAGTCCAAAAATTTCTACTTTAAAGTCTGCTTTTTGTTATTTCTTTGGCCATCGATTTTTTGCCCAGAAGTGAGCGCTCGCGAAAGTTTTGAGTTTAATGTCGGAGAAAAAATTAGAGTCCTTTCTGATACGGCCTTTCGGCGTACGACTCAAAATGTTTTTGAAGCGGTAGGTAATGTTATCATCACTCATTCTACCAAGGCGATTTACGGGGAAAAGGCATCCTTATCTTTTGAAACGGGTGAGGTGGAAGTCTTAGGTAATGTCCGTTATGTGGGGCCTACGATGACCCTTTATGGCTCAAAACTAAAATATAATTTTAAGAGTGATTCCATTGAACTTGAGAATGCGCGAATCATGTCCGATGCCTATACCATTATTGGGCAAAAGATTACGAGGGCAAGTAAGGACAGTGATATCTTGGCCAAGGATGCAGAGTTTACAACATGTAAAGATTGCCCCGAGTCCTGGAGTGTTTTTGGTTCTGAAGTTCGTGTTACTCCTAATGAGTACATAAGAATTAACCAAGCCTATATTAAGGTTCGCGGCGTCGTTGTCATGTACATTCCTTATATCGTTCTGCCGATTAAAAAAGAACGTGAGACGGGCTTCTTATTTTCTAACTTTGGGGTCAGTGTTCAAGAAGGTGTTCAGCTTGAGCAGCCCTTTTTCTGGGCCATAAACGATTCAAGCGATATGACTCTTGTGCCTACATTTTTTGGAAAACGAGGTTTATTAAATCAGTTTCAATACCGGCAAATGTTAGGCGAAAAGAAATGGTTTGAAGTTAACTCTCTTCAGGGAATGGATCGTGTCTATGAGCCCCGTAAGCTTTCTCGAGACCGTTCGGGAGAGACCGTCTTTAGGCATTTTTCTGAGTACGAACACCATTACTCTGCAGGCCAACGCTTTAACCATCATTTTCACTTTAGTGATACAAGAGATCTCGATACCATCAGAGATTATGAGTTTTATAATTCAAAAAGACTTTTAGGCCCAGAATTAGGCGGTCAAGGGTTTGTTAATTATAATACTTCCCGTTTTGATTTTAACGCTCAGGGGACGTTTTATAAAAATATGCTGATTGAAGGAGAGAAGGAATTTGATCACAGCTATGTTCAAACTCTTCCGCGTCTTTCGTTATCAATGGCCCCAGAAACACTCTTGCGCACTAAAATTCCTGGGCTCCGTCGTTTTTCCTTTGGAGGAGATTTCGAATATACGCGTTTTAAACAAAACCATATAAAGGAAAAAGAATTTATTCGTAATGCTCACAGGTTTAATGTTAGACCCTATATAGACTGGCAAATGGGCTATGTTGGCCCTTTTCAATTTCAGACAAAGGCCACATTTGATTATCAAGATTATCGTTTTCCAACTCAAAAAGAAAATAAAAATAAAGAGTTCACAAAAAGCGGTGTTATATATGAGTCTCAAATAAAGCTCGAACTAGAACGGCTATTTGGGGTTTCCTATAAAGACACGATTACACTCGATCAAGTTGACACCGACAGGTTTGATCTCGAAGAGTTTGAAGAAGAAAAACTAGGAAAAAAGAAAAATAAGAGTCTTGAGAAATCGGCCAATCTTGTGGGCACTATGCCGGAGATGGGGCAAGATTTTTCAGACTATGAAGTAACTGTTTCTAATAATGGCTACCGTCATTCCCAAGAGTTTTTACTTAAACATTTTTTTCTCTCGGACCAAAAAGCAGAAGGCAGTCCAAAGTTTCTCTCTCAGATAAAAGACTCTAATGGGCAGTTTGATAGGATCGATGCTCTCAGAGATAGAGAAACGTTAATTAATGATGGGGTTTCAAGAACCCAGATCCCTCTTTCAAATTCCTTAGAGCTCCAGTGGAATAATTCACTTGTGATGAAATCAGCTAAAGATTTCGATGTTTATCAGGATGGCCGCTACTTAAGAGATAATTTTAATTACAAACAGGTTGCTCACTTCAATGTTTCTCAAGGTTATGACTTGGATGTTGAGAGTGAAGAGCTAGACAAAAAACTTACGAGACTCCATATTAACACGGGGTTTTCTCTAAATCGCTTTCGTTTTGATGTGAGTGAATATTATTTTTATGACCTTAGAGAGCACCTTTTCTCAAGCAATATGAGCTTTAGCTTTGATCGCGCGAAGGTGAAGTTAAGTTATCGCAATAATAGTTTTAGTTCTCCTGTTTATCAATTTGCGCGTGTCAATTTTGATGTAAAGCTTAACGATCTTTTAAGCGTGCGAACGATGATCGACTATGACTTTGATCAAGAGCGAACGAGTGAAACTCTTTACGGGGTCACGTATACGCCCCCTAATAATTGCTGGCAAGTAGATTTCAATTATGGCACGACTTTAGTAGAGAAGTCGGTCTCCTTTAACGTAATGGTTAATTTTGATGGCAACGGTTTTAGCTCCATTGAAAAATAGTTCAACTAAAAAAGTGTGGCTCATCGATTTTGATGACAGTTTTACATATAATATCTGTAGCGAGCTAGATGAGTTGGGTCTCCTTGTCGAGGTGGTTCATTGGTCAAAGTGGAGTCAGCTCTTAGAGCTCATTAATAAAGATCAAAAACGCTGTGCACTTGTCCTTGGTCCAGGTCCCGGACATCCAGACGAATACCAACTGGAAGGTCTCAGCGAGCTTCATGGTCGAGACCATCTTTTTGTTTGTGGAGTGTGCTTAGGCCATCAGCTCATCTGGCAGCAAATGGGGCTGGAAATAAGCCGTTGTGCTAGGCCAGTGCATGGTCAACAAGTTGAAATTATAGTTCCGGATTGGTTTTATTTTTTGCCTTCTAACTTAATTAACAAAAAAGTCCGAGTGCAGCGCTACAACTCTCTTTGCGTGAAACCACAAAAAGAAAAGATGCCGTTGAGGTCAAGGGTTTTAATTGAGAGAGACGAGTTAATGGCCGCTAGCTTCGCAAATACCCTGACTTACCAGTTTCATCCAGAGTCGGTTGGAACATCTTTCCGGCAAAGCTTTTTTCGGCCTTTGCTCGATTTTTTTGTATAATGTTAAGATGAATCGAATGAGGATCGAAGGTCTCTACGACCTTAGAACATTAAAGAATCTCAAAGAAAATGACATATACGATTACGCTTTTGATTTTAGGCCTACGAGCTTCAATTTTCTTCAGCAATATCGATTTATGGACTTGATTGCTCAGACAGACGACAAAAAGTCTCGTTATTACCTGCATTTTTCTAATGAAGCTGACTTTGTGATTGGAAAATTTGTTGAGGACCTCAAAAGTTACTACAGTAAAAATAATGAGAGTGGAACTTTTAAAGATAAAGTGACATTAGAGTTTTCTGATTACTGCCCCGCTAGCTTTTATGACAGCTTTGAGACCCCTTATTATTGGAACTTTCATCAGGAACGCCCGCTTAAGGAATATCTTGAGGCCAAATATATTAAAGGCATTTTGCTAGATTTTAATTGGTTGCATGACAAACATGAAAGGGGTGAATTTGATTCCTTTTTTGCTAATTTTCTTCAATTGGCCGCACCTACTGTTCGTGAAAGAGGACTTGAGCTCGCTTTGAAAATCGACTGGGACTCTCATCTCTTTGACTCTCTTTTTGACTATGTAGACTTCAAGTTTTTAAGTTTACCAGTCAATAACAAGATAGAAGTTTGTTATAGAAATGTTGATTTGAACAAAGCGTCAAAAAACATTCACTTTTACAAATCCCTTCGTTTTTAATATCTCTTAAATTTAGAAAAAACTTTTTCAAGGAAAACCTGTTATGAGAATACTTCTCTCGAATGATGATGGTGTCCATGCGCCAGGATTACAGTGCTTACTTAAAACACTGAGGACTTGGGCCGATGTTACCGTTGTCGCACCGTCATCTGAGCGCTCAACCACAGGGCATACTTTAAGTCTTGACCACCCTCTAAGATTAGAGGAGATAGGGCCTCAGGTTTATGGTTGTGATGGATTTCCGGCCGACTGTGCCCTGATGGGCATTGCTCACGTTATGAAGGGCCTTAAACCTGATGTGGTTGTTTCTGGAATTAATCGCGGGGCCAATCTAGGACAAGATATTTATTACTCAGGAACTGTCGCTGCGGCCCGTGAAGCCTGCTTTCGCGGAATACCAAGCTTGGCCATAAGCTCGACTATGGACTTTCAAGTTGAAGGTCCACGAGAACAACATTTTCAAACTGCAGCTGATTTTTTAAGCGATGTACTTAAATCAGGCCTTCATCAAGAACTCTCTACATCTGAACTTCTCAATATAAACGTGCCCGACTGTACCCGAGAAGAATTAAAAGGCCTGGCCGTCACAAAGACTGGGTTTCGTTACTACAGCGAAGAAATAAGTGAGCGGCATGATTTTAAAAATAGAAAGTATTATTGGGTTGGAGGAGTTTACTCAGGTTTTGAAAGAACAGAGGGAAGTGATTGCCTGGCCATCGATCGAAATCAGATTTCGCTTACGCCTCTAAACTATCTACAAATGAAAACCGATAATGTAGATACCTGGAAAGACCTCGTTTTAAGTAAACTCAAAGATTGGAGTTGAACAATACTCTTAATCATTGTCCTTTCCTGGTGGAGTTATTACCATGTGGAAAGGTTTACTCATTTTAGTTTTTATATTCAGTGTGAGCTCTTGTGGCCACATGGTGAGAAGTGGTCAGTATATCGAGTGGTCAG
>Ga0136604_1000678_pt1 | contig 16373 bp, 15 predicted proteins | sample AntRauFillE10628_FD_104928 | JGI IMG/M metagenome (GOLD analysis project Ga0136604, IMG submission 104928) | Saline lake microbial communities from Rauer Islands, Antarctica - Metagenome Filla E10 #628 | ecosystem: Environmental > Aquatic > Non-marine Saline and Alkaline > Saline | place... | reverse complement strand
GTGGCGTAGTCCAGCGCGATCTCGGCGTCCGGGTGCTCGGCGGCGAGCAGGTCGAGGACCACCGGTGCGCGCAGCGTCTTGCCACGCGTGTGGTCGAGGTCGGCGGGGATCTCTGGAGTCGTCATGCCGCGCAGGCTAAACGTCAGTCGACCGGCTCGATCGGCAGGCGGACCGTGAAGGTGGTGCCGGTGCCGAGCAGCGAGTCGACGTCGATCGAACCGCCGTGGCGCTCGACGGCGTGGCGCACCAGCGACAGGCCGAGCCCGGTGCCCCCACGCTCGCGCGAGCGCGCGACGTCGACGCGGTAGAAGCGCTCGAAGACCCGCTGCAGGTCGCGCCGGGGGATGCCGATGCCGGTGTCCGCCACGCTGAGCACGTACTCGCCCGCGTCACGCTCCAGCCGCACCGTGACGCTGCCCCCGGCGCGGTTGTAGCGGATCGCGTTGGAGACCAGGTTGTGCACCACCAGGCCGACGTCCTCGGGCACGCCGGCGATGCGGGCGGTCCCCGGCAGCTCGGCGGCGAGCTCGACCCCGACCTCCTCGGCTCCCGGGTGCAGCCCCGCCAGGACGTCCTCGACCACGGCGACCAGGTCGACCGCGACGCGCTCGAGCGGCCCCGGCTCCTCCAGCCGCCGCAGGTCGAGCAGGTCGTGGACGATGTGCACGAGCCGGTCGGACTCCTCCACGAGCCGCTCGACGAGGTCCGGGGTCCGCGGCGAGTCCGAGCTGAGCGCGACCTGCAGCGCCTCGGTCAGGGCCCGGATCGACGTCGCCGGGGTCTTCAGCTCGTGGCTCGCGTTGACCACGAAGTTGCGGCGCAGCTCCTCGACACGGCGCTGTTCGGTGCGGTCGGCGACGATCACCAGGATCTCGTCCGCGACGGCCGAGACGGTCGCACGCAGGTCGCGGCCGCGGACCTCGGCGTCCACCTGCACCGGTCGCCCGACCGCCTGCGCCTCGCGCACCGCGGTCGACAGCGTCGCCGAGCCGAGCGCCTGGACGAGCATGACGTCGCTGCGCGGTTCGGGGATGCCGAGCAGCGTGCGTGCGGCCTCGTTGGCAGCGACCAGCCGCTCGTCGCCCGAGAACAGCAGCGCCGGGCCCTCGATCGACGACACCAGCCGTGAGCGCCACGGCTCGATGCGGGCGAGCTCGGCACTGGCGCGCTCACGCTCGTCGACGGCGGCGTCGACCGCGGCGCCCAGCACGTCCCAGCCGGCACCCCGACGCGGGCTGCCGAGGCGCTGCAGCAGCGCTCGCCGGCGGTGTCGCTCCCCCGCCCAGTGCGCCCCCGCGGCGAGCACGACCAGCGCGGCCACGGCGAGCGCCGGCGCGGCGCCGGCCGTGGTCGCGACCAGTGCGACGGCGACCGCCACGGCGAGCACGGCGACCAGCAGCGGACCCGGCTGGCTCACGCCCGGTCGGAGAACTTGTAGCCCACGCCGCGCACGGTCTGGATGCGCACCGGGTCCTGCGGGTCGCGCTCGACGCGCGTGCGCAACCGGCGGATGTGCACGTCGAGCGTCTTGGTGTCGCCGACGTAGTCGCTGCCCCAGATCTCGTCGATGAGCTGGTGGCGGGTCAGCACCCGGCCCGCCTGCTCGACCAGGTAGGCCAGCAGCTCGAACTCCTTGGGCGGCAGGGCGACGAGTTCGCCGTCGACCTGGACCTCGTGGCGGATGCGGTCGACGCGCACGCCCGCGGCCTCGGCCGGCGCCTCGGCGTCGCCGTGCTCGGCCCCGCCGGTGCGCCGCAGCACCGCGCGGATGCGTGCGACCAGCTCGCGACTGGAGAACGGCTTGGTGACGTAGTCGTCGGCGCCGAGCTCGAGCCCGACGACACGGTCGACCTCGCCGTCGCGCGCGGTGACCATGATGATCGGCACGTCGCTCGTCGAGCGGATCCGCCGGCAGATCTCGGTCCCCGACATCCCCGGCAGCATCAGGTCGAGCAGCACCAGGTCGGGCCGGACGCGCTCGTAGGCGCCCATCGCCTCGCTGCCGTCCTTGACCCACGAGACCTCGAAGCCCTCGGCCTCCAGCGAGACCGCCAGCCCCTCGGCGATGGCGCGCTCGTCCTCGACGAGCAGCAGCTTGGGCATCGACGGGCTCCGCGGGGCGACGGCGGCCATCAGCGTGCCTCCTCCAGCGCCCGCTGTCCGGTCACGACGAAGACCACGTCGCGCGCGAAGGCCACGCCGTGGTCGGCGATGCGCTCGTAGTACCGCGCCAGCAGGCCGAGGACGACGAGCACCTCGTTGCCGAGCTCCATGTCGCGTGCGCGCTGGAGCAGCTCCACCTGGAGCGTGTCGACGCCCTCGTCGAGGTCGACGACGGCGACCAGCGCCGCGGCGTCGAGCCCGCGCCACGCGTCGAGCCCGGCACGGAACACCTCGGCGCTGCGCGTGGCGAGGTCGTTGATCAGCACGCGCAGCTCCTCCGGCAGCCCGGGGCTGCCGAGGTGGCCGGTCGAGGAGGCGACGTGCGCCAGCAGCGCCGAACTGCGGTCGACGTGGGTGACCAGCCGCAGCACGGTCACGATCGTGCGCAGCTCGCCGGCCACCGGCGTCTGCAGCGCCATGAGGTTGAACGACTCGTCCTCCACCCGCCTGCAGGCGTCGCCGACGTCCTCGCGCAGCCCGGCGGCGGTGTCCTCGATCGAGGTGTCACCACTGGTCAGGGCGCGGCTGACCCGCGGCATCAGCTCCACGACGCGCAGCGCCGACTCCAGCAGGAGGTTCTCGATCTCCTCCAGGCGGCGGTGGTAGCTCTGGCGCAGTTCCTCGGGCACGAGGGTTCCTCATCTGGTCGGTGGGGTCAGGGTGCCCCACCCGTCGCCGCGGTTCCGGGCAGCGCCGCGGAGGTGGTCGGGTGCACGGCGGAGGTGGGGTGGTGCTAGGTGTCGGTGCGGCCGAGCCCGAACTCCGCGAGCACGCGGTCGCCCGTGACGGCCCACGAGAGGTGGCTGCAGACGTCCACGCCGTGGTCGCCGAGCCGCTCGAGGAAGCGCACCAGCAGCACGTGCGCGACGACGCACGCGGACTCGTCGCACGTCGGCGTGCGGCCCTGCAGGTCGCTGCGCAGACGGTCGAGCTCGCCGTCGCGCTGCTCGAGCTCGTTGTGGGCCAGCGCGTCGCGCTGCTCCCACCCCCGCACGGCGTCGGCGAAGACCTCCACGGCGAGCACGCGCATGCGCCCGATCCCGTCGGAACGTGTCTCGACCCCGCAGCGCTCCAGCGTGTCCAGGTGCTCCAGCACGTGCAGCGCAAGGCGACCCGAGCGCACCACGTCGTACAGCGCGCGGATCACCGCGACGACCTCGCGCAGGTCGCGGCCGACGGGGGACTCCAGCGCCGTCAGCGTGAACGCCGCGTCCTCGATGCGCACGGTGCGTTCGCGCACCGCGGCCAACTGCTCGGCACCGCGGGCCACCGCGTCGGCCGGCAGGGGCCCCCGCACCTCGGCGACCGGCGCCAGCATCGCCACCACGCCGCGGCCGGCCGCGACGAGCTCGGCGTCCAGCTCGGCCATGCGCACGCGATAGTCGCTGCGCAGGGTCTCGGACCCTCCACCCCACGGCGGCCGTTCGGGGTCGAACGGCAGCTGGCGGTCCTCCGGTCGGTCCGTCACCCGAAACGACCGGTGATGTAGCCCTCGGTGCGCTCGTCGGACGCCTGGGTGAAGATGTGGTCGGTGGTGTCGTACTCGACCACCACGCCGGTGCGCACGCCGTCCTCCTTGACGTCGAGCGACAGGAACGCGGTGCGGTCCGAGACGCGCGCCGCCTGCTGCATGTTGTGGGTCACGATGACGATCGAGTACTCGTCGCGCAGGTCGCGCATGAGGTCCTCGATCTTCAGCGTCGCGATCGGGTCGAGCGCCGAGCACGGCTCGTCCATCAGGATCACGTCGGGCTCGACGGCGATCGCCCGGGCGATGCAGAGCCGCTGCTGCTGGCCGCCGGACAGCGACAGGCCGGACTCGTGCAGCTTGTCCTTGACCTCGTCCCACAGCGCGGCCCGCCGCAGCGACTTCTCGACAAGCGCATCGGCGTCACCCTTGAAGCCGTTGATCCGCGCGCCGAACATCACGTTCTCGAAGATGGACTTCGGGAACGGGTTGGGCTTCTGGAACACCATCCCGATGCGGCGACGGACCTCGACCGGGTCGACGTCCGGGGCGTAGACGTTGTGACCGTGGTACTCGATCGCACCCTCGACGCGTGCGCCGGGCGTCAGGTCGTGCATGCGGTTCAGGGTGCGCAGCAGCGTGGACTTGCCGCAGCCGGACGGCCCGATCAGCGCCGTGATCTCGTTGCGCGGGATGGCGAGCTCGACGTCGCGAACGGCGAGGAAGTCCCCGTAGTACACGCTCACACCGCGAAGCTCGAACACCGGGTCGACGACCTCACGGTCGATCGGCTGGTCACGCAGGTCGCGCTGCGGTGCACGCGTCGACTGCGCGTCGGGCCGTGCGGGGGCGGGGGCCGCCTCGGTGCGGGTCGTGTCCTGGTCCACGGTGGTGCCCTGTTCGTCTGCCGGCGTGTCGCCGGGGCTCATGCGTTGCCCCGCGAGGCGCGGTTGCGGAAGTAGATCGCGATCCCGTTCATCAGCAGCAGCGCCCCGAGCAGCACGATGATCGCGCTGGCGGCGAGCTGGGTGAAGACCGGGTCCGGGTCGAACGTGTAGTTGTAGATGTTGATCGGCAGCGCCGAGAACTGGTCGAACAGGTCCAGCGGCGAGTTGTTGCGGAAGCGCGCCGAGGTCGCACCGACGACCAGGATCGGAGCCGCCTCACCGATCGCGCGCGACAGCCCGAGGATCGCACCCGTGATCATCCCCGGCAGGGCCTGCGGGAGCACGAGCTTCTGCGTGGTCTGCCAGCGCGTCGCCCCGAGGCCGAGCCCGCCCTCGCGCAGCTCGTTCGGCACGGCCTTGATGGCCTCACGGCTGGTCACGATGATCACCGGCAGGATCAGCAGGATCAGCGTGACCCCACCGGCCAGCAGCGAGCGACCGATGTCGAGGATGCCGACGAACAGCCCTGCGCCGAGCAGGCCGTAGACCACCGACGGCACGCCGGCGAGGTTGGAGATGTTCGTCTCGATCAGCGCCGTGACACGGTTCTTCGGCGCGAACTCCTCGAGGTACAGCGCGGCACCGATGCCGATCGGGAACGAGCCGAGCGCGACGATGAGCATCAGCGACAGGGTGCCGGTGAGACCGGGAGAGACGCCCGCCGAGTCGGGGTCGATGCGCGACGGCAGGCTGACCAGGAACCCGAAGTCGAGGTAGGTCAGCCCGTCGCTGAAGACGCGGTACAGCAGGATCCCGAGCACCACGATCCCGGTGCTGGTCGCCGCGAGCAGGGCGTACCTGATGGCGGCCTCGCGCAGGGCGCGCCGGCGCGGCTCCTCGAAGGAGCGCTGCTGGAGGTCCGGGGGGGTCTGCGTCGGGGCTGCCATCAGTAGGCCTGTCGGTAGCGACCGACGAAGGCGGACGCGATCAGGTTCAGCGCCAGCGTCAGCACGAACAGCAGCGCGCCGACGGCGAACAGCGCGGTGTACTGGAACGAGCCGCGGGCGGCCTCGCCCCCGACCGACTGGGCGATGTAGCCGGTCATCGTCTGGTTCTGGCTGAACACGTCCCAGGTCACGTTCGGGCGCGAGCCGACCGACAGCGCCACGATCATCGTCTCGCCGACGGCCCGCGACATCGCCAGGATGACCGCCGCGACGATGCCCGACAGCGCCGAGGGGAACACCACGCTGCGGGCGACGCGCGAGCGCGACGCCCCCAGGCCGTAGCCGGCCTCGCGCAGCGACTGCGGCACGGCGGACATCGCGTCCTCGGAGACCGAAGCGACCGTCGGGATCAGCATCACGCCGACGACCAGCCCGCCGGAGAAGCTGTTGAACAGGTCGACGACGTCGGTCCCGAGCACCTCGCGCAGGAACGGCGAGACCGTCGTCAGTGCGAAGAACCCGAGCACCACGGTCGGGATGCCGGCGAGGATCTCCAGGATCGGCTTGAGGGTGCCGCGCACCCTCGGGCTGGCGTACTCCGACAGGTAGGTCGCGGCGCCGAGCCCGAGCGGGATCGCGACCAGCAGCCCGATGACCGTCACGTGCGCCGTGCCGGTGACCAGCGCCCAGACACCGAGGCGGAAGCCCTCGTTGCCCGGTATCCCGAACGGCTGCCACACCGTGTCGAGGAAGAAGTCCGACAACGGGATCTGCTGGAAGAACGGGATCGTCTCGTTCGCCAGCACGCCGACGATGGCGACGGTGGTGACCACCGAGACGGCACCGCACAGGAACAGCACGCCGATGATCGCGCGCTCGCCGAGACGCGCGGACCGCCGGCGCAGGGGGTTCTGGTCGGGGGCGGGAGCAGTCGCTGCCACGTGGGACTCCGGGGCGTCGGACGTGTGGATGGCGGCCGTGACGGATGGTGCCACGGTTGGGGAGGTGGCCGCGTCATGCGTGCGCCGTGGCGTCAGCGCGTGCGTTGGCCGAGGGTCGCCGGGCGCGGGCAGGTGCCCGACCGGAGCGCCGCGACGGGACGTGCCGCCTTGGCATGTCCCGTCGCGCTGTTGGTGGTGGCGGGCCGGGGACGTGCCCCGGCCCGCCACCGCGGGGTCACATCGCCGCAGCGACCTCGTCGACCGACTCCTGCAGGATGTCGGGGCTGTTGACGTAGCCCACGAAGTCGTTGGCCTCGGGAGCGGTCTCGAGGAAGAAGTTCACGAAGTCCGCGACCTGCGGCTTGGTCGTGAGCGACTCGACGTTGACGTAGATGAACAGCGGACGCACCAGCCCGTACTCGCCGGCCTCGGCCGTCTCGATCGACGGCAGCACGCACTCGCCGGTCTCCGGGTTCTCGTGCGCGATGGCGGTCAGGCCGTCCTCGTTGGCGGCGTAGTAGGCAAGGCCGAAGAAGCCCCAGGTGCCGGCGTTGGACTGGATGCCCTGCACGATGACGTCGTCGTTGGCCGACGCGGAGTAGTCCTGGCGGGACTCCTCCTCGCCCATGATGTCCTCGACCATGAAGCCGTAGGTGCCCGAGTCGGTGTCCGGGGCGTAGACGTCGATCGCCTCGGCGGGGGCGCCGTCGACGACCTCGTCCCAGGTGCTGGCGCCGTCGGGCCCGAAGATCCCGACGATCTGCTCGGTGCTCAGGCACTCGACGTAGTCGGTCTCGGTGGAGGTCACCATCGTCAGCGCGTCGACGCCGAACTGCAGCTCGAGGAACTCGACCCCGTTCTCCCCGCAGAGCGCGGCCTCGTCCTCGTCGATGGCGCGCGAGGCGCCCGAGACGTCGACGTCGACCAGGTCGCAGAGGCGCTCGAAGCCACCGCCGGACCCGATCGAGGTGTACGACGCGTCGACCTCGGGGGCGGCCTCGCGGTACAGCTCCAGGGCGTACTCGGCGACCGGCAGCACGGTCGACGAGCCGGCGGCGATGACCTCGCCGGAGACGGTGCCGTCCGCGGCAGCGTCGTCAGTGGTGTCGTCGGCGGTGCCGTCCGCGGCAGCGGCGTCAGTGGTGTCGTCGGTGGTGTCGTCGCCGCCACCGCAGGCGGCAGCCGCGAGCGCGATGGCCGCAACGGCGGCGGTGATGCGCCAGGTCCTCACAGGGGGTCTCCTCAATCGGATGGTCGCAAGGCCGCGGGGAACGCTCCGCGGGAGGGAGCGGCGGCCCTTGCGACAGCGACGTTAAGCAGGGCCGGAGAACGCCCCCTGTCGCCGACCTGAACGGCGGGTGAACGAGGGCCGACACCTGCGACGACCGTCGTGGCGGCCACCTCCTCGTGTCCCGCGCAGGGCCCTGAGCAGGCCCCGTGCAGCGCCCCCGGCAGCGCTTCGTGCGGCCGCGCTGCGGCCCGGAGTTGCCGATCCGGCCACCGCGACGCGATCCTGCTGCTCGTGCGGTGCGCGGACGGACGCGCGGCCCGAGTGCCCGGAGGCAGGCGATGGTGGACCGCGGTGGGCACGTGTGGCCCAAGGAGCGCGGCACGGCCGCGTCCGACGGCACCGTGCTGCGCTACACCGTGGTCGGCGACGACGGCCCGTGGGTCGTGCTGTGCTCGGGCTTCCTCTGCCCGGACAACTGGTGGGCGTGGTACGCGGCGCAGCTCGCCGAGACCCACCGGGTGCTGGTCGGCAACGTGCGCGGCATCGGGGCGTCGCACGACCCGGCCGCGGGCTCGCCCGAACCGTGGTCGATCGGCGCGTTCGCCGGCGACGTGCATGCGATGATGGACGCCGCAGGTGCGAGGGACGCGCTGCTGGTCGGCCACTCGATGGGCTGCCAGGTGGCGCTGGAGACGTGGCGCCGCGACGTCGGTGGCGACCGGGTCGCAGGCCTCGGACTGGTCACGGGCTCGTACCGGGGGCCGCTGCACGACTTCTACGGCACGTCGGTCGGCCACCACCTGTTCCCGCTGCTGGAGCACGGCAGCCGGCTGCTGCCCGACCGGCTCGTCGCCGCCGCGCCGCAGGTGCTGCGCCTGCCGATCGCGATGGGTGTCGCCCGGGGCATCGGGGCGCTGTCGAGCCACACCCCGTACGCGGGGGCCCGCGGCTACTTCGAGCACGGCGCCCGGCTGGACGGCCGCACCGTGCTCGACATGGCCGCGGCGATGCGCGCCCACGACGCCGGCCCCTGGCTCGGCGAGGTCGACGTGCCCGTTCTCGTCGTGGTCGCCGAGAACGACACGTTCACCCCGCCACACCTCGGGTGGGAGCTGCGCGACGCGCTGCCGGACGGCGAGCTGCACCTGATCCGCGACGGCAGCCACGGCGCCCTGGTGGAGTTCCCCGACGAGCTGGTCGACACCACCCTGGGCTGGGCCGCACGCCGGCTCGGCCACCCCGGCCGGGAGCCACGTGGCACACCGGGCAGGGTGGTGCCGATCGCGGTCGACGCACCCCGGCCCCGCTGACGGCCCGCCCCACCCGCCGACCGCGCCACCCGTCGGGGCGGGGCCCGCCCCGGCAGGAACGCGTACGGGGGCCCGGGGCCGAGCCACCCGGCGGGGGTGCGGGGGCTGGCCCCCGCAGGCTCAGTCGGTGTAGACGTCGACCTTGGACGTGCGGTGGCGCGCCTGGATCATGCGCACGGTGCCGGACTTGCTGCGCATCACCAGCGACTCGGTGATCGCGCCGTGCTTGTCGTACTGCACGCCCGAGACGAGCTGTCCCGGCGTGATGCCCGTGCAGGCGAAGAACGCGTCCGGCCCGCTGACCAGGTCGTCGGTGGTCAGCACCGCGTCCAGGTCGTAGCCGAGGTCGAGCGCGGCCTGGCGCTCGGCGTCGTCGCGCGGCCACAGCCGCCCCAGGATCTCGCCGCCGAGCGCCTTGACGGCCGCCGCGGTCGAGACGCCCTCGGGCGTTCCGCCGATGCCGTACAGCAGGTCGACGGCGGGGCGCTCGACCCACGCCGCCAGGATGGCCGCGGCGACGTCGCCGTCGCGGATCAGCTGCAGGCGCGCACCGGCCTCGCGGATCACCTTCTTGGCGTCCTCGTGACGCGGCCGGTCGAGCATCACGACCGTGATCTCGTCCAGCGGCTTGCCGGTGGCGCGGGCGATGCGGTCCAGGTTGCGCGGCAGCGGTGCGTCGAGGTCGATCATGCCCCGTGCCTCGGGGCCGACGACCATCTTCTCCATGTAGACGCACGGGCCGGGATCGAACATCGTCCCGCGCGGGGCGGCAGCGATCAGCGCCAGCGAGCCGGGCCGGCCCTCGGCCAGCAGCCGGGTGCCGTCGACGGGGTCCACGGCGATGTCGACCTGCGGCGGGTGGCCGGTGCCGACCTGCTCGCCGTTGAACAGCATCGGCGCCTCGTCCTTCTCGCCCTCGCCGATCACCACCCGACCGTCGACCTCGACGGTCGACAGCATCGTGCGCATCGCGTCGACGGCGGCCTGGTCACCCGGCTCCTTCTGCCCGCGGCCCTGCCACTTCGCTGCGGCCAGCGCGGCCGCCTCGGTGGTGCGCACCAGCTCCATCGCGAGGTTGCGGTCCGGGCGTGAGGTGTCGGGCATGGCGGGCTCCGGCTGGGGTGGCGACGACGCTACTCGTCGGGGCGTGCGTGCCCCGGCGCGCTCGGGTCGCCCCCCCGGCGCGCTCGGGTCGTGGTCAGCTGCGGCGCGGACGCACCGTGCGGGGCAGGTCGTCGCCGTAGGACGGCAGCCGGCCGAGCTCGGCCTGGGCACGCAACGCATCGTTCTCGCGTGCGACACGGTCGCGCTCGCCGCCGAGGTCGGTGAACAGTCGCTTGAGCAGCGCGACCGTCGCCCGGTCGCGCGTGGCGACCTCCGAGAGCCACGCCTGGGCGGCCAGCAGCGCCTGGCCGTCCTCGACGAGCCGCTGCGCGAGCCCGCGGTCGAACGCCTCCTGCGCCTCCACGAAGCGGCTGGACAGCACCCAGTCGCGTGCCACCCCGAGCCCGACGCGGCCGATCGTCCGGGCGACGCCGACCGGCACGCCGTGCACGGCGCCGGGGAAGCGCAGCCGCGCGCCGCGTGCGACGACCAGCACGTCGCAGCCGATGGCGATCTCGGCCCCGCCGCCGACGGCGTAGCCCTCGACCGCGGCGACCGTCGGGGCACGGAACGTCGCCAGCTGCTCGTAGGCCATGACGAACAGTTCCCGGCGGCGCTCCATGCCGGGCCCCTCGGCGCCCTCCTTGAGGTCGGCGCCGGCCGAGAAGTGTCCACCGGCACCGGTCAGCACGAGCCCGACGAGGTCGGGGTCGCCGTCGGCGTCGGCGAACGCATCCACCAGCTCGCCCAGCATGGTGGTGTCCATGGCGTTGCGCGCGTCGGTGCGCCGCAGCGTCAGCTGGTGGACGACCCCGTCGCCGACCTCGGTGCGCTGCACGTCGACGGCCACGCGGGCTCCTGCCGGGGTCCCGCCGGGCGCATCCCGAACGGGGTGCGCCGCAGGCTACGCGGACCCGTACCGTTCCCGGCACGCACCGGTCCGGGGGACACGTGGACGAGCAGAGCACCGAGGCGGCCGGCTGGCCGGCGCCGGAGGAGGCCGCGGCCTCGGACGCGACCACGGCGAACCTGGTCGCGATCGCGGTGTCGGACCCGCTGCTGGCCCAGGAGGGCCTGCTCGCGGCGATGCGGCTGGTCCGCAAGGGCCACCTGAAGCTCGAGGACGCGGCGATCATCGCCAAGGAGGACGGTGGCAAGGTGCGGGTCCAGGAGACCCGCGACACCACCACCGTCCAGGGAGCCGTGCAGGGCTCGTGGTGGGGGCTGCTCGGCGGGCTGCTGGTCGGTGGGCCCGTCGGCCTGGCCGGCATCGCGATCGGTGCGGCCGCGGGCGGGATCTTCGCCAAGATGCGCGACATCGGCATCCAGGACGAGCAGATGCAGCAGCTCGGCGAGGAGCTGGCCGCCGGCGAGGCAGCCCTGCTGCTGCTGGTCGAGGAGGCGCACGTGTTCCACGCCGTGGCCGAGCTGCGACGTTTCGCTGGCCGGCTGCTGCACAGCACCTGCGACGAGCAGAACGTCGAGCGCATCACCGGCGCCCTGTCGACCGACCCGTGGGCCCCGGTGCAGTGACCGGCGCCGCGGGCGGGCCGGCGCCGCGCGCGCCGTCCCGGCGCAGGCGTAGGGTCGTGTCCCCCGACGGCGGGAGCGGCGGTGCAGTTCCACCAGGACGGGTTCCGGCCCGGTGACCCACGGGTGGCCCTGCCGGCGCCGGACGTCGTCGACGGGCAGGGGCCGCTGCCCGACGAGGTCGACGTGCTGGTCGTCGGTGCCGGGCCCGCCGGGCTGACGCTGGCAGCGCAGCTGTCGGCTTTCGCGGACGTCACCACACGCGTCGTGGAGCAGAAGCCCGACCCGATGACGCGCGGGCAGGCCGACGGCGTGGCCGTGCGGACCATGGAGGTCTTCGACGCGCTGGGCTTCGCCGGCCCGGTGCTCGAGGAGGCCTACTGGGTCAACGAGACGACGTTCTGGCGGCCGGACCCCGAGGACCCGACACGCATCGTGCGGCACCGGCGCATCGAGGACACCCCAGAGGGACTCTCACGCTTCCCGCACGTGATCCTCAACCAGGCGCGGGTGCACGACCACCTGCTGGACGTGATGCGCCGCTCGCCGCGACGCCTCGAGGTCGACCAGGCCACGCGCGTCGTGGACGTGCGCGTCCCCGACGACCCGGACGCCCGCGTGGAGGTCGTGCTGGAGCACCTGGACGGCGACCCGGACGCTGCCGAGGGAAGCGACGGGGGCGAGCGCACGACGGTCCGGGCCCGCTACGTGGTCGGGTGCGACGGCGCGCGCAGCAGCGTGCGCGAGGCGATCGGCCGACGTCTGCGCGGCGACTCCGCCAACCACGCGTGGGGCGTGATGGACGTGCTGGTCGACACCGACTTCCCCGACGTCCGGCGCAAGGCCGCGGTGCAGTCCGCGGATGCCGGGAGCCTGCTGGTGATCCCACGCGAGGGCGGGCACCTGGTGCGGCTGTACGTCGAGCTCGACGAGCTGGCCGAGGGCGAGCGTGTGGCCAACCGCGACGTGACCGTCGAGCACCTCGTCGCCGCGGCGCGACGCATCCTCTCGCCGCACACCCTGGAGGTCCACGAGGTCGCGTGGTGGTCGGTCTACGAGATCGGCCAGCGCCTGACCGACCGCTTCGACGACGTGCCGGAGGCTCTGGTCGACCAGCGTGACCCGCGCGTGTTCATCGCCGGCGACGCGTGCCACACCCACAGCCCCAAGGCCGGCCAGGGCATGAACGTCTCGATCCGCGACGCCTTCAACCTCGGCTGGAAGCTCGCGGCCGTGCTGCAGGGACGCTCGGGCCCGCAGCTGCTGCGCACCTACAGCGAGGAGCGTCAGGCCGTGGCCGCCGAGCTGATCGCGTTCGACCGCGACTTCGCCGCCGCGTTCGCCGCCCCCGCGGCCGCGGCCGCGGCCCGCGAGCGGACCAGCCGTGACGGGACCGGCGAGCACGGGCCCGGCCGGGACGGGGCCGGCGAGGACTTCCAGGCGATGTTCGTGCGCAAGGGCCGCTACACCGCCGGGGTCGAGACCCACTACGCGCCGTCGCTGGTCACCGCGGGCGACCCGCACCAGCAGCTCGCCGCGGGGTTCGTCGTCGGCACCCGGCTGCACTCCGCCCCCGTCGTGCGCCTGGCCGACGCGAGGCCGATGCACCTCGGCGACGTGCTCGTGGCCGACGGCCGCTGGCGCCTGCTGGCGTTCGGCGACGCCGCCGACCCGGGCGACCCCACCTCTGCCCTGCACGGCCTGTGCCACTTCCTCGCCGACGACCCCGCCTCACCCCTGCGCCGCCACACCCCCGCCGGCGCCGACCCCGACGCCGTGCTCGACCTCCGCGCGGTCCTCCAGCAGCCCCACGACGCGCTCGAGCCCACGGCCCTGCACCCCGTCCTGCGGCCCCGCGTCGGCACCCACGGCCTGGTCGACCACGAGAAGGTGTTCTGCCCCTCCCCCACCAACGACGTCTTCGACCTGCGCCGGGTCTCCCGCTCCGGCGCCATGGTCCTGGTCCGCCCCGACCATCACGTCGCGCACATCCTCCCCCTCACCGCCCACGCCGAGCTCTCAGCGTTCCTGTCCCAGATCCTCCTCCCCACCTGAACGACGAACGCCGCCCCCTATCGGAGGCAGCGTTCGGTTCGAGCGCGTTCAGCGGCGGGGCGCGCCACCCTCAGCGTGTGTGATCGGTGTTCGTGACGACCGACTGTGGAAGCGCGCAGGCCCTCAGCGCGGGTAGGGCGTTGCCGTGACGACCGACTGTCGAGCACCGCAGGCCCCATGGGGCCGAGGAGCGCACGGAGGAGGGAGCACGGGACCCCCTACACGCCCATGCTGCGCCCGATGATCTCCTTCATGATCTCGTTGGTCCCGCCGTAGATGCGCATCACGCGGCTGTCGACGTACGCGCGGGCGATCTTGTACTCCTGCATGTAGCCGTACCCGCCGTGCAGCTGCACGCCGGCGTCGACGACCTCGTCGAGCATGTCGGTGCACCAGTACTTGGCCATCGCGGCCTCGTCGACGCCGAGCGTGCCCTCGTTGAGCTTGATGATGCACTCGTCGACGAACGCCTGGCCGACCTCGATCTTGGTGCGCATCTCGGCGAGCATGAAGCGGCTGTTCTGGAACGAGCCGATCGGGCGGCCGAAGGCCTCGCGCTCCTTGGCGTAGGCCAGCGTCAGGTCGAGCGCGGCGCGGGCGCCGGCGACGGCGGCAACGGCGATCGACAGGCGCTCCTGCGGCAGCGCCTCCATCAGGTAGACGAAGCCCTTGCCCTCCTCGCCGAGGAGGTTCTCGGCGGGCACGCGCACGTCGTTGAAGAACAGCTCGGCGGTGTCCTGGGCGGGCATGCCCATCTTCTTGAGCTTGCGGCCGCGCTCGAAGCCCTCCATGCCGCGCTCGACCAGCAGCAGCGAGGTGCCGGTCGCGCCGGCCTCGGGGTCGGTCTTGGCGACGACGATGACCAGGTCGGCGTGGATGCCGTTGGTGATGAAGGTCTTGGCGCCGTTGAGCAGGTAGCTGCCGTCGGGCTGCCGGATCGCCGTGGTCGCGACGCGCTGCAGGTCCGAGCCGGTGCCCGGCTCGGTCATCGCGATCGCGGTGATGGTCTCGCCGGAGGCCATCGTCGGCAGGAAGCGCTGCTTCTGCTCGTCGTTGGCGTACTTCTTGAAGTAGGGCACGACCACGTCGTTGTGCAGCGTGAAGCCGACACCGGAGGCCCCGACGCGCACGACCTCCTCGTCGACGATGGTCTGGTAGCGGAAGTCGTCGACCCCGCCACCGCCGTGCTCGGTGGCCACGTCGGTGCACAGCAGCCCCTGCGCGCCGGCCTTCTTCCAGACCTCGCGAGGAACGATGCCCTCCTCCTCCCACTGGTCGTGGAACGGCTCGATCTCCGCCTCGACGAACCGGCGGGTCATCTCGCGGAAGGCGTCGTGCTCCTCGGTGAAGATGCGGCGCTGCACGTGGGGCTCCTGGTCGCGGCTTGGGGCGCGGTCTGGGTCGCGGTGTGGCGAGTCACGGGGGCTGCGCGGCCGACGAGCCGGCGCCGAACGTGACAGTACCGGTGTCACGTTCGGCGTGTCACGTCTTCGTCGGCCCCGTCGGTGCCCGTGTCGGGCGGACGGGGGCCCTGCCCCAACGTGCCGTGCGTGCGCCGTACCGTCGGGTCCGGACGCACCAGGAGGCGGCACGTGGAGCAGCGACGGGCCCTGGTGCGCGTCACGCGCGACCCGCAGGCCGACCCGGCCGAGGTCGCGCTGCGCGTGCAGGCGTTCCACGAGCGCGACCTCGACGTGGCCACGGCCCTGCTGCGCGTCGACGCGCTGGCCGACGTGGTGCGCACCAGCGCCGACGACGACCCGCCGAGCGAGCCCGCCGCCGCGGCACGGCACCTGGCCGCGGTGCTCGGTGACGAGCTCGGCTACCGCGGCGACCCCCGTCGCGAGCGACGCCACACCGACGCGTACCTGTCGACCACGCTCGACGAGCACCACGGCCTGCCGGTCACGCTCTCGGCGCTGTGGGTCGCGGTCGCCCGGAGGCTGCGCGTGCCGGCGTACGTCGTCGCGCTGCCCGGCCACGTCGTTGCGGCGCTCGGCGACGGCGACGACCGCGTCGTGGTCGACCCGTTCTCCGGCGGCCAGCCGCTGCGCGAGGCCGACCTCGCCGACCTGGTCAGCCGCGCCACCGGCGGCACCGTGCAGTTCCGCCGCGCGATGCTGCGGCCGGCGACCTCGGCCGAGCTCGCCCGCCGGATCCTGAACAACCTCACCGTCGACCTGCGCCGCGAGGCCTCCGCCGAGGCGGCGGTGTGGACCGTCGTGGCGCGCCTGGCGCTGCCCGACCCCGACCCGGAGGACCACCGGCTGCTCGGCGACCTGCTGATGGCCTCCGGGCGCTTCGTGCGAGCGGCCCAGGCGTACGACCGCTTCCTCGACGACGCGCCCGACGGTCCCCGTGCCGACGAGGTCCGGCGGCTCGCACGCGGTGCACGCGCCCGCACGAACTGAGGGACCCGCGGCGCGGCGCGGCCGTCACTCGCGCCCCGGCGCCGGCCGGCGCCGCCGAACCGGGCCGGACACGGCCAGCGCCGGTTAGGGTCCATGCTCCACCGACACGGGAGAGCCGGATGGACCTGCACCGCAACCACGACCAGCCACCAGCGCGCAAGGCCCGCGTCGTGGTCCTGCACGACGGCTACGCGAGTCCGCGTGGCGTGGCGTCGAGCGTGGTCTACGTCGAGGACGGCAACGTGCGGGTCGTGGTCGACCCCGGCATGGTCCGGGACCGTTCGTTGATCCTCGACCCGCTGCGCGAGGCCGGCTGTGAGCCCGAC
>Ga0136604_1000675_pt1 | contig 16413 bp, 13 predicted proteins | sample AntRauFillE10628_FD_104928 | JGI IMG/M metagenome (GOLD analysis project Ga0136604, IMG submission 104928) | Saline lake microbial communities from Rauer Islands, Antarctica - Metagenome Filla E10 #628 | ecosystem: Environmental > Aquatic > Non-marine Saline and Alkaline > Saline | place... | reverse complement strand
ACTCTGGGTGTCTGCATGATGACTCGCCTCAGTAATCCAGCCATTATAGGTCGACAGAAAATTACTGACCTTGGCTACGATTCCCACCCGGTCCGGGCAGGAAATCACAAGGCGATAGGTGTGCTCCATGGAAGCCTTTCCTTACTCTGTAACTGGGAGAGCGAGCGCCTGAACAGGCACCCTGAAAATCGACGGGACATCATAGCCTATCTGAGCACCGGAAACGAGGCAGAATGAGGTATAGCAACATGGACAGACGCCCCCTAAGGGTCGCACAGGTAAAAGCCGTAGCGGGCGGCTCAAAGGCAATCAGATTCATCGTTGTCACAGCCCTGCTTTGCGGCTCGACACTTGCCGGCGCACAAGCCATTCTTGAAGGCGAACGCTTTCACCCGGTAACCGGCAGCCATGGCATGGTGGTTACCAGCCACACCCTGGCAACGGAAGTTGCTCTTGCGGTGTTAAAAAAAGGCGGCAATGCGATCGATGCCGCCGTGACGGCAGGATTTGCCCTTGCGGTAACCCAGCCCCGCTCCGGCAATATCGGCGGTGGCGGCTTTATGCTGTATGCGCCCGGCGATGGCAGCGAAGTCGAAGCGATCGACTATCGCGAAAAAGCCCCGGCCGGGGCAACCGAAACCATGTTTCAGGATGACAACGGTAATGTGGTGCAGAACCGCAGCCGGTTTACCCACAAAGCCGCAGGTGTGCCGGGCACGGTTGCCGGGCTGGCCCTGGCTCTGGACCGGCACGGCACTCTGACACTCAAACAGGCGCTTGAACCCGCCATCAGGCTGGCCCGCGACGGATTCATCGTCCCCGCCCGGTTTACCGAGGGGCTGGAACAGGCCCGCGAGCGACTTGCCCGCTGGCCGGCCACTCTGGACACATTCTATAAGCACGATGGCTCCGCCTGGCAGCCGGGCGAGCGGTTTGTTCAGCCGGACCTGGCGAACACGCTGGAACGCATTGCCAATCACGGTATTCACGATTTTTACCAGGGCGAAACCGCAGAACTGATTGTTGAGGAGATGCAGCGCCACGATGGCCTGATCACGCTGAAAGATCTACGCAACTATCAACCAGCGATTCGAGAGCCTATCCATGGCACCTATCGCGGCCATGACATTTACTCCATGTCGCCACCCTCTTCCGGAGGGGCTCACATTGTTCAAATTCTGAACATATTGGAAGGCTATGCCATGGCAGAGCTGGGGCATAATTCGGCAGCGGGCATTCATCGCATGGCGGAGGCGATGAAGCTGGCCTACGCCGATCGGGCAACCTACCTGGGTGACACGGATTTTGTTGAAGTCCCCCTGTCCGGCCTGACCAGCAAGGACTATGCAAACTCACTGCGTAAAGGCATTGATGCCAACCGCGCCCACCCCTCTTCCGACATTCAGGCCGGCACGCCTGCTGCCTATGAAAGCCCGGAAACCACCCATTTTTCCATTGTGGATCGCTGGGGCAACGCCGTATCCAATACCTACACCATTAACTTCAGTTATGGCTCCGGCATTACCGTTGGCGGCGCCGGGTTCCTGCTGAATAACGAAATGGACGATTTCAGTGCCAAACCGGGCGAGCCCAATGCCTATGGACTGATCGGCGGCGAAGCCAACAGAGTGGAACCCGGCAAACGCATGTTGAGCTCCATGTCGCCTACCATTGTCAGGCGCGATGGCCGTAACTACCTGGTCACCGGCAGCCCCGGTGGATCACGGATCATCACCACCACCTTGCAAGTGGTGCTCAATGTGATTGACTATAATATGAACATACAGTCAGCGGTCAGTGCGCCAAGGATTCACCACCAGTGGCTGCCGGATGAGCTCCGCATTGAGCAGGGCATCAGCCCCGACACCGTGAGGCTTCTGGAAGAGAAGGGTCACAAGGTGGTGACCGGCAGCGCCATGGGCGCGATCCAGAGCATACTGATCGACAGCGACGGAATCCTGAACGGCGGTGCGGACCCGCGCCGCAGCACGTCGTCAGCTATGGGTTATTAAACCCGGGAGGTTTTATGTTTCTATCAGTACAGTTGAGTTGTTATCCGCTTACCGACGATTATAAGCCACCCATCCGGGCACTTATTGAGCGTCTGGAGCAAAGCGGCCTGGAGGTCTATCCCGGGCGTATGAGTACGGAAATGTTCGGCGAGTATGATGAGGTGATGCAGGTGCTTTCGGACACCCTGAAATGGTCGTTCGAGGAGTACGGCAAATCGGTGTTTGTGGCCAAGATTATGGAAGGAGACCGCAGGCCTCGATAACTGGCATCGGTCTCCTTAATGCTCAGGCGTTACCCTCTAGTCATCCTCTATTGAGTCGTTACTTTCAGAACTCGACCATCCGTGCTGTCGGTAAGCAGATATATCGCACCATCCGGTCCGTTGCGCACATCACGGATGCGCTCGCCAAGCTCACCAAACAGTACGCCGACCTGTTTCGCCTGGCCGTTTTCCAGGCTGACACGGTGTACCTGCCGGGTCACCAGCCCCCCTACCAGCAAATCACCCTGCCATTGGGGAAACAGGTCGCCCTTGTATAAAGCCATGCCGGAGGGCGCAATGGATGGCGTCCAGTGCAATAACGGTGGTTCGATGCCATCCCGCTCAGTGAACGGTGTTACCCGGGCGCCGGTATAGTCCAGGCCGTGGGTGGTAATGGGCCAGCCATAGTTGGCACCCGGGCGTATGACATTGATTTCGTCACCACCACGGGGCCCGTGCTCGTGGGCAATGAGACGGTCCTGTTCACTGTCGTAAACCAGACCCTGCACATTGCGGTGGCCATAGCTGTAGATTTCACCCTGATACCGGTCACTGGCGGCAAACGGATTGTCTGCAGGCACGCTGCCGTCCGGATTCAGGCGGACAATGCTGCCAATATGATTTTCACGCCGCTGGGCCTGTTCCCGGTAATCAAAACCATCCCCCAGGGTCAGCACCAGTGTGTTATCCGGCAACCATGCCAGACGGCCTCCATAGTGGGCATTACCTTCCTTGGCAGGCTGCACCCGGAAAATCTCGGTGACATTATCCAGGCCTTCTTCGCCAAGCTCTGCCCTGGCCAGGCAAGCATGGTTGGCCTGGAGCGTGCCACAGGCATAGCTCAGATAAATCGCTCTGCTCTGCTCGAAGTCCCTGGCGGGAAGCACATCAAACAGCCCGGCCTGCGCGGACGCAAACACCTCCGGTACGCCATCCACCGCATCCGGCAGCAGCTCGCCCTGGGCTGTCAACATTCGCAGCCTGCCCGGCCGCTCGGTCACCAGCATCCGCCCATCGGGCAGGAAGGCCAGCGACCAGGGATGTTCCAGGCCCTGAGCCAGGGCCTCAATTTCATAGCCAGGGGACTCATCCGCCACAGCCTCTGACTCGGGCAGTACCAGGCCGCCAGCCAGCACAAGCACCATGACCGGCATTGCGGAATGCGCGCTACTATGCCCTCCACCCTGGCGGGCGACGCGGCTGACCAGCATGGCAAACAGCCAGCCGGCGATTGCGGCAGTCACAAGCATGGCCATTAAACCTCCAATTTCCCGGGTAGCAGCGATCAGCGTAGGCATCGGTGCCAGGGTGTTCACTATCATCAGAGTGACCCAAAGCCCCACCGCAGCCGCGAGTGGGTACAACCACAATCGTCCGACGTTACCTGCCAGCCTGACCACCAACGCAGCAACACCCTGGGAAAACAGGAAACTGACACCAAACAGAATGGCGTACAAAGGTGCGAAATTGACCAGATCCTGAACGCTGGTTTTCAGCCGGGCCCCCATACCGATCTCGACTCCCAGGGCTTCGAGTGCCTGGAGGTTGAACTGAGTCTGTATGAGGCTTCCAAGCACCGAGCCAACGACAAGCGCGGCTACGAAAGCCAGCGCCACTTTCCACCAGGCAACAGGTACTGCCATTACTTTTCTCATGAATGCCCGAGCGCAGCCGCCAGCTTATCCTGGGTCTTGTTTTCAAAATCGCTGGGACTGTGGCGTTCGTGTAGTTGTCTCTGTGGCTCACCCCAGGTGCGGTTCACCATCACCCCACGCTTCACAGCAGCCCGCTCCCCGATTTCGTCCGCCCAGCGAAGAACATTCTTGTAGGTGTGGGCTTCCAGGAATTCAGCCGCTTCGTACACCCGGTTCTTCACCAGCGCGCCATACCAGGGCCAGATCGCCATATCCGCAATGGTGTACTCGTCACCTGCGATATAACGGTTATTGGCCAACTGGCGGTCCAGAACATCTAACTGACGCTTTACTTCCATGGTGTACCGGTTAATCGGGTATTCATATTTTTCAGGCGCATAGGCATAAAAATGCCCGAAACCGCCCCCGAGAAAAGGCGCACTGCCCATCTGCCAGAAAAGCCAGCTCAATGTCTCTGCCCGGCCTGCAGTGTCTTCAGGCAGGAACTCGCCGAACTTCTCAGCCAGGTGCAACATCATGGAGCCGGACTCGAAGATTCTCAGCGCCGGTTCAGCGCTCCTGTCCACCATCGCGGGAATCTTGGAGTTCGGGTTTATCTCTACAAAACCACTGCCAAACTGATCGCCATCCGGGATGCGAATAAGCCAGGCATCGTACTCGGCTTCAGTAATGCCTTTCTCAAGTAGCTCTTCCAGAAGAATGGTGACCTTTACGCCATTCGGAGTCGCCAAAGAATAAAGCTGAAACGGATGCTCTCCTACCGGCAGCTCTTTTTCGTGGGTCGGTCCGGCGATTGGTCGGTTAATTTTCGAAAATTGACCACCGCTTTCCGAATCCCATTTCCAGACTCTGGGTGGCGTGTAGGTGCTGTCACTCATATAGGGTTATCTCCGATTCCAGAATGCGATCATGCAGCCACTTGCTGCAACCAAGAGCTTAAGGCGCATTGTCATAGGCCTGATCAGTACGTGCAGCCAGGATAAAATCATTTTTGTGCAGGCCATGGATCTCGTGACTCCACCAGTGCACGGTGACTTTGCCGTATTCCAGAATAATTACCGGATGGTGGTCAACCTCTTCCGCCAGATCCCCCACTTTGTTGGTGAATGCCTGGGCCTGAACAAAATTCTTGAGTTTGAACGTTCGTTTTAGCTGTTCCTCTCCGTCAATTTCCACAACGTCCCAGTCCGGCACATCAGCACCCAGCTTTCGCTTCTCTTCTGCTGTTGCTGTCGGTGCATCGGGGCGGCAGGCCTCACACTGTTGTTTTGAAAGCTCGCTCATCTCAACCTCCTTTTCAGTAACTGTTCAGTGAACCTAATACAACAGTGGGCTCTACCAGCACGTTTATCAACCGGCGCTTGAAATTCCCGAGTTTTCAGAATACTGTATATTTAAACAGTATACTGAGACTTTTCCATGAGCAACATTCTGAACACGCTGATGCAGGATGACCGTGTCTGGCAGGGGCGCAGGCATAAGCAGAGCACACAACCGGCAGAGCCCACCGGTTATCAGGTGCTGGACAACCAGCTTGGCGGCATCGGCTGGCCCCGGGGGGCTCTGAGTGAATGCCTGCTGGACGCCCATGGCATCGGAGAACTGCATTTGTTGCTACCACTAATGCAAAGGTTATCCAGCAATGGCAAAACCGTGTTCTTGCTGAACCCACCTCACACCCCCTATGCTCCCGCACTGGCAAGGGAAGGCATTGACCTGGATCAGGTCGTCATAATACATACCGACAACGAAGGCGACTTCCTCTGGACGCTGGAAAACTGCCTGCGTTCACCCGTCACGGGGCTGGTCATGGCCTGGCCGGGCAAACTGATGTCACGAGATATAAGGCGCCTGCAACTGGCGGCCGAAGCGGGTACCAATGTGTGCGTGCTTTTCCGGGAGCGTCGTTATGCAGATCAGAATTCTCCGGCCGCCCTGCGCCTTAGTCTGGAACCGGACCAGCATCAGAACCTGAACATCCATATTGTCAAAAGGCGTGGCAGCTGGCCTGGCCAGCACTGCTCACTGACGATGGTTCACCGGGCAGACCTGTCTTTCTGCGAAGCGCCCCGCGTGGTCCAGGGACCCTGGCCGGCTTCAGGGCGTTGATGCTGACATGCTCTGGCTATACCTGCACTTCCCTCACCTTTTGCTGGACCACCTTCGCCGTTCCCATGAAAGCCAGGGCGCTCTGGTTATCGTGGAAGGTGCTGGCCATAAAGTCATTCAGGCATGCCCGACGGCAAAGGAACAGGGCGTGCGTGCTGGCATGCGCCTGAAAACCGCCCTGAGCCTGAGCCCGGAATTGCACATCGTCCGGTCGGACGAACAGCAGGAAGCGCGGGTATTGGAAGATCAGGCACGCTGGCTGTATCGCTATGCCGCTTATATCGTGCCGGTTCCGCCGGACGGCCTGCTGGCCGAAATCGGCAGTTTGCAGAAGCTGTACGGTGGTTTACCGGCGGTCTGGCAGACCGTTGAGCAGGGTCTGAATGAGCGGCAGCTCAACGCCTGGAGTGCCATCGGGCATACACCTCTGGCGGCACGCCTGATTGCCCGGACCGGCCAGGGCGAATGCACCTCCGACACCGGACATATAATGCGCACACTGAGCCAACTCTCCCTGTTCAATGCAGGCTTTGACGACAAAACCTGCCTCCGGCTTCAGCGTCTGGGCCTGAACACGCTGGGAGAGGTTTTCAGCCTGCCCCCCGCAGAACTGGCAAAGCGGTTATCGCCGGAAGTTCTGGCCCGAATTCAGAAAATCCAGGGCACACGTCCAGACCCACAGACGCCCTGGCAGCCACCCCACCGGTTTCGCCAGCAGGCAGACTTTGTGCAGGAAATCGAGCATTCCCAGGGGCTGCTGTTCCCGCTTCAGCGGATGCTTCTGGAACTGGAAGACGATCTCTGCTGGCGACAACAGGATACCGACAGCCTACTGCTAACCCTGCAGCACCGGAATCAGGAGCCCACCCGCCTGCGTATCCGTACGTCCGGCCCCGAGCACCGGGCAGAGGCCTTTCTTAAGCTGGCCCAGATACGGTTTGAACAACACCCGCTGCGAGCGCCGGTCACTGCACTCATCCTGTCGGTAAAGCGCTTTATCGGGCGGGAAGCACCGGATGAACGGGACCTGCTGGGAGACACCCGGGATCTCAACGAAGCCTGGCATACCCTGATCAGCCGCCTGCAGGCCAGGCTCGGCAGCGATTCGCTGACTCAACTTTCACCCCGGGCAGATCATCGTCCCGAGCGAGCCTGGTCGGCTTCGGATCTTGTCCGCAGCGGCCGCCGGACTCCAGCTAGCGAACTTGCTCAACTGCCGCGTCGCCCGCTCTGGCTGTTAAAAGGCCCCAAGCCACTGACAGAGGCACCGGCAACCTGGTTTTCAGGCCCGGAGCGGATCAGTGGCGGCTGGTGGGATGGTCAGCGGGTACACCGGGATTACTACATAGCGCAACTGCACACTGGCCAGCTTGCCTGGGTGTTTCATGATGCCCGGGACGGATGGTTTGTTCATGGATGGTTTGGCTGATGCAAAATTCCGCTTACGCTGAACTTTTCTGCTTCAGCAACTTCACCTTTCTGACCGGCGCCTCCCACCCCCACGAACTGTCGGAGCACGCACTGGCACTGGGTTATCAGGCACTGGCAATCACCGATGCCTGCTCCGTGGCAGGCATTCCCAGAGCCTGGGCAGCCGTTAAAGACCAGCCGATCAAACTGATCACCGGAAGCTGGTTCACACTGGAAGATGCACCATCCGGCGCAGCCACCCCCTGCTTTGTGCTACTGGCAAAAACCCGCAAGGGATACGGCCAGCTCTGCCAGCTCATCACCACAGCCCGCCGCCGGGCGAATAAAGGCCAATACCGGCTGCTTGCGGCAGATGTGGAAACCCATAGCCTGAGCGACTGCCTGTGTCTCTGGTTACCGCCCTTACCCACGGAAGCCGATGCCGACCGAGCCCTGGCCTGTGGCGAATGGTTGCACCGCCTGTTTGATCCGGGGTTCTGGATTGCCGCCTCTCGCTGCCTGGAATCCGGCGAGAACCAGCAACTGGCAAGGGTACGCTGGCTGGCCAATCATCTGCGCTGCCCCATCACTGCCGTCGGCGAAGTGCACATGCACAAGCGTGAACGCCAGCCACTGCAAGACGTGCTGACCGCCCTGCGCCACCACACCACCCTTGAGCAGGCAGGCCATTGCCTGTTTCAGAACGGAGAGCGCTATCTGCGCCCACTGCCGGTACTGACCAAATTGTTCCCCGCAGCCTGGCTGGAAGAATCCCTCGTTATTGCCAATCAATGCACTTTCGAGCCCGGCAGCCTTCGCTATGAATACCCGCCGGATCTGGTGCCGGATGGCGAAACGCCTGCTGCCTGCCTGAAGCAACTGACTCGCGACGGTGAAAAGCAACGCTATCCACAAGGCACGCCACTAAAAGTTCAGGGCCTGATTCGTAAAGAACTGGCACTGATTTCAGAGATGGCGTACGAGCATTACTTTCTGACCATCCATGACATTGTCGCCTTTGCCCGCAGCCAGGGCATTCTCTGCCAGGGCCGCGGCTCTGCCGCCAATTCCGCGGTGTGTTATTGCCTGGGTATTACCGAGGTGGACCCGGCCAAAGTTGACCTGTTGTTCGAGCGCTTTATTTCCAGGGACCGCAAAGAGCCGCCGGATATCGATGTGGACTTTGAACATGAACGCCGCGAAGAAGTCATCCAGTATATTTACCGGCGTTATGGTCGGGAGCGGGCCGCTCTGGCAGCAACGGTTATTCGCTACCGCCCCCGCAGCGCCATCCGGGATGTGGGCAAAGCCCTGGGGTTTGACCCGGCACTGGTCGAGCAGTTATTGGACGGCATCGACTGGCGAGACAAAGCCACCGACTGGCGCCAGCAGATCCTCGATAAACGCCTGACCCGGAACCCGAAAGCCGCCGATCAGTTTTTTATTCTGGCGAATACCCTGCTCGGTTTTCCCCGGCATTTATCCCAGCATGTCGGCGGATTTGTTATTAGCGCTGGCCCGCTGGCCGACTTGGTGCCAGTGGAAAACGCAGCCATGGCGGACCGAACGGTTATCCAATGGGATAAAGACGATCTGGAAAGTCTCGGCCTGATGAAAGTCGACGTGCTCGCCCTTGGCATACTGTCAGCCATCCGCAAGGCACTTGAGCTGATCAGCGAACAAAAAGGCGAAACATTCAGCATTCAGGATGTGCCACAGGAAGACAAAGCGACCTACCAGATGCTCCAGCAGGGCGACAGCATTGGCGTATTCCAGGTGGAGTCACGAGCCCAGATCAACATGCTGCCACGGCTGAAACCTGCCACCTATTACGACCTGGTCGTCGAAGTGGCGATTGTACGGCCCGGCCCCATTCAGGGCGACATGGTGCACCCCTATCTGCGCCGGAAGCACGGGCTGGAGCCGGTAGATTACCCCAACGATGCCATCCGCAGCGTTCTGGAGCGCACACTCGGAGTGCCGATTTTTCAGGAACAGGTGATCAAACTGGCGATGGTGGCCGCCGGCTTCTCTGCTGGCGAGGCTGACCAGCTACGCCGGGCCATGGCGGCCTGGAAATCTCACGGCGATCTGACGCCTTTCCGGGAAAAACTTATAAGCGGCATGCTCGAGCGAGGCCACGACACAGACTTTGCGGAGCGCCTTTATCAGCAGATCTGTGGTTTTGGTGGCTACGGTTTTCCGGAATCCCACGCGGCCAGCTTTGCCCTGTTGGTGTACGTATCCGCCTGGATCAAATGTCATTATCCGGCCGCTTTTTACTGCGCCCTGCTGAACAGCCAGCCCATGGGATTCTACTCACCGTCACAACTGGTGCAGGATGCCCGGCGCCATGATGTCATCGTGCAGCCAATCGATGTGAATCATAGCCAGCCCGACCACACCCTTGAGGGACCGGATCAGCAACTGAGACTGGGGCTGCGATTGATTCAGGGGTTATCCCGGGAAGGGGCAGAACGACTGCATTTACATCGCCCCGCCGATGGCTACCAAAGCACGGGTGACATCCGACGACTTGCCAGCCTGAACCAGCGGGACATGGAACTTCTCGCGGGCGCCAATGCGATGCCGGACTTCACTGCAAACCGCCATCAGGCCTACTGGCAATTGCTGGGGCACGAACAACCCGCAGCCCTGTTCACAGCGGAGGCTGCGCCTGCCTACACCCCGGAAATCTGCCAACAACTTCCCGAACCGACCGAGGGCCAGAATGTGCTTGCTGACTACGCCAGCCAGGGACTCACACTACAACGACATCCCCTTGCCTTACTCCGTGAACAGGGGCACCTGAAGTTCTGCCAGACGGCGGAACAGCTTAAAAATATCACAACCGGCCTACCCGTCCAGGTGGCCGGACTCGTCACCGGCCGGCAGCGCCCGGGCACTGCCTCCGGCGTTACCTTCGTCACTCTGGAGGACGAAAGCGGCAACGTGAATGTGGTGGTGTGGCTGGCCACGGCCCGCAAGCAGTGCAAACCCCTGCTGACTGCGCGATTACTGCATGTCAAAGGTGTTCTGGAACGGCAGGGGGATATTGTTCATGTGATGGCGGGGAAGCTTTCCGATCTGAGCCATTTGATAAAAACTCTTCCCGTGAACGCCAGAAATTTTCATTAGGCGTTTCTTGCTAGAGCCATAAAAAAGCCCCGCACTTGGCGGGGCTTTTTAGTGCGACAGGTGCCGATTAGCTAAGCAGCTTGATCATCACACCTGCAGCAACCGCAGAGCCGATAACACCGGCCACATTCGGGCCCATAGCATGCATCAGCAGGAAGTTCTGCGGGTTGGCCTCAAGGCCGACCTTGTTAGATACCCGTGCAGCCATAGGCACAGCGGATACACCGGCAGAACCAATCAGCGGGTTGATCGGCTCTTTCGTGAAGGCATTCATCAGCTTGGCCATCAGAACACCACAGGCGGTACCCACACCAAACGCGACGATACCCAGCCCGAGAATGCCCAGTGTCTGGCCGTCCAGGAATTTGTCCGCCATCAACTTGGAGCCCACTGAGAGCCCAAGGAAGATGGTCACAATGTTAATCAGCGCGTTCTGGGCGGTATCGCTCAAGCGCTCAACCACACCACACTCACGCATCAGATTACCAAAGCAGAACATACCCAGCAGCGGCGCTGCATCAGGCAGGAACAGAACCACAGCAATCAGCACCACCAGCGGAAAGATGATTTTCTCTTTCTTGCTGACCGGGCGCAGCTGAGACATCTTGATGGCCCGTTCCTTTTTGCTTGTCAGCGCTTTCATGATCGGCGGCTGAATCATCGGCACCAGTGCCATGTAGGCGTATGCTGATACCGCTATGGCGCCGATCAGATGCGGCGCAAGCACGCTCGATACATAAATGGATGTTGGGCCGTCTGCGCCACCAATAATGCCGATGGCAGCGGCTTCCAGAATGGTGAAGTCCAGAACACCCAGCCAATCCAGCAAAGCCGCGCCCAGCACGGTACCAAAGATACCAAACTGCGCTGCTGCACCCAGGAGCATTGTCTTGGGGTTAGCCAGCAACGGGCCGAAGTCGGTCATCGCGCCAACGCCCATGAATATAAGCAGGGGCCCGACGGTGCTGCCGATAACCACGGTGTAGAAGTTATATAGCATGCCGTTGGCATAGCCTAAATCGTGCGCTATGGAATTTGCCATGCTGACACTACTGTAGCCGGCATCATTGAAAGCCATCTTGAAAGCGTCTTTGACTTCCGGCGTCACCACCTGACCAGCCTGATAGGCCACGTCGAGCGTGCCTGCAAGCGCTGCTAACACCTGAGGCTTGGCAAAGTGAATCGCGTTTTCCGCGGCAGACAGAGCAAGCCCTGCCTCCGGAATATTCGCCAGAACGCCACCGAAGCCAATCGGCACCAGCAGCAATGGCTCAAAACCCTTGCGAATAGCAAGGAAAAGCAGAAGCAGGCAGACGACTATCATCACCACCTGGCCCGGCTCTATGTTGAACAGGCCACTACCTGTCCATAATGTCATTAATTTATCCATGGAATGCTGGCCCTTATGCGATTGTCAGCATTTCATCATCAACAGAGACGGCATCACCGACCTTGATGAAGACTTCGCCGATAGTTCCGGCTTTTGGTGCGCGCACCTCGGTTTCCATTTTCATGGCCTCGAGGATGATCATCACATCACCTTCTTCAACGATATCGCCCGGTGACACCAGAACCTTGAAGATATTGCCTCCCAACGGAGCCGGAACTGGCTCACCACCACCAACAGGCGCAGCAGCTTGCTGACCGCCAGAGGTTGAACCGTCACCGCCCTGAATCTGGCTGATCTCTCCGCCCTCGTTGACAGCAACTACGTACTCTTTGCCGTTCACCTCGACGGTGTAAGTCTCTGGCCCGCCTTTCTTCGCCGGTAAAGACGACGCGGCTGCATCTGCAGCGGTGGGAACAGGCTCGAATGCATCGGGGTTGCCACGATTCTCAAGGAATTTCAGACCGATTTGCGGGAAGAGCGCGTAGGTCAGAACGTCATCAATCTCATTTTTGGCAAGCTTGATGTTTTTCTCACCGGCGATTTTCTTCAGCTCGTCGGTCAATTTGTCCATTTCCGGATCGATCAAATCTGCAGGGCGGCAAGTGATCACTTCTTTACCATCCAGAACCCGCTCCTGCAATTCCTTGTTGAAGGCAGAAGGTGCTGCACCGTATTCGCCCTTGAGGATTGCAGCCGTTTCCTTGGAAATGGACTTGTAACGCTCGCCAGTCAGCACGTTCAGTACTGCCTGAGTACCAACGATCTGGGAGGTTGGGGTCACCAGCGGGATGAACCCAAGGTCCTCGCGAACCTTTGGAATTTCTGCCAGAACCTGATCGAACTTGTCGCTGGCGTTCTGCTCTTTAAGCTGGCTCTCCATGTTGGTCAGCATGCCACCCGGCACCTGAGCAATCAGGATACGTGAATCGGTACCTCTCAGGCTGCCTTCGAACCTGGCGTACTTCTTACGCACTTCACGAAAGTAACTGGCAATTTCTTCAAGCAGATTCAAGTCGAGCCCGGTGTCGCGATCCGTGCCTTCAAGAATCGCCACCACCGCTTCCGTAGGCGAATGGCCATAGGTCATGCTCATTGAAGAGATCGAAGTATCCACGTTGTCGATACCGGCTTCTGCCGCCTTGATGGCGGTAGCGGTAGACATGCCCGTGGTTGCGTGGCACTGCATGTGAATCGGGATGTCCAATTCTTTTTTCAGGCGGCTGACCAGATCAAACGCCACGTACGGCTTGAGAATGCCGGCCATGTCCTTGATAGCGATGGAGTCTGCGCCCATATCGGCGACTTCCTTCGCCAGCTCGACCCACATCTCAATCGTGTGGACCGGGCTGGTGGTGTACGCGATGGTGCCCTGAGCGTGCTTGCCTGTCTTCTTAACAGCCTTGATAGCCGTAGCCAGGTTCCTCGGGTCGTTCATCGCATCGAAGATACGGAACACATCGACGCCGTTTTCGGCGGCACGATCACAAAAACGTTCTACCACGTCGTCTGCGTAGTGGCGATAGCCCAGCAAGTTCTGCCCGCGCAGCAGCATCTGCTGCGGCGTGTTCGGCATCGCTTTCTTGAGTTCGCGGATGCGCTCCCAGGGATCTTCGCCCAAATAGCGAATGCAGGAGTCGAATGTTGCTCCACCCCAGGATTCCAGAGACCAGAAGCCCACCTTATCCAACTTCTCGGCGATTGGCAGCATGTCATCAAGGCGCATGCGGGTAGCCAGCAGCGACTGGTGAGCATCACGCAGGATAACATCCGTAATCCCTAACGGTTTCTTTGTGTCTGTCATCGTGTCAGCCTTCTGTTTAAAGGTTCTAATCTGTCTGCCAGGTCACTTCTTGTGGCGTGACCGGTACTGTGCAATGGCCTTTTTTATCGCTTCAGCAGTGTCAGGATCAACTGATACAGGTGCCGAAGACTTTGCACGTGAAGTACGGGCCGGAGTGGCCGGTTCAGGCGGACCAAACCGGAGAAGCAGTTTGGACATGAGCAGGGTTGCAAGCACCAGAATAATCAAAAAGACGAATACAAAACCCATGCCTGCGATCATCAGATCGACGGCTTGTGACATCAGCGGCTCATTCATAACGAATAGCTACCTGTGTTGTGTTGTTGATTTCTCCGAAAACTGCCAGAGAAGGCTTCAGACTTTAGTCTAAAACCATCGCACGCAATCCGGGAGGCAAAATCCCGCGTAATTTACCGTTTTCCGATGCGCTGAGCAAGCTAATTGCACCTTTCAATAAGGGTTTCCCGAGTGCGGGGCCCCGAATTCATGCATACCGCACTCGCATTTTACGACCCTTGATCCGCCCGCTCTCCAGACGCGTGAGCGCTGTTGCAGCGGATGCTTTTTCGATGGCCACGAAACACTGAAAATCAAACAGATCAATCTTTCCAACGGCACTGCCCGGGAGGCCCGCCTCCCCCGTGAGGGCGCCTAGCACGTCGCCCGGACGCACTTTATCCTTCCGGCCTCCGGCAATGCAGAGCGTTTTCATAACGGGCGATGTAGGCTTGAGAGGCGTTGCCAGTAAATCAGGGGTCGCACCCCACTCCACCGCACTTTTTCGCTGCGCTTCCAGCCGGTTGATTTTGTGAGACTGAGCAGGCGTGCAAAAGGTAACAGCCAGACCCTGCTCGCCTGCGCGGCCAGTACGACCGATACGATGGGTGTGTACCTCGCTGTCCCGGGCCGGCTCCACATTGACCACCAGCGGCAGCGATTTGATGTCCAGCCCCCGAGCCGCAACATCCGTGGCCACCAACACTGAACAGCTTTTATTTCCGAACCGCACCAGCACGCTGTCGCGATCTCTCTGCTCAAGGTCGCCGTGCAGGGCCAGTGCTGAAAATCCACGCTCGTTCAGTGCGGCAGCCACATCATCGCACTGCTGTTTGGTGTTGCAGAAAGCAAGGCAAGAGTCAGGCTGATGCAATGATAGCAACGCACTGAGAGCCTCAATTTGCTGTCCCGGCGACAGTTCGTAGAAGGTTTCAGTGATGTCTGGGAGCACAGAGGCCTGCTCGATCCGCACGTCCACAGGCTCTCGCTGGTAGCGTTCACTCAGGACACGAATTGACTTTGGCCAGGTTGCCGAGAACATCAGGGTTTGCCGATTTTGGGGGGTCTGGCCAATAATATCCTCAACTGCTTCCTCAAACCCCATATCAAGCATCCGGTCTGCTTCATCAAGAATCAGCATTTTCAGCCGGTGAAGCCGCAAAGTGCCTTTGCGAAGATGATCCTGAATTCTGCCTGGCGTTCCGACAACAAGATGTGCGCCGTGACTCAAGGATCCAATCTGCGGGCCAATGGATACGCCGCCACAGAGCGAAATGATCTTCACATTATCTTTGGCCCTTGCCAGCTCACGGAGTGCCTTCGCCACCTGGTCGGCAAGCTCCCGCGTAGGACAGAGCACAAGCGCCTGAACGGAAAAACTTGCGACATCAAGCTGCTCAATCACCGGGATACCAAAAGCCGCTGTTTTGCCGCTCCCGGTCTGAGCCTGTGCAATTACATCTTTACCGGCCAGCGCAGGAGGAAGCGCAGCTGCCTGAACCGGTGTCGGATTGTCAAAGCCCAGTTTCTCAAGGTTGGCGCGCATGGGCGCGGAAAGATCAAGCTGACTGAAAGACGACATAAACAGGATTCCCGGTAAGGTAGGCAAATAGCTTCAACTAGGTAGATAGCTTTAACCAGGTAGATAGCTTCGACGTGACGTTATTGGTGCGTATAATCAGTACATTCTATCAGAATTCGAAACTCGCGACGGAGCTGTTATGCCATCCCTTCAGGATCAACTTTTGAAAGCCGGGCTTGCCGACGAAAAAAAGGCCAAGGCGGTAAGAAACGAGAAAAGAAAAAAGCGCAAACAGCAGCCAAAGGGAACCGAGGAAGTCAACGAAACCGAACTGCGCGCGCGCCAGACCAGAGAAGATAAAGCCGATCACGACCGGCAACTGAACCTGGAGCGTCAGCGGGAAGCTGACAAAAAGGCTGTTCAAGCGCAAATCCGCCAGTTAATCGAAACCAACCGTCTCGACCGGTCCGGCGGCGAAACCGCCTACCAGTTCGCCCACGACAAAAAGATCAAAAAGCTCTATGTGGCCGATACCATAGCCGACCAGCTTGCACGAGGGCGGCTTGCAGTGGTTATGCTAAACGATTCGTATGAAATTGTGGCTGAAGGTGTTGCTCGAAAGATTATGGAGCGGGACGAGTCAGCGGTGGTTGCTCTGCATGAGCGCCAAGCAGATGACTCAGGAGACGATGATCCTTATGCCGGATACGAAATTCCTGATGATCTGATGTGGTAATACAGCTCAAATTCTCCCAGCTATACATAGCAGAACGCCCCAGCCTGCGTGGTGTGCAAACTGAGGCGTTCTGGTTCTAATTTGGTGCGGCTGGGAGGATT
>Ga0136604_1000672_pt1 | contig 16509 bp, 13 predicted proteins | sample AntRauFillE10628_FD_104928 | JGI IMG/M metagenome (GOLD analysis project Ga0136604, IMG submission 104928) | Saline lake microbial communities from Rauer Islands, Antarctica - Metagenome Filla E10 #628 | ecosystem: Environmental > Aquatic > Non-marine Saline and Alkaline > Saline | place... | reverse complement strand
TGTGGTCAGAGCATTTAGGTAATCTTCTTTACCTTTTACATGCTTTATTTCCTTTTCGACATTGAGTTTGCGCAACTGAAGCTTGATCAGCTCGGCATCAGTGATTAGATCTTCAAGGAGAAGAACTCTCAAAGGTGCATTTTCTTCATCTACAAACAAGAAGCTATGTGATGTTGCGGTTGGTTCTGTCATTCTCAATTGAGTGTGTTATTCACTTTAAGCCAATAGCGCGCAGCTTCGATTACAGCTCTGCGGTGAGCGGTAAACTCTATCGGTTTCACAATGTAGCTGTTAGCTCCAAGGCGATAGGCTTTTTCAATATCGCTATCCACTGCAGAAGAAGTAAGTATGACTACCGGGATGCTACTTAGAGAAGGATCTGATTTCACTTTTTCTAGCACCTCAAAGCCATTTACTTTCGGCAACTTAAGATCCAGTAGCACCAATTTCAATCTGCTCAGTCTCGAGGCTTTGTCATTGGTTTCATTGGTAAGGAAGTCGATGGCTTCCACGCCATTTTTTACCACAGTGATGTGATCTCCAAGACTTTCCTTCCTCAGCGCCAGCAAAGTGAGCTCGGCATCCTGAGGGTTGTCTTCCACTAGTAATATTTCTGATGAAGGTGTCAACTTATGATTATATAGATTGGCTGTTTACTGCAATAAATGTAAGGCCTATAAAGGCACAAAAAAAGGGGCCTGAGCCCCTTTATTAACGATTGTTATTTGAAAAGCCTATCCTGCAATTGTATTGTAGGTGACCATGTATTCTTTATCGTCCTCGAAATACTCTTTTCCTAGAGTTAGTAGGTCTTGTGCCTCAGTGCGCATGCCTTCACTTTCCAGGTACTCTGAGTACACGATCAGTGCATATTTCAAAAAGTCTTTCTGCTCGTGGGCAAGGTGATCAATTCCTTTTTCGTTCATCAGCTTTTTTGCTAATGCTTCCGACTCTTCAGCATCTCTCTTAGAACGTGACTGACGTAGTGAGTAAGCCATCATCAGGTGAGCACCAATATCCTCTTCATCAAGGTCAGTGAGGTACTTGTAGTACATTTTAGCTTGAATGAACTTTTCCTGATCCAACAGTGCGTTGGTTTCTACGATAGCAGATTCACGCAACTGTGACATGTATCTGGAGAACTCGCCATTAAATTCATTGTCTCGGTCTTTTCTCCTGAAACGAGCCGCATATTTTAGTGCATCTTTAAATGCTTTCGGGTATTCTTCTGTGTATTCGGGGTTCTTAGACATGTGGAAATAGGCCATACTCATGTAGATGTATGGGACAGGATCTTTTCTTGTGTCATCATCCAAAGTGTAGTTTTCGCATTTTCGAAGTGCCTTTTCATAATCCTCATCAACAATGAGTTTTAGCAATTCATCATATTCAGGATTTTGGGCCTCAGCAGATTGAATGCCACCCATTGTCAATAAAAGGGAAAATGCCAGTAATACTTTTTTCATGGTTATCTTTTTTCTGATTTCAACACGGTTATCCAAATTCAATGCCTAAAATTACGATGATTAGAGTTGTAAATCAAATGTGGTTTGAGAAACATCCTCCGGAACACTTTGTTGACAAAGGGTTAAAGCGATTAAAGATCAATTTTGAATAGTTCACTAAAGCCGGCAAAAAAGTGGTTCAGTAAGAAAGGGTGGAAGCCATTTCCATTTCAACTCGAAGCCTGGGAAGCTTATTTTAATAGTGAAAACGGTATTGTAAATGCCCCTACTGGAAGTGGTAAAACCTATTCACTTCTGATCCCTGTCGTTTTGAAGTCACTGGAGTCGGAAAGCGCTGAAAAGGCTGGACTGCGAGCCATTTGGATCACGCCCATCAGAGCTTTGGCTAAAGAAATAAAAACCAGTGCCGAGCGATTTCTCACTGAAAAGGACATTCCCTGGAAAGTTGCTATTCGAACCGGGGACACGCCCACAGCAGAAAAGACCAAACAAAAAAAGTCACCTCCACATATTTTAATAACTACTCCTGAGAGTTTACACTTGCTGTTGGCTCAGAAAAATTATGAGAACTACTTCGGCCAGCTCGAGGCGATAGTTGTAGACGAATGGCATGAACTGATCGGCTCCAAACGCGGTGTTCAGGTGGAGTTGGCGCTCTCTCGACTCAAGAGTATTTGCAGTGATCTAAGGGTGTGGGGGATTTCGGCAACCATTGGAAATATGGACGAGGCCATGAGAGTTTTGCTTGGCACCGATCGATATGAAAATGGTAGGTTCATAAAAGCTGACATCAAAAAAGAAATCGAACTCAAATCCGTCATGCCCGTGGAGGTAGAGCGTTTTCCCTGGTCAGGACATCTGGGAATCAAACTGCTTCCGCAGGTAGCCAAAATTATTGATGCCAGCCCCTCAACCTTGATCTTTACCAATACTCGTTCTCAGGCGGAAATTTGGTTTCACAGACTCTTAGATGCGAGGCCAGATCTTGCCGGAGTTTTGGCAATGCACCACGGTAGCATTAGTCGCGAAATGCGTGATTGGGTGGAGGATGCCCTTTATGAGGGAAGGTTAAAAGCAGTTGTCTGCACGTCAAGTCTCGATCTGGGTGTCGATTTCCGACCGGTAGAAACGATAGTTCAGATTGGCGGTCCTAAAGGTGTTGCCCGGTTTGTTCAAAGAGCCGGAAGGTCTGGCCACTCACCGGGCCAAAAGAGCAAGATTCACTTTGTCCCTACAAACTCATTGGAGCTGATTGAAGCAGCTGCTTTGCGCCAGGCGATTTCCGAAAATTTTATCGAGAACAGAATGCCTTATTTAAGGTCATTCGATGTGCTGATTCAATATCTGGTGACTTTAGCTGTTTCTGATGGATTTCAACCTGCGACAATTTTCGAAGAAGTAAAAACGACTCACGCTTTTCAGCAAATATCTGAAGAGGAGTGGCACAAGGTTCTCACTTTTATTACTACAGGTGGAGATTCACTAGGAGCTTACGAGGAGTTCAAAAAAGTTGAGGTAATCGATGGGGTTTACCTAGTGACAAGCAGGAAGACAGCCATGCGTCACCGACTCAATATTGGAACGATTGTGAGCGATAGCATGATTGCTGTGAAGTACCTGAAAGGCGCATTTATAGGCTCAGTGGAAGAGTGGTTTATATCCCGACTTAAAGAAGGAGATATTTTTTGGTTCGCGGGACGGAGTCTCGAGTTTATTCGGATAAAGGACATGCAGGCTTTTGTAAAAAACTCGAAGCAAAAGAAAGGGCAGATCCCTTCATGGCAAGGCGGCAGACTTCCACTCACTTCGCACATGAGTCATATGCTGAGGCGCAAGCTCACCGAGGCGATGACGAGTGAGGAGCTCAGTGACCCGGAACTTAGAAAAGTTCAACCCTTGCTCGAGTTTCAGGAACAACGATCTCACGTGCCATTGGAGGATGAGTTCTTGATAGAGAAGTTCACGAGCAAAGATGGTTTTCATGTTTTGATGTATCCATTCGATGGCCGCTTAGTGCATCAGGGTCTTGCCGGTCTGATTGCATACCGCATTTCTCTAATGATTCCTATTTCGTTCTCACTTGCTTTTAATGACTATGGCTTTGAGCTCTTAAGCGATACTGAGATACCTATTGAAGAAGCCATCGAAAAAGGAGTGCTGGACACAAAGAATCTCTACAGAGATTTGAGAGCGAGCATTAATGAGTCAGAAATGGCCAGGAGAAAATTCCGCGATATCGCCAGTATTTCAGGATTGATTTTTAAGGGATACCCGGGGAAGGTGGTAAAGGAAAAACATCTGCAGAGTTCTTCACAGCTTTTTTACGATGTTTTTGAACAGTATGACCCATCCAATCTTTTGCTTGCCCAGGCACACGATGAGGTGCTGGAGTTTGAGTTGGAATTCCAGCGGTTTCATGAAGCCATGGAGAGGGTAAGTCGCCAGAAGGTGGTTTTGAAATCACCACAAAAACCCACTCCTTTTTCTTTTCCAATTATGGTAGACAGGCTCAGAGAGCGATTGAGCAGTGAGAAGCTTGAAGATCGCATTCGTAAAATGAGCTTACAGTTTGAAGACTAACTTCTACCAAACACCTGTTAGAAATGAAAGATTGAGTGAATAATAGGAAGCCACAGAAATGTGACTTCCTGAATTCGCATACTTTAATTATTACTTTTGCCCGTCTCCACCAGAGATGTTTAACCTGTATTTTGATTGTCCAAGGAATGATAAGAAGACTTAGTATTTTGTGTTTCATGATGTTGGGAACACTAGCAGCCTTTTCTCAGGGTGCAATTCGAGGATTTGTTTACGATGAATCAAATGGGGAACCGGTAATCTTTGCCAACGTTGTTTTGGAAGGAACAACCTATGGTATTTCGACTGATGTCAATGGTTATTACTCAATTACCGATGTGCCTGCCGGAACCTACACTCTTATTGTTACTTCTATCGAGTATCAGAAATTCTCAGAAGAGATTGAAATTGTCGACAACAAGGTTAAGAGTAAAAACTTCAACTTGAAAGCTCAAGTTATACAACTCGAAGGCGCGGAAATTTCAGCTGAAAGACAGGAGCAAAAAACGGAGGTCAACATGTCTGTAGAGACTGTGAGACCGAAAGAAATTAGACAACTACCGTCAGTGGGTGGCCAGCCTGACCTTGCACAGTATCTGCAAGTATTGCCTGGTGTTGTATTCACTGGTGACCAGGGTGGTCAGCTGTATATTAGAGGTGGCTCACCTGTTCAGAATAAAGTGTTGATGGACGGGATGATCGTTTATCAACCTTTTCACTCAATCGGTTTGTTCTCTGTTTTTGATACCGATATTATCAGGAATGCGGATGTCTACACTGGAGGGTTCAACGCAGAATTTGGAGGGAGAATCAGCTCCGTGATGGATATCACTACGCGTGACGGGAACTCAGTGAAAACTGCCGGGAAAGTAGGGATCAGTCCTTTTGCTGCCAAGCTGCTTTTGGAAGGTCCCATTAAAAGACGTCAGGAAAACGGAAGTTCGATTTCGTACTTAGTTTCAGCTAAGCACTCTTACCTCGAGCAGAGCTCTAAATTTCTTTACAGCTACATAGACGAGGATGGCCTGCCCTTCAACTTTACAGACATTTACAGTAAAATCACTTTTAGCGGATCCAACGGAAGTAAGTTCAATTTGTACGGATTCAACTTTACCGATGACGTTCGCTATCGCGGAATTGCTGACCTGAACTGGAGAAACTACGGTGCCGGAGGTAATTTTGTGGTAATTCCATCCGGATCGCCAATGTTGATTTCCGGTAATTTCTCTGCCTCAAACTATGTGGTTTCGCTCAGTGAGGAGAGCTTGCAGCGCGACCTCACCCGAAGATCTGAAATCGGTGGTTTTAACTTTGGACTCGATTTTAAATATCTAAAAGGAGAAGACAACATCCGATACGGACTCCAGGTGATTGGTAGAAAAACGGATTTTGAAACAGTGAATCCGGTTGGCCTCAAGGTTCAGCAAGTAGAAAATACTACTGAAATTGGAGGATACCTTGTTTACAAAAAGACAATTGGAGATTTGATTATCGAGCCGAGCTTTAGGCTTCAGTACTACGCATCGCTAACGCAGTTTTCTCCTGAGCCACGACTCGGGGTTAAATACAATGTCAACGAACGTTTGAGATTGAAGGGTGCTGTAGGACGTTATTCACAAAACATTATTGCTGCCAATAGCGACCGCGATGTGGTTAACTTGTTTTACGGTTTCCTCTCGGGTCCTCAAAACCTACAGGATGAATTCAACGAGCAAGATGGCGAAGTCCGCGACATTGAGTACCCACTTCAAACGGCCAATCACTACATCGCAGGCTTTGAATTTGACATTACTGAAAAGATTAATCTGAACGTTGAGGCTTATTTTAAGCACTTCACTCAGCTGACCAACATCAACCGAAATAAGATTTTTGAAGATACCCCTGACAATGCTGATAAGCCCGAGGTCCTTACCAAGGATTACATTGTAGAGACTGGGAGAGCAAGAGGAGTAGATGTCGTGATCAAGTACGAAGAGAAGTACACTTATTTCTGGATTGTATATTCACTCGGAAAGGTTACCCGTTGGGATGGGATTCGTGAATATGCTCCTGTTTTCGACAGAAGACACAACGTGAATCTTGTAGCTTCTCAGGCATTTGGAAAAAAACACCTGTGGGAGGTGAGTGCACGTTGGAACCTCGGTTCTGGACTTCCATTCACACAAACTCAGGGTTACTACGAGGTCCCAAATGCGAATGACGGAATCAACTCTGACTATGTCACAGACAATGCCGATGAACTTGGGATTTTGTATGCAGGGTTAAACGAAGGACGACTGCCTGTTTATCACAGACTCGATCTCAACGTTAAGCGTCAGATCAAGTTTAAAAACAAGTCTGAAATGGAAGTGACCGCAGGTGTTACCAATGTTTACAGCAGAGCCAATGTGTTTTACATCGACCGTGTAACTAACAGCAGGGTCAATCAGTTGCCATTTATGCCATCTGTTGGTGTAGAGTACAGCTTTTAAAAAAAAAAGAATTTTAAAGGAAATCGGAATAGGGCCAGGTGCTTTATTCCGATTTTTTTTTTGAATTAGATTTTGCCCATGAGCTCACGGGCGTTGTTCATAGCAGCCTCGGTGGTTTTTTCTCCACTCAGCATTTGTGCTATTTCTTTCACTCTTTCTTCGCCTGCAATAGGAGTGAGGAACGTGGAGGTAGAGTTGGCCCCGGTAACTTTGTAAACTTTGAAATGGTGGTTTCCCTGACCTGCGATCTGCGGTAAGTGAGTGATCGTGATCAGCTGCATATTGTTGCTCATCTCCTTCATCACCTTGCCCATTTTGCTGGCTACCTCTCCCGAAACTCCAGCATCGATTTCATCGAGGATCAGGACCGGAAGCGCTTTGTGGCGAGAAATTGAAGCTTTTAGTGCGAGCATGACGCGAGAGGTCTCTCCGCCAGAAGCAATTTTGTCAATCGCCTGAGCTTGCAATCCTTTATTAGTTTTTATTAAGAACTCTATTCGATCTTTCCCAAGTGCATCGAAATCTTCGCTTTCACTAATTCGAGGATTGAGTTCTGCGTGAGGCATGCCTACGAAAGAGAGAATTTCTTCAACCTCGCTTTTTACTTTCGGCAATTGCGACTGCCTCCTTTTGGACAGCTCACCTGCGGCTTTGCTAAGCTCTTTTTCAGCTTTGCTCAATTCTTTTTTAGCCGAATTAATGTCTTCCTCGAGATTGGTAGTAGTGTCGAGCTGATCCCTCATTTTTTCGCGAGTGGCGATCAATTCCTCAACGCCTGAAACACGGTGTTTCTGCTCAAGTGAATGAATTTTATTCACCTGGTCAGTAAGAATGGAAATACGCTCTGGATCAAACTCCACCTGGTCGGCCGTTCGCTCGATTTCAGAAGAGATGTCCTGTAATTCGATTAAAGTACTTTTCAAACGCTCTGAAAACTCCAGGTAAACTTTACTCAGTGAGCTGATATCGTCAATTGCGTCCGTTGCCTCTTTGAGATTTACAACTGCTGCAAAATCTTCACCATCGAGCCTTGAGTAGGCCTTAGAAAGAGACGATTGAATCTCTTCCGCGTGGTTTAGCGTTTGGAGTTCTTCTTCTATCTCTTCGAGGTTTAGATCGTCCAGGTTCGCCTCATCGAGCTCCGTGAGCTGAAAGTTGAGGTAGTCTTCATCTTGAGAAGATTGTGCCTGCCTTTCTTCGAGCTCTCTCAATTGAGACTGAAGTTTTTTATAGCTGCGAAACTTTAGCGAATAAGCTGCCAGGACTTCATCGTTATTGGCAAAAGCATCGACAATGCTCAACTGGAAAGATCTGTCGTAGAGCAGTGAGTTTTGATGTTGAGAATGGATGTCGATCAGCTGTTTTCCAAATGCTTTTAGCTGATTGAGCTTCACAGGGGTATCATTGACAAAAGCTCTGGATTTTCCAGCGGGTGAAATTTCTCTGCGAACCACAGTTTCTTCGTCAAAGTCGAGGTCGTTCTCTTCAAAGAATTTGCGAAGATTGAAGTTGCCAATTGCAAAATGCGCTTCCACGATGCACTTGACTTCGGGATTTCTGAGGGCTTTGGTGTCTGCTCGTTCGCCAATGATTAATCCAAGAGCTCCGAGGATGATTGATTTTCCCGAGCCGGTTTCTCCGGTGATAACTGAAAGCCCATTACTGAGTTCGACCTCAATATTTTCTATCAGGGCATAGTTTTGAATCGATAGTTGGCGAAGCATAAATTTGTGAGACTCGTTTTTACCCGGCTAAATCTTCGTATTTGCTGATGTTTCCCGGATTGATCAACTTCAGTGTTCTGTAGGCTTGTTGTCTCTCTTCTTGAGGAGCAGGTCCAAACATCTTGACCAGCTCATCCGATTTCACATAAAAATACATCTGAATGTTGTAGGAAATAGGCTTGATCTGGTGAATTTGACGCAAGCCCTGAATGGACTCCAAAATAGTGGCGCGAGCTTCGTCTGTCTTGGCATACATCTTATCTAAACCGTGACGGTGGTATTGATAAACACACTCGCGAAGTGGCTCGAAAGTTCTGCTGAGAATATTTTCGACCAACCAGTAGCGATTTTTGGTTCCATCGCTCGCTCTCCAGCCTTGACGGCCTCCGTTTTGTGCATTGGACACAATGGCCTGAGCCTCTTCGTAGTGGTTCGTACCGCCTTCTTCACTGAAAGAATCGTAATCCATTCCCAAAATCATGTAAGCGTAATAAGCTAAAATGGAAGAGAGGTTGTCGGTAAATTGGCCACGGCTCCAGCGAACAGCAGTGTTTTCCTGATAGCTGATGTGGATGTCCTGGTCGTTGACAAAGAAAAGTGGAGTCTTGTAGTCGGATCCATAAACAGGTCGGCTACTCTGAATTTGCATTTGCCCTTTAAACTCAGAAAGGGAAATCTGATCGTTTACCGTTAGCTGAATGCTAACTTCAATTTTCTCTTCTGGTGCAAAGTTGTCTTCGGTCCATTTACGTCCATTCATAAATTCCTCCATCGCTCGCTCCAGCGACTCGTAAACTCTTTTCTGAGTTCCCTGAATTTGTGGCGTGATGACAGATATGTCGCAGTTGAGCTCTTGCGCCTGAGCTCCCCCAATAAATGAAAAGAGGGTAATAAGAAATAGAAACTTTTTCATCAGGATGTTCTCTCTATAATTTGATTAACGATTTCGGTTGCGACATCAGTCTTGGACTTCAACTCAAATCTAACAATTTTATTATCGCTCGAGAGTATGCTTACTTTATTGGTGTCGTGTCCAAATCCTGCACCCTTGTCGCGGAGCGAATTGAGAACGATGAAGTCCAGCTTCTTTTTATGAAGCTTCTTCCTGGCATTTTCTTCTTCATCATTGGTTTCGAGAGCGAAGCCAACTAAAAATTGATTCGATTTTTTGATTTCGCCAAGCGAAGCAAGGATGTCTTTCGTAGGCTCCATTTCAATATTCAGAGCACCTTCGCTTTTCTTTATTTTTTTATCCGATTGTTTGGCAGGTCGGTAGTCGGCTACTGCTGCGGCCATCACGGCACCATCAGCATTTTTAAATGCTTCGTGGCAAGCCTGATACATTTCTTCGGCAGAGGTTACAGCCGTTGCTTCAATCCTCGGATGCGATGATGAAAGTTGAGTAGGGCCGTGAACGAGCTTTACGTTTGCACCTCGGCCAGCCAGCTCTTCGGCAATTGCAAAGCCCATTTTTCCAGAGCTGTGATTTCCGATAAATCTCACAGGATCGATGCTTTCGTAAGTTGGTCCTGCAGAAACTAAGAACGTTTTGTCACTCAGCGGTAAATCATTGAAAAAAGAGTCCAGTCTGTTCACAATCTCATCCGGCTCTGCCATGCGTCCTTTGCCTGAAAGTCCGCTGGCGAGCTCTCCGGTGTCTGAGTCGATTATGAAATTACCAGCTTTGGCCAGGGTCTCCAGATTTTGGGTAGTGGAAGGGTGGCGATACATGTCCAAATCCATTGCAGGAGCTACAAACACAGGGCATTTAGCGCTTAGATAAACGGCCAGGAGAAAATTGTCACAAACACCATTTGCCATTTTGGCCATTGTGTTTGCCGAAGCCGGAGCCACGACCATGGCATCAGCCCACAGCCCCAATTCCACGTGGTTGGTCCATTCACCAGTGTCTTTGTCTTCTGTGAAATCCGATAACACGGGATTTTTGGAGAGTGTGCTCAGCGTGAGTGGAGTAATGAAATCCTGAGCTGCCGCAGTCATGATGACCTTCACTTCGGCACCGTACTTAACCAATAGACGAACCAGCAGGGCCGATTTGTAGGCGGCAATGCTACCAGTGACAGCGACTAATATTTTCTTGTTTTCAAACATCTAATGGCGGTGACAAACAAAAAAAGATGGCTAAAAATGACCATCTTTTTTCAATTATATCAATATGTCGAAATATTATTCTTTGGCGTCAGCGTCTTTCGCAATTTCATTTGCAGACTCTCTGAGTTCCTTTTTGTTTTTCATCTCTTCCACCAACTTCTGCTCTTCTTCATCCTCAATAGGATTACGAACATAAACGTTGTTGTCCAAGAGTTCTTCAATAGCAATTGAATGCGGCTTAGGCAAACGCTCGTAAAACTTCGAAATCTCGATTTGCTCGCGATTCTCGAAAATCTCTTCGAGGTTATCTTGCTGAGTGGCAAACTCTTCAAGTTTAGAGTGCAACTCTTCCTTCATTTCCTGAGAAATTTGGTTGGCGCGCTTTGTCAACACAACAATTGTTTCAAAAATGTTGTCTTCTACGCGGCTGTCCAACTGGTCAACATCTCTGGTGATGGTGGTACGCGATGCTTTTGTGTTTTTATACGTCATTGCTCAACATTAATTCCCGTAAGGCTTTCAATGGCCTCGCGGCTATTCTCAAAATATTTTTCGGCCTGACGAAAGTATTCACTTTCCGCGCCATAATCGTCTGCAAATTTAGTAAAGCTATCAATAGTTTCTCGATAACGCTCCACTTTCTTTTTTTCAATACTGTAGAAGGCGTAGAGGTAGTGAGATTTCAGCAATAGAAACTGCATCTCTTCGCGATATCGCGAGTCGGGGAATTCCCTGATGGTGTTTTCCAGTGAAATTACAGCGCTCTTGTATTGCTCCGTTTTCACATAGAGCTTGGCGATTTCGTAGGCCTTTCTTTCCAGTTTGCTCCGAAGCTGCGCTACCATAACATTGGCACTATCCTTAAGCTCCGACTGCGGAAAACGATCGAGATAAAGTTGAAACTCATCAATTGCCGCTCTCGTGTCTCTTTGATCCAGCGAGTACTTGGGAGAGTTTTCATAGCTGCTCATGGCGGCCAGAAAAAGTGCTTCCTTGGCGTGCTCGCTTCGCGGGTAAGTTTTCACATAGTTTTTGAAGTAATAGTTGGAGAGGTAGTACTGATGAGTGCAAAAATGTGATTTCGCATAGTACCAGTAAACGTCTTCAGCCCTCTGGGTACCTCTTACAAGCGCAATCAGCTCTTCGAGAATGGGCAGCGCCTTGTAGCACTCGCCTTCCTCGTAAAACTCCACGGCTTTTTTATACTTGTATTCCGCGTCATCGCTCTTCAACACCTTGTTGTATTCGCTACATGACCAAAGGAATAGGACAGAAAAAATAATAAGTAAATATCTCATTCGCTCCAAAAACATCGCGCAAAGATAGCATTTTGAATTAGCTGCTATGTGAAAATTCCTTAACCTGAGTTCGACTTATTTCTTATCGCTGAAACCCACTGCTTAGAGGCGGTTTAAAGCCTAGAATAATGATCGAACTCAGACTTAAGTTAACGACTGCGAATTTGAGCAAGTATGCATGGAATGCCAAGAAATCACAACGATTTGTTCTATCCCCTGTCACTTGTTGATTAGTTCCAGCTACGTGGCGCTTGAGTAGGGCCTATATCGTTACCTTTGATGTCTAAACCGGGCACTTGACATTGATAAGAATAGCTTTACTTTTGCAAATCGGTTTTTCGATACGAATAATCGTTCCTTTTTCGCTCTGCGGCAGGAACATAAAACATAGATGATTTGGATATTTTTGATAGAATAAAAGACAACCGTGGACCTCTTGGACGTCACGCTAAAGAATCTCACGGGTATTTTACTTTCCCAAAGTTGGAAGGTGAAATTTCAAACAAGATGATGTTTCGTGGCAAAGAGGTTTTGGTTTGGAGTATCAACAACTATCTTGGTCTGGCCAATCATCCGGAAGTGAGAAAGGTTGACGCTGAAGCTTCCAAGGAGTGGGGGCTTGCTTACCCAATGGGAGCCCGAATGATGTCGGGACAAACCAAGTATCACGAAGAGCTTGAGAACAAGCTGGCCGAGTTCATGCAGAAAGATGACGCTTTCCTTTTGAACTACGGTTATCAGGGTTGCCAATCGGCTATCGAAGCTTTGGTTGATCGAAATGATGTCATTGTTTACGATTCTGATTCGCATGCCTGCATGGTGGATGGTGTTCGCCTTCACCAGGGAAAACGATTTGTTTTCCAGCACAACGATATGGAGAGTTTCGAAAAGCAATTGAAGCGCGCCAAGAACCTTTGCGAAAGAACAAATGGTGGAATCCTTGTCGTTACCGAAGGAGTTTTTGGAATGGCAGGTGACCAGGGTAAGCTCAAAGAAATTGTTTCTTACAAAAAAGAATACGGCTTCCGTCTGTTTGTAGACGATGCTCACGGTTTTGGAACTATTGGAGAAAACGGACGTGGAGCCGGAGATTTCCAGGGTGTTCAGGATGAGATCGATGTTTACTTTGGAACTTTTGCAAAAGCAATGGCTTCTATCGGAGCTTTCGTTTCAGCAAAAGAGCACGTGATCGAATACCTGCGCTACAACATGCGTTCTCAAACATTTGCGAAATCACTTCCAATGCCACTTGTAATCGGTGCGTTAAAGCGTTTGGAAATGATGCAGACCATGCCTGAGTTGAAGGATAATCTTTGGAAAATCGCCAAAGCACTTCAAGGTGGTTTGACAGAAGCCGGATTCAACATCGGAAAGACAAATACGGCTGTGACGCCAGTCTTCCTTAGCGGAACTCTCGGTGAAGCAACAAATATCACTTTGGATCTTCGTGAGAACTACGGAATTTTCTGCTCAATTGTGGTTTACCCGGTTGTGCCGAAAGATGTGATTATGCTTCGCTTGATTCCAACAGCGGTTCACAATCTTGAAGACGTTGAGTACACAATCAAGACATTCTCGAAAATCAAAGAAAAACTGGAAGCCGGGGAGTACCAGGCGGAGAAAATTGCCAGTTGGAGTTAATATAGATCGAATTAGATTAAAGAAAGGCTGTTTCATTTTTTGAAGTGGCCTTTTTTTATTTTGCACTCATAGCAAATGGACTCTTTGAAAGTAAAGCGAAGTAGTATGGGCTTAATCTTGAATGTTGTTTTCTCTTCACAACGGTGCAGAAAAAACACAAAAGGCACAATAGATGAAACATGGGCAAATGGAATAGCTCTTGGTAAAACCTATGTGCCTTCGATCGATAGTAATTGAGAACCGGATTTAACTCAGGTAAAAAACTCTTTGAATGAAAGCAGAAATTCTACTGTGCCTAGTGTGGTTCTTTCCCGTCATGAAGTGCTATTGAGCCGGGCTTAATGCGCTCTATTAGTTTTTTAGTTATTCAAAAAGAAGTGTATTCGTTTGTGGCTATCACCACTTGATCAACAATTCGAGCTTCGCACCTAATCCCAACTCCACAATTTTTTTCAAAGTTGAAAAACGCACCTCCTTAATATTATTTTCAATCTTTGAAATATAGGATTTCGTACTTCCTACTTTTAGTGCGAGTTCTTCTTGCGTCAATCCTTGAGACAATCTTGCTTCTTTAATAAACACTCCTAATTTGAAATCTTCATAATCCGCTTCAAGATTATCTCTTTTAGGAGTGCCTATTTTTCCGTAGTGCTTCTCTTTGAATTCCTCCAGGGAAGTTAAATTTCTATTTGTTTTTTTCGATTTCATATCCTCTCATTAATTTCAGTGCTCTTTCAATTTCCTTTTTTGGGGTCTTTTGAGTTTTCTTTTGAAAGCCATTTATCAGAATCACCAGTTGACCTTGATCAAAAAAGCAAAAGATATCACTACCCTGTTTTACTCGGATTTCATACAACCCACCAGCGTTTGTAATGTGCCGCAGATAGGTATCGGGTACTTTCTCAACTTCTTCAATAAGATTGAAAGTCCAGATGATTTTATCTTTCACTTTCTGTCTTTGCTTCTCGAAGAATTTCTCAAAGTAATTTTTGTAAAAGCCGATTCTCCGGTATTTCTCTTGGTAAGGCACAAGCAAATATAGCAAATGTTTCACTATAGTGAAACTTATTTTCGCATATTAAATTTAGGTGTTAAGGATGGACTCTTATTTTCGCAGTAAATAAAAAGCAATGCAACGCTACTTCCTCAAATTATCTTACGATGGCACCAACTATAGCGGTTGGCAGCGTCAGGAAAATGCCGTTTCTGTGCAGCAAACGCTGGAGAAGTGCATCAGTGTGATCTTGAGGGAGGAAATCAAAATGATGGGCTGCGGCAGAACAGACACAGGAGTTCATGCTTCAAAGTTCTACGCTCACTTTGAGGTCGGTGAGAAACTTGACGACCCTGAAAGATTGCTTTTTAAACTCAATCGATTTTTACCTCCAGACATTGCTGTTCATGATTTCATAGAAGTGGGTGAAAAAGACCACACACGATTTGACGCTGTAAAAAGGGAGTACAAGTATTTCGTGCACTTCAATAAGAATCCATTTCTCAAGAAGACGTCTTATCTCTCATTTCAGAAACTGGATGTAGAGAAAATGAATGAGGCAGCAAAACTGCTGATCAAAGAAGGAGACTTTGCTGCATTTTGTAAAGCTGGAGGACAGAACAAATCAACAATCTGCAATGTTGAAAGCGCTGCCTGGAATTGGATAGGTGAGGAAGAGCGAATCGTTTTCACCATAAGTGCCAACCGGTTTTTAAGAAACATGGTAAGAGCCATTGTCGGGACTTTGTTTGAAGTCGGGTCGGGAAATCTTTCTGTGGATGATTTTCAGAAAGTTATTGATAGCAAAGACAGAGCTCAAGCCGGAGGTTCGGCACCGGCCAGAGGATTGTTTTTAACCGATGTCGTGTATCCGTTTTTGTAATTTCGCCACTACTTTTTCAAAAGAATTAGAAAATGAGTTCAGCCTCGGGAAAGATATTTGATTTGAGCATTCTCAAAAGAGTGTTGAGCTATGTGAAGCCCTACCGCAAGCGGTTTTACTTCACGGGCGTTTTGGTTCTGCTCCTCGCGGTTTTAACCCCACTTCGTCCTTATCTCATCAGGATGGCCGTGGATGAGGGTATAGCTAAAGGAGACGCCAAATATGTGATGCAAATATTCCTGCTCGTAGTGGGAGTTTTGATTGTTGAGGCTATTGTTCAATTCTATCAAACTTACCTGGCCAACTGGGTAGCTCAATCCGTTACACTCGATCTCAGATCGAAGCTCTACCGCCACGTACTGCGATTTCGACTAAAGTATTTCGACCGCCACCCGGTGGGTCAGTTTGTAACCCGATTGATTTCAGATATCGATGGCATTGCAGAGGTTTTTTCAAATGGAATTCTCACGATTGTGGGAGATATTCTGAAGCTCGTAGTGGTTGTTGGCGTGATGTTCTTCACCGACTGGAAACTAACTCTCATTGTCCTCCTGCCCATTCCGGTGTTGCTTATTGGAACGAAGATCTTTCAGGTAGCCATCAAAAAAGCGTTCATCCAGGTTAGAAACCAGGTGTCAAAAATGAATGTGTTTGTGCAAGAGCATGTGACGGGGATGAGTGTGGTGCAGATCTTTAATCGTGAATCGCGCGAAAAAGACAAGTTTGTCGACATCAACAGAGAACACAAGAAAGCCAACATCCGCTCGATCTGGGCCTTTTCAATTTTCTTTCCTGTGGTGGAGTTGCTCTCGGCAGCATCTGTTGCGCTCTTGCTCTGGTGGGGAATTCAGGAAGTTGCTGATGAGTCGATCACCCTGGGGGTGGTGCTGCAGTTCATCCTTTACATATTTATGCTCTACAGACCAATTCGTCAGCTAGCTGATAGGTTCAACGTACTGCAAATGGGGATTGTCAACTCGGAGCGCGTGTTCAGAGTTTTCGACACCGAAGATTCTATTTCAGATACTGGAACAATCCATAGCGAAAAGTTTAAGGGTGACATCGAGTTTAAGAATGTCAGTTTTGGTTATGACGATGATGAATATGTTTTGAAGGACATCAGCTTTGAAGTGAAAGAGGGACAGACAGTCGCGTTTGTAGGAGCCACAGGTGCGGGCAAGTCTTCAATCATCAATTTGTTGAGCAGGTTTTACGAATATCAAAAAGGTGAAATCCTCATTGATGGAACGGAGATCAGAAAGTACAGTCTCGATTCCATTCGTCAGAATATTGCCGTGGTGCTTCAAGATGTTTTTCTCTTTTCAGACACCATTCTACACAAC
>Ga0136604_1000670_pt1 | contig 16540 bp, 17 predicted proteins | sample AntRauFillE10628_FD_104928 | JGI IMG/M metagenome (GOLD analysis project Ga0136604, IMG submission 104928) | Saline lake microbial communities from Rauer Islands, Antarctica - Metagenome Filla E10 #628 | ecosystem: Environmental > Aquatic > Non-marine Saline and Alkaline > Saline | place... | reverse complement strand
GACCCGGCCTACCGGCAGCGCGCCGCGGGCGCGCTCGCGGAGGCCGTCCAGGACTGGTTCGCGGGCGAGACCCCGGCGAGCGGACGAACTGCCTGAGGGCAGCGGCGTGGCAGCGGCGCCCGGTGGCGATGGACCCGGCTCAGGGCGTCGGCGTCTCGGGGACCGGGCGCGGCGCGACGCGGCCGAGCAGCTCGTGGGCGGCGTGCTCGAGCGAGGCCGCCCAGCGGACCGTCCGGCGCGTCTCCAGCCGCAGCAGCGGGTAGCGCGGGTGCTCGGCGACGACCTCGAATCCCTCGTGCAGCAGCCACGTCGCGGGCAGCACGCAGTCCCACTCCCGCGCGCGGCGGTCGCCGTAGGCCTCGACGGCCGCCAGGTCGCGCCCGATCGCGTCGCGCAGCGCCGCCTGGAGCAGCATGCGCCCGAGGCCGCTGGCCCGCACGTCGGGGTGCAGCCACGCCGTGGCCAGCAGCAGCGCCTCGGGGTCGGCGACCGGCACCGGTGCAGCCCGTGGGGCGAAGGCGCGGGCCGGGGCGTGCAGCGCCCAGCCGACGACACGGCCCTCCTGGCGCAGGACCGTCCCGGGCGGCCCGTCCTCGAGCTCGCGCGAGGCCACCCAGGCCTGCTTGCGCACGTGCTGCTCGTGGGCCACGTCCTGGGCTGCTTCCTCGGCCGGTCGGGTGCCCCCGAGCTCCCAGAACAGGCAGCGGCGGCAGCGCTCCGGGAGCTGCTCGAGAGCATCGGCGACCAGCGGCTGGGTGCGCCGTGTCACCGTCGTCCCCCCGCACGCCACGACGTGCCGGGACGGGTGGTACGGCCGCGGCCCCGGTCCGACCGTCCGTGCCCGTGTGACTCGTCACGGCGCAGGTCGAGCAGCACCAACAGACCCGCCACGGCCCCGACGCCGACGCCGGTGAGCACCCGGCGCAGGCCCCCCGGCGCGACGGGCCGCGCGGCGGGCTGCTCGTCCGGGCCCACCGGCAGCGGTGCGGGGGGCGGGTCGACGTCTCGTGGTTCCTGGACCAACGTCTGCTCCGCTCGTGCGGTCGGGTCCGGGCGTGCGGACCGGGCCGGACCGTGACGTAGGCTACTGGCCGATCCGAGGAGGGCCGCCGCCGTGCGCCTCGACACCGACCCGTACCTGGGCCGCTACGCCGACCGCGTCCGCGGGATGTCGGCCTCCGAGATCCGCGCCCTGTTCGCGGTCGTGTCACGCCCGGAGATCGTCTCGTTCGCCGGCGGGCAGCCCGCCGTCGAGGCGCTCGACATGGGCGTGATCGAGGACATCGCCGCCCGCGTCATCCGCGACCAGGGCGCGACGGCGCTGCAGTACGGGGGTGGCCAGGGCCACGCCGGTCTGCGCGAGCAGCTGGTCGAGGTGATGCGCGCCGAGGGCGTGCCGGGCCACGCCGACGACCTGGTCGTCACGGTCGGCGGCCAGCAGGCGCTGGAGCTGGTCACCAAGTGCTTCGTCAACCCTGGCGACGTGGTCGTCGCGGAGGGACCGACGTACGTCGGCGGCCTCGGTGCCCTGTCGAGCCACCAGGCCGACGTGCGCCACGTGCCGATGGACGAGCACGGCATGCAGGTCGACCTGCTGCCGGACCTGCTCGACCGCCTCGACGCCGAGGGCCGCACGGTCAAGTTCGTCTACACCATCCCGAACTTCCAGAACCCGGCCGGGGTGTCGATGTCGCTGGAGCGACGTCGGGCGCTGGTCGAGATCGCCGAGCAGCGCGACCTGCTGATCCTCGAGGACAACCCGTACGGGCTGCTGGACTTCGAGGGCCGCACGCTGCCGTCGCTGGCCGAGCTCGCACCCGAGCGCGTGATCTACGTCTCGACGATGAGCAAGACCTTCGCCCCGGGCGCGCGCATCGGCTGGGTCGCGGCACCCCGTCCCGTGCGTGACAAGATCACGCTGCTGCGCGAGGCCGGCGACCTGTGCCAGTCCAACCTCACCCAGCTCGTGGTCGAGCGCTGGCTCGCCGAGACGCCCTGGCGCGACCAGGTCAAGCGCTTCCGCGAGATCTACCGCGAGCGCGCCAGCGCCCTGCTCGGCGCGCTGGACGAGCACGCCCCCGACGGGGTGACGTGGAACGTCCCGGTCGGCGGGTTCTACGTCTGGGTCGAGCTGCCGCCCGGCCTGCACTCCGGGGACCTGCTCGCCAAGGCGATCAACCACCGGGTCGCGTACGTGCCCGGCCGCGGCTTCTACGCGGACGGGGGCGGCTCGTCGCACCTGCGGCTGTGCTACTCCTTCCCGACACCCGAGCGCATCGTCGAGGGCATCCAGCGCTTCGGTGAGCTGCTGCACGAGGAGCTCGAGCTGGTCCGGGCCGTGTACGGCGACACCCCGCCGACCTGACGGACCGATCCGCCGGCCACGCGCCGGCACCAACCCTGCGGAGGACACCATGGGCCTGCACGTCGCCGTGCTCTCGGGCGGCATCTCGCTCGAGCGCGAGGTCAGCCTGCGCTCCGGGTCGCGCGTCGCAGACGCGCTCTCGGACCGCGGCCACGAGGTGTCGCGCCTCGACCTCGACGCCCAGCTCGTCGGACGCCTCGCCGAACTCGAACCGGACGTGGTGTTCCTGGCCCTGCACGGATCGGCCGGTGAGGACGGCACGGTGCAGTCGATGCTCGAGGTCCTCGAGGTGCCCTACACCGGACCGGACGTGCTGGCGTCGTCGCTGGCGTGGAACAAGCCCATCGCCCAGGGGCTGTACGCCCGGGCCGGCTGCACCGTCCCGCCCGGCGTGCGCCTGAGCCAGCAGGCGTTCCGTGAGCTGGGGGCGGCTGCGACGCTGCACCGCGTCGCGGAGGAGCTCGGCCTGCCGTTGGTGGTCAAGCCCGCGACCGGCGGCTCGTCGCTCGGCATCACGTTCGTCTCCGACGTCACCGAACTCGCGCCCGCGGTCCTCGGGGCGTTCTCGTACGCCGACACCGTGCTGCTCGAGCAGGCCGTCGACGGCACCGAGGTGGCGGTCTCGGTGCTCGACGGCAAGCCGCTGCCGGCCGTCGAAATCGAGCCGCCTGACGGGGTCTACGACTTCGCCGCCCGCTACACGCCGGGCTCGACGAGCTTCCACGTGCCCGCGCGCCTTCCCGACGACGTCCTGGAGGCGTGCGCACGCACGGCCACGACCGCGTACGAGGCGATCGGGGCCCGCCACATCAGCCGCGCCGACATGGTCGTCGACGCCGCCGGCGTGCCGTGGCTGCTGGAGCTGGACACCTGCCCCGGCCTGACCGACACCTCGCTGCTGCCGCTGGCGGCGGCTGCCGCTGGCATCGACTTCGGTGCCCTGTGCGAGCGGATCGTCGAGCTCGCGCTGGCGGGCCGGGCGTGACCCGGGACGCCACCGAGACCGACGCCGACGGGACCGGGGGCTCCGGGACCGACGCCTCCGGGACCGAGGCCTCCGGCGGGGCCGATGCGCGCACGCCGTCCCCGACCGCCGTGGTGTTCGACGTCGGGGAGGTCCTGGTCGACGAGACGCGGGTGTGGTCGACCTGGGCCGAGATCGTCGGCGTCAGCCCCCTGACCTTCGCCGCGGTGCTCGGGGCGGCGATCGTGCAGGGCGAGGACTGGCCGACGGCCATGGCGCACGTCGCACCCAACGTCGACTGGCACGAGCTCGAGGACGAGCACGAGCGGCGCTACGGCGGCTTCCGCGAGGACGACCTCTACCCCGACGTGCGGCCCTGCCTCGCCCAGCTGCGGGCACAGGGCGTGACCGTGGCCCTCGCCGGGAACCAACCGGCCCGCCGCACCGCCCAGCTGCGTGCTCTGGAGCTCGGTGAGGACGCGCTCGCGACGTCCGAGGACCTCGGCCACGAGAAGCCGTCGCCCGAGTTCTACGCGGCCGTCCTCGAGCTGCTCGGCACCACCGACCCGTCCCGTGTGCTGTACGTCGGCGACCGCGTCGACAACGACGTGATCCCCGCCGCGGCCGAGGGCTTCCTCACCTGCTGGCTGCGTCGCGGCCCGTGGGGCCAGCTGCAGGACCTGCCGGACGACCTCGACCCCGACCTCGAGCCCGACCTCGTGCTCGAGAGCCTCGGCGAGCTGCCCGAGCTGCTGGCGTCCTGGGCCGACTGACCGGGCGCCCGCGAGCGATGCCCGTGACCGTTCCCCGTGGAACGATCCCCTCAGCCCCTGGGCACCGGCGCGCGATAGTGTGCGCTGAGCGCACGATCCCGGCCAGTCGCACCCACTGGCCGACAGGTGCTTGCTCCTGGCCACCTGTGGCTCTCCACGGCGCGCAGGGGCGCGCCTACCCCGTCGTACCGGTCGGACGCTCGAAACGCGTCACGGACCCGTCTGTGGCCCCGAGGATCGCAAGATCTGCCATGTCGGTGAAAATGCCGTGCTCCAGCACGCCCGCGACGAGCCCGAGCTCGACGTCGAGCACCTCGGGGTCCTCGATGCCGCTCGCGAAGGTCGCGTCGAGGATCGGATTTCCGTTGTCCGTCCGGTAGCTGCCATCGTCGCGCGCCGCGACGGACGTCGCCCCCAACGCGTGCAGCCGCCGGGTCACGACGGGAGCCGCGAACGCAGCGACCTCCACCGGCAGGGGGAAGCTCGCACCCAGCAGGGGCACGACCTTGTCGGGTGTCGCGATGACCACGAAGCGGTCCGCGAGGCCGGCGACGACCTTCTCGCGCAGCAACGCCCCTCCCCCACCCTTGGTGAGCACGAGCTCCTCGGTGAGCTCGTCGGCGCCGTCCACCGCCAGGTCGAGCCGGTCTGCAGCAGCCAGGTCGAGCAGACCGATGCCGAGCTCGCGGCAACGCGATGCCGTGGCCTCAGAGGTGGGCACCCCGCGGACGTCCAGGCCACGCTGCGCGAGGGCATCCAGGAAGTGGGCGACGGTCGAGCCGGTGCCCAGGCCGAGCCGCATGCCGTCCTCGACGAGCTCGGCGGCGGCACGGCCGGCTGCCTGCTTGCCGCTGCTCATCCTCGATCCACGCGGATGTCGGTCTGCAGGCCGCGCGCGATCACGCCGACGATCCGCTCGAGGTCGTCGATCGAGCCGAACTCGACCTGGAGCTTGCCGCGCCGCGCACCGACGCTGATCCGCACCCGTGCCTGCAGGGCGTCGGAGAGATCGTCCTGCAGGTCGATCAGCGCCGGGGCGGTCACCTTGCGTCCTGCGCTGCCCCGTTGGCCATCCGACGAGGAGCCGGACGTGGGCGCGGCCCCCTCGTCGTCCATCGCCCGCAGCCGCACGTACTCCTCGGTCGCCCGCACCGACAGCCCCTCGGCAACGATCCGGTCCGCGAGCGCCTCCTGGGCGCGCTTGTCGCCGAGCGCGAGCACGGCCTTGGCGTGGCCGGCACTGAGCACCCCGGCAGCGACCTTGCGCTGCACGGCGGGCGGCAGGGTCAGCAGTCGCATCGCGTTGGAGATACTGGGCCGCGATCGGCCGAGGCGACGCGCGAGCTCCTCCTGCGTGACCTCGAAGTCCTCGAGCAGCTGCTGGTACGCGGCAGCCTCCTCCAACGGGTTGAGTTGCACCCGGTGGATGTTCTCGACCAGGGCCTCCTTCAGCAGGTCCCGGTCGTCGGTGCTGCGCACGATCGCCGGGACGCTGGTCAGGCCCGCGATGCGCGATGCACGAAGTCGGCGCTCACCGGCGATCAGCTCGTAGCGCCCCTCCCCCACCTCTCGCACGACCAGCGGCTGCAGCAGCCCCATGTCGCGGATGGACGCCGCGAGCCCCTCGAGTTCGTCCTCGTCGAAGACTCCACGGGGCTGGCGCGGATTCGGCGTCACGGCGCTCAGCGGCACCTCACGAAGCATCACGCCGGAGGCGCCCCCGTCCTGCGGGATCAGCGCGGCGAGGCCGCGGCCGAGGCCCCCGCGCCGGGGTGTCTGCTCAGTCATCTGCGTCCTCCGTGCTCAGCCCGGGCGGGGACAGCGCCGGGTCCAGTGTGCGCAGGCTGTCGAGGCCCGGCAGGTTTCCGTCGCCGGGGTCTCGCGGCGACGGCGACTCCTCGTCGTCGGACGCCCCGGCCTTCCCGAGCAGGCGGTCGAGGGGGCTGACGTCGGACTGCTCCAGTTCGATGCCGACGCGCTTGGCCACCTCGCGTGCGAGGCGCTGGTACGCACGCGCTCCACGACTCGCGGGGTCGAAGACCGTGATCGGCTGCCCGAACGACGGAGCCTCGGAGAGGCGCACCGTGCGCGGGATGACCGTCTGGAAGGCGAGGTCGCCGAAGTGGTTTCGGACCTCGTCCACGACCTGTTGCGACAGGTTGGTGCGCCCATCGAACATCGTCATGAGCACACCACCGATCGAGAGCTTCGGGTTCAACGAAGCCGAGACCATGTCCACGGTCCGGAGCAGCTGTCCGAGACCCTCGAGGGCGTAGTACTCGCACTGGATCGGGACGAGCACCTGGTCCGCCGCGACCAGCGCGTTGATGGTCAACAGTCCGAGCGACGGCGGGCAGTCGATGAGAATGACCTCGTAGACGTCCCGCACGGGGTCGAGTGCGTTCTTCAGCCGTTGCTCGCGGCTGAAGGCCGGAACGAGCTCGATCTCGGCACCGGCCAGGTCCAGTGACGAGGGGAGCACGTCGAGGTTGCGCACCGACGTCGCGTCGGTCGACGACTCGACGTCGAGCCCCTCGACGAGCACCCGGTAGGTGGATGGGGCTCCCGGCGCGGTGCGCGTCCCCAGACCGGTCGACGCGTTGCCCTGCGGGTCGAGATCGACCACCAGCGTTCGCACGCCCTCCTGCGCCAGGGCGGCCGCCAACGAGACGGTCGTGGTCGTCTTGCCGACCCCGCCCTTCTGGTTGGTCACGGCGAGCACCGTGGCGCGCATCGCACCACCGGTCGAGTCGCTCACAGGTCGTCCTCCTGGCGTTCCACGTGGAACGATCACCATCACCGGCCGAGAGGCTCAGCGAGGGACAGCGATACTAACGACCCGCGGATCGGTGCGAGCCTCCGGATCGAGCTCGTCGGTGGATGCCGGCACCCCGACGACCGTCGCACCCAGTCGCTTGATCACCGGGAGTGCTGCAGAGAGCTCCTCCGACCAGCGTTCGCCCTTGATCGCATGCAGGACGCCACCCGGAGCCAGGAACGGAACGGACCAGCCAACGAGCCGTTCCAACGGGGCCACCGCGCGGGCAACGACCATCTCGAAGGAGCGGCCGTGCGCTGCGACCAGGTCTTCGGCCCGGCCGTGGACCGTCTTGATCGAGAGACCGAGCGCATCGGCCGTCTCCCGGACGAATGCCACCTTCTTCGCCGTCGCATCGAGCAGCGTGAGCGAGAGGTCCGGGCGGGCGATGGCGATCACCAGTCCGGGCAGCCCGCCGCCGGTACCGAGGTCGAGCACACGCGCCGGCCCGGGCGGCAGCCCTCCCGCGAAGTGGAGCGATTCAGCGATGTGGCGTGTCTCAAGCTCGTCAAGCGCCCGAGCCGAGAGCAGGTTGTGTGGCGAGGCCCGAACGGCAGCAGCGAATTCGGCCAGTTGCGACTGCTGGCGATCGGTGAGCGCGGTCTCGGGCATGCCGTGAGCCTAGCGACGTCCGTGCGACCTCCTGCACGAGGAAGTGGCGCCCTCCTCGTGATGACAGGCCCGTTCCACGTGGAACGGTCCCGCTCGAATCACCCATGACGAAGCAACGGCTCGCAAACCCGCAACAACACCCAGACGCGAGCATGCGCTCCTGAGCGGGAGACCCGGCAGCACCTCCAGGCGGCTCTCGCCCTCGAACGCAAGCGAAACAGGCTGTTCCGACCGGGCAGGCGTGAGTGCGGACGCGGATTCGCACCCCTGGGCGGACGCAGGCACACAGACCCGTCTGCGTCCAGCCGGCCCACCCGCGCAAGCCGCAGGGCTCGGCAGACGGTCCTACGCAGCTCTCTCGAACTCGGGCTGCAGGGGCGGGACGCTCGAACGACATCTCGTCTCGGTACGACGCGGGAAACATGCGCACGTAGCCGCCTGAGACAACGACAGCAGCACCGCGGGGGCAAAGCCCACCCGTTCCACGTGGAACGGTCGCGCACCTGCTCCTCGGAGAAGGCGTCGCGTCGCGCGCGGAGGGTGCCTTGACTGCGGATCCATGTTCCACGTGGAACATGGCCCATCGGCGAGACACCCGTCCCCGTTCCACGTGGAACGCCCACACCATGTGGTGTGGGCGTTCGTGTGAGCTACCTACGATCAGTCCTCGAGTTCGATCACCACGCGCCGGCCCGGCTCACGCCCGGTCGAGCGACTCATGACACCTTCGACCTCCGTGACCAGCTTGTGGACCGCCTTGCGCTCGAAGACGTCCATCGGCTCGAGCCGAACCGGCCCATTTCCGTCGAGAACATCGTCGATGGCCTCATCGGTCTTGTCGAGGAGCTTCTCCAGACGTCGGGCCCGATAGCCCTCGACGTCCACGGTCACGCGGGTGCGACGCTGGAACTCGCGCTGCAGGGAGCAGCGAGCGAGCTCCTGGATCGCCTCCAGGGTCTGGCCACGCCGACCGATCAGCGTGCCCGAGTCAGCCTCGACGATCTCGACCTCCGCCTCGCCCTCGAGGATGCGGATCTTGAGGTCGCCGGGCACGTCCATCACGTCCAGCAGCCCCTCCAGGAAGTCTGCGGCGGCATCCGCCTCCTCCTCCAACTCCTCGACCGACGGCGTGTCGTCCTCATCATCGGCATCGGAACGGCCCTGAGAGCCCGAATCCGCGTCGGAACGGTCCTTGCGCGCGCGAGCTCGCGGCTGCGGCGACCCCCGGTCCTCGCTCTCGTCGTCACTCCCGTCGTCACTCCCGTCGTCGCTGTCATCGTCGCTGTCATCCTCGATCGGATCCTCGACGACGACGGTCAGTGAGGTCGGACCGGTCACGCGTGGGTCGTAACCACGCGTCCGGAGGTGGGTGTCGACGTCGCCACCCGCAGCCTCGTCGATGAGCTTGCGGATCGCATCCTCCAGGGAGGATCCCTCGATCTGGTAGTTGGTGGTCACGTTCTGCTCCGGTGCAGGGACGGCCGTGGCCGTCCGTGGTGGTGGTTGGTTGAAGTGGTCAGTTGGGACGACGCTTGGGCAGATGGCCGTCGCCACGACGTGTGGGGGCGCCCTTGCGGCTGCTCGAGCCGTTGCCGGATCCGCCGTTCTTGGACGACCCGGAGCCCTTTGCGGGCTTCTGCGCCTTCGGAACGTCCTTTGCGGCGCCGTTGCCGGAGCCATCGTTCCCGGGGGTGTCCTCGCCCGCGGCACCCCCGCCACGGGCGGTGCCGAGGCCGCCCTCGCGGAAGATGATCCACTGCTGGACACCCTGCCAGATGTTCGTCGTCACCCAGTAGACGATCACGCCGAGGGGCAGCGTCCGCGAGATGAAGGCCAGGAACACCGGCAGGACGTACAGCATGATCTTCTGCTGCTGCGCCGCCGGACCCTCCGCAGTCGTGCGCGCCATCGTCTGCTTCTGGGTGACGAACATCGACACGACCATCGCTGCGATCAGGAGCCAGCCCGGCCACCCGGCCTCCGAGACCAACGCGCCGAGGCCAGCACCCGCCGCGTCGCCACTGATGTCACTGGTCACCCAGTAGAACTGCGCGTCGCGGAGCTCGTCGAAGCCACGCAGGACCGAGAACAGCGCCAGGAAGACCGGTGCCTGGGCCAGGAGCGGCAGGCAGGACGACGCCGGGTTGACGCCCTCCTCCTGGTAGAGCTCCATCATCTTTGCGTTCTGCTCTGCCTTGCGCTTCTTGTAGAGCTCCGGGTCCTTCTTCATCAGGCCCCGGTCGACCTTGTACTTGTCCTGGATCTTCTTGATCTTGGGCTGCAGCTCCTGCATCGCCTTCATCGAGCGTGTCTGCTTGACCGCGAGCGGCAGCAGAGCGACGCGGATGAGCAGGGTCAGGGCGATGATCGCCCAGCCCCACGCCGGGTCGTCGCCGAAGGGACCGACGAACACCCCGTGGATCAGCTCCAGTGCTGACTGGAACACCCCGGTGACGCTGTTCCAGATGTCGGAGAAGAATTCCATGGGTCAGGCCTCGGGAACGTGGTCGATGCCGCCCGGGTTCCACGGGTGGCAGCGCAGCAGCCGACGTCCGGTCAGCCAGGTCCCGCGCAGGGGACCGTGCTTCATCAGCGCCTGGCCGGCGTAGGTCGAGCAGGAGGGGTGAAATCGGCACCGCGGTGCCCGCACCACGGCCGTCATGCGATACAGGTCGAGCAGCCGCAGCAACAGCCATGTGACGGGGTTGCGGGTGCCTCGCGCGGTTCCGGCGCTCATGCGGCGCCCGTTCCAGCGACGGCAGGGGTGTCTGACTCGAACAGACGTTCGACAACCTGGTCGAGGTCGGACCGGACCGATGCCAGGTCGGACGCCGCGGCGGCAGCGCGCGCGACCAGCACGACGTCGGCACCGCTCGGCCAGGCGCGCATGCGTGCCGCTTCGCGCAGCAGGCGCTTGGCCCGGTTGCGCTGCACGGCCCCGCCCACACGCCGCGATGCGAACGCGGTCAGACGGGCCTCGCGGACGTCACCGCGATCGAACGCGTGCACGACGACGAGGCGCCCACCGCGACGGGATCCCCGCCGCAGTGCGCGCCGCACGTCGTCGCTGCGCTGCAGCCGTGCCACCGACATGCGGTGGACACTCAGGCCGACAGCTTGGAACGGCCCTTGGAGCGCCGTGACTTCACGATCGAGCGACCCGCCCGCGTCTTCATGCGGGCGCGGAAGCCGTGCTTCTTCGAACGGCGGCGGTTGTTGGGCTGGTAGGTGCGCTTCACGATGCTCTCCGGACGTCTCACCGGGCAGACGGGCATGACCGGGCCCGGGGGGGCCGGGTCACCGTCTCGGGCGGGCCACCACAACGGGGCCGACGGACTGTCGAGACGGTGCCGGCAGGGTACGGCACCCTGTGGAAGGCCAGCAACCGCCCCTGCGAGCCTGCGTCGTCGTGCCACGCGGTGCGCGCGTCCGGGGGCGTCGCGGCCGGCCGATCCGACAGGCGATCCGACAGCGTGATCGGCAGGGCGGTCCCGCGCACCGACACCACGCGTGCCGCACGTCCGGCGCCTGCCTGTGGACAACGCCTTGCGCCCCCTCGATCGGCATGCCTACAGTCGCCGACCGTCAGACTCGTCCGTCCGTCACCGTGGGCCCCACTCGGGAGGTGACCGGTCGGAACCGGTCCGGCCTTCCCCTGCAGGGCCTCGGCACGAGCCGTCGCCCACGACACCACGGATCGCTCGCGATCCCACGGAGGACGGCCGGTGCACGCATCGACGCTCGATCTCGACGCACTCTGGGAGACCAGCCGGGAGCAGGTCCTGCCGACGGTCTCCTCACCGGCACAGCGCAACTGGCTGATGGCCACCCACCCGGTCAGCTCGACCGACACGGTCGTGATCCTCGCCACGCCGCACTCCTTCGCGCGTGACTGGATCGACACGCACTGCAGCGACGCGATCAGCGCGGCGCTGACCGACGCGGCCGGACGGCAGCTCGGCGTGATGATCACCGTCCAGGCCAACCCCGAGCCGGACCCCACCCCGCCCGACCCCGTGGCCGAGCCGGAGCCGCCCCAGCTGGACACGCTGCAGGCACCCGGTCGACCGCCCGGTCCCACGGTCACCGTCGAGCGGCCCGAGCAGCCGGTGGGGGAGGGCGGGGGTGAGCAGAGCCTCAACCCGAACTATCGCTTCGACGACTTCGTCATCGGTGCGAGCAACCGCTTCGCCCACGCCGCCGCCACGACCGTGGCCGAGGCGCCGGCGAAGTCCTACAACCCGCTGTTCGTCTACGGGCGCGCCGGCCTCGGCAAGACGCACCTGCTGCACGCGATCGGCAACTACATCACCCAGGTCTACAGCCGCCTGCACGTGCGTTACGTCACCAGCGAGCAGTTCACCAACGAGTTCATCCGCTCGATCCGCAACTCGGAGCAGAGCCACTTCCAGAGCCTGTACCGCTCCACCGACGTGCTGCTGATCGACGACATCCAGTTCCTGGAGTCCAAGGAGGGCACCCAGGAGGAGTTCTTCCACACCTTCAACGAGCTGCACAACTCCGGGCGCCAGATCGTGATCGCCTCGGACCGGCCACCGGCGAAGATGACCCAGCTCGACGACCGGCTCCGCAGCCGCTTCCAGTGGGGCCTGACGGTCGACATCCAGCCGCCCGACCTGGAGACGCGCATCGCGATCCTGCAGTCCAAGGCCGAGCGGGACGAGCTGCGGGTGCCGCCCGACGTCTGCCAGCTGATCGCCTCACGCGTGGACAGCAACATCCGCGAGCTCGAGGGAGCGCTGATCCGCATCCACGCGTTCGCGTCGCTGCAGGGCCGCGCCCCGGACCTCGACACCGCCGAGATGGTCCTACGAGACCTGTTCCCCGACAGCCGAGAGCAGGAGATCACCACCTCGATGATCATGGAGGAGGTCTCCTCCTACTTCGACTTCTCGATCGAGGAGCTGTGCTCGTCGTCGCGCTCACGGCAGCTGACCACCGCGCGCCAGATCGCCATGTACCTCGTGCGAGAGCTCACCGACCTGTCCCTGCCGCGCATCGGCAAGGCCTTCGGCGGTCGTGACCACACCACCGTGATGCACGCCAACCGCAAGATCGCGGGCCTCATGGGCGACCGCCAGGCGATCTACACGCAGGTCCAGGAACTGACCAACCGGGTCAAGACACGCGCACGGCAGGGCGCCTGAGTGCCCACCACCCGCTGTGGAGCACCTGTGCACGACCGGCCCCCGGTCGTGGAGTTCCTGGGGACGACGCCCGTGGACAACCCGTGCAGCGCCTGTGCACGAGCGGGCACGGCGGGTGGACACCGGAGTCGGCGAGCCGGGCTCCTGTGGACGGGTGTGGACAACCCCCCTCTGCGTCCACAGCCGGCCCACATGCTGGATCCCCGGGCTGACCTGCGGGAACATGCGGTTCCCCACAGTGTCCACAGCCCCTACTGCTACGACCACTCAAGTAAGAACAACTCCAAGAACAAGACCATGGTGGGGACAACCCGGTGCTCCCGGGCCGTCCCGCCCCTGAGGAGCACGACGTGAAGCTGCGCATCGACCGAGCCGACCTGCTCGACGCCGTCGGGTGGGTCACCCGGACCGTCAGCACCACCCGTGCGACGCTGCCCGCCCTGTCCGGCGTCCTGCTGGAGGCGGCCGACGGCCGCCTGACCTGCCGGGCCACCGACCTGGACGTGGCCGCCGAGGTCTCCCTGCTGGCCACGGTCGACGAGCCTGGCACGGTGCTGCTTCCCGGCCGGCTGTTCGCCCAGATCGTCGCGAAACTCCCGGACGCACCCGTCGAGATCGACGGCACGGGGGAGCGGGTCGAGCTGCGCTGCGGTCGGGCGACGTTCCGGGTCCGGCGCATGCCGGCCGAGGACTTCCCGGCCCTGCCGCAGGTCTCCGACGACGCACCCCGCGGCACGGTCAAGGCCGACGCGTTCGGACGCATGGTCACCCAGGTGGGCCGCGCAGCCTCGTCGGACGTCGCCCGTCCGGTGCTCACCGGCGTCCAGCTCGACGCTGCCGACGGGATGCTGACCGCAGCCGCCACCGACAGCTACCGGCTGGCTGTGCGTGCCCTGCCGTGGGACGAGCCGGTCGAGGGCAGCGCCCTGGTGCCGGCCCGTGCGCTGATGGAGGCGGCCAAGGCCGGCACCGAGATCGGCGGTTCCGTCACCGTGGTGTTCGAGCAGGACAAGGTCACGTTCCTGTTGGGGGACCGGCGCCTGACGACGCAGCTGATCGACGGGCAGTTCCCGAGCTACCGCAAGCTGCTGCCCGACGGGTTCGAGACCTCGGTGGTCATCGACCGGCCGGCGCTGGTCGAGGCGCTGCAACGCGTCGCGGTGGTGGCGCTGGGCACCGCCAACACCCCCGTCTCGCTGACCTTCGAGGACGGCTCGGTCGACCTGCAGGCCGGCAACCGCGAGGTCGGCGACGCTGCGGAGGCGCTGCCCGCCGAGATCGACGGTGACGGGCTGACCATCGCGTTCAACCCGACCTACCTGCTGGCCGGGCTCGAGGCCACCGGCACCGAGCGCATCCGGGTCGAGCTGCGGGACGGGCTCAAGCCGGCGGTCCTGCGACCGCACGTGGAGGGCGACGAGCCCGGCGACGACCTGACGTACCTGCTGATGCCGATGCGCGTCTGAGCTGCCCCGTGGGTGCGGCGGTGCGGACCCACGCCCGGCCGCACCGGGGCGGTCAGCGCCGACAGCCCGAGCCGGGAGGCAGCGTGCACCTGGAGACGCTCGAGCTCCACGACGTGCGGTCCTACGAGCACGCGGCCATCTCGTTCGAACCGGGTGTGACGGTGCTGGTCGGGCCCAACGCCCAGGGCAAGACCAACCTGCTCGAGGCCGTGCACCGCATCGCCACGGGCTCCTCGCACCGCGTCAGCAGCGACGAACCCCTGGTGCGCATGGGCGCGGGGACGGGCGTGGTGCGGGCGGCCCTTCGCACCGACGAGGGGCGGCGTCGCACCCTCGAGGTCGAGCTCGGCACCGGACAGCGCACCCGCACCCGGGTCGACGGTCAGGACGTGCGCAGGGCCGCGGACGCCGTGGGGGTGCTGCGCGTGGTCCTGTTCGCACCCGAGGACCTCGCGATCGTGCGTGGGGACCCCTCCGAGCGGCGACGCTTCCTCGACGACCTGCTGGTCCTGCGCCGTCCTGCCTACGCCGCCGCCCGCAGCGAGTTCGACCGCTCGCTGCGCCAGCGCAACGCCCTGCTCAAGCAGTCGCGTGGGCTGTCCGGCAGCGCCCGCGAGGCGGCCGACGCGACGCTGTCGGTCTGGGACGACGCGGTCGTGCGCCACGGTGCGACCGTGTGGGCGGCACGCCTGGCGGCCACCCACGCCCTGGCCGGGCCGGTGGACCGGTGGTACCGCGACGTGGCGGACCGGCCCGAACCCGTGACGCTGGTGCACCGGGCGTCGACCGGCCACGACACCCCGGGTGTGGCAGGGGAGGGGGTGCCCGACCCGGCGCCGCTGGCCGAGCGCCTGCGTGACGGGTTGGCACGGCTCGCTGCCGACGAGCGTCGCCGCGGCACCACCCTGGTCGGTCCCCACCGTGACGAGCTGGAGCTGCGCATCGGCGAGCTGCCCGCCCGCAGCTACGCGAGCCACGGCGAGTCATGGTCGCTCGCCCTCGCGCTGAAGCTCGGGGTCCACGAGGTCGTCGCCGAGGTCGGCGACCGCCCGGTCGTGCTGCTCGACGACGTCTTCGCCGAGCTCGACACCACCCGACGACAGCGCCTGGCCGATGCGTGCGCCGCGTTCGACCAGGTGCTGGTCACCGCGGCGGTCGAGGCGGACGTGCCCCTGGAGGGCACCCGGGTCGACGTGTCGATCCACGACGGCGTCACGGCGCTGGCGGTGCGCGCGTGAGCGGGGACGGGCGCGGCAAGCGGCCACGGCGGCGGGACTTCACCAGCCGCGAGCAGGCCAAGGACGCCGCGCACCGCGCCCGCGCCGCCAGGCAGCGTGTGGCGTGGGACCGCGACGCGCGTCTGGCCGGCGTCGACGAGGACGACCCGGCACACGTCCAGCTGGGTGACGGCGACCGGCTGCGGCCGGCTCCGGCCCCCGACGAGCTCTCCGGGGTGCTCGCACGGATCGTGCAGGAGCGCGGGTGGGGCGAGCGGCTGCGGGGAGCCTCGTTGCACGGCATCTGGCCGCAGATCGTCGGCGAGGACCTGGCCCAGCGCTGTCGCCCGGGACGGCTCGCCGGGGGGACGCTGGTCGTGGTCGTGGAGTCCCCGCGCTGGGCGACGCAGCTGCGGTACCTCGAGCACGTCATCGCCGCCCGCGTGGGGGAGGCCGTCGGCGCCGAGGTCCGCGAGGTCCGCGTCGTGGTCGGCGACGTCGACGACGCCGGGACCTGATCGGCCCAGCGCTCGATCCGGGGCATCGGGGGGCCGTGTCCACGGCCCGCAGGCCGTGGCGCTTGCGCACCAGGTCCGGGCGCGCGAGGCTGCGGGCGTGCCCGAACTGCCCGACATCGAGGACTACCTCGCCGCCCTGCGCGAGCGGGTCGACGGCGTCGTGCTCGAGGGGACCCGTGTGCGCAGCTTCTCGCTGCTGCGCACCTTCGACCCGCCGTTGGAGGACGCGCACGGCCTGCGCGTCGTCGGCCTGCGCCGCGTCGGCAAGCGCATCGTGGTCGAGCTCGAGGACGAGTTGTTCCTCGTCCTGCACCTGATGGTCGCGGGGCGCCTGCGCTGGGGCGAGCACGGCGCGAAGGTCCCCGGGCGCATCGGGCTGGCCGCGTTCGACTTCGCCAGCGGCACGCTGCTGCTGACCGAGGCCGGCACGAAGAAGCGCGCCTCGCTGCACGTGGAACGGGGGCAGGACGCGCTGGCCGGGCACGACCGCGGTGGGGCCGAACCGCTCGCGCTCGACGCCGATGGCCTCGCCGCGGTGCTGACCAGCCAGAACCGCACGCTCAAGCGCGCCCTGACCGACCAGCACCTGCTGGCGGGCATCGGCAACGCGTTCAGCGACGAGATCCTCCACGCCGCGCG
>Ga0136604_1000664_pt1 | contig 16729 bp, 12 predicted proteins | sample AntRauFillE10628_FD_104928 | JGI IMG/M metagenome (GOLD analysis project Ga0136604, IMG submission 104928) | Saline lake microbial communities from Rauer Islands, Antarctica - Metagenome Filla E10 #628 | ecosystem: Environmental > Aquatic > Non-marine Saline and Alkaline > Saline | place... | reverse complement strand
GCCGTTGGGGCTCATTTACTAAACGCCATGCTAAACAGTGATCTCAAGCTGATGTACTGGCGTCATAGCAACGATGAAGTGGATTTTGTGCTAAAGAATGGAGAGAAAATAATCGGGATTGAGGTGAAAAGTGGTCCCGGCAAACGAACCGGTGGCATGCAGGCATTTTCAAAGAAATTTAGTCCCGAAAAAGTGCTGCTTGTCGGAGATGACGGTCTGGCCTGGCAAGAATTTTTAGAACTGAATCCGAAAGAGCTTTTTTGAGTGGAAGGCAAGGTACAAGGCGCATGTCGCAGGCGGCGCGAGGATGAGGACCTGCCAGAGTACGAACGAAGTGAGTTCCTGGTAGAGTCTGGGGTTATAGCAAGGCGCACTGCATGAATACGCAATTTTGGCAAGGAAGAGATGATGAATGTTGAACGCCGAATTTTGACAACAGCCCTAATTTTGACATTCATCAGTCATCATTCTGTGATTCGTTATTCCCTTTCCTTATGCTACATTTACCTTCCTATCCGTTAACTTCCACAATGATAAACATCCGCTGTACTCAAAAACTACTGAAACGAATGAAGGGGCCCGATTCCTTTCCTGACTCCAAAAGTGAACTTACGTCCGACGGACGGCTTGGCGAGTGGTATGCCAACGTAAAGTCGCTGCCGTTCCGCGGAAAGTCGCTGGTGATCTTTTTTAATGTGAATACCTTCATCACGATTTTCGTGACGGGTAACGGCACGCGGAAGATGCTGCCTGAATTTGTTGACCGGACCAGCCGCCTGCTCCAACGGCTTGGCGTTCCGCAACACCTTATTGACCAGGAGATTGAAGCGATGCAGGAGATCCGCCTGCTGAAAACCGACAGCCGCAGCATCCTGGGAAGTATGAACGACATCGGCCATCATCTTGACGCACACATTTACTACGACAGAATAGCAACCGCAGACGAAATTGACTGGGACCGACAGGAGAGGATTCTGACCAAAAACATCTATAACGCGATTAATAAACGCAAGTCTGAAGGACTCATCTATCCAAGAGACCTGGTGGAGCGGTTGTTTGATATTTAGTGGCGTGAAAGAGAATGTAGAATGATGAAAGCTGATTTCATCTAATCCAAATCAATCCTCGTCTCCCAGCCGTCGTAGGTAACGCCCATTTTTTCGGCCAATAGCTGCATATCCACCCAAAGACGATTGAGTTTTTCTTCCGTAGCGAAAAATACCTGTTCAGCAATACAGAGGAATTCACCGTTGCTTGATTTTTTGCAGGTCAAAATGGTGTAGTTATTCTCTTTCAGATGAGCAGCCTATTCATAAATATTCTGTTCACTGTCCGAGTAGAATCAAAACATGACCGGGCGTGGATTATCAGCACGCACATCCCCGAAGTTGTGGGCCACGATAATATAGTCCAGGGTTTCTCGGTCTAAACCGGACATGGTCAGGGCGTTTTCTGCGGCGCGTCCCCCCATGTCTGAGGCCAGCACAGAGTCATCCGCAAAGCGGCGCTCCTCTATTCCGGTGATCTCACTAAATTTCTGAATGGTCTCTTTATTACTCTTTTTAATTGGAACCACTAATTACTTTCAATCTTCTGAATTGGCTATCTCAATTGGTATATTTAGTTGACTATTTGATACTAATCTAAGACCGTGAAAATAAATGAGCACATTAAGTTTTTCCGGCCATGAATCTTTTCAGTGCAGAAATTTATGGTTAAAAAAAGGATACGAATTTGCCTCTGCGAACAAGACGTTCACAGATGACTTAGCTGTCGTGGATCTTGGTGTTGGCAAGAACATGGTCTCTTCCATTAAGTTTTGGTTAAAAGCTTTTGAATTGCTGGACGAAGATGGCACTGTCCAAGAACTCGCTCAAATGATTCTTGATGAGAATGGCAGCGATCCCTACCTAGAAGACATTGGAACTCTTTGGTTATTGCACTACCATTTGGTGACTTCAAATCAGGGTAAAGAGAAAGAAACCATCTACAGTCTTTTCTTTAATAATTTCCGGAAGAAGAGAGTTGAATTCTCAAAAGAGCACTTAATGCATTTTTTGATCTCTGAATGTAATCATAGAAATGAAAGCCATTCTGAAAATACCATTGATACTGACATTGGCGTATTATTAAAAAACTATGTCCGCCCGAAGTCAGAAAAGAATTCTAAAAGTATTGAGGATGACTTCTCTTCCCTGTTATTTGAATTGGACCTAATTAAACCTATAGCAGACAGACAAGATTGGTTTGAATGTAAAAATGAATATCGCTCAACGTTACCTACGGAAATAGTCTTCTACTCCATTCTTTCAAATCCAGACCTCATTGAATCTAAATCGATTTCATTTAATCACATATTAAATGATGAAAATAGCGCTGGATTGGTTTTTGCCTTGAACGCAGATAGTTTACTTGAGCATATCAAGACCATTACACAAAGATTTGATGGAGTAACTTACACTGAAGATGCAGGAATAAGAGAGATACAATTTAATGAAGAGTACAAACCACTAGAGGTTCTAGAGGAATACTATGCCTAAACCCACTAACGCATCATTCTCACCATCTGTAAACATTCAAAGAGATTCGGCTAAGAACTTTGAATATGTGGTAACGCCCAACTCAGTCGAAATTTATAGCCAAATTGTTTCGAATTTTGATAGCGGCATTCACTCTTTTTCTATTATCGGGTCTTATGGTACTGGTAAGTCCTCTTTCTTAGTTGCGTTCATGCGCAATCTTCTTGGGCAGCAAAATATTTTTGAGCCACTTAATGGAGAACTCAAACACGCTGAATCATTTGAATTTGATCTACTTGTTGGTCGCCATGAATCTTTACTTAAAGATATGGCACTTCACTTGGGTTTAAGAGAAGAAGCTACTGATAAGGACATTTTAGAAGCGGTTGAGAAGCGACATGATGAATACAAAAAGAATGGTGTTTTTTGGTTTATCATTATTGATGAGTTTGGTAAATACTTAGAATATGCAGCAAAAAATGACCCGGATACCGAGTTATATTTTATACAGCAATTAGCTGAATTCGCAAATGAACAGGAAAAGAACCTGTTCTTAATTAATACACTCCACCAGGCTTTCGATTCGTACGCTTTTGGTTTAGATACTCAACAGCGCAAAGAATGGGATAAGGTAAAAGGAAGACTTAAAGAATTAGCTTTCAACGAGCCTGTTGAACAACTTATCTATATAGCTTCTGAGCATCTTAAAAAGGATAAGAAGAAGGTTTCCAAAAAAAGCCTTAATAATCTTATCTCGGTCATTTCAGAAGCTCAGGTATTTCCTCTAAAGAACCGTATAGATGAAGAGCTTGCTAGATTTTTATATCCATTAGATCCTATCTCTGCTTCAACCTTAGCGCTATCATTGCAAACGTATGGACAAAATGAACGCTCATTATTTACTTTTTTAAATGCTGATGATGAACGAGGTATAAATAGTTTTGATGGGACCAGTAATACCTACTACGGTATAAGTGAAGTGTATGATTATTTAATCTATAACCACCACTCTTTTCTCAGTTCAAAATACAACCCACACTATATTCAATGGAATGCATTAAAGAAATCTATCGAAAGAGTTGAAGCTGTATTTGACAAGAATATTGACACCTATAAGGATATTACCAAAGTCATTGGCTTATTGAGTATTTTTGCAGCACCTGGAGCAAAACTAAATTCAGAATTTATTGCGGGATACCTTCAAGAAGTTTCCAACCTTACTGATGTAGAGAAACTCATCAAAGATCTTGAGAAGAAGAAAATAATCCGATTTAGGAGCTTCAAAAATCAGTTTATTTTATTCGATGGAACTGACTATGATATTGAGCTTGAACTGCAGAATGCATCCCAAAAAGTTGAATTAGTAAATGATGTAGTTCCTTATATCAAACAGCATTTCTCTTTTCCTTATGTCCCTGCTAAGGAAGCTTTTTATAAAACTGGGACTCCACGCTTTTTTGAGTATGTAATTTCCGAAGAACCCTTTGAAGAAATTATCGAGCAACCTATTGATGGGGTCATAAATCTTGTCTTTGGCACAGATGTCAAAGCAACGAAGAAAGCATCAAAAAAGAATAATGCCGCTATATTTTATGGTGTTTTTGAAAAAGTTGAAAAACTTCGCCTTCAAATTTTTGAAATACATAAAGTAGATCTACTTCTCGAAAATATTGAAAGTGATAAAGTAGCAGAAAACGAATTAATAGCTCTTCGGAATTCTCACATTGAAGAACTAGATCAACTCATATTACACAGCATTTACAGTTCAGATGATGAAATCAAATGGATCTATAATGGAAAGCTAATTGAAATAAATGGACAAAGGGCTTTTAATAGTCAGCTTTCTACCATCATCAAAGATGTTTATCACAAAACACCTGTTTATAAGAATGAGCTTATAAATAAGCATAAAGTAAGCCCTGCAGTTTATCGACCTCGTAAAGAGCTCTTGAGAATGTTGATGGAAAATCGATATCAAAAAGACTTGGGTTTTGAAGAGGATCTATTTCCTGCTGAGAAAACCATTTATTTATCACTTCTTAATCACACCGGTTTACATAGAGAAGAAAATGGTATCTGGGACTTTTATGCCCCAACCAAAGAAAGTGAGCTTTATGAACTCTGGGAAATATGTGAAGAGTTTTTTGATAGTACAAAATCTGGAAAAAAACCACTTACTCGACTCATCGCAAGTTTACAGAAACCACCCGTAGGTCTAAAGAATGGGTTTCTTGAAATCTGGATTCCTATCTATGTAATTATGAAGCGTGGAGATTGTGCACTCTATCATGAGGAAGCCTACGTCCCTGAACTAACCTATGACGTAGTCAACTTAGTGTTCAGGAATCCAAAGCTTTTTGAAATCAAAGCTTTTAATATTGATGAGAAGAAAAGAGAACTTTTCAACAAATATAGAACCTTTCAAAACCTTCCATCTGAAGCTGAATTTTCAAATAAGTTATTTGTAGAAACAATACGACCATTTCTTCTCACCTATAATGAATTAAACCAATACGGGCGAAATACAAGTAAAATTTCTCCGGAAGCAAGAAGCTTAAGAGAAGCTATTAAAACTGCCACAGATCCTGAAAAAGCATTTTTCGATTCCTTCCCTCAAGCGCTTGGATATACAAATCTTGAGCAGCTCAAAAGCAAAAAAGCTATCAATGATTTTGTGGAACTACTCAGTTCAAAGATTTCCGAAATTGAAGGGTCGTTTGATGATTTATTAAATCGTATAGAAGAGCACCTTCTGAACGTTCTTGAAATTGATTCAGAGAAGCCATTTCAAGCTTATACTAAATTGATTAGAAATAAATTTAGCTCCATAAAAAGTTACCGTTTAGCAGATTACCAAAAGAAGCTACTAAATCGCTTAGTCTCTAAACTCGACAATCGAGAGAAATGGCTCAGTGCTGTAGGATTGGCAGTAATAGACAAGCCTATTTCAAAGCTGAAAGATGATGAAGAAGAGACTCTTTTTTATAATCTTGAAACGAGACTTCAAGAATTGGAGAGTCTTGTTGAACTTAGTGAACAAGAGGTAGATGAGAGTAAAGATGAAGCTTTTCAGCTAGAATTGGTTCCATTTGGAAGAAATCCGATCAAAGAAAATATTAAGGTATCGAAGAAAACTTTAGTTGACCATGAAGAGAATCTTAAACATATTCGACAACAACTGACAGGCAACAAGAAGAAAGATTTAGCAATACTATTCAAACTTATAGAGGACATTGCCAGTAAATGAAGAAAGAAGTTCGTCACGTATTAGGAATTAGCGGTGGTAAAGACAGTGCAGCCCTTGCATTGTATATGAAAGAACACTTTCCAGAGATTGAGGTCGATCTGTATAGCTGTGATACTGGAAGAGAGTTAGACGAAACATATGAACTGATAGACAATTTGGAGGCCTACTTAGGCTTAGAGGTCAACAAGCTACATGCCGTAGAAACGGACGGGATGATTAAGCCAAATTTTGAGGATGACGAAGAATTATCTCCTTTCGATTATATGCTCAATGATTACGACGGTTTTCTTCCTTCCACCTATTCAAGGTGGTGTACTAAGGATTTGAAGCTGAAACCTTTTGAAGAGTATATCGGTGATGATCCAACTATTTCTTATGTAGGTATCCGCGGGGACGAACATCGAGAAGCGTATGTATCGCGAAAAGAAAATGTTCAAACTATATTCCCATTCAAGAAGAACATTTGGTCTTCTGATGTTCTTGAACTGGTTTTAGATGTCCATAATACGGGGCAGTTAAAGGACATTTATGAACGGATTGTTAAACCCGATAATCTAGATAGAATTCTCGAAGAAGTAGAAAGACCCATAACGATTGAACATAATTTTAACCGAAAAGTAAATGCCTTATTAAATCTTGATGTAACGGCATTTAATAGAGCGGTATTTCACTTACTTAAAAAAACAGACTTCCCGCTTGCCCAACTCGAGGAAGAAGATTTTCCCCTTTTAGATAAGTCTCATATACCTACAACTGAACAGATTATCATTAGGGAACAAGTATTTGATATGCTTGAACATTCTGTAGGTGTTCCTGAGTACTACAGGAAATTAGAGTACGAGGTGGACGGAAAAAAAGGAACGTATTCAAGGACAAGATCTGGTTGTTTCTTCTGCTTTTACCAACAAAAAATTGAATGGATCTGGCTTTATGAAAATAACCGAGAGAAATTTGAAAAAGCTAAGAAGTATGAGAAAGACGGATTTACTTGGATTGAAAACGAATCTTTAGATGAGCTCACTCAGCCGGAACGCATTAAAGAGATTAAATTAAAACACATCGAAAAGAAAGAGAACAGAAACGGAAAGACATCCAAAACACTCCTTAATAACCTCCTCGGAGACGAAGAAAAAGGCGATTACTTCGACAAAGAAGATGAAGATTATGCGGGTTGTACTGTTTGTTTTATTTAAAAATGTTTTCACGCAGATATGTATGATATAGAATGGGATAAAGTTGGCACACTTAGAGGAGAGTACATACGGAAGTTTTTTTTATTCCCGAACTTTTGGGTTGAACCAGATACTGAAATATCTATTCATCTTACTTGGAGCAAGTATAAATTCACAAGAGGAAATATATCAAGAATTGATAATTCTAAAGGAGTTTATTGTTTTGTACTGCAACCGCGAGTAAATAATTTTTTTGAAACTAAATATCTCTTTTATGTGGGGCAGACAAAGAGAACATTAAGAATAAGGTATAAAGAATATTTAGATGAGTTGTCAGGAAAACGTAAGTCAAGGCATAAGATTAAGGATGTATTAGACAAATATCATGATCGATTGTTTTTTTATTATGCTGTTATTAATAACGATGCAGATATTGATCAAATTGAGGACAACTTGATAGATAAATTTATACCATGGGCAAATGTTAGAGTTAGAAGAGCTAGTGTGAATCCTGAATTTCAATATTTATATGGACACTAAAAATCTTAAGCTTCCTTGTCTAAAGGGCAAAATGGGTGATTGGTTTTACTATGTCTCACTGATGAGCTTTAAAGAGATTTCTAAACGTGTCTCGATGGTACCCGATATCCATAAAAGTGAAAAGCTTAGTAGACTAATTCAACGAGAAGTCTCTAATCGTTCCACGGATATAGTAGAATATATTCAAACACAGGATCAAAGATTTTTTAATTCATTAATCCTTGGCATATATGGTGGAAAACCAAGATGGCATGAATTTTCTATATCTGATACTGAATTATCAGATTATTCAAACATAGATAATAAGGAATCTTTAGAACTTGACGAGTCTGAACAAGAATATTTTGATAGTTCTATAGGAGTACTAGTTCTAAATGGAGAAGAAAAAATATTTGCAATAGATGGTCAGCATAGAACTAAAGCCATTCAGGAAGTAGTTAAAGATGATTCAAAATTTAATAATGAAGAAATAACTACAATTTTTGTCGCTCACCGTAATACAGAAGAGGGTATGGAAAGAACCAGGCGGTTATTCTCAACACTTAATAGGTATGCAAAGCCGGTAGGGAAAAGTGAGATAATAGCTATTGATGAAGAAGATAACTCCGCGATAATTACAAGAAGAATTGTTGAACAATTTCCTTTATTAGAAGAAATTGTTCAGTTCCGAAAAACAAGAAGTATAAATGTAAGTGAAACAAAGGCCTTCACAAATATCATTGTGCTTTATGATTTTATAACAACATTGTTGACAGATCAAAAAGTTTTCAATATTCCTGTAAAAGGTTATCCCTATAAAGAATTTACTACTCGAAGAGCTGAAGAAGAGGTGTTAGAAGAATGTCAAAAATTTATTGAAAACTTGTTTTTGGAGTTATTTGAAAAAATCCCACCTCTTAATTCGTTTATTGAAGTAAAGGAGGTGGATCGTAGAGATAGGTCAACAAGTCTTTTATTTCGACCTGTGGGTCAAAATATATTATATTCAGTTTTAAAAATATCTCTTGATAATGGTAAAAAAGAACAAGCTATTAATTTCTTTGCACAGCAAGATTTTTCACTAGAAAATGAGGTTTGGAAAAAGGTTTTTTTAGATGAAGAAACTGGTAGTATGAAAACTACGAAAACAAGGCAAAAATTCGCTTTTCAGTTAATATTAAAAAAACTAGAAATACGCTTTAAACAAACAGACAAAGATAAAGAGTTATTTGAGAATTTTGATATTTCTATAGACCAATTATAAGATTATATCTCATCTAGTAAATCAATAAATGAATTCTCATTCTCAATAAAATAATTTTCGTCTTCTTGATATTTTGAATGAATAATGTCAAACCCACCATTTGCATAAGCTTCAATTTCTGATTTGATCTGAGTGATCTTTTTTTCTAATTCAGAATCATCCATCTCTTCCATTTCAAATAGGTCATAATCACCTTTAGCTATAACTGACATAATGATGTAGTTAGTAACAGTTTCTGGATTCCAAGCACCTATTTTATTAAAGCTCTTTTTATCTGTACTGCTTTCTAAAGGAAGCACATAATCTTTCCTCAGACCTAAAAGTGCTGCATACATGTACATTTCATATCTTGTGGAAAAATACTTACCTCTTTCATACTTTTCTTTTTCAGTACTGGTGCCCATTCTTGAACCCTGCTCAATTGTGTAGTCAAGTATAAATTGATAGTATTTACTATCATATCTTGGTTCTTTAATTTGTATGCGATCTAATAGATTCATTTCAGTTTAAGCTATTAATTTCTATTGCTAACTTATGTCTGCTTTCTCTCTCTCCTTCAGGAAGATTTGGCTTAATCATATAGACCTGTCCTAAATTAATTTCGTCACTATTTAATAATTGGTGTCGAAGCTTATCATTCTTGTAAAAATCTTTACTCATAATGATACTCTGTCTATAAACTTCACTCACTGTTTTACAAAAACCAATAGTGTAGTCTTCCCCAAATACTGACATTGGTGCATCAGAAATCAAAGTATAAAGTTGAGTATCTCGAGTATTTTGGCGAGCTGAAATGATAGCCATTATTGTTGCCAGCTTGATTAGAAGTATATTACCCATATTAATTTGGGACAACTGATTACCTTCGCTATCAACCAATTCTGGTGTGTAATTGCCATCATATTCAGTTAGTTTGATTATACCTCGCGCAGACATATTATCTTGAGTCATTTTCTTATAGTGTTTGTTCGCTTCTTGTTCTAGGCGATCAATTAACTCTTGAAAGACTCTTTTTCTTGTAGACTTTGCAGCTGCGTTTAGATGTCGACTAATTTCAACCTTTTCAACTAGTTTCTTCGGCAAGTCACCAACAACTAACTTATCATATTTATTATTTAAGCTCGTTATTTCATCTTCAAGTGATTTTATTCGCCCTTCATATGAACCAATATCTGTGCTAAATCTACTATTCATAGATTGACTTGCTTGGAGTTCATTCGCGATTTTTTTTGCATCTTCTACATTTATTGAAGAATCAGCAATGTAATTTTCGACCTGGTTTACTACCTCTTCAAGCTCTCTTTTAATCTCATCTTTTGTAAATACTAATTCATCAATACGCTTTAGTGTTTCATTAATATCATCATCAATATTAAAAATTCTCCCTTCTTGTCTCAATCCATTTTTATATAACAAATCAAGAGATTCAGAAAAATCATATCTCTGACTCATCTCACTCTCTAACCTCTTTCTTTCTTCTGAAGAATCCTGAATTAGAGATTCAATCGACTTATAAGCTTTCGTTCCTTCTTTTGCCTCACGGTCGCAAACTAAACACTTTTCTTTATCAAGCATTTTCTGAACATAAATAGGTTCAGGCACGTTGATTGGCAACCGAGTCTGCAGCTTTTCAGCCACCTTTTTCTCTGTCTGCAATTTCCTTTTTAACTCAAGTTTTGATTCACTATAGCTATTATATTTTTTCTCGAATTCTTTAAAAAGACCTAAAGTCCCCTTCAAAACCCATCCACGGGTAAACAATTTTTTGTTTAATGACTCTCTAAGTTCATTCAACTCAGTTACAGTTTTATTAAAATCGCTCTCTAGTTTTTTTCTATCGCTATCTAGATTTCTTATTTCTTGAGCTACATCAATTTTTGAAAGTAGCTCTTCTGTTCTCTCCTCAGCTATTTTTTTTCCTTTACTAGCTTGTTTTAAATCATTTTTGTAGTCACCTAAAAGTGATTTTTTCTCTTTTATTTTTTCTTCTAACTCATCGCTTTTACTTTTATCCTTGCTAAGTGAACGCTGTTTATTTTTTAATTCATTTTCCACATTTGTTACTAAACTATCCGTTATTGAATATATCTCATCAAATTTGGAAATATCTGACAAGACATTGATTGCTCGGATAAGGGTTGTAGATTCTTTAAAATCGATAATATTATCTATCTGTTCTCCCTGAAACCACATATATGGCTTGATATTGTCAGGCAAAACTTTTCTTTTGAGACGTTTAATATTAACTTCGTCATCTATTATTTGCGCAGATAATACTCCTTTTCTTTCTGTTACTCTTGCAACACTGTCGCTTTGGTAAGTAACTTCGCCATCATTTTTACTAGCATTAATGCTTCGTTCAAATGTGTAAGTATTTTCCTTTCTACTGTCATAAAAAGTGAGTGAAACTGAGCATTCAATTTTGCCTTCATCAGTTTCAAAAATTGCTCGGTCTGAGATCAATTTATCATTTAACTGTTTTGTAGATTTGAATTGGTCTGCACTTGTATCAAAGCACTGATCGTACATGACCCAGTGAATAGCATCGTAAAGCTTAGACTTACCATAACCATTATCCCCTATAACTACATTAATACCTTCTGAAAACTCAAAAATGTTTTCATCGTAATAGCACATAAAATTCTTAAGAAACACCTTAGTTAAAATCATAATTTATTATCTAAATATTGATTTGCTAGCCTTATAATAGTTCTTTCTCCTTTTCCATCAGATTGTCCTTTAATAACAATCTTTAGAAGTTCGACGATTGGAATTCGTCTTTTATCATTCCAACTAAAGTTTTCTGCTTCACCTTCCTCTAAATGCCCTTCTTCAATGAAGATAGGGTCTTTTAAATATGTTTGTAGTAAGTCTTCCTTAGTCATCTTTTATTTCATTAAAGATTGAATACATATCGATATCATAGTGATCACAAACTTCTGTAAATACATCGAAGCTATGTAACGGGTTTTTAGACATTGAGGCAAAATGCATCACACGTTGCAATTCGCCTTTTACTAAATTCTTTTCTGCTTCATAATTTTCTTTACTGTTCCTATCAATTAAAGGTATCACAACTAAGTCATGAACAGTTGCTGATGTCTTTTGGGGATGTGTCCTTAATACCCTACCTCTGCGTTGTATAAATTGCCTTGGATTTCCTGTGCTTGAACAAAAAATTGCATACTCCGCTCGTGGGATATCTACACCTTCATCTAGGCATTTCATTGAAGTAAGAACCTGTATGTCTCCTCTTGAAAACTGTTTTAAAATGGTTTCACGATCTTTCATTCCACCAACTATTTTATTGACTAGAATACTATCATCAATTAAAGCAATTTCTCGAATGTAGTGGTTAATGATCCGGGCTTCATCTTCATTTTCTAAATTCATTTCAGAAAGATCAGGATCCATGCCTTCTGGTACGTAGACAAACGTATATTTCAATGTACCTTCTTCTTCGTAGCGGTTTCTAAGTATGCTTACTGCCTTGCTTAATTTGTTTGAAGCCTTATGAATAATCCTCTTTCTTTGCAGCAAAAGTCTTTCGAGATTTGAATTCTTATCAATTGAGGATTCAATAAAATACTGCCGAGCAATTTTTTTTGTGAGCTCAATGTATTCTTCTAGTTCTTCAGTGGTTAGTTCTACAATATGAGGATAGTAGTCGTACTTAGTTAATACATCATTATTAATGGCCTTTTCCATAGAATATGTGACCGTATATGGCTCTTGATCATTAAAGAAATTTTCTATCTCTTTGGTACCTTCAGGATCATAAATTCTTTTGGGCGTAGCGGAGAGTCCAATCCGTCTTTTGAGTGGAATATTGTCAAGTTTTTCAAGCACCGATTTTGAGCCCATATTATGTGCTTCATCCGCAATGAATAAGGTATCTTCAGGTAATTTTTTAACATATTTTTGAAACTTCTCCATCGCGAAAGTAGCGTAAGTACAAATAATTATAAAAGATGATGGTATTCTTTTCGCGGATGATAATTTGGTACCTAGTCTGCTTCTCCAATCGGATTTGGAGGAAATTTTAATAATATTCTTAAAATTGAAGTTTAGAGCTTCCTCTTCCCACTGATTCACTAAAGTTATCGTTGGGACCAAAATAAACGCTCTATATGTTTGATCTTTATTCTTGCGATATTCTTCAAGAAGACAGTTCAAGGATGTTACAGTTTTGCCGGTACCTGTAGCCATTGCAAAAATGGCTGAATAGTCATTTTTCACCCAAGCCTTATATGCTTCCATTTGATAATCATGGGGTTTAAGAAATGGAAAGCTCGGCACATTGTTCTTAGATGAAGGTTTATACTCAAAAATATCTGTATCCTCACTTACATAGTTAATGTAAAACTTCGAATTTGTTTGAGTTTTAAATCTTTCAATGATTTCAATCTCATCCTGTATTAATTCTTCTTCGTCCTTATCTCTAGCCTTATCTACTATGGCTTCTATTTCCGATACATCCAAATATTGATAGTCCGGATTCACTTTATTAATAATGCTCTGGAAAATGTTGAAATCCTCTTCAATTGTTCCCTCAGAATTACCATCACCCCAAGAGTACAAAGCCGTGATAGATTCTCCATTTTCGACCAACCCTTTATAGGTAAAATTACAACTTCCATTAAATGAAATTTTATTACCAGATCTGTCTATGAAAATGCCCTCCTTATAGTGAGACATTTCACCACGTATGGTTTTAACAGGCTGGATCTTTAATTGGCCATTCTCTTTGAGGTACTTCAGGCAGCTAAAGAAATGTTCACTACCAATTTTAATTAATTCAGCTAATTCTCTTTCATCTAATAAAGCTGACTCAATTAGCACTCTATCATCAATCCTGTCATTGGTCAAAAAATCTTTGTCTTTCTTCCGTAAGATATGATTAATTACTACGGACATCTCACCACCGCCAACAACAAAAGAAGCCATACTCGTTGCAATCGGGAAAATCGCATTTGTGCTAAAATAACCTAGTTTAAGACAAAACTTCTTCGAGTAAGGAAGAAAAGTCCTATATAATTCTAAAGGCTTATTTTTTCTATCTGCAGCATACTTTCGTACTTGCTGAATATCTAAATCTTGAAAATCAAGCATCTCTACTTAGATGAAATTTCTTTTTCTTATCGAATAAATAGTTGAACTCTAAGAATTTTAGATTATCCCCAAAACATTGTAACACATATATTTTTATCGACAAAATCTAATAATTATGAAGTCTTAAATATTAGCATATAAAATTTAGATTCTTAATGATTTAGCCATACCTCTAAATAATTTTTTTTGGTAAGAAATGATGATCAAGCGCGTAGTCAAACCTATTTTAGCTGTATTTATCTATTCAAAATCAGAACATTTCAAACTCCTAATTCTGCCTCCTAAATAATAGGATGTATACGTCATTTATCTATCAACAAAAAGAGAGATATCTATTACAACATATCGCAATCTTTTCGCTAGTGTAGTTATGATAATATTTCATCTTTGCCACGTCAATCTCCTGTTGAGTATGAACCAGTTTTAATTCCCCACCTACTCCTCCAATTCAAATCTCTGAGTTTTACAATTTTCGACGGCCGGCACGCCGACTGTCATCCAGGCCGGTGCGGGAGCGTTCATCAGGTAGTGGTTGAAAACTGCTGCATCCGGCGTTATAGATCTTTCCGTTTTTTCAAATGTCCAAATAGAGAATGACTTGACCAAAATGCAACTCAACCATCATTGCAGTTCATATTTTAAGATTTTCAAAACCAAGTCACTCTCTATCCTCCGCAACAGAAATCCAAAAAACGACACCGTCTAAGCTTTGCCCGCTCATCTGCTACATTTTACTCTTGAGACACTCAGAACTATCCAATACATTGGGTTTCAAAACAATTGAATCTCCGTTTAATAAAAGTCGTAGGCACCGTCGTAGAATAAATTACTGCCCAACGCATTAACTATAGACCAAGACTAAAATCAACCCATTTTGTATATGTCATCACTAAAGACGTTATCTGTTGCCGTGTTGCTAACTGCTGTTGCCCTGTCTGCCTGTTCACCTAAAACCGGTGAGATGCTGGGCGAGTCTCAGGAAACTGCGTTTGATCAGACGCCCATCGAAACATCCATCAACCTAACGACCGTCACCGATGACCGGCTGCTGGTTCAGCTGGATCCGGGAATGTTCCCCCAGGATACGGATACCGTTCTGTTTCGTCTGCCACGGGTTGTTCAGGGAACATACGCCATCAGCAATTTCGGGACGTTTGCAGAGGGCTTCAAAGCGTTTTCGTACGATAGCCTGGAGATGGAGGTCGCCAAGACAGGCAGCAACACCTGGGCGATACCCAATGCCCGAAATCTGGACCGCATTGAGTACTATGTGAACGACACCTTCGATATTGAACAGACCGGAAAACCTACGCCGTTCTCACCCTCGGGCACAAATATTTCAGAGGATGTATTTGTGTTGAATCTCCATGGGTTTGTGGGCTATTTCGAAGGGCGCGACGATCACGGCTATGAGATCACCATGACCTACCCGGTGGAAATGACCGCCGCCTCCGCCCTGCCCCAGGTGTCGGCGGATACCACGGATCAGGGCGTGTCGGTCACCTACCGGGCCGACCGCTATTTTGATGTAACCGATAACCCGCTGATGGTTGGTAATATTACCCAGGAGCGGTTTGAGGCCGGAGGGATTGAGATTGTGTTCAGTGTCTATTCCCCATCAGGAAACCACACGGCGGCGCAATATCGCGATGTGGTTTATACTATGATGCAGGCGCAAAGTGCCTACATTGGCGATCTCGAAACCACCGATCGCTATGATATTTTCCTCTATCTGTCAGGCGGCCAGCAGGATGCAACCGGCTATGGCGCGCTCGAGCATCAAACCTCAACCGTCATGATCTACCCCGACCAGGTAAATGAGCAGATGCTCAGCAGTGGTTTGGTGGATGTGGTTGCCCATGAGTTTTTTCACATCATCACGCCGCTAAACGTCCATTCTGAAGATGTTCACTATTTTGATTACAACGACCCGACCTTCTCCAAACATCTGTGGATGTATGAGGGACTGACGGAATATTTCGCATCTCATTTCCAGATATATGAGGGGCTGCAGACCCGAGATGCGTTTTATGAAAAAATGCTTGGCAAGATTCAGGCCGCATCCGGCATGAATGATGAGATGAGCTTTACGACCATGAGTGAGAACGTGATCGAGGAACCGTACGCATCAAATTTCTATAACGTGTACATGAAAGGCGCTCTGATCAACATGTGCCTCGATATTATCATGCGGGACCGAAGCGATAACGAACGGAGCATGATCTCCCTGATGCGGACACTCTCTGAAAAGTATGGTGAGGATCAGCCGTTTGAGGATGATGCCATTATTGATGAGATCACCGAGATGACCTATCCTGAGATCGGTGAGTTTCTGCAAACGCATGTCGTTGGAACCACGCCTATCAACTATGAAGACTATTTTACTATGGTGGGATTGACCCTTGGAGAGATTGAAACGGATGTGACCGTCTTTTTCCAGGACCAGCAGACCCCGTACGTAAATGTCGATCAATCGACCGGTCAGTTTTATTTCATGGATACCACCATGAACTCTACCCTGAATAACCTTGGCGTCCAGCCCGGAGATATCATTAAAACGGTAAATGGTGGAGAACTCAATCTTGAAAATGCCCGTACTTTGATCTCTCAAAGTTTCCAGTGGACCCCCGATATCGATCTCTCCATGGTGTTGATCCGTGATGGTGAGGAAGTGGAGGTCTCAGGGAAAGTAGGCAGCCCAACCACCATGCGACCCCGTTTAACAGCAATGGAGAATGCCAGCAGTGAACAGATTGAGCTTCGAAACCAGTGGTTGGGTAATTAGGTAATTAGGGAATAGTTGATTCGGGGATTCGGAGATTTGAGGACCTCCAAGCGTGTGATCCGCCAGCTTTTGGGCGGAGAGGACCTTGAAGCGTCCGGGGATGGTGATTGG